>Ga0209598_10000059_pt1 | contig 79160 bp, 59 predicted proteins | sample M_140807_EF_Meta_FD_187317 | JGI IMG/M metagenome (GOLD analysis project Ga0209598, IMG submission 187317) | Freshwater microbial communities from Lake Montjoie, Canada to study carbon cycling - M_140807_EF_MetaG (SPAdes) (version 2) | ecosystem: Environmental > Aquatic > Freshwater > Lake... | reverse complement strand
CACTCGAACCAGCTCGCCGCGCACTCGAACCAGCTCGCCGCGCACTCGAACTCGATCGACCGGCAGTCCCGTACCGCCCCCCGAGGAGATACCTGATGTCGGCCCCCGCCCCCAAATCACCCTCCGGCCCCGACGATTTCGCCCGTGGTCTCGCCGGCGTCATCGCCGGTAAGACGGCGATCTGCTCGCTCGACGGGGATCTCCGGTACCGCGGCTATGCCATCGGGCCCCTGGCGGAAGCGGGAGACTTCGAAGATGTCGCCCACCTCCTCCTCCATGGCGAGCTGCCCAATGCCGCCGAACACGCTGCCTTCACCCGCCGGGTGCACGAGGCTGCGGCGTCACTCGATCCGACCGTCATCGAAGCGCTGCGGGTCCTGGCCTCCCGCACCCCCAGCGCCGCGCCGATGGATGCCCTGCGGACCGGCGTCAGCATCCTCGGGCAGATCGAGCTCGACCAACAGCCCGGGTCGCACGAGAGCCTCGTGCGGCAGGCGGAGCGCCTCCTCGGACAGGTGCCGGCGATCCTCGCCGCCTGGCTCGATCTCTCCGCCGGGAGGCCGGTGGCCCCCTGGCCGGAAGGCTCGATCGCCGGCGCGCTGTTGGAGCGGCTCACCGGCCGCAAGCCGAGCCCCGAGGAGGCCTCGATTTTCGGCACGACCCTCGTCCTCTACGCCGAACACGAGTTCAACGCCTCGACATTCGCCGCACGGACGGTCGTCTCCACCGGTTCCGACATGCATTCGGGGATCGTGGCGGCGATCGGGGCGCTCAAGGGGCCGCTCCATGGTGGTGCCAATGAACAGGTGCTCGAGGCGCTGGCCGAGATCGGTTCCCTCGATCGGGTCATCCCCTGGCTCGAGGAGCGGTTCGCCGCCAGGAAGGTGGTGATGGGGTTCGGCCACCGTGTCTACAAGGACGGCGACGTCCGGGCCCGGATCCTGGGGGCGCTGTGCCGCCGGCTCGTCGGGAATGGAGCGGGCCTCCCCCTCGAGCAGTTGGCCGACGCGGTGGAACGGATGATGTTCGAGCGCAAGCATCTCCTTCCCAACCTCGATTGGCCCGCCGCCCGCGTCTACCACGCCCTCGGCCTGCCGGTGCGCGTCTTCACCCCGATCTTCGTCGTCGCGCGGATGAGCGGGTGGACGGCCCATGTCATCGAGCAGGTCGGCGACAACCGGATCATCCGCCCGCTGTCGGTCTACAACGGCGTTGCCCCCCGCGACTGGCCGCCGCGCGGCTCGCGGTGACGTCGCCCCCGGAAACGCGAGCGGCCGCCGCGGTGAGAATCCCACCGTGGCGGCCGCCTGCTTTGTCACAGCTCCGGTCGATCCCGTCCGATCCGCCCGCCGCCGAGTGTCAGGGAAGCACTGACGTCGGCACGATAACGGCCGAGGTCTGCGTTGCCGTCGGCTGGGCCGCGGCAGGCTCAGCAGCGCCGCCGGCCTGCCCTTCGACGGTCACCTGAACTGTCACCACGGGCACCGCTCCGGCACCGAGATCGGTCGAGATCTGGATCTGACGCTCGATTTTCCCGGTCGCCTCGCCGGCCTGGAACGTCACCGGGAGGATGTGGACCGGGGCGGGCGTCTCCTTGACCGGGCAGGTGATGCAGCCGTCGGGCCCGCACTCCACGCCGGTGACCTTGAAAGGGCGGTTGGCACGGACGACGACGTTCTTCGTCACCGTGCCGCCGGGCAGCACGCTCCCGAGGGCGAGCAGCTGCGGACTGACGGTCACTTCGGCGACCACGCGCCCCTCGACATCCATCGGGATCTGCGGGGCACGAGGGTCGTTGGTCACGAGGAGCAGCTGCCCCTTGACGTACCCGGCGGGCGACTCCGGCTTGAGGCTCAGCGTGAGGTCGTAGGCCGACTGCGACGAGGTGTGGAGCGGCGGTGAAAGGGTGACGGCGAAGTTCGAGTTCAGGCTCCGCACGTCCTTGATCTCCCAGGGCGTGCTGCCAGAGCGGGTGACGCGCACCTTCCGCTCGGCTCCCTTGCCGAGATCGACGTTACCCAGATCGATGAAGGGCGGATCGAACGTCACGTCGCCGCGGATGTTCCCCGTCACGCGCAGCTGTACCTCGGCGAAGAACGGCTTGTCGAAGGTGACCGTCAGAGTCGCCCCGTGCTGGCCGAGGAACGTCTTCGTGTTGAACGTCGCCACGACCTCGGAAGTCTCGTGGGTCTTGAGGTCTTTCTTCGTGATCGTCGGGGTGGTGCAGCCGCAGCTGGTGCGCACGCCGATGACCCGGAGGTCTTCCTTGTATTTGTTGCGAAACACGAAGCGGTGCTCCGTCTTCGCGCCGCGGGCGACGTTGCCGAAGTTGTGGCTCGTCTCCGAGAACATCTGCTTGGCCCAATCCTGGGCCCGGGCCGGTGCCGCACCGAGCAGCAGGAGCCCGACGACAACGACCAACGGGAGACGGAGCTTGCCGAAGAAGGAACGGGCGGCGCACATGGACGTGTCACCAGAGGGTGTGCGGCCGGCGGAAGGCTTGGCCGCGAAAGACATTGCGAAGAGTACGGATGCCATGGAAGGGGAGTCAACGGGGCTCTGGGCGGGCTGGGCGGACAACGGTGTCCGTCACCTCCCAAACATTCCCCGCCGGGGCGTCCCCGGGGGGTGTCCAGGCCTGTTTCCCGCTCGAATTTCCTTCTTTTCAGCGCCAGGACCGCTACAGCCCCGAGGGTTTGCTAGGATGGGAAAGTCGCTTGCCGGACGGCTCCCCAGCCGCTCCGGGACGACCGAGCCGGCCCGAGCCGGCCCGGACAGTCCCTCGATCGCTGGCCTGTGTTTGGTTTCCGTGGGGTTTTGGAGCTGATTCGCCGGGTGTTCTCGGTGGTTCAGATCGAGCCTGACGAACCGGCCGCCTGCCAGCCGATGGAGGGAGTGACATTCGCTTGAGCTCCCCGACTCCGGTTGGGGGTTTGAGAGACAAGGGGGCGTACTGGTTTCGACCGGATGCAAGAGGTTCAGATTGCGTGTCGTGGTTGGTCGGCTGGCCACGTTAAAAGTCGACCAAGCTTCAATTGCCGAAGCTCAGTTTTCCCTGGCTGCTTAATTAAGTAGCCCCGAGCGATGGCCCCAGTCGGAAGGGCCTCCCAATCGGTCGCCAAATCCGACTCGCTCCACTCCACCGCCGGGTACGGGTGGGGCTAAAAAAGTTCCTGGCTGGTGGATGACGAACCCTGTCGGCCGGGGGCGCATCCACGAGACTCAAATCGACCGGATACGCACGTAGACGTTTGTTCTGAATCATCACGGGACGCGGGTTCGACTCCCGCCGCCTCCACTGAAGCCGGCTTGCGGAACATTCCGTAAGTCGGCTTTTTTATTGCGCTTACGGCGCATCAGACCGCATATCACCGGTCCAAAAAGGGCTGGTTTCTTGCAAACTCGGTCTGATTCGGGTCTGATTCTGACCCGCTCACTCCCCTCATGCCCAGGGGCCGCAAGTGCCAGGACTTGGGGGAGCTGGCCCCGCACCACGAGGACAGCCAGGACCGGCGATGCCCCCGCACGGGGCTCCAGCGGACAGCCAGGACCGGCGATGCCCCGACACGAGGCCAGGACAGCTAGGACCAGCAACACCCCCGTACGGGGCTCCAGAGGACAGCCAGGACCGGTGATGCCCCGCAGGAGGCTCCACGACAACCAGGACCGGCGACGACACCCCTGACCCAAGGCCAACCCAACCAGCCAAAGCCAGAACCAACCCCAGCAGCCACAGCCACCCAGATGCCCCCCAAACACCTCACACTCACCACCAAGGGTTTTGTGCGGAACCTTGGCTACAAAAAGTCAAAGGACGGAACGACGTTCATTCAGCACAAGTTCTACCTCGGCTTCGATGAGCCCGAGGCACTGGCCCGCATCCTACGTGCCCCCCCCTGTTTCATTTTTTCCAGGAGTCATTTTATGACTAAGACCTCCGGCGTTCTCACTCTCCTTATTGCCTTGTTTGCTATGCCTTACGCCTTCGGGCAGGATGGAAACAATGCGACCAAGGAATCAATTGTCGTTCCCGCTGAAAACGTTAAGGATTTTTCCGTCACCGGACCCAATGCGATCTTTCGTCTTTCCGTTGATACGATTTCTGGAGCAGAGATCGAGAAGCCTGTCGTCACGGGAAGTGCCAAGCACATTCGCACCGAAGAGATCACCACCGTGGAGGAAGGTGGGCAGATCAGAATCGGGGGAGTCACGCAGCACTTCGTGTTCCGTGGAACTGGCTTGGGAAAAGTGAAGATCGTGGTTAAGTACAAGACACCGACGTCGCCCGATCCCGTCGTCGAAACGTACAACGTCACGATCAAGTAAAGACGAATACCAGGGGTTTTCTTGATGGGAGAGAGGGGAATTGGGGGTCGATCTAGGCACCCCTCTCTCCCGTCAATTCGTGTTCGAGCGGTTAGGTACGTCGGTGGTGGTGCCCCTACCCGTCGATCACCGTTTTTTGGTGGTGTCGATCAACCGTCGAGCGAACCGATCCCCTGGGTCTGATCTCCGGAGATCTGGGTCTGATTTTTTGCCGAACCCAACGGACAGGCCCTCCCTGACTCGCCGTAAGTCCCTTCCGGAAAAAGGCTTCCGGGGCTGACGGGAAACGCTACCCGACTCCCGCCGCCTCCATCCTTTGCGAGCCAGCGCCGCCAACGGTGCTGGCTCGCGTCGTTTTCAGACGGCCCGATTCAGACCTCAAGCGATCGCCACGGCCGGCCACAGGCTCTCACCCGCGCCCCCCTTCGCAACAGGTCTCGCAGATCCGGTGGCACTGCTCGCAGTGGAACTTCGCCCGGATCTCGATCAGCCTCCCGCCGCACACCGGACAGGCCGGGCGCGAGTCGCACGACGATGGTGGCTCGTCGGAAACCTGTGGGGATTCGCGATCGCTCATACAACACCCTCCGGCTGCCCCGACCTCACGGCTCGAGGACGACCGCCACCGGCATCGAGTCGCCGAAGGTCTCGAAGTCGCGAAAGCTCCACACGACCTTCTTTTCCGGCGTGACCTCGATGATCTGCGGGTTCTCCGGCCCGGCATGGCAATTCACGAATCGGGTGTTGCCGTTGGGAAGCCGCCAAACTTGCGTTACCCACGCCAGCACGATCCCCGGGAGATCGTTTTGCTCGACCCGCCAGACAATCTCCTTCGCCGGCGTGACCTCGAGCACCGAGTGGCCATTGCCCGTGCCAATGAGCGTGTTGCCGTTGGCCAGCCGGACGGCCGAATAGAGCTGATCGCCGAAGGCCTCGGGGCCATGGCCCGGCTTCGGCTCCTTCCCGAACAGCGGGACGTCGTACTCCCACACGACCTTCCCGGCGCGATCATATTCGCGGACGACGCCGTCGCGCTCGTGGGCCACGAGGATCGTTCCGGCGGCGGTGCGTCGGGCGTTGCGCGTGTCGGAGTGGACGGCGGGGTTGTTGACGACCAGCGCCGTCGACTTCCGCACCTTCCCATCGCGCGTCACTTCGATGATCCGCGCCGGCCCCGATTCGACGACCATCGTCGCACCGTCGGGGAGCCGCTCGAAGGCGTGGACCTCAACCGGCTTGCCGGCGTTGTCGCCCCCCGCGGCGTCATACTCCCACACCACGGTGCCGTCACCATCGAGCTCGAGGACGCGCGTCCAGCCGTCCTGGATCAGAAGATGCCCATTGGGCAGGAGGTGAAGATCGTGGATCGCGCCGTTGGCCCGCTTCCATTCCACCTTCCCGTCAGGAGCGATAGCGGCCAGCGTTCGCCGCGAGTCGTCGGCGGCGATCACGCGCCGCGGTGCGCCGGTCTGCTCCGCAACCGTCGTGCCGGACCAGGCCGCCGCCAGAGAGAGCGCCAAGACAACGGCACGGGCAATCCCCGCCGGCGACCAGCCCGACTGCGGGTGGGCGTGAACGCTCGGAGGACGCCCGCCGGCGGCCGCGAGCACTTCGTCCCGCGCCACCGCCACGCTCGACCCCGGAACATGATCGATCGAGAGTGAAAAGGTGATCTCGCCGCGGGGGGAAAGCGTCACCACGCGCCCCTGCGACTCCTCGAAAGAGCGGGGGTTGGGGAAGTTCGTGGCCGGCTCCAGACCGGTGACGTAGCCATCGGCCTCCCCCCCCTGCTGTTTCCAGAGGGCAAAGCAGGGGAGCGTCCGCGAGTCCCAGGAGAGCCGGGCAGCCTGCTTGCCCCCGGCGGCGATCAGCAGCGCGGCGGCGGTGCCGTCGTCGCGCGGGCGGATCCGGGCGTAGTGGCAATCTTCGGGGCGGCCGGGACGCGGGGCGTCGAAGCGGTTCCAGGTGGCGATGTCGGCCGCCGCCACGTCGTCGCGCGGAACGATTTCGTCGACCGGCGCGACGACCTCGGCGCCAGCTCCGAGGAGAGGCGGTCCGAAGTTGACGTGGTAGAGCATCTGCATCGACGTGGGCCGGTCGGAGAGGTTCGTGACGGTGTCGGTCCAGGCGACACCGTGCTTTTCGACCGAGAGCGTCAGATTCATCGTCATCCGCAGGGCGTGGAAGTGGAACCGCGTCTCGTCGACGGTCCCGCGGGCGGTGAGGGTACCGGCCTGCTCGTCGAGGACCACCTCGAGCGACCGAGCGGGGAGATTGGCGATCCGGCCATGGAGGCCGTAGCGGAGCCGCCCCTCGGGCGTGAAGTCGGGCGCGCCGTTGCTCACCAGGCCGCAGCGGGCCACGAGCTCGTCGAAGCCGTCGAGCCATCCGAGGCCGGATGGCTCGGCAAGCGGCACGAACCCCGGGTGCACCGGCCCGCGCACCGGAGACTGCCATCCCCATTCCGTCCCGGCGGCATTCACCTTCCAGATCCCGAGCCCCCGGTCGGGAAGGAGGAGCAGCCGGGTCCGCCCGGCAACGAGCTCCACCATCCGCACCCCTTCGGCAAGGCCGCCGACGAGCGTCCGGCAGCGGACCGCCAGAGGGCCCGCAGAGACATCGATGTCTGCCGGAGCGCGCGGGACGATGCCGGTCCGCTCGTTCGCCTCGATGATCGACACCGTTCGCGGACTCGACATGAAATCAGCCCCTTGATGCGGTAGTCTCTGGATGTCTGTCAACTCGTGGAAAGGGCGCCGACCCCATCGGATCCCTGTCGGTTCATGGGTTGCGGCGGACGGCTCCGCCTTCGCTCGGCCGGCCGAGCGGACGTCGCATCCCGTGATGCGGCCCCGCAGTCGATGGCCTGTCGCCCCGTCCCTGCTTCTTCATCAGCCCACCGGCGGTTCGAAATCTAACAGATTTTCCATCTTCCCAAGCCCCCGGTCGTGAGCTGGCCCCTGCCGCGTTTGACCTCTTCCTGTTCCAACGTTTCTCTTCCTCCCTCCCAACGGTCCACCCCCGATGACGAGCCCACTGCCCCCCCGAGGTCCGATCGCCGTGGTGCTCGCTGCCGGCAAGGGCACTCGGATGGGGAGCGACCTCCCGAAGGTCGTTCATGAGGCGGCCGGCAAATCGCTCGTCCGCTGGGTCGTCGACGCCCTCCGCGCGGCGGGCATCGGGGAGGTGATCGTCGTCGTCGGTCACCGCGCCGAGCTGGTCGAGGCGTGCCTTGCCGACGTCCCTGGGCTCACGTTTGCGATCCAACGGCAGCAGCGCGGCACCGGCGACGCCGTGGCGGCCGCGGCGGAAGGGATCGAGGCCCGGCTCACGGCCGACCGACGCCGCCCCGTGGTGATCGTCTGCGGCGACTCCCCGATGCTCCGGCCCGGGAGCGTGGGCGCGCTGCTCGAACGGTTCGCCCAGCTCGATGCCTCCTGCCTGGTCGGCACGGCGGTCACCGTCGACCCGCAGGGATTGGGGCGGATCGTTCGGGATCCATCGGGGCGATTCCTCCGGATCGTCGAGCAAAAGGATGCCTCGGCGGCGGAGCGGGCGATCCGAGAGGTGAACATGAGCACCTACGTGTTTGCCGCCGAAGACCTCCTCCGGGCCCTCTCCCGCCTCGACAACTCCAACGCCTCCGGCGAGTACTACCTCACCGACTGCCCCGGCATCCTCCTCGGCGAAGGCAAGCTCGTCGATGCCGTCCCCTGTCTCGATCCGAGCGAAACGCTCTCGGTCAACACGCCGGAGCAGCTCGCCGAAGTGGCACAGGCCCTGCGCCATCGCGGCGGCGCCGCCCCGTCTTGAACATCCCCGCCCGCGGCCCGACGATGCCGGTCAATGCCCTCCCTTCCTGCAGGCTCCGATCACGATGAACGACCTCAAGATCTTCAGCGGTCCGGCAAACATCCCGCTCACCCAGGACATCTGCCGGTACCTCAACCTCCCGATGGGGAAGATCTCGATGGGGCGGTTCCCCGACGGGGAGATCTCCTGCAAGATCGACGAGGACGTGCGGGGCCGGGACGTGTTCATCGTCCAACCGACCTGCCCGCCGGTGAATGACCACCTCATGGAGCTGTTGGTCATGATCGACAGCTTCAAGCGGGCCAGCGCCTTCCGCCTCACGGCAGTCATCCCTTACTTCGGCTATGCCCGCCAAGACCGCAAGGACTCGGGACGGGTGCCGATCACCGCCAAGCTCGTGGCCAACCTGATCACACGGGCGGGGGCTGACCGGGTGCTGGCGATGGATCTCCACGCCCCCCAGATCCAGGGATTCTTCGACTGCCCGGTCGACCATCTCTATGCGGCCCCTGTCCTGAGTAACCACGTCCTCTCGATGGGGCTTCCGAAGGAGGACATCGTCGTCGTCAGCGCCGACGAGGGGAGCATCAAGCGGGCCAGTGGCCATGCCTCGCGGCTGGGAGCGCCGCTGGCGATCGTCGACAAGCGGCGGTTGAGTGCCGACACGACCCGGAGCACGACCATCATCGGCGCCAGCGTCGAAGGGAAGATCGCCCTGATGTTCGACGACATGATCAGCACGGCGGGATCGATCTGCTCGGCCGCGGAGGTGCTCCAGAAACACGGCGCCGGGTTGATCTACGCCGTCGCCTCCCACGGGCTGCTCGTCGGCCCGGCGATCGAACGGCTCCGGGCGGCTCCATTCGCCGGGATCATCGTCACCGACTCGATCCCCCTCTCCCCCGGGAAGCAGCTTCCCTCGATCACGGTCCTGTCGGTGGCTAGCCTCTTGGGGCAGGCGATCAAGCGCATCCACCGCAACGAATCGGTCAGCATGATGTTCCAGTAGGCCTCCCCGGACCGTCCGACACCTCCCCGGCGGGACCGGTGTTCAGGCTGGTGGCCGAACGCCTCGGGCAGCCCCGATTTCATCGGCCGCCAGCGGGCGATTTAGGGGGAAACCGCCACGATTCGTGGTTCGGCTTGCGGATTCCAGTCGGTCTGTCACAATGACCGGCTTGCCGCAAGGAGCAGTCATGAGCGATTCCCTCGAAGTTGTTGCCCGTCCCGCCACCGGTACCCGCGAGTCCCGCCGACTCCGTCGCCAGGGGTTCGTCCCTGCCGTGCTGTACGGGCACGGTGAAAAGTGTGTCGATCTCGCTGCCCGGCGTGAGGCGCTCGAAGCGGTCATCCGCCACGGCGGCCGCGTCGTCGAGCTCAAAGGCGCAGTGAAGACCAGCGCCCTGCTCCGGGATCTCCAGTGGGATACGTTCGGCGTCCAGCCGCTCCACGTTGATTTCGTGCGGGTCGACAAGACGGAGCGGATCAAGGTCCGCGTCCCCCTCGATCTCCGCGGCGAGGCCCCCGGCCACCGCGATGGCGGCACCGTCAACATGGTGCTCCACGAGATCGAGATCGAGTGCACCCCCGACACGGTCCCCGAAAAGATCCACATCCACGTGGGGAAACTCGAGGTCGGCGGCATGATCAAGGTCCACGACATCGAACTTCCGAACGGGGCGAAGGCTGTCACCGACGGAGACGAAACCGCCGTCAGCTGCACCGTCACGATCCACAAGGCCGACGACGCGACTGCTGCCGGGGCCGCGGAGCCGGAGATCATCGGCCGCAAAGCCGGCGAGGAGGGGGAGGCCGCAGCCGGAGAAGGGTGATGCGTTCGGAGGTTGCCGGAGTGGTCCGTGTAGACGGAGCGGTCCGTACAAATGGCAGCGGCCCTTGGTCGACGTCCATGGATGCACGGCGATCGCTCCCGGTTCTCGGCCATCGCGGCCCGGGGGGTGCCCGGAGCGTGGCTGACGCGGGGCGTTGGGCCGGCTCGGATCCGGTGTCGGTCGCTGTTAGTCCGGTCGTGCCATGAAACTGGTCGCCGGATTGGGAAACCCGGGGCGAGCGTACGACGGGACTCGTCACAACGTCGGATTTGACGTCCTCGAGGTCCTCGCCCGGCGGGCTGGGGGTCCGGGCCGTCGGACCCGCTTTCAGGGGGAGTTTGCCCAGACGACGATCCGCGGGGTTCCGGTGCTCCTGCTCTGGCCGCTGACCTGGATGAACTTGAGCGGTGCGAGCGTCCTGGCTGCCAAAGACTTTTATAAGATCGACACCGCCGACATCCTCGTGCTCTGCGACGACTTCCAGCTCCCCACCGATACCGTGCGGATCCGAGGGAGTGGTTCGAGCGGCGGCCAGAAAGGGCTCGCCGACATCCTTGCCAGACTGGGGACAAACACGGTGCCGCGACTACGAATCGGCGTCGGACCGCTGCCGGCAGGGTGGACATCGGCCGATTTCGTGCTTGGGAAGTTCTCCAAGAATGAACGAGCGGCGGTGGCGATGCTTGTGGAGCGGGCGGCGGACGCCGTGGAGGAATGGGTTGGTGCGGGGATCGAATCGGCCATGAACAGGTTCAACTGACGTCAACAGCCCCCCCTTCAGCGGTGGTTTCCGGGGGATTTGTCACCGCCCTCCTGCCCCCTTACAACACAATTTCCCGGGATTTCCCGGCCATTTTTACGCAAGACAGATCCAAGGCACTTACGACAACCAGGCCCGGCCGTGCCGGGCCCCAGCAGAGGAGCGACGAGCGACATGGTGGTGTACGAAGGGATGTTCATCCTCGATCCAACGAAGTATTCCCGCGATCCGGCTGCCATCACGCAGCAGGTCGCTGATCTGATCACCCAGCACGGCGGCACGATCCTGGCAGCCCGGCTGTGGGACGAGCGGAAGCTTGCTTACCCGATCAATGGGCACAAAAAGGGGGTCTACTGGCTCACCTATTTCAGGATGCCTGGGACTGGGGTCAGTCCGCTGGAACGGCAGTGCGAGATCAATGACGACATCATCCGGAAGCTGATTCTGAAGGTTGATGCGCGGATCGCCGATGCCCTCGTCCAGCACGCGCTGGCCGGGAACGAGACCGCAGCGACCAAGCGGCCCGGTCCGGTTCCCAGCCCGACGGCCGCGCCTGCGGCGGCGGAGTGACACCGGGCCAGGTTCGGCGCTCCCCGAAGCACTCCCGGCCGACGGCCGGGAGTGGCGGGGGGAAACGGCAGGAATGGTCTCGGATCCCCGGGCACACCTGACGGCCTTGGGGGGGTGTTTACACACGTCCCCACGGCGGGGTATCATGGTGAACAAAGGTCCACTCAACACCAGCACCCTCGTCAGTCCAAGGAGCGAAACATGGCCAGTTTCAACAAGGTGATTCTCCTCGGGAACGTCACTCGGGATCCGGAGCTCCGCTACGTCTCCAACGGCACCCCGGTCACGGAGATCGGCCTCGCGGTCAACAATCGGCGCAAAGGCGCCAACGGCGAATGGGTCGACGAAACGACGTTCGTCGACGTCACCTTGTGGAGCCGAGATGCCGAAATCGCCGGGGAATACGTGACAAAGGGCTCCCCGATCATGATCGAGGGGCGGCTGAAGCTCGACACCTGGGAAAAGGACGGCAAGAAAAACTCCAAATTGCGTGTCGTCGGGGAGAGGCTCGTCCTCCTCGGCAGCCGCCAGGGGGCCCCCGGAGCCGAAGGGGGCCGGGGCCCGGAAGGGGCTTCGCGGCCGAATCGGCCCGCCACCACTGGCCGCCCAGAACAGCCCGATGACCTCCCGGACCACTCGCTAGCGGCGTATGATGGTCCCGGCCGCGACGGTGGTGGCCGGGGTTCGGATGCGGTCTCCCACGGGGGATCTGACGACGACATTCCGTTCTGATCCGGCTTGTGTCACACTTCGGCCGGCCGGGGTGCCCCGGGCCCCGCCGGTCGTTCCCGGTCGGTATTGTTTCCCTGCTCTGTTCTCTTTCTCCCCGAGCCCCGTTTCACGAGACGAATCATGGCACTGTCTTCCGCAGCCCTCTCCCGCAACAAGACCGTCAACGCGACCGGATCCCATGCCGGTCAACTGCCGAAGGGGGAGCGGGGGGGCATCGAGCTCCTCCTCGTTCACAATGTCGAGCACCTCGGGAAGCAGGGGGAAGTGGTCGAAGTGAAGCGCGGCTACGCCTTCAACTACCTTCTCCCGCAGGGGTTGGCGACCGTAGCCACCGACCACCACAAGCGGATGGTGGCCAAGCACAGGGCGAAGCTCGAGGAGATCGCCCGGGAACGTCTCGCAGGGCTCCGGTCGCTGCTGGAGGAGCTCGTCCGCACGAGCGTCACCATCGAGGCCAACGCCAACGACGAAGGGCACCTCTACGGCTCGGTCACATCCGTCGAGATCGCCCGGGCGCTCAAGCAGCAGGATCTCGTCATCTCGAGTGACAACATCATCCTCCAGGGGCCGCTCAAGGAAGTGGGCCTCTACACCGTCCGCGTCCGTCTGGCCGCGGAGGTCGAAGGGGATCTCAAGGTTTGGGTGGTGCCGACCAGCGGCGACTCGACGGCAAAGTGACGATCCCTTCCCGCTCGGCACGGCCGGCCTTTCCGACCGTCTGACGCGGCTGATCGATCCGGTGGGCAGGGTTCGCATCGCGGCCCTGCCCACGTTCGTGGGTGTCGGCACGCTGTCGCGGGGCGCCTTCCGGCAACATGGTCGGGAACAGGGCCGCCACGCCGGTCCGTCCCCGCCAGGTCGCACGGGCGGGGCGACTGACGGAACGAACCTGGGGCGGGAGGCTCGATCATGGCGACAGCGCGTCGGAATGGCGACGGGGGATCGGGCGAAGGGCGTGACCGCCAGCGGGACGGCGGGCGGCGGCGATCTCGTGACAGCGGCGACGGGGTTGGCTCGCCCGATCTGCGCGAGCGTCCTGTCGATCTCGCTGCCGAGCGCGGCGTGCTCGGCAGCATCTTTTTGAAGCCGGACGCCTGCGACGACGTCGCCCTCGTGCTCCGGCCGGAGGATTTCGCCGACGAGGCCCACCAGATCCTCTTCCGCCACCTCCTCGACCTCCACGACGGCGGCAAGCGGATCGACACGACGATCGTCCTCGATCGACTCCGCTCGAAGGGGGATCTCGAACGGATCGGCGGCGTGGCGGCGATCGCGGAGATCGTGCAGTCGGTGCCCCACGCCGCCCATGCGACGCACTACGCGCAGATTGTCCGCGACAAATCGCTCCTCCGCTCGCTGATCGACGCCAGCACCGACATCCTCCGCGATGCCTACGACTCGACCGACGAGCCGAAGGAGCTCCTCTCCCGAGCGGAATCGAAGATCTTCACGATCCTCGAGGACCGCAGCTCCGCCGACGCGACCCCGATCAACGAGGTGCTCGGCAAGGTGCTCGAGCGGATGGATGCCCGCATGAAGCACGAGCAGACGCTCGGCGGCGTGGAGACCGGGTTCACGGAGCTCGACGCCCTCTGTGGCGGGCTCCACAATTCCGAGCTCGTGATCCTCGCCGCCCGGCCGAGCATGGGGAAGACGGCGCTAGCGATGAACATCTCCGAGCACGTGGCGATCACCAACCACCATCCGGTGCTGTTTGTGAGCCTGGAAATGGCGGCCATGGAGCTGGCCGACCGCCTGCTCTGTTCCGTTGCGGGAGTCAACGGCCACCGGCTCCGCAACGGCACGATCTCCAAGGAGGACCGTCGCCGGCTCGTGGAGAAGTCGGCAGAGATCAGCGCCGCCCCGCTCCTCATCGACGACACCCCGGGGCGGACCCTGACGGAGATCGCCGCCGTCGCCCGCCGGCAGAAGCGCCGCGGCGGGCTGTCGCTGATCGTCATCGATTATCTCCAGCTCATCGAACCGGACAACCCACGTGATCCACGCCAGGAACAGGTGGCGCGGATCGCGCGGCGGCTGAAGATGATGTCACGAGAGCTCGACATCCCGGTGCTCTGCCTCGCCCAGCTCAACCGCCAGGCGGAGGTCTCCCGCGACAACCGACCGCGGCTCAATCATCTCCGCGAATCGGGGGCCATCGAGCAGGACGCCGATCTCGTGATGTTTGTCCATCGTGAGGAGTATTACGCGACGAACGACGAGGACCGGGACCGGGTCAAGGGGCAGGCGGAAATCATCATCGCCAAGCAGCGCAACGGCCCGATCGGCGACGCCAAGCTCCTCTGGCAGAACGACTTCACCCGCTTTGTGAACCTCGAACATCGACAGTACGACGAGTTCGAGCAGTTTTCGAGTTTCTGAGGAGTCACTCCCAAAAGCCATCCCTGGCCTGTTTGGGCTCGGGCCGCCGCATCCAGCGGCGGGACAGGGCGATCCAATCTCGAATCAGCGTCCCCGGGACGCGCTCCGGTCCGTGCCGGGGCGGACGTCAAGCTCGAGGCCGTCGTCCTCGCCCCGTTCCAGCCGCTCCCAGGCGATCCCTCCCATGGCGGCGTTGTCGGTGCACAACTCGCGCGGCGGAATCAGCACATCGACGCGCCGCTTTTTCCCGAGGCGCTCGAGGGCTTCGCGCAAGCTCCTGTTGGCCGTCACTCCCCCCCCGACCGCGAGGACGCGGCAGCAGGTCCGGGTGAGGGCCAGATCGACCTTGGCGAGGATCGTCTCGACGACGGCCTGCTGGAATGACGCCGCGAGGTCGGCGCGGGCGATCCCCGTGGGAGGAGGCGTGTCGTCGGGGGCGCCCGGGGGTCTGACCCGGTAGCGGAGGGCGGTCTTCAGCCCGCTGAAACTGACGTCGAGCCGCTCCCGATCGGTCGACAGCGGGCGCGGGAAGTGGTGGGCCGCGGGATTCCCACCGGCCGCTGCCCGCTCCATCGCGGGCCCACCGGGATACCCGAGGCCGAGGAGCGCCGCCGCTTTGTCGAAGGCTTCGCCGGCGGCATCGTCGATCGTTCCACCGAGCCGCTCGAGATCGAGTGGCGAATGGAGATGGAACAGCGACGTGTGCCCGCCGCTGGCGACGAGCCCGACACAAGGATAGGTCATCCGCTCGCCGTGGGCCAGCCGGCAGGCGTAGAGATGAGCGGCGATGTGGTCGTAGCCGATGAGGGGGCAGCGGAGGACCGCGGCGATCCCTTTGGCGGCCGACAGACCGACCAGGAGCGAACCGACCAACCCCGGCCGGACGGCGACGGCGACGGCCTCGATGCCCGTCCTGGCGATTCCCGAACGGGCCAGGGCCTCGTCGATCACCGGCACGATCCGCTCGACATGGGCCCGCGAGGCGAGCTCCGGAACGACCCCGCGCCATCGGGCGTGGAGCTCGTCCTGGCTGGCGACGACGCTCGAGAGCACGGCCCGCGAACGGTCGATGACGGCCGCCGCGGTTTCGTCACAGGTCGTCTCGATCGCCAACAGCGGCACGGGGGGAAAACTCCGGGAGGAACAGGGCATGGACGGGGAAAGCCCGCGGACCAGCCGTCGTCGCTCCCGTCCGTCGCACCGACATCAGTAGTCGTACCACATCCCGATGCCGGCCCGGTTCTGGTTCTTGTAGACGAACTGGTACTGGGGGTCGGAGCCGTGGAGATACTCGAAGCCGATCCGATAGAGCTTCTCGCTGCGCCGCCCGCGCCACGCCCAGCCGGTCTGGACGCAGACATTCCCCCCCCAGTCGAGCTCCTGGCGGGAGAACCCGTTGACGGCAAGGAACGGCGCCCCCCGGCCACCCGTGGGCCGGGCCTGGATCAACTCGACCCCCCCCTGCAATTCCCACGGTTGGGCGCCACCGGCGGTGAAGAACGCCCAGCCGACTTCGCCGTAGAGCCGCATCCAGTCGTAAAGATAATAGGAATTGCCCCACACGATGCAGTCGCGGACATAGTTGATCCGCGGAAAGGTCGGATGCTTGAGCATGAACTCGTCACCGAGGTGGGCGCTGTTGTGGTAGTAGGCGAGCTTCGTCTGCCACCGCCCCACGCCGTAGACGACCGGGACCCCGAAGCGGAAATCGGCCGACCGCAGGTCACGTTCGTCCTGGGGATCGAGTCGCACGAACGCGGCGCCTTCGATCTGCACCTCGAAGCCCTGCGGATGGAGGACTGGGTCGGATCCGTAACGGACGATCGAGGCCCTCCCCCCGAGCGTCGAATCCCACAGCCATCCCTCCTGCCCGGTCGTGGCGTAGGGAGGGGGCGTCGTGTCGTCGTAATAAACAGTGCCGAAGCGGGGCTCCTTCGGACCGGCGAGGTAGCTGGTGTAGATGAGGTTGTTGGGCATCAACTGCCAGAACCAGGGGCGCGGCGCCCAGAGGTCGTCAAACCCCTCGGGGAACGCGGACCCCGGCATCAGGTAGCCATCCTCCGAGGCTGGCGGCAGCGATTCGTAGGGCATGTCGAGGACCACCGGACCGGCCGCTCCCACCGAAGGGAGTGGATCGATCCCGGGGAGCAGCGGTGAGGACGCCCCCGGGAACGGACCGGACGTTGCCCCCCCGGCCCCAATCGGATCGGGTTCGAGCCCCGGCGATCGTGGCGATGACGGCTCGGGCGGAAGGACGGAGCCCTTCGGCGGCGGCAGGCCGAGGGGAGACGGCGGGGCCTGGGCACTCACGTTCTGCCCCATTCCCACCACCAGCGCGCAACCCCACAGCACCAGCATCGCGAGGGCGACGCCGCGGGGAGGCCGGGGAAGGGATCGGGAACGCTTCATGACTGCCACTGGGGCCACGACGGCCACGGCCGCGCCGCTCGCCGGATCGGAATCCCTTCAGACGGGCCCGACACGCCGGCCAACTGTAAGGATCGGGTGGTGTTCGACTCCAGAGAGATCGGCATCAATCGACCGCGACACGACCCTGAAAACGCTCCTGCGGATCGCATTCTGCCCGCCCGCCGAACGCCCGCACGGCCACGGAAAACAGGGTAGGATGGAAGTCGCCCAGGCCTCGCGCACCGCCGCAGGTTCGCGTGCCGGCCCCGTCACCATCCCCTACCGGGGTCGCCCGTTTTACCCCCGCTGCAGATGCCCATGGCCACGTCGCCCGATCCCGCCGCCCCGCGCACCGACTCCCCGTCGCCCCAGCCCGCCGGGGTGCCGACAGCGGTCGAGGGGATCGCCACCGCCCTGGGGCGGATTCCGAGCGGTCTGTTCGTCATCAGTTGGCGCGACGACGGCGTCGATCGGACGATGCTCGCTAGTTGGGTCATGCAGGCCGGGTTCTCCCCCCCGGCGGTCTCCATGGCGGTGGCCCCGACCCGGGAGCTCGTCGCCGCCATCGACCGGGGGATTCCGTTTGTCGTCAACATCCTCGGGGAATCCCAGCGCGGCCTCCTGTCGAAGTTCGGAAAGCCTGTGAATCCCGGCGAAGATCCGTTCGCCGGCCTCGACACCCTCCGCACCCCCGGGGGCACCGCGGTCCTCGCCGCGGCGGCGGGTTGGATCGAATGCCGGGGAACCGGCCGGGCGGTCGCCGGGGACCACCTGGTCGTCGTCGCCGAGGTGGTGGGAGGAGATTCCGGGTCGGCCGGCCAGCCCCTCGTGCATGTGCGAAAAAATGGGTTACGTTACTGAACTGGGTGGCAGGCCGGCCGCGGCCGGGTGAGGTGGGGGGCCGGTGCCTGCGGTGCTGCGGTGCTTCTCTCCCCACCGCCAAAATCGGGCTTCAACTCACACGCTTCGTTTCTTCAGGGTGGAAATCATGATCTCGCGACGCCGGTTGACCCTTTCTGTGGCATGCCTCCTCGGCTTGGCGGTCGGGTGTTCGCCCGCAGCGAAGAAGGGGGGCGCGGACGCGGCCGGCAAGGGCGCCGCCGCTGGCCCGACGAAGCGGCTGATCTTCCTCACCAACGGCGACGATCCGTTCTGGGATGCCTGCAACGCCGGCCTCCAGGAAGGGGCGAAGCTGTTTGGCATCGAGTCGAAGGGGCTCGTCGCGGTGATGGAGAAGAACAACGGCACCGCCCAGGGGCAGATCGAGAAGCTCCGGCAGTTCGCCAGTCAGTCCGACATCGCCGGCGTGGCGATCTCCGTCATCCAGGCCGACAACGCCGCGATCGTCGAGGAGATGAAGAAACTCGCTGCCAAGGGGGTCAAGGTGATCACCGTCGACAGTGACGTCGACCGGGCCCGCTTCCGCGACGCCCGCCCCTACTACATCGGTACCGACAACATCGTCGGTGGCCGCCTCCTCGGGGCCGCCGCCGGAAAGATCCTCGCCGCCCGCAACGTTGCCTCCGGGGGCTACGTTCAGTTCGCCGGCTTCACCGACGTCGACAACGCCCGGGCCCGGATGGACGGCTTCAAGGAAGCGGTTGGCTCCGCCTACACGGAGCTCGACCGGATGCCCGACGGCATGGAGGGGGCGAAGGCCCGCGACAACGTCCGCACGGCGCTGGTCAATCACCAAGACCTGGTAGCGCTGGTGGGGATCTGGGCCTATGACGCCCCGGCGATTGCCGAGGTGGTCAAGGAGCGCGATGTCCGTGCCAAGACGACCGTGGTCACCTTCGATGCCCAGGCGATCGCGCTGGAGCACATGGGCAACGGCCTCATCGACGCGATGGTCGTCCAGAATCCGTTCGAGATGGGGAGCCAGACCGTCCGGCTGTTCGTCGCCATGCTCGGCAACGACCAGGCCGTCATCAAGGAGATGTTCCCGAATCTCGGCACCGAAAACGGCGATATCTTCACCACCGGCCTGCGGCTGATCGTTCCCGACGAGGGCTCGCCGATCAAGCGGGGGGAGATGCCGGCCGACATCCCCCATGAGTTCAAGTCGCTGACCGAGTTTCGCGAGTGGCTCACCCGGTACAGCCTGACGAGCTCCTGAAGCTCCCCGTTCTCAACCCTGGCCCCTCACCCCATCGACCGGCCATCCATCCCGGGTGGCCGGTCGCGCTCCCTCACTCGCATGACGCCGCCGAACGCTCCCCGATCCGCTCCCACGTCCGAGGTCGCGACCGCCGCCCCGGCCGGTGGGGCCGCGCCCCGCCTCCGCCGGTCGACCCGGTTCGGACTGCGGCCTGCCGAGTGGGCGCTCGTGGCGGCGATCGTTGTGGCGGTCCTCCTCACGGGCTTGGTCGATTCCAACCACAGCTACTTCCGCCTCCCCTGGCAGAGCCTCACCGACATCCTCCGCAACACGGCCCTGCTCGGGATCTTCGCCCTCGGGGCGACGGTCGTGATCATTGCCGGCGGGATCGATCTGTCGTCGGGCTCGATGATCGCGCTGTCGGGAACGATCGCGGCGACGACGATGCTGGCGCTGGCGCCGAAGGAGATCATGGCCTTCAAAGCGGTGGGGCCAGTGGTGGTCGGGGTGGGGGTGCTCGCCGCCCTCGGAACCGGGTTTCTCGTCGGCACGCTCCACACCTGGCTGATCACGGCGGTGCGTCTGCCGCCGTTCATCGCCACCCTCGCCACGCTCGTGGGGCTGCGGAGCTTCGCGCGGGGCTTGTGCGAGAGCTGCACGCTCGGCGTCGTGGGGACCAAGAGCGCCCAGATCAATGTCTCTGATCCGATCTTCAAGGCGATCCGTGACAACGTCTGGATCCCGGTGGCAGTGTTTGCCCTCCTCGCCCTGTTCACCTGGCTGCTGCTGACGCGCACCGTCCTCGGCCGGCACATCCACGCCCTCGGCGGCAACGAACAAGCCGCCCGCCTGGCGGGGATCCGCACCGAGAACGTGAAGTGGTTCGCCTACTGCTTCGGCGCCATGACGGCGGCGCTGGCGGGGCTGTTTTATGTCGCCAACGAATCGGTCGCGGCGCCGGTCAACCAGGGGCGTGGGCACGAGCTCAATGCGATTGCCGCGGCGGTCGTCGGCGGCTGCTCCCTCTCGGGGGGCGTGGGAACGGTCCCCGGGACGGTGCTCGGAGCGATTTTTCTCCGCGTCGTGATCGACGCGGTATCGAAGATCATCAAGACCGGGGCCGACGTCTACGAGGGGCTGATCGTCGGCGTGGTCGTGGTGATCGCCGTGACGTTCTCCCAGCTCGGCGCCCTGGCGAAGGGGGGCACCCGGCTCCTCCCCGGCGCCCTCGGCCTCTGCGCCATCCCCACCCTCGCGCTCCTCGCCGGCGCGATCGCCGCGATGACCGCCGGCCGTGACGCCGGCATCGCCACCGGCATCGGAGCCCTTTGCCTCCTCGGTCTCCTCCGAGTGTGGGAATCACGCAGGTCTGCCACGTGAGCCAGCGCCCCGACGACGGGCCTTCCCCCCGATGACCACCTCCCCGTTCGCCGTGCGGATGCTCGGGATCACGAAGCGGTTCCCGGGGGTGGTGGCCCTCGACGACGTCACCCTCGAGGTGCGGGCTGGCGAGGTCCATGCCATCTGCGGGGAGAATGGCGCGGGGAAGAGCACGCTCATGAAGATCCTCTCCGGCGTCTATCAGCCCGACGCCGGAGTGCTCGAGGTCGACGGCCGCGACACCCGCTTCACGGGGACCCGCGATGCCGAGCGCGCCGGGATCGCGATCATCCACCAGGAATTGGCCCTCGTCGAGGATCTCCCGGTGGCGGCGAACGTGTTTCTCGGGCGCGAGCGGCGCGGCGCGCTCGGCCTCCTCGACGACCGCTCGATGACCGAGGAGTGTGCGGCGCTGTTTTCCCAGCTCGACTGTGCCGTCGATCCCGGCGACCGCACCGGCAACCTCCGCGTCGGCGACCAACAGCTCGTCGAGATCGCCAAGGCCCTCTCCCTCGACGCCTCGATCGTCGTCATGGACGAGCCGACCAGCGCCCTCACCGAATCCGAGTCGGCCCGGCTCGAGCGGACGATCCAGCGGCTCGTCGCCCAGGGGACGACGATCCTCTACATCTCGCACAAGATGGACGAGGTCTTCCGCCTCGCCGACCGGATCACCGTCCTCCGTGACGGCCGGCATGTGAAGACGGTCGACACAACGGCCACGAGCCCCCGCGAGATCACCGGCTGGATGGTGGGGCGCGACATCGCCGGCCACGACTTCCACGGCAGCAGGCCGCGGGGGGAGAAGCTCCTCGAGGTCCGCGGGCTCTCCCTCCCCTGGCCCGAGCATCCACGCGGCTACCGGCTCAAGGGGATCTCGTTCGATCTCCACGCCGGCGAGATCGTCGGCATCGCCGGCCTGATGGGGGCGGGGCGCACCGAGCTCCTCGAGGTCCTCTTCGGGGCCGGCGAAGACACCTGGAGCGGCACGATCGAGCTCCGGGGCGAGCCGGTGCGGTTCCGCCATCCGCGCGAGGCCTGTGCGGCCAGGGTGGCGATGGTCACCGAGGACCGCAAGCGGCTCGGGCTCTTCCCCGATCTCGATGTCGCCGGAAACGTCAGCCTCTGCTCGCTCCACGAGGCGCTGCGGCTCGGGCTCGTCAGTCGCGCTGCCGAGGAGCAGCTCGCCGCGGGACCGGTTCGCGACACGGGGGTGAAGACGCCCGGTCTCCACGCCGCGATCACCGGGCTCTCCGGCGGCAACCAGCAGAAGTGCATCATCGGCCGCTGGCTGCTGACGAAGCCGGAGGTGCTCCTCCTCGACGACCCGACCCGCGGCATCGACGTCGGCGCGAAGGCCGAGCTCTACTCCCTCATCGACGGCCTCTGCCGGCAAGGGCTGGGGGTGATTCTCACCTCGAGCGAGCTCCCGGAGCTCCTCACGCTCGCCGACCGGATCCTCGTCCTCGCCGAGGGGCGGCTGACAGCCGAGTTCTCCCGCGCCGAGGCGACCGAAGCCCGGATCATGGAAGCGGCCACGGCCGGCTGAATCGCCGGCCCTTCAGTGGCCGACGTAGCGGGCCACGAGGCCACGGGCCCGGGCCTCGTCACGCGTCCCCGAGACGATCGTCCGGCCGTCGGCGAACACCGCCAGTTCGATCCCCTCTTCCACCGTGACGCGGACGATCCACCGATTGGCGACGACGCGCCCCACGGCAGCCATCCGCTCGGCAAAGGCCGCCAGATCGATGCCGGCGAGGCCCGGGGCAGGAGCGACCTGGACCGCGTCGCGCCCGCAGAGCACCGCGGCCTGGGTGCCGGCCCTCCCTTCGAGCCAGGGGAAGTCGTGCTCCCGGCAGGTCGGGCAGCCGGCGACGGCCAGCGGCGCGAGATCGACACAGCGCCACAGGTTGTCCCACAGATCGCAGACGAGGAGACGATTGCCGACGGGCGAATCGGTGCCAACGATGATCTTCATCACCTCCGCCGCCTCCACCGCGCCGACGACGAGGGCCACCGGCCCGATGACACCGGCGGTGTCGCAGGTGGGGAGGGCCCCCGGGGCGGGAGGATCGGGAACGAGGCACCGCAGACAGGCCGACCTCCCCGGCAGGACCGCCAGCACCCGCCCCTCGGCGCCGATCGCGCCGCCATGGACCCACGGAATCCCCTCCCGGCAGGCGAGCTCGTTGATCAGAAACCGGGCCTCGAAATTGTCGGTGCCGTCGACGATCACATCGACGTCCCCGAGGAGCCGGGGGGCGCTGGCCGGGGTGAGGTCGGCGACGATCGGCTCGATTCGGCAGGCGGCGTTGATCCGGCGGAGATGGCTGGCCGCCGCCACCGCCTTGGGGAGCCCGGCCGCGACATCGGCCTCGTCGAAGAGCACCTGGCGGGGGAGATTCGAAAGCTCGGGCACGTCGCGATCGATGATCCGGATCCGGCCGATGCCGGCGCGGACCAGCGCCAGCGCCACGACCCCGCCAAGCGCTCCGCAACCGACCAGCGCCACGGAGGCCGCGGCTAGCCGTTCCTGGCCGTCGGCGCCGATCGGCGCGAACCGGACCTGACGGGAATAACGATTGGCGTCGAAAGGCATGGCGTGATCTGCGGGAGAGTCGCGTCCCGACGGCCCTTCAGGTGACGAGATACCCGGCCCAGTCCCACGGCTGATCGCGCTGGTCCGCAATGGCCCATTCCGCCAACCGCGCCTGGAGCCGGTCGCACGCCCCCCGAGCCTCGGCGGCTGGTCGCGGATCGCTTCCCCAGATATTCGCCACGAGGGGGAGCGCGGGCGCCTGTTGCCAGGCCTCGTGCGGCACGCCATCCTCCGGCAGCCTGACGACGAACGTGTCGAGCCCGCGGTCGGGCAGTGGCGGCGGCGGCGCCAGGCCGTCGACCTCGATGCCGAGGAGCATCGTGCCGCGGCGCCTGCCGACGGCGACGGCAAGGTCGGCCAAGCCGGAGGGAATGATGACGAGGAACGCCGCGGGATGGGCTGACCAGGCTTCGAGTCGCTCCCGAAGCAAGCCCGGATCGACTGCGCCCCCCTGCGACGGTGCGAGCCGGATGATAACGGCCATCCCGATCTGGTCGGCGCGGGTAAGCATCGCGTCGAGGGTTGCCGCGGAGGCGTCTGCGGTCGGCCCGGTCGCAGCGGGGAATCCGACCACGGCCACGGCCGCCAGTTGCCGGAGCGCTTCGAGCCCCGCCCGATCGGCCTGCCCGGGCACTCCGCGGGGAACGTAGCGCCGGCCATCGAGCGAGAACGACCGCCCCTTCACCCCCAGCCGCCGCAGCCCGATCATCCGCCGGCCGGCGGCGACCACGTCGTCGCCACGCCGGAGCGTCACGTCGGCCCGGTAGAGATTCGGAAGTTCTGGCGTCCAGAAGCCCGGTTCGGTGCACACCCCCCTGGCGAGCGCCGGCTGCCCTGCGACCGACCCCTGGTCGACGAGCGCGACCGTTGTGGGGAGCGTGGCGGCCGTCGAGCACTCCGGCCCGACGAGCGTTCCCGAGGCGACGACCGGCGTGCCGCCGGTCGCATCCGCGACCGTCTCCGGCATGCAGCGCAGCCAGACCTCGGCCCGCATGTCGTCGGCCCGACCGAGGAGCGGCCTGATCCAGTCGGCTGGAGACGGTTCGCTCATGACGGCTCTCCGCCGGCCCGGAACCGTTCCCGGGCCTCCGCGGCGAGCCAGTGGAGATCGAGCTTGCCCGATCCGAGCACCGGGATCGCCTCCACCTCGGCGAAGCTGTCGGGGGTGGGGATCCAGAGGTTGGGGAGACCGCGGGCGGCGAGCCCCCGGCAGATCTCGTGCGGGTCGCGGCCGGTCTTGAGATGGAGGACGACCAGCCGCTCCCCCTTCCGGGCGTCGGGAACCCCCGCCACGACGGCCATCAGCTCGCCATCCCCCGACCCGAGCTCGGCATTGACCGCCTCCTCGACGGGGAGATGGGGCACCATCTCGCCACCAATCTTGGAGAACCGGCTCTCGCGCCCGGTGATCGTGATGAAGCCGTCCTCGTCGAGCCTGGCGATGTCGCCGGTGCAGTACCAGCCATCGTGGATGACGTGGGCGGTGAGATCGGGGCGGTCGAGGTAGCCCTGCATGACGTTCGGCCCGGTGATCCACAGCATCCCCTCGCTTCCCACCGGGAGCGGCGCGAAGTCGTCGCGCGTCGTGACCCGGGCGCGGCAGCCCGGGATCGGCCGACCGACCGTCCCCTCGCGGGCATCCGCGCGGGATCCGGGGACATGCCGGGCCGGGGGAATGTTGGCGGCGATGAGCGGCGACATTTCGGTCGCGCCGTAGGCCTCGCTCGGTCGGACGCCGAACTTCGCCTCGAACGCAGCGCTCACCTCACGCGGCAGCTTCTCCGCCGATCCGAATACCGCCTCGAGGGTCGAGAAGTCTTCGGCGGGGGTGCGTCGCAGATAGGTCCGCAGGAACGTCGGCGTCGCCATCAGAATCGTGGCGTGGTGCTCGCGAGCGAGAGCGCCAATCGCCTGAGCATCGAGGGGGTTGGTGTGGTAGACGACAGCGGCATCGAGGACCAGCGGCGTCCAGAAGGTCGCCGTGTAGCCATAGGAATGGAAGAAGGGGAGGACGCCGAGGGCGACGTCCGCCGACGACACGTGGAGGATCTGCCCGATGGCGCGGACATTCGACGCGACGTTCTCCTCGGAGAGCACCACCCCCTTCGGGTCGCCGGTCGATCCGGAGGTGAAGATCACGGTGAGGACGTCAGCTGCCCGGAGCCGGTCGATCCCGAGCACGCGCTCGAGGATCCCCAGCGGCAGGCAGGTCGCCTGCGTGGCGGCGACGAGGGTGTCGAGGGTCGTGAGGCGGCTCTTCAGTTCCGTCGCGTCGAGGAGCCGGCTGCCAACGGCGAGCTTGACGCGGGCGAGGAACGCCGGGCTCGTGAGGACATGCCGCAGCCCCGCCCGCTCGATCGAGAGGTCGAGGGTCTGCTGGCTCGTGGTGTAATTCAGATTCACCGCCACGCGCCCCATCAGCGCCAGCGCCGCGTTGACGATCACCGCCGCCGCCGTCGGCGGCAGCATGACGCCGACGCGCTGCTGGTCGGGGGCGAGGACCCGCTCGAGGACCCGCATCGCGCACAGGATGCGGATCAGCAGGGCGCGGCCGGAGAGCCGCGTGCCGAGCGAGTCGGCCACCTTCATCCGCCCCCCTGCCAGCCGGCAGGCCCGGACGAGGGCCCGGGGGAGTGTGGCACCGCCGCGGGGATCGGGGCCGGTGCCGAGGAGCGTGGGGGCCTCGGCCTCCGGGGTCGGCGCGGGGGATGCTGTCGGGGGTTGCATGCATCAATCCGGGGCGGGGCTTTCGGGCCAGACTGTTCCGAAGCCTGCGGCCCATTAGAATCTGCGGAGTTTTCGCAGGAAAGCCACCCGCCTGCGCCTTCTCCCCGGAATCCATCATGCCCCGCTACCAACCCGCCCGGATCGAGCCCAAGTGGCAGTCCTGGTGGGAGACGCACGACACGTTCGCGACCCCCCGCCTCCCCGGGGCTCGGAAGACGTACGTCCTCGACATGTTCCCCTACCCCAGTGGTGAGGGGCTCCACGTCGGGCACCCGGAGGGCTACACCGCCACCGACATCGTCGCCCGCTTCGAGCGGATGAGGGGCACGAGCGTCATCCACCCGATGGGCTTCGATGCCTTCGGGCTCCCCGCCGAGGAGTATGCGATCCGCACCGGCACCCCGCCGCGGGAGAGCACCGAGCGCAACATCGCCAACTTCACCCGTCAGTTGAAGATGCTCGGCTTCAGCTACGACTGGAACCGCGCACTCTCGACCACCGATCCGGAATACGTCCGCTGGACGCAGTGGATCTTTCTCGTCCTCTTCGACACCTGGTTCGACGCCCGGCAGCAGAAGGGGCGCCCGATCTCGGAGCTGCCGATCCCCGCCGACGTCGCGGCCCGGGGGAACGCGGCCATCGCCGCCCACCGCGATCTCCACCGCCTCGCCTACCAATCGGAGGCGCCGGTCAACTGGTGCCCGGCCCTGGGCACGGTGCTCGCCAACGAGGAGGTGATCGGGGGGGTGAGCGAGCGCGGCGGCCATCCGGTCGTCCGCATCCCGCTGCGCCAGTGGATGCTGCGGATCACCGCCTACGCCGATCGACTGGAGAAGGAGCTCGAGCCCCTCGACTGGCCGGCGAGCATCAAGAAGCTCCAGTCCGACTGGATCGGCCGGAGCACCGGCGCCGAGGTCGACTTCCCTGTCGCCCCCCCGAGCACGGCTGACGCAGCTTTCGCCTCCTGGCAATCGGCCCGCAGCGCCGCGGGATTCCCCCTCCAGCCCGGTGGGGATGTCCTCCGCGTCTACACGACCCGTCCCGACACCCTCTACGGCGTCACCTACCTCGTCGTCGCTCCGGAGCATCCGCTCGTCGACGCGCTGACGACGCCCCGCCAGCAGGAGGCGATCCGAATCTACCGGGAAGCCGCCGCGCGAAAGAGCGATCTCGATCGCACCGATCTGGCCAAGGAGAAGACCGGCGTCTTCACCGGCTCACACTGCATCCATCCGCTCACGGGCAAGCCGGTACCGGTGTGGGTGGCTGACTACGTCCTGGCGACCTACGGCACCGGCGCGATCATGGCCGTGCCGGCCCACGACGACCGCGACTGGGAGTTTGCCAGGACGTTCGGCCTGGAGATCGTCACGGTCGTCGAGCCCCTCTCCGGCCACGGCCACGACGGGACGCTTTTCACCGGCGACGGCAAGGCGGTCAATTCCGGCCCCTACACGGGGATGGAGACGCGCGTCTTCATCGCGAGGGTGGCGGCCGATCTCGCGGAGGCCGGGCTCGGCCGGCCGGCGGTCAACTACAAGCTCCGCGACTGGCTCTTCAGCCGGCAGCGATTCTGGGGGGAGCCGTTCCCGATCCTCCACGAGCTCGGCCCCGACGGGAAACCGACCGGCGCGATCCGCGCCGTCGACGAATCAGATCTGCCGGTCAACCTCCCCCACCTCATCGACTTCAAACCGGGCGACACCCCCGATCCGCCGCTGTCGCGATCCCCGGCCGACTGGCTGTTCGTCGAGCGCGACGGCAGGCGTTACCGCCGTGAGACCAATACCATGCCGCAGTGGGCCGGCTCCTGCTGGTACTACCTGCGGTTCCTCGATCCGCGCAACGACAGCCGCTTCGTCGATCCGGCGATCGAGAGGGCCTGGATGCCGGTCGACCTCTACATCGGCGGGGCGGAGCACGCCGTGCTCCACCTCCTCTATGCCCGCTTCTGGCACAAGGTCCTCTACGACCGCGGCCACGTCTCCCTCCCCGAACCGTTCGGCAGGCTCGTCAACCAGGGGATGATCCTGGGGGAGATGGAGTTCACCGGCTACCGGAGCCCGAAGGGGGGCTGGGTGTCGGCGGAGAAGCGCGGGGAAGATGATGTCGCGGCGAAGCTCCCCGTCGATCAGGTGGAGAAGCAGGGGGAGCACTTCGTCCTCCGCGACTGGCCGAAGATCCGCGTCGAGAGCCGGGCCTACAAGATGTCGAAGGCCCGCGGCAACGTCGTCAACCCCGACACCGTGGTGAAGGAGTTCGGCGCCGACTCGCTCCGCCTCTACGAGATGTTCATGGGCCCGCTCGAGGCGACGAAGCCCTGGAGCACCACCGGCGTCAGTGGAGTCCGCGGGTTTCTCGACCGCTGCTGGCGGCTCGTGGTCAACGACCGGGCCGACGAGGTCGTCCTCTCGCCGCAGGTCGTCGACGACGCCCCGACCGACGACCAGCTCCGCGAGCTCCACCGGATGCTCGACAAAGTGACGAAGGACATCCCCGCGCTGTCGTTCAACACGGCGATCGCCCGAATGATGGAGTTCGTCAACCATTTCACGCCGCTCGAGCGAAAGCCGCGGGGGGTTCTCGAGCCGTTTGTCGTGGCGCTGGCCCCCTTCGCGCCCCATCTGGCCGAGGAGCTGTGGGAGGTACTCGGCAAGCCGGCACCGGTCTCCCTCGCCGTCTGGCCAGCGGTGGAGGAGCGCTGGCTGAAGGACGATACGGTCGAGATCCCGGTGCAGATCGGGGGGAAGCTGCGGGCCAGGGTGACCGTCCCGGCCGACGCCGACATCCCGGCGCTCGAGGCCGCTGCCGCCGCCGATCCGCGGATCGCCGAGATCCTCGCCGGGAAGCAGATCGTCAAGGTGATCACCGTCCCGGGGCGGATGGTGAACTTCGTCGTCCGCTGACCCGCACGGGGTGGCTGACAGCCGGGGCTTTGCCCGAGCCCGATGCGTGAAAACGCCTGGCGCTCCCGAATAAAAACCGAATTGGCGGGGGGGACCGGTTTCCGTAGCATGGTCGGCTGGTGGGTGTCCGACCGACCTCCGGGAAGGGTGTTTTCCAGCATGAGCGTGCAGCGGGTCCTGGCTCTGGTCCTCGGTGGTGGCCGCGGGACGCGGCTCTATCCCCTCACCCGCGACCGCTCCAAGCCCGCCGTGCCTCTGGCGGGGAAGTACCGGATCATCGACGTTCCCCTCTCCAACTGCATCAACAGCGGGGTGCAGCGGATCTACGTCCTGACGCAGTTCAACTCCGTCAGCCTCCACCGCCACATCCGCCGGACCTACACCTTCGACCCCTTCAGCGGCGGCTTCGTCGAGATCCTTGCAGCCCAACAAACGCTCGACAATTCCGGCTGGTACCAGGGCACCGCCGACGCCGTCCGGCAGAACATCCGCTATCTCCAGCAGCCGGACATCCGCCATGTGCTGATCCTCTCCGGTGACCAGCTCTACCGGATGAATTACGCCGACATGCTCGCCACCCACATGGCGCGGAAGGCCGACGTGACAATCGCCGGGATCCCCGTCCACGAGGAGGCCGCCTCCGGCCTGGGGATCATGCGGCTCGACGACGAGGGGCGCGTCGAAGGGTTCCTCGAGAAGCCGCAGACGAAGGCGGAGCTCGACATGGTGCGCACCGATCCGCGATGGATCGACCGCCAGGGGATCCCGGCGAACGGCCGCTCGCTCATGGCGAGCATGGGGATCTATCTCTTCGACCGCGACTGCCTCCTCGACCTCCTCCGCAAGACCGACTACCAGGACTTCGGCCGCGAGGTCTTCCCGGCGGCGATCCGCACGAAGCGGGTGTTTCTCCATCCGTTCGACGGCTACTGGGAGGACATCGGGACGATCCGTTCCTACTTCCAGTGCAATCTCGATCTCGCCAGCGGTGCGCCGCCGTTCGAATTGGCCAGCGCCGAGGCCCCGATCTACTCGCGCGGCAGGTTCCTTCCGCCGTCACGGATCGACGGGGCGAGCATCCGCTCGAGCCTCGTCTCCGACGGGTGTATCGTCGAGCAGGGGGCGGTGATCGAGAACAGCGTCGTCGGGCTGCGCTGCCGGATCGGCCGAAACGTCGTCATCCGCAACTCGGTCGTGCTCGGCAGCGACTACTACGAGACCACCGACGACATCGCTGCCAACACCGCACGTGGCCTGCCGCCGATGGGCATCGGCGAGGGAACCATCATCGAGGGGGCGATCGTCGACAAGAACGTCCGCATCGGCAAGCGGACCCGGATCGTCAACGACCACGGCTGGGACGAGATCGGCGACAGCCCCACCTTCACCGTCCGGGACGGCGTGGCGATCGTCCCCAAGGACGCCATCATCCCCGACGGCTGGCAGCCCGATGCGGGGCTCCACCGGGTAAAGTGAGGCGGTAGCGCCCGGTCACGTCGCCCCCGTGTCAGCGGAGCAGGACCCGCGGACTCTCCTTGGGCAAGCGCGACTCGAGGATCGTCGCCGCGCCCCTGGCCTGGGGCGAATCGCCGGCCCCAGGAACGCCCTCCGGACCTTCGTCGGCCGACGGAGTGGGAACCATCCGCTTCGAACTGACCGGCCAGAGGGCCCGGGCCGGTTCGGCGGACCCGATCTCCGCGGCAACGTCGGCGTGCTGTCCTCCCAACGTCGGTTCCTGGGCGCCGTCGAGCGCCTCGCTCCCCACCTCGGCCGGCGCCGTCAGCGACGCTTCGAGGACGGAGACCAAGTCCGGATCATCGACCGGATCGAGCGGGGAGGCCGTGGCGATCATCGCCCCTTCGTTCCCTTCCGCCTCCCCGGCTGGCGTGGGCCGGCGGGGGGCCGAGTCGACGATCGGCGGCCAGGGCAGGGGCGTGGCCCTGACCGGCAGAATGCCGTTGCTCCGCGCCGCAAAGTCGTTTTGTGATACCGCGCCGTTGGGCACCGGGCCGGCATAATCGAATGGATCGGGGCACATCGTGCAGCCGGTGCCAAGCAGACAGACCGCGACCGCCGCGAGCGTGCCCCGATGAGTGCCCCGGACCCTGCGGGCGGCTGTGGAGTTGACGGTATCCATGCATGACCTCTGTTCAGCCCGGTTCCCATCCTGCCAACCGGGCGGCAGCGCCCATCAGGGGCACGGATCGTCGGAACGTCGCCTCCCCAGGCGGCATCCCAACCGACGGACGTGGCCGCGAGCCGGCCCGAAACCCGTCGACGACAGCCAGCAGCGGCTGTTCCCTCCCAAGACCCACCCAATCCATCGGACCGGCACGACCGGCATCTTGAGCCGAACCGTCACCCCAGGGGGCATCATGCCGGAAAACCGGTGTGTGGGGGGCGAGGAGATCAGCCGCCGGGGCCCTTCCGGGGCATGTCGATCCCCATCCTGGTCATGAGCCGCTGCATGTCGTCCCACACGTCGCGCTTGGCGGCGGGGTTGCGCAGCAGGTAGGAAGGATGGTAGGTGCAGATCACCGTCGCGGCGCCATGCTCGAACCAGCGCCCCCGGAGCTTCCCGATGGTCTCTTCGGTCCGCAGAAGTGACTGGGCCGCTGACGTCCCCAGGCAACAGATGAACTCCGGCGCGATCGCCGCGATCTGTCGCTCGAAGAAGCCCCGGCAGTTGGCCACCTCCTCCGGCTCCGGACGGCGGTTCTCGGGGGGGCGGCACTTGAGAACGTTGAGGATGTAGACCTGATCACGGGTGAGTGTGCAGGCCTCGATGATCTTCGTGAGCAGTTGCCCGGCCCTCCCCACGAACGGCTCCCCCGAGGCATCCTCGTCGGCGCCGGGAGCCTCTCCGAGAAAACAGAGCCGGGCGGCGGGATTCCCAGCGCCGAAGACGGTGTTCGTGCGGGCTTCGGCGAGGTGGACGCAGGCGCGGCAGCCGGCCACCTCGTCCCGAAGGATGGTGAGCGCGGCGAGCCGGTGGGCGGCGGGTGCCCCACCGGATTTTCCTCCGCGCGACGCGGATCGTGACGGCGTCACGGCCGCCGGGAGGACCGTAGCCCGGGAGATCGGGGGAGGATCCGCCACCGCCGCAGCGTCGTCGTCACCGCCGCCCGGCGTGGCACGGGGGAGATCGAGGACCCCTGCATCGGCAAGACTCTCGAGGCGCTGCTTCACCCCCCGCGGCGACTTCGGCACGGTTCGTTTCCGTCCCCCTCCGGGGGACTCACCAGCAGTCTGGCGCGCCATCGGCGACTCCGATCGGTTTCGAGCGAAGGTGCCGGGGGCCTTACAGCGCCCGGCGATGCCGCTTCGGACCACGTCCCTTGCCGAGGAGCGCGGCCGACGACGGCTTCTTGGGAGGCTCGGGCTCGGCCTGCGGGGCAGCCTGCTGCCCCTCCGGGGCGACGAACGCGCCGCCGGGCCCGGTCTGCTGGATCGGCGCCGCCGTCGGCCGTCGATCGAAGGCCTCAAAACCGGGGATCTCGTCGCGATGGAGGAGCTTCTCGATCCGCATCTCGATGCGGGTCAACTGCGGCCCCTCGTCGGGGGCGACGAACGTGTACGCCACCCCCTCGCGCCCCATCCGCCCGGTGCGGCCGACGCGGTGGACATAATCGTCACAAAACTCGGGGATGTCGTAGTTGATGATGTGCGAGAGGGCGGTGACGTCGATGCCGCGACCAACCACGTCGGTGGCGACGAGGACCTTCACGCCCCCCTCACGGAACTGCTTCATGACACGGTCGCGGACATTCTGCGCGAGGTCGCCGTGGATGCAGCCGATCTCCTCCTCGCCCCCGTGACGGGCCCGGCGCCGTGAAAGCCGCTCGAAAACCTTGTCGGTGCCGCGCTTCGTCCGGCAGAAGATGATCACCTGACGGGGCCGCTCGCGGTCGAGGAGTTTCTCGAGGAGATCGAACTTCCGCGTCGGATCGACGGTGAAATAGAACTGCTCGATCGTCTCGACGGCGATCTCGCCGATGGAGAAGTCGAGGATCTCCGGATCGCGCATGTAGCGCGTGGCGAGTTTGGCCACCGGCGGCGGAACGGTCGCCGAGAGAAGGAGCGTTTGGCGACTGTCAGGACAGCGCCGGAGGATCTTTTCGATGTCGGGGCGGAACCCGATGTCGAGCATCCGGTCGGCCTCATCGAGCGTGACGATCTCCAGACCGGAGAACTGGATCGTCCCTCGACTCATGTGATCGAGGACACGGCCGGGGGTGCCGACGACCACGGCCGGATTCTTGGCAAGCTTGTCGATCTGCCCGCGGATCGGCTTGCCGCCGTAAACCGCCACGCAGTGGATCTTCGAACCGTGGGCGAGCTTTTCGAACTCGTCACGGACCTGCACGGCGAGCTCCCGGGTGGGGACGAGCACGAGGGCCCTCGGCCCGACGCCGCCACGCTCCGACGGCTGCGACACCCGCTCGAGGATCGGCAGGACGAACGCGCATGTCTTGCCGGTGCCGGTACGGGCCTGACCGAGGACATCGATCCCCTTGAGGGCTCTCGGGATGAGCCCCGCCTGCACCGGCGTGGGGACGGTGTAACCGGCCCGCTCGACGGCGGCAAGTGTCGCCGGGGTGAGACCGAGCTTTGCGAAGTCGCCCGCGATAGCGGCGGCCTGCAAGGCGACGGGGTTCATCCCGTCGGAATTGGCAGATGCCGGGCTCCCACAGCTCTGGGCAGCCCACTCTTCTGGCGACCAATCCCTGGAACGCCGGTCGTCACGGGCCCCGCGGCCGGATTCCAAAGCCACTCGTAGTCCTTCCTGGTTCTGTCTTGAACCGCTCACGACACCCTGCCCGCAGCCGGACCGGCCGGGGAGGGATCGTCCCGGAACGAAACTACCACGAATGGCGGGGGCAGGCAATCGTCGCCCCGGCATCGGGCTTGTCCGATGCCCTGTCTGGAAGCCTTGTTGGCAAGTTCTTCAGCTCTTCCAGCCCCGCTCAACGATCGAACAGTTTCTTCAGGGCCCACAGGGTCGCCGCCCGCCCGGCCCGGGCGATCGAGCGGGTGAGAGGGATGTGCTTCGGGCAGACGGCCACGCAATTCTGGGCGTTTCCACACATCTGGATCCCCCCCGGGGCCGTCAGGGCGGTCATCCGCTCGTCGGCGATCATCCGGCCGGTGGGATGCTTGTTGAACAGCACCGCTTGGCTGATCGCATGGGCCCCGATGAAGCCTTGGTCGTAGGCGGCGGTCCGGCGGGCGGCCAATTGTTCATTGGTCTCCCCTTCGCGTCGGGGCGTCTCGATCCGCGTGAATTGGGGGCAGGCCTCGAGGCAGCACCCACAGCTCATGCATTCGGCGAGCGGGTAGGCCTCCTCCTGCTCCTCCGGGGAGATCCGTGGCCCCGGCCCATGATCGAAGGAATCGTCGACCGGCACCCAAGCCTTGACCCGCTCGAGCGAATGGAACAGGCGCCGGCGATCGACAACGAGATCACGGACGACCGGAAACTTCGACATCGGCCGCAATTCGATGCCGTCGGGATGCTCTTCGAGGAGCCGGTCGACGAGAGCCGAACAGGCCATCCGCGTCCGCCCGTTGATGAGCATCGTGCACGATCCGCACACCTCCTCGAGGCAGTTGCAGTCCCAGGCCACTGGGGCCACGGGCCGACCATCCTGCGAGCGCGCCATCGCGGCGACCTTTTGGAGGACGCTGATGACGTTCATGTTCGGCTCCCAGGGGACGTCGTGACGTTCCCAGTAGCTCTCCTGACCGGGGGCGTCCTGGCGCAGCACCCGGACCGGGATCGTGCGGGCGGCAGTCTGGCCGCCGTGGTCGTGGTCATTCGTTTTCATGATCATGTCGATGGGCCTCCATCAGCGGTGTGTCGCGTCGGACCGTCTCTGTCTCTCTGCACGCCGGTTCCCCGGCCTCTCTGTCAGGAGCGGATCGCCCCGACTTCCCGCTCCTGCGTCGCCCCGTGCCCGCCGGGGGTGCTCCGGGCACGCAGCCGCTCCCTCCAAACCTCCTCGATCACCTCGCCCCCAACCAAGCCGTAGAGCCGGGGCCGCGGCGGGATGAGCGAGGTGTCGATCTCCTCGTACGTGATCTGCGGATGGCCGTCGGCACCGTGGTTGGCGATCGTCGACTTGAGCCACTTGTTCGTGTTGACTTCGAAGCGGTCGCACCACTGCTCCGCCTCGCGGCGCTTCCCCTCGGCGTCGGTTGCGGCGATCCCCGGCATCTCGAAGTCGGGCTTGTAGTGAGCGCCGCGGCACTCGTCCCGGAGGAGTGCCCCCTTCAGAATCAGCTTTGCCAGTGGGAACATGTCGCCGAGCGACTTCGTGAACACGACATTCTGGTTGGTCCAGTTGCCGGTGTCGGAGAGCGAACACCGCCGCCACCGCTCCTCGAGGGCACAGACCTCGTCATAGGCCGAGGCGAGTTGGTCGTTGCGGCGCACGACCGTCGCAACCCGGGTCATGAGATCGCCCAGTTCGTGGTGGATGCCGTAGGGGTTTTCACCCCCGCCGGGCCGCTGGATCAGGGCCTCGTGCCGCTCCTCCTGACGGCGCAGGGCCGAGGCGTAGAGCGACTCGGCAGCCGGGGCCCGCTTCGCCCCGGCCGAAGCCTGGACGCCGGCAGCACAGAACAAGCCGCTGAAGATGCAGGAGAGGAGCGAGTTGGCCCCGAGCCGGTTAGCGCCATGGTACTGGTAGTCGCACTCCCCGATCGCGTAGAGACCGGGAACGCTCGTTTGCTGGTTGCGCGGCGAGCCCTCGAGCATCCCCCCGGAGGGGCTCTTTTCGAAGTCGACCCACAGCCCTCCCATCGAGTAGTGCACCGCCGGGAAGATCTTCATCGGGGTGGTGCGCGGGTCGACCCCCTGAAACTTCTCGTAGATGTCGAGGATGCCCCCGAGCTTGCGGTCGAGTGTCTCCTTGGGGATGTGCGTCAAGTCGAGATAGACGCAGAGCCGGTCCTTCTCGACCGACAGGCCTTCGGTGGTACAGATGTCGAAGATCTCCCGCGTGGCGATGTCGCGGGGGACGAGGTTCATGTATTTCGGGTAGCGCTCCTCGAGAAAGTAAGATCGCTCCGCCTCGGGGATTGTCCGCGGGTCGCGCGGGTCCTGCGGGGTCCGCGGCACCCACACCCGGCCCCCCTCGCCGCGGGCGCTTTCGCTCATCAGCCGGAGCTTGTCGGCCCCCGGGATGGCGGTGGGGTGAACCTGGATGAACTCACCGTTTCCGTAGGCCGCCCCGGCCTGGTAAACGCGGCTGACCGCGCTGCCGGTGCAGACCATCGACATCGTCGAGCGGCCGTAGACGAGGCCGCAGCCACCGGTGGCGAGGATCACCGCATCGGCCGCGAACGAGCGGAACTGCATCGAGACCATGTCCTGGCAGACCGCGCCGCGGCAGCGCCCGGAGTCGTCGATGACGGGGGCGAGAAAGTCCCAGAACTCGTACTTGCGGATCTTCCCCTCGACCTCGAACCGCCGCACCTGCTCATCGAGGGCGTAGAGGAGTTGCTGGCCGGTCGTGGCCCCAGCGAAGGCTGTCCGCTTGTAGAGGGTCCCACCGAAGCGGCGCTGATCGCGGAATCCCTCCGGCGTCCGGTTGAAAGGCACGCCGAGCCGATCCATGAGATCGATGATCCGCGGGCCCCAGTCGGCCATCTCCTTGACCGGCGGTTGGTGCTGGAGGAAGTCACCGCCGTAGACGGTGTCGTCGAGATGCTTCCATTCGGTATCCCCCTGCTGCCGCGTGAGGGCGTTGACGCTGTTGATCCCCCCCTGAGCGCAGACGCTGTGCGACCGCTTCACCGGAACGAGGCTCATGAGGTCGACATCGACTCCGAGCTCGGCGAGCCGCATCGAGGCCGCGAGCCCGGCAAGACCACCGCCGACAACGAGGACACGGGGCTGTGCCATGGTGGATCAGTTTCCTGCAGGAATGGGGGACGAAGCCGGAAGGAGCAGGCGGGACGATTCGGACGGGGCGCGGAGATCGATGGCGTCGGCAGCGGGAACGGTGGCCGTCGTTCCGGGGGCACCATGCCCGCCGGTGGCAGCCTCGGGGGCCTGTCCCTCCATCATCCGCTTAAAGTCGTCCATCCGGGTCTCGACCTGCCGGGCCGCGGCGACGTCGGTGGCCCGCAGCCCCCCGATCGCCCCCAGCCCCGCCGCGGCGAGCACGACCCCGATGGCGATGCTGATGACATTCGCCCGCTGCATGGCCGCCGGGCTCGTCCACAGCCCCCAGGTGATCCCTATCGTCCACAGGCCATTGGAGAGGTGGAAGACCGCCGAGAGGACACCGATCGCGTAGAGCAGCGACACGCCGAGCGGGGCGATGACCGTCGCCGCCGAGCTCGTCGCATGGTGGGGGTCGAAGCGTCCGCCGCCGAGCGGTGCCCCCATCCAGTGGAGCTGGATGATATGCCAGAGGATGAAAGCAAAGGCGATCATCCCGGTAGCCCGCTGGAGCGTGTAGCGGACGTTCCCCATGTAGGGGTAGGAGCCGACGTTGGGGAGCCCGCCGGCGATGATCGCGAACCCGACCGCGGCATGAAACAGCATCGGGAGAAAAATGAACGCGAACTCCACCGGGACCAAGAGCGGCCCGAGGGAGTGGATCATGTCGACCCGCGACTGGAAGGAGGCGGCGCCCCCCAGAACGGAGGCGTTGGTGAGCAGATGGACGATCAGAAAGGCACCGACCGGAATGAGCCCCGAGAGGGAGAACAGCCGGTAGATGAGGAACTGATGGCGGGAAACAAACGACGGCAAGGTCACGCGCGGCTGCTCCAAACGGAGGAAGGGATGCCGCTGGGAGTATAGATTTGTGGAGTTGGGCGGCAACGCTCGATGGGATTTGGCGGCTGCGACGACGAAATTTATACTGCGATTGCGGATTGGGATCGCCCCCAGGGAGGGCCGTTGGTGCCTGATTCACTCAGCTATCTCGTCGTCCGCGATGCGGAAGGGGCCGCGATCCCCCCATCCGCCCCGCTGCCGGCCGTTCCCCCGGCCACCGGCGACCCCGCCGGCACGACGCCCACCCCGGCTTCCGGCCCGCCGGACGCAGCGCTCCCCGCCGGGTCCACGCTCGAGGCGGTCGACGGGCTCGCCGCCGCCGTCGCCCGCATCGGCCGCGGCCCCCGGGTGGCCGGCGTCGTTCTGACGGGGGGACTCGTTTCCCCGGAAGGGGCGCTGGTGACGAGCGTCCGGGCCCAGCGTATCCTGGAAAACCTCCCCGATGGGGTCGTCCTCCTCGACGCCGGCGACACGATCCGCTGGGCCAATGCCCGCTTCCGGCTGTGGTGTGGCCGGGAGGATCTCGGCGGGCTCGGGTTCCTCGCCGCGCTCGGCAACCCGGAGATCCTCGGACCGGAGTTCAGCCCGTTCCACGCCGCCCTCGCCTCGGGGCGGATCTCCGGTGCCACGCTCCGTACCGCCGACAACCGCTACCTCCATCTCAACGCCGCCCCGCTCCTGGCCACCGCCCCCGCCCCGGCGACCGAGTGGCCCGCCGCCGACCATGTCGTCGTCAGCATCCGCGACGTCACCCACACGATCCTCGAGCAGCAAAAGCGGGCCGCCATCCATCAGGCCGGCCAGAAGCTCGCCGACCTCTCGCCGGCTGAACTGGCCGACATGACGATCGAGGAGCGGATCGACCTCCTCAAGAGCAACATCCTCCATTATTCGCGTGATCTGCTCCTTTTCGACGTCGTCGAGATCCGCCTCCTCGACCGGAAGACCGGCCGCCTCGAGCCACTCCTCGCCGAGGGGATGCAGCCGGAGGCCGAGGCCCGGATCCTCTACGCCCGCACCGAACACAACGGTGTCACCGGCTATGTCGCAGCCACCGGGCGGAGCTATTTCTGCAACGACACGACGAAAGACAGCCGCTATCTCGAGGGCTGCAAGGGGGCGAAGAGCTCGCTCACCGTCCCGCTCATGCTTCACGACCAGGTGATCGGGACGTTCAACGTCGAGAGCCCCGAGCCGGGGGGCTTCTCCCACACCGACATGCAGTTCCTCGAGATTTTCTCCCGGGACGTCGCTGCGGCCCTCAACACCCTGGAGCTCCTCGTCGCCGAGAAGGCCTCGACGACCGCCGAGAGTGTCGAGGCGATCCACGGGGCGGTCGCCCTCCCGATCGACGACATTCTGAATGACGCCGTCAACGTCATGGAGCGCTACATCGGTCACGACGCCGACGTCGTCGAGCGTCTCCAGCGGATCCTGCGGAACGCCCGCGACATCAAGCAGGCGATCCAGAAGGTGGGGGAGAAGATGACGCCGAGCACGGCCCACGCCCAGCATCGGCGCGGCGAGCGGCGGCGGGCCCTGGCGGAGAAGCGGATTCTCGTGGTCGATGCCGACGAGGAGGTTCGCGCGGCGGCCCACTGCCTCCTCGAACGCAACGGCTGCATCGTCGAGACGGCCCGTGACGGCGCCGAAGCCGCCTCGATGGTCCGCGCCGCCGGGGATGCGGACTACGACGTGATCCTCGCCGACATCCGCCTCCCGGACATGTCTGGCTACCAGCTCTTTCTGCGGTTGAGCGAGATTCTCGCCGACGTGCCGCTGGTGCTCATGACGGGCTTTGGCTACGACCCCGGCCATTCGATCGTCAAGGCCCGTCAGGCCGGGATCGCCCTCGTTCTCTTCAAGCCGTTCCGCGTCGACCAACTCCTCGACACGCTCGAACGAGCCCTCGAGCGTCCCAAGACCGGGGCCGGCTAGTCGGTGGCGGTCGATTTCCAACGCCGACCCCCTCCAAAAGGGTGGCATGAAGCCGCGTCGACGCAGCGGCCGCCGACGTTTTTCTCCCGGGCGGGATGAAAAAACGGTCTCGCTCGGTCCAAAGACTCATTTTCCCGCGGCCAGGGATGCCCTTGACCCGTTCCCCCCGGTGCCAGTAACTATCCCGCCCTCACGGTTCTCCCATCCACGGGGATCATGTCCATGGCACGCCTCCGCGAAATCTACGCTGCAGCCGGCAACGCTTGGCCAACGTCGCGCCTGCAGTCGGTCCGTAACCAGGCCCCGGCCTCCGGCTGGGTCTGGCTGGCGGGGATGTCCCTGTCGGTGCTCTCCGTCGCCGGAACTCTCGTCGCTGACGACAGCGTGGAAGCACTCCCGGTCCCCGTCGCCGAAGCCCCCGCCGACGACGGCGCCGCAGCCGGCAACGCAGCCGACGCCCGCCGCGTCATCGAGGAGGCTCTCGGCCGTTCGGCGGCGCAGCGCACCACCCCGTCACCCGTCGAGGCCACTGCCCCCTCCGGTCAGGCGGCCCTGCCCCGCGACCTGATCGTCGCCCGGCTCTCGGCCGAGGTCGCCGCCCGCCAACTCGAGGCCCGTCGGGCCGCCCAACGGTCCGCCGCCGAGGCCCTCGGGCTCCTCGACGCTGCCGCCGCCGATGTCGCCGCCGCCGACATCCCCACCGAGACCCGCACCCAACTCACGAAGCGCATCGACCGGGCTCGGCGCGAGATCGAGGAGACGACCGGCAAGCGTGCCTCCGAGATCGCCCTCGACAAGAAGAATGCCGAGGTCGAGTCGAAGATCAACCGTGAGCGGGCCAAGAAGGTCGAGGTCGACCAGCGTCTGGCGATGATCGTCGACGAGTACAACACGATGATCGACGAGCGCCGGTACGCCGAGGCCGAGGCCCTGGCGAAGAAGGCCGCCCAACTCGCTCCCGACAATCCGGTCGTCCGTCAACTCCTCTCGCAGAGCCGGATGATCCGCCGCCTCGACACGCAAAAGTCGATCGCCGGCGACAAGGAAAACGGCTTCATCGAAGCGATGGTCGACGTCGACCGCTCCGGCACGCCGTTCGTCGGGCCGATCGAGTTCCCTGCCACGAAGGCCTGGGAAGACCTGACGAAGAACCGCAACCGCCTCGAGGGGGAGGGACGCGGACGTGCCTCGCCGGCCGAGGCCGCGATCCACAAGAAACTCTCCGCCCAGGTCGTCGCCGTCCATCGCGGCGAGCCTTTGGCCGCCGTCCTCGATTCGCTCGCCAAGCAGGCCGATGTCCCGATCCACCTCGACATGGTCGGGATGGAATCGGAGGGCGTCAGAAGCGACACGCCCGTCACGATCTCCCTCGAGCAGAAGATCACGCTCAAAAGCGCCCTCAAGCTCCTCCTCGAGCCGCTCCACCTCGACTACTGCGTCAAGGACGAGGTTCTCAAGGTGACCAGCCCCCGCCTCATGAAGGGGCAGGTCTTCAGCATCTCCTACCAGGTTGCCGACCTCGTCATCCCGATCCCGAACTTCATCTCCGACGACACCGGCCTCGACGGCGCCATCAATGGCGGCTATTCGCGGCTCTCGACGCTCTCCAATCTCTCCGTCCAGACCGGCCCCGCCCCCGGGGCGGTCGCCCGGGCCGGCACCGACACCCCGCTCGACGGCAACAATCTCGCCCAGATTCCCGGCGGCGGCGGCAACGCCCCGCAGGTCGGAAGCTCCGGTGGAGTCCCCCTGTTCGGCGGAGGATCGGCGGTCGGCGGTGCCCAGGCCGACTTCCAGTCGCTCATCGATCTGATCCAAAACACCGTCGCCCCACAGACCTGGAACACGGTCGGCGGCCAGGGGGCGATCCAGCCGTTCCCGACGAACTTGAGCATCGTCGTCAGCCAGACGCAGGAAGTGCATGACGAGATCGCCGATCTCCTCCAACAGCTCCGCCGTCTCCAGGACCTCCAGGTGGCGATCGAGGTCCGGTTCATCCGCCTCAACGACACCTTCTTCGAGCGGATCGGTGTCGACTTCGACTTCAACATCCAATCGAATGTCCGTGACCCGCTCAACATGACCGCCGTCCCCGGTTCAGGAGGCGGCTCGACGTCCCCCTATTCGCTCGGCATCCCCGCCAGCCCCGGTGGGCCGACGCAGACGATCGGCCTCGACAACGCCGGCAATCCGGGCGTGACCCGGATCGGGAGCGTCGGCCAGAATCAGACCCTCAACGGCCAGCCGGTGCAAAACTTCTACTCCATCCCCTTCCGGCAGAACAGCTTCGGTGCCGCCCAGGTGCCCTCGATGCCGGGCCTGCCCGATCCGACGACGTCGGCGGCGACATTCGGGTTCGCGATCCTCTCCGACATCGAGGCCTACTTCCTCATCCAGGCCGCCCAGGGCAACACCCGTTCGAACGTCATGCAGGCCCCGAAAGTGACGCTCTTCAACGGCCAGAACGCCTTCATCAACGACTCGGTGTCGCGGCCGTTCGTGACCTCGGTGATCCCCGTCGTCGGCGATTTCGCCGCCGCCCAGCAGCCGGTGATCACGGTTCTGAGCGAGGGAACGAGCGTCAACGTCCAGGCCGTCGTCTCCAACGACCGGAGGTTCGTCCGCCTCACGCTCATCCCGCGCTTCTCGCAGATCGGGAAGGTGCAGGAGTTTCAGTTCGAGGGCTCGCGTTCGACCTCGACGAAGAGTGCCGACGAGAAGTCGGGGCTCGACGGCGGCGTCGGCCAGCAGGGGCAAAACCCGCTCGGAGCCTCGCTCGGACTCAACGCCAAGACCTCGAACGAACAGACCGTCCGCTCCAGCGGCACGACGATCCAGCAGCCGGAATACATCACGACATCGGTGACGACAACGGTGAGCGTGCCCGACGGCGGCACCGTGCTCCTCGGCGGCATCAAGCGTCTCCGCGAGGGACGCAACGAGTTCGGTGTGCCGATCCTCTCGAAGATCCCCTACATCAACCGGCTCTTCAAGAACGTCGGCATGGGGCGGACGACCGACAGCCTGATGCTCATGGTGACGCCGCGGATCATCATCCAGGAGGAGGAGGAAGACAAGCTCCTCGGGGTCAACCGTCCCTGATGACAACCGCGGCAGAGGCCCACGACGGGTTTCCGCCGCACGGCCGCGCGTGCCTGATGCCCCGGGGTGAGCACGGTCGAAAGCGCCCCGCGACTGCGATGCGGCACGCTCCTCACGGACTCCTCTCATGGCGCGCTTCTGGTTCCTCGCCGGCTCCCTCCTCGGCGGCATCGGCGTCGCCGCCGGGGCCTTCGGGGCCCACGGACTCAAGGCCCATTTCGAGGCCAACGGCCAGGCCGCTAACTGGGAGACAGCCGTCCGCTACGGTCTCTTTCACGCCCTGGCCCTGCTCGTCGTGGCGGTCGCTTCGACGCTCCCGGTCACGGCCGTCTGCCGCCGCCGGCTCCGGGCCTCGGGGGCCTGCTTCCTCGCCGGCACGCTGATCTTCAGCGGGCTCTTGGCGATCCTCGCCCTCACCGGTATCCGGATCCTCGGCGCGGTCGTGCCGGTCGGTGGCGTGCTCCTCCTCGCCGGCTGGGGCTGGCTGTTCGCCGCCGGGCTTCAGCTCGGGTCGGAATCGTAGAACACGCGCCGTGGGTTGCGGACGAGGAGGTCGAGCCCGAGGTCGACCGCCCGCTCCTCGCTCCAGCCCCGTTCAACGACAAACCGACCGGCGAGCACTCGGGCGAGGGTCCGCCGGTACATCGCGAACTTCGGATACCCGAACTCCGCCTTGTACATGTCGCTGTAGTAGCCGAGGAGCTTCGTCCGCGGCACCGCCTCGAGCCGCTGCTCGAGATCGGATTGAATTGTCGACGGCGTGTTGGCATACCACCAATGACCGAACGGCAGGACGTTGGGGAAGATCCAGGCGTAGCTGACGAGCTCGTGGTTGAGCGGCCTGGAGAGAACCGACACCGGGAAGCGCACCCTCGGAAAGGCATTGAACAACGGCGCGTAGTCGGCCAGCGAAAGCCGGCCATCGAGGAGGTCCTGCCCCTGGTGGACGCCGTCGGGATAGACGGCCCGGCGCACCCCGATCATGAGGTCGAAGGGGAGCCGGCGCTCCTGGCAGATGCCGGCGATGGTCCAGAACAGGTGGGCCGAGAGCGCCGCCCGGTCGGCCGCGGGAGCGGCGAGGCCCTCCCGGAGCACCGCCGCCAAGCCCCGCCCAGCATCGGCCACATCGATGGGACGGGGGCGGAAGTCGGGGGGGAGCGAGATCGCCACCGCCCGCGCTCCGCTCCGTACGAACCGATCGGCGACCGCCGCCACCGCCTGCCCGATTCGGCCGATGTCGCCCGGCTCCACCCCGGATGTCCGCGCGAGTCTCTCCAGGACGCCCGGCTTCCCGGTGTGGAAGACGAGCTCGTCGACCCGCAGGCAAGGCACCCAGAGCGTGGTGTCGAAGCCCTCGAGGGGATCGTCGAAGTCGTTGGTGAGGAAGACCGCCTCGATACGGCTCTTGGCGAGCACGCTGGCCGTCCACCCCGGATCGGCCGAACGCTCCCGGACCCGGTCCGCCAGATCGGGCCAGTTGGAGGGCGTCAGTGCATCCCCCTGAAACCCGAACAGGTCCCGGGCGATCTCCATCAGCCAGGCGACCTGGATGGTGTTTGTGAGATTCGTCAGACCGGCGACGATCCGCGCGACCCGCGTCTGGGCGTCGAGCCCCGGTCCCTCGATCGATTCCCGCGGCACCCCGGCCGAATGGACCAGTTCGGTGTAGTAGTGATAGCCGAGGATGTCGGCCAGCGTCCGCGCCGAAGGGGCGAAAGGATCGATGTGCGAGTGCGAATCGACGAACATCGCCGTGGCGAGCTCGCTGTCGATCCTGGCCACGAGCGCCGCTGAAGCGTTCACGGTGATCAGCCCCCGACCGTTCAAGCAACACTTCGTACCGGATGCAGCGCGATCGTCAGAACCCGCCGGCGGCCTCACGCTCCTGCTGGGCGTCGATCTGGTCGAGGCGATCGTCGAGCTCGGCCGCTGCCTCTTCACTCGTCCGGTCGCGCTGGTCGAAGCCGTCGTCAGTCTCCGCGGCGCTCTCCTCCATCTGTTCGTCCCGCTGGTCGAGGCGGTCATCGCGGAGCGGTTCGTCGCCGAACGGATCATCGGTGGCACGCCCGGACTTGGGAGCCGAGAACGGATCGTCCTCGGCGGGCGTCTCGACCGGGGCCTTGCGCGGTGCGGCGGGGACCTTCCCGGGCGCGGGGGCCTGGCGGTTCACCGGGCCACGCGCCTTCGGGACGGGGGCATCGAGCGGTTCGGCCGGCGTCGTCACCGTCTCGGGGACGCGGCGACGGAGGACGTCGGGAGCCGTTTCCTGGACCCCGATGTAGCGCTGGCGGATGGCCGCCTCGTCACGCTGGACGGCGGCGACACGGGCCCGCTGACGGTAGGCTTCGAGACGTTGGCGATCGCGCCCCTGAACGCGTTCGAGCGAGCGGGAAATCGAGATCCCGCCGCGCCCCATCATCTCGCGGCTGGCACCCTCGGCGAAGTCGCCATTGATCTCGTCGTCGATCTTGCCGAGCTTGATCGACGTCAGGCCACGGTAGTAAGAGGCCCGCGGATCGAGCGTACCCGCCTCGATGGCGGCCGTCAGGGCATCGTAGGCAGCCTGATAATTGCCGTCGTAGTAGGCGTGAACCCCGGCGCCGTACGAGGCTGCCACGCCGAGAGGTTCATCGGCGCGGGCCATCGAGGGCGTCATCCCAGGCAGGTTGACGAGGCCGGGAATGGCCACGGTCGGGAGACAGGTGACACCGATCCACAGCCAGCGGCCGAACCGCTTCCCGCCCCGCATGCCGATGTTCATTTCCATGCCCGCAGACTCCGACCGAGGTGACAAACGTTCCACCGGGGGATCCGGCCCCACTCATCGTATCGGCAGACGATCCGTGCCCCGCGCGGAATCGGCACGACCGCCGGAACAGTCTGCCACCGGCCGATGCTCACCCCCCGCAGAATCTACCCGATCCGACCGCTCCCCGGCCGGGCATGAGCGGCAGGGCCGATCAACCGGCCGCACCGACCGCCGCAGCATGGCGGCGGAAGGTCGGTTCGTCGACAAACACTCCGGCCCGCACCAGCTGCACCGCCAGCGGCTGCCCCGGCCATCCCCACACCGCAAGAAAGCGATCGAGGACGTCCACTGGGCAGGTCCCCTTCGTCTCCACGACGAGGACGCGCCCGTGGCGTTCGTAGGCATTGCCGTCGATCTGCCAGCGTTCTTCCCCCCCCGGCCCGACCCACACGAACGAACCGTCAGGCTCGACGAAGGCCCGCTCGAGCGCCGCCAAGCCGGCGAGCGCCTCGTCGAAATCGCTCGCCATCGTCATCCCCGCCGATGTCGCCGGGGGCACGATCGTCGGCCAGGCTCCGTGGCAATCGACGAGCGGCGGGCCGGCGATCGCGGCGCCGGGAAGAGGATGGAGGGAGACGTCGAAGCGGAACTGGTTCATGGTCTTTCCCCATCTCCCCGGCCAATCCCGGTGCCGCCCGTCAGGCCGCGTCGACGATCCCAGCCCCGCCATCGACCGGCATCGCCGACCAGCCCCGCCGCCGATCGGTGAAAGACCATTCTGCCACGGCGTCGCCGAGGGCCGCGATCCTCGAGCCATCCCCCCGATCGGTGACCAGAGCCGTCGTCGGGAACGGCGGCGCGGTCGGTCGCAGGGAGATCTCGCGGACACCGGGAGGGTGGCCGTCGCGGTCACATGCCATGCCCTGCCTCGGCCCCAGCGCGATGCACCGCCGATGCCTTGCGGGGATGGTGGGAGTGTCGATCGGCGCGTGCCCGAGGACGACGATCCCGGAGCTGGCCGGCGGCGGGGCGATCCCCAGGAGCTCCCCGAGGAGATCGGCAGCCCCGAGCGGCGGACGGAGCGCGAAGGGGCGGCCTTCGTTCGCGGCGAGCCGGCCGGCAAGGGCCTCGACGACGTCGAACGGTGCCTCGTTCCAGCGCCCGGCGCCGGTCAGGCCCGAGCCCCGCGCCGCACGGTGCCAGGCCGACACGCTCCGCAGCCACTCCTCCTGCAGCGGGCCTGACTTCGCCGTGTCGCGAAGGCTGGCGACCCACGCGGCGACCGCAGCGGCGAGGCCGAGGGGATCGGTGGACCGCAGCATGGCGAGAAGTGGCCGTCGCGCCTCGGCATCGATGCCCGACATCGCGTCCGAGGCGGCGAAGCGGGCGAGGAGGTCGACGCGGAGGCTCGCCCCGAGGCTCGGGCCGTCGTCCTCGATCCACAGCGGATCGGCGCCGTGCCCATGGACGACACGCACGCCGCGGGCGTCCCAGGCGGTGCCGACGCCGATCCCCCTCCGTTCGGCCGCCATCCGGGCCGGCTCGCGCGTCAGGCCGGCGTCGAGGTTGCCCTCGAGGATCGTCAGCCCGACCGGGACGCGACGGGATTCACCCGAAACGGGGCGGCCATGCCGGTCCGGCTTGGGAACATGCAGGCCGCGGCGCACCAGCGCCAGCATCCCGCGGACGATCCCCCCTCCGGCCCGCAGCGACCGCGCTACGACCCGCGCCCGGATCGCCCGGGCCTTGGCCCCCCGGTGCCACGGTCGGGTCGCGCCGAGCCATTGCCGCGAGCCGAGCCAGTCGAAGGTGTCGCCGGCGAAGACGATCTCGACGCGTGGCACCGGTTCGTACCGACCGTCGGCCCGCCATCCGGCCCGGACGGCGGCCCGGGCGACGTCGGCCCGGAATCGCCCCATCATCCCGACGGCCGGCGCCGGCCAAATGGAGCCGTCGCCGATCTCCCAATTGGCCGTGACGACGATCATGGTGGACGGGCCCTGCGACGACATGAAGGAGCGCGTCCCCCAAGGTCTTTCCATCGGCCCCCGGATCACCCGCCCCGCCGGGGGCGGAGGATGAAACCGATTCGCGCGGTCGCACCGGTCGTGCCGGGACCGCGAGGTGGCGGGCGGCCCGGGCCGTCAGGGACCGAGAAAGGTCGTCGTGCACTCCGACTCGGCCCGCCCCTCGAGATTGTCCCCGGAGAGGGTCGCCACGGCCGTGGCCTTCGTGCCGGCTCCGGCAGGGAGCTTGTAGGTGACCTCGAAGATCGAGTGTCCTCCGGGCGGGATCGAGTTGATCCCGTCGAAGGTCAGCGTCTGACCCTCGGTCGTCACCCGCGGCGGAATCGGATCACCGACGACGCGGGACTGATTGGGGAGATTGACGACCAGCCGGAGCCGGCCCGAATCGGCCGTGCCGTCGTTGGTGACGATACAGACGACGCGCGTCGAACCGCCATCGTGGACGGGATCGTCACAGTCGGCCAGCGAGACGCGCACCCCCGCCTCGCGCGGCGTTCGCCGCAGGGGCGGCGGGGGCGCGGTCGAACGGATGAGCACGAACGACTCGTCGGCCACCATCACCCCGGTGGAGCTCTGCGAGAGGATCGCCTTCACCTTCGCCCGGGCACTGTCCGACCCTGGAAGCTTGGGGGTGAGATTGATCTGCCGTGTCACCCCCCCTCGGGGCTCGATCGGCGGCAGGGTCCAGGAGACGGAGTTCGTCCCGAGGGCGAGGCCGGCGGAACCTTCGCGGGGGGTGTAGACCTGATCCCAGGTCAACTCGAGCGTCGCCGGCCCGGAGGGGGTGGTGCCGGTGTTCCGCACCGTTGCCTGAAACTCCCCGACTCCCCCTTCGAGAATCTCCTGCGGGCCGGTCATGTCGAGCTCGAACGAGGGGGCGGCAGGGGGCGCGGTCGCCGTCATCGCGGGGCGGGACGGAATCGCCGTCACCGGAGGGATCGCCACCGCGACCGGTGCGGGCACGACGACCGACGGCGGGGGCGGGGCCAGCGGCGCCGCGACCGGCGGCGCCAGCGGGGCCGGCGTGGGCGCCGTGGGAACAGCCGGCGCGGCCGCCACTGCCGCTGCGGACGCCGTGACCAGCACACACTCGGTCGCCCCCCCCATGAACGTATGCACCTGGTCGAGGATCTCGACGCGGTGGCACTGTCGCCCCGGTTCGTCGGTGAAAAACTCGAGCGTCAGCCGGCGGGAGGTCCCGGCGGCCATGTCGATCGTGCCACGCTGCTCGATCGGGCTGGCCGACGCCTCGTGATGGAATCCCCGGTCGAAGTAATCAACGACCCGGAGGCCGGTCAGCGGCCGACCGGAGCGGTTGACGAGCTCGACCTCGAAGGCCACCTTCTCCCCGAGCTTGGCGGCCAACGGCCCAGTGATGTTGACGAGGACCGGATCCTGACCGGGGATCGAGGCGCCGGGAGCCGCCGGGAGCGGGGCTGCCATGGGAAAGGGGGCGGGCACCCCGACGGCAGGGGGACCGGCCAGCGGTTGCGGAACAGCAGCCGGCAGCGGAACACCGACAGGGGGGGCGACCGGGATGGCGCCGGCCGGCGGGGGAACGGTTACGCCGGGGGGCAGCGGCGGCGGGAGCGTCTGCGCCGGTGCGAGCGGACCGGTGGCGGCGACGAGCAGACCCGCCAGCAGCCAGACGCGCCGCAGCATCATGGCCCCCGCCCCCAGAACCGCTGCGGCCGGGACGAATGCCGCACGCCGGGAGGCTGTCGTGCGGGGGGAAGGTTGTGGCATGTCGGGCCCTTCACACTGTCGACGGTCGGAGACCACCGGATGGGGTTGATCGGGGATCGCGTCGAGCCGGGATGGCGACGGCGGTGTCCCCGTGACGACGGGGAGAGCGTACCACGCCGGGGGAGCAGCCGCCCACCGGCGTTTGGCCGGGGAAAACAGCGTTCGTTCACCGTCAAGGCCGGTCGGCCCAGTGGTGGAGTGAAGGGGCCGTCGCTGGCCGGGAGGGAGCCGACGGAATGGATGGCTCCCCCGCCAGCAGGCCAAGCGGGAGTCACTCCCCCTGGCGCTGGCGGACGATCTCCCCTTCGACCATGTAAATCACATCCTCGGCGACATTCGTCGCCATGTCGGCAATGCGCTCGATGTGCTTGGTGATCGAGTTGACGCGGAGGAGGGCCTCGACGTTCTCCGGGTGATCCTCGATGCCGGCGAGAATCCGCCGGCGGACCTTCTGACGGGCCTCGTCGACGATGTCGTCCTGCGCGCGGATCTTCCGCGCCAGGACCGGGTCGCCGTCGATCACCGCCGCCAGACATGCCCGCACCATCTCCTCGGCCTGCATCGCCATCGTGCGGATCTCCGGCGGCAGTTCGACCGGCCCCGCCCCCTCGAGCTGGGCGACCCGTTTGGCGATATTCTTGGCCAGATCCCACATCCGCTCGAGATCGTTGTTGATCTTGAGAACCGCGACGACGAAGCGGAGATCGGCCGCCACCGGCTGGTAGAGCGCCAGGATCTTGAGACACTCCTCCTCGACCTCGACTTCCATCCGGTCGAACGCCTCGTCGCTGGCGAGGACGCGCTGGGCGAGTTGGACATCGCGGTTGATGACCGCCGAGATCGACTTCGAGATCGCCTCCTCGACGACGGTGCCGACGCGGCGGATCTTCTCCTTCAGATTGCCGATCTGCCGTTCGATATGCCGCGTCATCGATCCCTCCCGTCGGGAGCCTCCGTTGCGACCCGCCCACGCCGTTCACGACCCCACCGGCTCATCCGAAGCGCCCGGTGACGTAGGCTTCGGTCTCGCGGAGCACCGGCTTGGTGAAGATGTCGGTCGTCGGGCCGTACTCGATCAGCCGCCCAAGGTACATGAAGGCGGTGTAGTCGCTCGAGCGGCTCGCCTGCTGCATGTTGTGGGTGACAATGAGCACGGAGTAGAGCCCGCGCAGTTCCTGGATCAGATCCTCGACCTTGCCGGTGGCGATCGGATCGAGGGCCGAGCAGGGTTCGTCGAGAAGAAGGACCTCCGGCTCGGCGGCGATCGCCCGGGCGATACACAGCCGCTGCTGCTGGCCGCCCGAGAGCCCCAGGGCGCTCTCGCCGAGCCGATCCTTGACCTCGTCCCACAGGGCGGCGCCGCGGAGGCTCCGCTCGCACACCTCGTCGAGAACGGCGCGCCTCGATTCACCGTCGATCCGCAGGGCGTAGACGACGTTCTCGTAAATGCTCATCGGGAATGGATTGGGGCGCTGGAACACCATCCCCATCCGTTTCCGCAGTTCGATGACGTCCATCCGCTGGTCATAGATCGGGTCGCCATTGAGCCGCATCTCGCCGCTGATGCGGACGCTCGGCACGAGATCGTTGAGCCGGTTGACGCTGCGGAGAAGGGTCGACTTCCCGCAGCCACTCGGGCCGACCAGCGCCGTCACCTTGCCGTAGGGAATCGGCATCGTGATCGAGTGGAGCGCCTGCTTGGTGCCGTACCAGAGGTTGAAGTGGTCGATCTCGAGGACGGCCGGCGCCTGTCGGACCCGGTCGTGGACCTCAGGCTCCACCTGCCCACCGGCGGCCACCACCGCGAGGCGGTCGACGGCGGCTCCCGCGGGCGGGGTCGGCGGGCGCGGTTCGGCGGGGGGCGGTGGGGTCGACATCGTGCGGACTCGCGGGGATCGGGAGGGGCGCCGGTCGGGCATCAGAACTGCTGGGAGACATACCGGCGTCGGAGCCGGCCACGGATCCAGATCGCCGCCACATTCAACAGCGCGATGATCGCGACGAGGAGGAACGTGATCGTGAACACCATCGGCTTGGCCGCCTGGCTGTTGGGGCTCTGAAAGCCGACGTCATAGATCAGGTAGGCCAGATGCATGAACTCCCGCTCCGGATGGACGAACGGGAATGTCCCGTCGATGGGGAGATCGAGGGCGAGCTTCTTGACGCCGACGAGCATCAGCGGAGCGACCTCACCGGCCCCCCGCGCCATCGCCAGGATCAGCCCCGTCATGATCCCGGGGAGGGCGCGGGGGAGGACGATCCGCCGGATCGTCTGCCACTTGCTCGCGCCACAGGCATACGACCCCTCGCGCATCGAGTTGGGAACCGCCGAGAGCGCCTCCTCGGTCGCCACGATCACCACCGGCAGCGTCAGCAGCGCGAGCGTCAGCGAGGCCCAGAGGAGACCACCGGTGCCGAAGGTCGGCTGCCCGTCGGCGACGAGCGCCGGGCGGAAGAGAAGCTCGTCGATCGAGCCACCGAGGACGTAGCAGAAGAATCCCAGCCCGAAGGCTCCGTAGACGATGCTCGGCACGCCGGCGAGGTTGTTGATGGCGATGCGGACGGCGGCCGTCAGCGGCCCGCGCGACGCATACTCGCGCAGATAGAGCGCGGCGAGAACCCCGAACGGCGCGACGAGGAGGGCCATGATGAGCGTCATCGCAATCGTCCCCCAGATCGCCGGAAAAACACCGCCGGCGCTGTTGGCCTCGCGCGGGTCGTCGCCGAGGAATTCCCCCCACCGCGACACGTAGACGCCGAGGCGTTCCCGGAAGGAGAGCCGGTTGGGCTGCCAGGCCCGGACGATCTCGGCCAGCGGCAGGAGGACCGTCTCCCCCGCGGCGGTGGTGAACTCGAGCCCCCAGCCTTCGTTTCCCGCCCGCAGTTCGGCGGTCTGCCCGTCGAGCGCCCGTTCCTCGGCCTCGACCGCCGCGGCCACGCCCTTTTCCGCCTCGACCGCCGCGGCCCGGGCCGGTGAATCCGGGCCCCCCGCGAGCTCGGCCCGGACGACCGCCAGCCGCGCTGCCCGGAGCTTGCGCTGGAGCACGCCCCGGTCGGCTTTGTCGATCCGCCAGGCTTGCCGCCAGCGACGGCGAACGTCAGGGTGATGCTCACCGAAGGCGCGCCAAGCCTCCTCGGAGCCGGCGGCGATAACCTCCTCGCCATGGAGGAGCCGCGACGGGAAGCCATGGAACCGCCCCCCTTCGAGCCGTTCGACGACCGTCGCCTCCGCCGGGCGCGTCGTGGCCTTCACCTCTCCGTCGGCAAACCACTCGAAGTGCTTCCCCGTCAGTTCGAAATTGGCCGTGCGGATCAGGAGACGGCCGCTGCCGTCGGGGGCCTTGTCGCGCCCTGTCTCCTCGCCGAGCACCCGGCGGCCGTCGGCGAGCTCGACGGAGTCGAGCGGCCGGGGCCAGAACGTCGCCACCCCCTCCGAGACGATGTACCCCAGAAGGCCGATGATCATCGCCAGCGCCAGCGCCAGGCAGCCACCGGTGAGCCACACCCAGGCCTCGCCATGGGCAGCCAGCGCGGCATGCGTCGAACGGCGGCGGCGGAACGGGTCAGAGCTCATGCGACCTCCGCCGGAATCGTTCGCGGATGATCTCGGCCACCGTGTTGAGAATGAACGTCAGCCCGAACAGGGTCAGCGCGGCGAGGAACAGGACACGGTAGTGGGCCGAGCCGCGGGCCGCCTCCGGGAGCTCGGTGGCGATCGCGGCGGAGAGGGTCTGGAAACCACTGAACAGGCTCCAGTCCATGATCGGCGTGTTGCCTGCCGCCATCAGGACGATCATCGTCTCCCCGACCGCCCGGCCGAGCCCGATCATGACCGCCGAAAAGAGGCCGCTGGCCGCAGCGGGGAGCATGACGCGGATCGCGGTCTGCCAGGGAGTGGCTCCGGCACCGAGCGAGGCGCTGCGGAGATGATCGGGGACGCTCGAGAGGGCGTCGTCGGCGATCGTGAAGATCAGTGGGATGACGGCGAAGCTCATCCCGAAGGCGACGATCATGGCGTTGCGCTGGACATAGCTCCCCAGCAGCCCGCCCCGGGCGTCGAGCCGGATCGCATCGAGGAACGTCCCGGCCGCCACCGCCAGCGTTACCGTCAGGGCCACGCCGACAACGAACACCCCCAGCGACACCAAGCCCGCCCGCCGCGGTGTCCAGCCGACACTCACGCTCCGCAGCCACGGGTTGACCAGCCGGCTGCAGAGTACCGCGGCGACGATCGCCGTGATCGGCAGGAAGGCGAGGACCCACCCCCCCAGGCCACTCCCGCCGCGGCCGTCGAGCCAGCCCCGCAGGTCGCCGCCGAAAAGAAGCCGCTCGAAGTGCGGCGCCACCACGAGGCTGGCGAAGGCCCCGGCCGGCAACCCCAAGCAGCCGATGATCGGCAGCCGCCACGCCGCCCAACGCATCCTCGACCCCACCGGAAGGATCTGCCACAGATGGGCCCCGAGGAGGAGCGTCAGCGGCACGACGAAGAACCCGGCGATCACCGGGGCGAGCCCGCGCTCCACGAGCGGGGCGATCACCAATCCTGCCATGAACCCGAGGACGACGCTCGGCAGGCTGGCCATCATCTCGATCAGCGGCTTGATCCGCGCCCGCCACGAGGGATGGAGGAATTGGCTGGAGAAGATGGCGGCGAGGATGGCGACCGGAGTCGCGAAGAGCATGGCGTAGACCGTCGCCTTGATCGTGCCGACGACGAGGGGGATGAATCCGAACTTCGACTCGAACGTCTGGTGCCCGGTCGTCTCCCAAGCGTGGACGGCGCCGGGGTAGTTCTCGTACCACACCGGGGAGAAGAGCGTACCCGACGAGATCTCGGGGAATCCGGCGTCGAATCCCCACGACACGATTCCGGTCCCGTCGGCCGCCAGGAGGGTCGTCTCCCGCGCCCCCAGCGCCAGGATCCGCGGGGGCCCGGCGAGCCGATCGCCCGCCACGGCCCGCACCGTGAGCACGTCGGTGCCGGTCGTGGAATGGAGGAGGCGGATGGCCCCCGCCGCGTCGGCGGCGGCAAACAGGCGCGACCGGGGCGAGGCGGCGAGGGTCGTCACGGCCGCCGGCCGCGCGGGATCGGCAGCCGGGAAGGTCTTGGCGGCGACGACCGCGAGCCCGTCCTCGGCAGCGGCATCGGTCTGCCGCGACGTGAAGAAAACGCGGACAACGCCGGCGGAATCCCCGACTGCCAGCGCGTTGCCACCGAACAGCCTGACGACGGCGGTGACGGCGGCACCGCCCCCGGCGTCGAACGATTCCATCAACACCGGGCGGTCGATGTCGCGGATCGCGTAGCGCCGGCCGCGGCCGTCGGCAGCGATCGCCCACAGCTGATCCCCCAGTTCCGAAAGCCGCAGATGGACGGGCCGAAACGGCAGCGCCCCTGCCACGGCGCCACCACCATCCCCTTCGGCAGGAATCGTCGCCCCGTCCCGCTTCGTCACTTCCTTCCCGGTGAGCATGTTGCGCTTCGTCGAGCGGCGCTCCACCCGGATCGCGCCGGTGTCATCGACCGCCGCGACGAGCGGGCCGCCGGAGAGCGGCGCGACGTCGACATCGACGATCCCCCCCGAGAGCTCGCGCGTCGGCTCACCGTCCGCCGCGGCAACCACCCGGATCCGGGCCCAGCGATCGACCGCGGTCCGCAGCACCGCGCCCTCCACGTCGGGCCTGGCCCCACCGACCGGTAGCGTCCGGACATCCACCACGACCTCGGCGTCGGGGATGTAGGTCGACTCGACGCCGACCGCCGCGAGCCGGAAGGCGCCGTCACCGAAACCGACGACGGCGAGCGTGCTCCCCGGATGGACCCGCAGCGCCGTGGCGCCGGCGAATTCCCCGCCGGCGGCCTCTACGGGCCGATCGAGGACCAGCGCGCCCGCGGACAGATCGAGCAGCCGCATCCTGCCGACGCCGAGATCGAGGTTCCAGCCGATCTCTCCGCTCTCGTCGGTGCCCAGGGCAATCACCGGAAGGACGTGGTTCGCCTCCGCTGCGGTTGCCCCGAGGGCTGTCGTGGCATGCCCCCCGATCGATGCCGGCCGGAACAGCGGCAGGGCGACCGCGAGGAGGAACACCCCCATCAGCAGCACCACGGCGATCGTCCCGATCCCGCCGAGGGTGATCACCGCGCGGGCCAACGTGTCGCCGAACCGCACTCCCGGGCGGGTGGTGCGACGGCGGGCGCGGCCGGTGAATCTGGCGTCGGGATTCATTCACCACCCCGGCAGCGGGGCGTTGTCACGGCGGCGGAAAAAGGGAAACAGGGCAAACTCGATGGGGCGTCGGGATCACGGAACCTCGGCGCCGACGCTGCCGAGCGCCTCGCTGGCGACCACGCCGGTGACCGGCAGGTAGCCATCCTTCTTCACGTCGGCCTGGCCGGTGGAGCTGAGCACGTAGCGGAGGAACTCGCGGCGGAGCGGATCGAGATCGGTCCCCGGCTTGCGATTGACGCTCAAGTAGAGGAAGCGGGCGAGCGGGTAGTCGCCGCTGTAGGCATTCTCGGGAGCTGTCGTCACCGGCTCGCCGCCGGTCTTCAACGAGAGCGGAACGGCGCGGACATCGGCCGTGGCGTAGCCGATGCCGCTGTAGCCGATCCCCGCCTTGTCGCTGGAGACGGCCTGGACCACCGCCGAGCTCCCCGGCTGCTCCTTGACCGTCGGCTTGAAGTCCCCCTTGAACAGCGCGTTCTCCTTGAAGTAGCCGTAGGTGCCGCTCGTGGCATTGCGGCCGTAGAGGCTGATCGGCTTGTTCTTCCATTCCCCCTCGAGCCCCAGATCCCCCCAGGTGCGGATGTCGGCCTTCGCTCCGCCGTTGCGGTTCTTGGAGAAGATGGCGTCGATCTGTTCGAGTGACAGACTCTTGATCGGATTGTCCTTGTGGACGAAGACAGCGAGCATGTCGATCGCCACGGGGACGACGGTCGGGGGATAGCCGTGCTTCTCCTTGAAGGTGTCGATCTCGGACGGCTTCCAGTCGCGGCTCATCGGGCCGAAGGTCGCCGTCCCCTCGGTGATCGCCGGCGGGGCGGAGGCCGATCCCTTCCCCTCGATCCCCTCTCGGACCCCGGGATACGACTTCTTGAAGCCCTCGACCCACAGCGAGACGAGATTGTTCATCGTGTCGGAGCCGACACACTTGAGCGTCCCGGCGACCTCTCCGCCGACCTTGGTGTACGGCTTCAGATCGGCATCGATGTCCTGGGCCAGGCCGGCACCGACGGCCGTCGACCAGACCGCAACGCCCATGAAAGCCCGGAGCATGAGCACCCGCAAAGACACCGACCGCAACCGCTTGGACATGGAGGGCATCCGACGACTCCTGGAGAATGGCCCGACGGGGACTCGCCATGGGCACACCGGCAGTGTGGAAGGGGAATGTGAGGCCTTCATGAGCGCCCCCCGGCAATCGAATCCTCGCAATTCGGCCCGCCGCACTCAATCGGGGTGGGATTCCCAGCCGGCAGGCCGTCAGCCGTGCCGCCGACCGTCGCCGGAGGGGCGCGTGGGGGCGAAGCCGCGGCGGAGGGTGTTTTCGGTCACGGTCCGGGGGACGACGAACTGGAGGAGGTAGTCGGGCCCCCCCGCCTTGCTCCCGATCCCCGACATCCGGTAGCCGCCGAACGGCTGCCGGGCCACGAGGGCTCCGGTGATCCCGCGGTTGAGATAGACGTTGCCCGCCTCGAGGTCACGTCGGGCGAGCTCGAGATTCGCCGGGCTCCGCGAGAACACACCCGCGGTGAGGGCGTAATCGGTGCCGTTGGCGATGGCGATCGCGGCGCGGAAGTCTCGCGCGCGGATGACGGCGAGGACCGGCCCGAAAAACTCCTCCTGGCCGAGCGGGCCGGCCGGATCGACGCCGGTGAACACCGTCGGCCCCACGAACCATCCGCGTCGGCCGAGATCGCCGACGTCGACCGACACGACCTCCTCCGCCACGGCCCGGCCATCCCCGATCGCCCTCCGCACCCGATCCCGCGCCTCCTCATCGACGAGGGGACCGATCCGCGTGCCCGGCTCCGCCGCCGGCCCGACGGCGAGGCTCCGCACGGCGGGCCCGAGCTTGGCGACGAACGCGTCGTAGACATGGTCGAGGACGATGACCCGTGAACAGGCGGAGCACTTCTGCCCCTGGAATCCGAAGGCGCTGTGGACGACGGCCACCACCGCCTCGTCGAGGTCGGCATCGTCGTCGACGATGATCGCGTTCTTGCCGCCGAGCTCGGCGATGATCCGCGGGATCATCCCGCCGCCGCCGCGCTCCGCCACCGCCGCGGCCGCGGCGCGATTGATCCCCAGGCCGACGCGCCGCGAGCCGGTGAACACCACGAGGCTCGTGGCGGGATGGGTGACCAGCGCCGCGCCGACGTCCTCGCCCCGGCCCGGGAGGAAATGGAGGGCCGTCGGGGAGACCCCGGCCTCGAGGAGCACCTCGTGGAGGCGGAGGCCGGTGAGCGACGCCTGCTCGGCGGGCTTCATGACGACGGTGTTGCCGGTGACCAGCGCCGCGGTGGTCATGCCGGCGAGGATCGCCAACGGGAAGTTCCACGGCGCGATCACGGCGCACACGCCGCGGGGGAGGTGCCCGGTGACATTCTCCTCGCCGGGGATGTCGACGGCGCGGGGCTCCCCGAGGAGCACGGCGCCACGGGCGTAGTACTCGCAGAAGTCGATCGCCTCGGCGACGTCGGCATCGGCCTCGCGCCACGTCTTCCCCACCTCATGGACCTGGAGGGCGGCGAACTCGTATCGCCGCCGCCGCAGGATTCCCGCCGCCCGCCGCACGGCCTCGGCGCGCTGGGCCACGGCGACGGCCCGCCAAGCCGCCAAGCCTCGCGCCGCCGCATCGACCGCCCGGATCGCCTCCTCCGCCGGTGGCATCGATACCCGGGCGACCAGCCGAGTGAGGTCGGAAGGATCGTGGCGATCGAGCCTGGGGAAAGCCGTCGACTCTCGGCCATCGATGACGACGGGGACCACGACAGCGCCCTCGCGCTCGAGCCCCGCGGTGAATCGCTCGAGGGCCGCGCGCATCGACCGGCGCCCGCCGGGATCGGCGAAATCAGTCAGGGGCTCGTTGTGGAACGTGTCGCCCCCCCGATCGGGGTCGGGTCCGACCGTCGCGGCTACCGGCGGTACCGGGGCCCGGGGGGGCGCCAGGAGCACCTCCGCCGGCACATGCTGGACGAATCCGGCCCGCAGGAAGGACTCGTTCGACGAATTTTCGAGGAGCCGTCGGACGAGATACGCCATCCCGGGGACGAGCTGACCGTACGGCATGTAGACGCGCAGCCGCCACCCGAACTCGGTGACCGCCCGCTTCTCCGGGTCCCCCATGCCGTAGAGCATCTGGATCTCGAGCGCCGACTTCGCCAGGCCGAGGTGCCCGGCGACCGCCATGCCGTGCGCGAGCGAACGGAGGTTGTGGCTGCCGAGGGCCGGCCGCAGCACATCGGCCTGTTCGAGGAGACAGGTCGTCGCCGCTTCGTAGCAGGCGTCCGTCTGCCACTTTTGCTCCCACACCGGCACCGGCCATCCGGCCGCCCGCGCATGGATCGTCTCGTAGTCCCAGTACGCACCCTTCACGAGGCGCACCCACACCGGCGTGCCGCGCGTGCGGGCCCAGGCAGCGAGCTCGGGGAGATCGCGGACGGTATCGCGCAGATAGGCCTGGAGGACGATCCCGAAGTCGTGCCAGTCGCGGAACTCCTCCTCGAGAGCCACCGTTTTGAAGATGGCCAGCGTCAGATCCTTCGTGGCGTGGCTCTCCATGTCGACATGGATCTGGGCACCGAGCCGCCGCGCCAGGCGCATCAACGGCCGGAGCCTCCCGGTCACCCGGGCGGTCGTTCCCTCGGGATCGATGGCATCGAACTGGCTGTCGAGGGCCGAGAGCTTGAGAGAGACGTTGACTCGCGGCAGCGCACCGTCGGGCCCCTGGTCGACGCGCGGATCGGCGGACCATCGCGCCGCGACGGGTGAGAGTTCGACGAGGAGCTGCTCGTACGCCGCCGCGTAGGCGTCGGCATCGGCCGCGCTGGTCACCGCCTCGCCGAGGAGATCGAGCGTGAAAGCCCGGTGGGCCCTCCGCTCGACCAGCGCCGCCCGGGCTGCCTCGACGGGGTTCGTGCCGGCAATGAAGCGGCGGGCCTGGGCGAGCGTCGCCCCACGCACCGCACGGGCTGCCAGCGGGGCGAGGATCCCACTCCGGGCCGCCTGGAGCGCCGTCCGCAATCCCCCCGGTAAGCGCGCGATGACATCCTCGGAAAGATACTCGCGCACATGCCGGTCGAGGGCGGCAGGGTCGTCGAGCATCGGCATGCAGTCGACGAGGCGGAACAGGCTGACCTTCAGCTCCTCATCCTGGGTTGCCCACTCGCTCGCCTGCTGCATCCAGTGATCGGGGGAGAACAGCGACGGCTGCGCCTCGAGTGATGCCGCCAGAAGGGCCGCGCCGATCCGCTGCGTCTGCGACTCGATCTGCGCCCGATCGGCGCTGGTCAACCTCGAGGGGAAGCGCGGCTCCGCGAGCGTCTCGTCGGCCATGGTGAACGACTCCGGCGGGCTGGGAACCATGAGGGAGCAAATGCACGTCGGCAGGGCCACGGACCACGGCGATCAGCCGAAGACGTCGGCGCCGCGGTCGAGCCCCGACAACGTCGTCAGGAGGGTGGCCAGCGACGCGGCCGCCGCGTCGAAGTAGCGGGCCCCGAGCGCGGCCGAGGACCCGGCCGGATCGCCGCTGCCGGTGTCGGGCTGGACCTTCGACCAGGGGCGCGGCGTCCAGGCGTTCGCTTGGCGAATGCCGTCGGGGAGCCGCGCCGCTGCCCCCCCCCTGCCGGCCCGCTCCATCTCCACCCATTCCGGACGCAGATGGAGGAGGAGCGAGGTCTCCAACTGCCCGGCATGATCCCCCGGGTCTGGGAAAGTGGCAGCCAGGACGTCGGGGCAGAGGCGCCAGAAATCGACGACGAGGATCGTCAGGCCCGACGTCAACTGGCAGTCACGGACCATCGGCTTGAAGTCGTTCCCGCCGTGCCCGTTGACGATCAAGAGGCGGTCGATCCCCTGACGGGCAAGGCTGTCGGTCACGTCGCGGAGGATCGCCAGCGCCGTCGCGGTGGAGAAGTGGACCGTGGCCACCTGATCCTGCTGCTGGGCATTGTTGCCGTAGGGGATCGCGGGAAGGACGATCACCCGCGCCCCGGAGGCGACGGCGAGATCCGCGGCGCGTTCGGCGAGCGACACCGCCTCGACAACATCCGTGCCGTGTGGCATGTGCCAGTTGTGGGCCTCGGTCGCCCCCCAGGGGAGCACGGCGACATTCGGGCGCCGCGCCAGGAGCTGCGCGTAGTTGGCTTCGTGGAGAACGTGCGCTCGCGGGCCTACCCGCCGCGAGGAATCGCCGGCCGGCGAGGGGGAGGAAGTCATCGATCGGCCCTCGGGCTGGGGTGTCGGGGAGGGTTTTCAGGAGGCCAAACCGGCGCTGGTTGATTCTCTGCAAGTCTATCTGCCAACAGCGGTTGCACCCCGACGACGGCACGAAAAAAAGCCGGGGCTCTCGGGATTGGCGGGGGCCGATGGTAGACTGCTCGCCGCCGGTGAAGGGTTTCCATTTTGGGAGCGACCGCCGGCGACCATCGATGCAGGCCGGTCGCGACGAACGACCGATGCGTGTGAAGTCTGCGGCCGGAAACTGTTCCGCAAGCCATGCCACCGACGCTCTCGCCGCCCGGGTCGAGCGCCGTGGGCCCGTCGTCTTTCCAGCCCTCCTCCTCTGTGACTTCGGCCATCTGGCGGCCGAAGTCGCGCGGCTCGAGGAGGCAGGTGCTGCTGCAATTCACCTCGACATCATGGACGGTGTGTTCGTCCCGCAACTGACGTACGGACAGGTGGTCGTCGAGGCGGTTCGCCGCGCGGCAACGGTCCCGGTCGAGGTCCATCTGATGGTGGCCGAACCGGATCGCTGGCTGGCCGACTACGCCCGCCTCGGTGCCGACATCCTCACGGTCCATGTCGAAGCCCTGTCCGATGCGGCGCGGACGCTCGACACGATCCGCAGCCTCGGCCCCCGCGCTCATCTCGCGATCAGCCCGAAGACTCCCGTCGACCGCGCCATCGCCCTCCTCGATCACTGCGACGGCGTCCTTGTAATGAGCGTCGAACCGGGCTTCGGGGGTCAGGCCTTCGACCCGGCCGCCCTCGGCAAACTCGCGGCGTTGGCCAAGGCCCGATCCGACGGTCATCGGCACGTCCGTCTGTGTGTCGACGGTGGCATCTCGGAGACGACGATCGGTCCCGTGGCCGCCGCGGGGGCGGAGTACATTGTCGCCGGAAGTGCCGTGATCAAGTCCCCCGACTACGCCCTCGCGATCCGCGACCTCGAACGGATCGCCGACAACGCGGCCCGAGCCGCGGACCACCCTCCCAGGAGCCTCGCTCTCGATGGCTGATCTCCTCGTCGTGATCCGAACGGGTCCGACGGACTACGATCTGCAGGGCCGCATCCGCGGCAATCTCAACATCCCGCTGGCGCCGGCCGGTCTGGCCGCCGCCCGGGACACCTGCCGCGACCTCGCGGCGGCGCCCCCCGTCGCTCTCTACACCTCGCCGACGACCTGCGCCGTCGAGACGGCCGATCTGATCGGCGCGGCGCTCGGCCTCGTGCCCCGACGGGTGCCCCTCCTGGTGGGCCTTGATCTCGGGCTCTGGCAGGGGATGCTCGTCAGCGAGATCCGCCGCCGGCAACCCCGCCTGGCTCGGCAGTGGGAGGAGGATCCCTGGAGAGTGGTGCCGCCGGACGGGGAGCCCCTCGCCGCAGCCCGCGACCGGATCAATCAGGCGATCGGGAAGATCATCGCCCGCCATCCCGGGGAGCGTGTGGCGGTGGTGGTGCCCCAACCTCTCGATCGGATCATCCAGGCCTTGATGACGGGCGAACCTGCGGGGGACTTGTGGGAGGTTTCGGCGACGGGTGCCGCAGCGGTCGAGCTGCCAGTCGCCCCGCTCCCAGCCAGGCCCTCGCTGACGGCCGCCGGGGTCGGCCTGCTGGCCGGCGCCAGTGCCCTGGCGACGCTCCGCGGACGGCTGGGCCTGGCCCAGTCTTGAATACCGCCGCCCGCGGCGGAAGCGTGATTTCCCCTGTGTATCCGCCATCCCGCCCCACTGGAGTGAGGCGGCAGCCCTTTTTCCGCTCCTCGGCCCCCGGCCACGGTGGGGGCAGGGAGAACGGCGCAGCATCGCTCCGGGGCAACCGACTACACTGGCACTTCGGCCGGGTAGCGTTGCTGCCGTGGACTTCCGTCCGGGCCGTTTCATTCCCTCCCCGACCGGTCGCATGGAACGACGTCCCCCCTCCGCCGCTTCGCAGCCCACCGGCAAGGTGGCGCCGATCGGTCATGAGCCGGCTGCTGCCACGAAGCCCTCTCTCGCCTCACAGCCCTCTCCCTCCTCACAGCCCCCCCCCACGCCGCGGCCGAAACGGGGGGTTCCTGAAGGGCTGTGGCAGAAGTGTGACGGCTGCCAGCAGACGATCTACCGCAAGGAAGCGGAGGAGATCCTCAATGTCTGCCCGAAGTGCGGATTCCACTGGTATGTCTCGGCGGCGACCCGGATCGAGCAACTCTGCGACGCCGGCACGTTCGAAGAGTGGGATGCCGGCCTCCGTCCCACCGATCCGCTCGGTTTTCGCGACAAGAAACCGTACGCCGAGCGGCTCGTGGCCGAGCAGAAGCGGACCGGTCTGTCGGACGCGGCCCTCACCGGCACCGGCATGATCCGCGCCCGGCGGGTGGCCTGCGGCGTCACCGATTCGTCGTTCATCATGGGGAGCATGGGGAGCGTCGTCGGAGAGCGGCTCACCCGGCTCATCGAGCGCGCTACCCCGCAGAAGCTCCCGCTGATCATCATCTCGGCCTCGGGCGGAGGCGCCCGGATGCACGAAGGGATCCTGTCACTGATGCAGATGGCGAAGGTGTCGGCGGCCCTGGCCCGCTATTCACGGGCCGGCGGCCTGTTCATCTCCGTTCTCACCAACCCGACCATGGGTGGCGTGGCGGCGAGTTTCGCGTCGCTCGGTGATCTGTGTTTCGCCGAACCGCGGGCGCTGATCGGCTTCGCCGGCCCGCGGACGATCAAGGCGACGATCCGCGTGGAGCTCCCCAAGGGCTTCCAGACGAGTGAGTTCCTCCTCGAACACGGCTTCGTCGACCGGATCGTGGCCCGGAAGGATCTCAAGAGCGAGATCGCCCGGGTTATCGACTACTGCACGCGGTGAGCTGACCCGTGCGTCGGGCTTCAGGATCGCCGCGCGATCGCTCATTGATCAGTGGGGGGCCTCAGTACCGCCCCTGGAAGCCGGCGAACCCGCCGTGAAGGATCGTGCTCGAGCCGGCGCTGATCCCCTGGAGGGCACTCGGCTGGAGGGCACTCGGCGCGGCGAGCGTCGACGGCCACTGGCCGTCAGCCTGGGCGATATTCCCCACGCCGACGACGCGGTAGCCCAACCACAGGCTCCAGCGGTCGGTGACATCCCAGGCCACCGAACTGTCGACACTCCCCAGCCAGGAGAAGACGCCGAGGGTCGAATGGACGTTTACCGGCTGACCGCCGGAGAAGGTGGCCCCCGAGCCATTGATCGTTGTCAGCTCGGTGGTGTTGGTGATCGCATTGCCCCCGATCATGAACTTCGGCACCGCCGAGAGCCGGATTCGCGGCGCGATCCGCCAGTCGGCCTTGGCCCCCACCTGGGCACCGTAGAGGTTGTTGTTGGTCGCCACCGAAAGGAGCGATTGATTGGCGCCGACCGACGATGGCGGGAGGGTCGACGACGTCGACGTCTGCGAGAGCACGTCCTGGAGTTCGAAGAAGCGGAAGCCGGCCAGCCACATGAAGCCGAGGCGGCGGTCGAGCGGGGGAAACTCGGGGCGGTCGGTGAGACGATAGAGCCAGTTGATCTCGACGTTGTTGACGAGATCGGACCGGGCCACCTGCTGCTGCGTGGCACCGGCGAGGAAGGCCGAGGCCGGTGATCCCGCCAGGGTGACGCCCGGCGCCTGGGGGATTGCGTCGATCCCCGTCCCCGTCACCGTTGCCGAGGTGCCGAGGCCGTAGACGCCCCAATAGATCCCCTCGAGGGCCCAGGTCTGCTGGTCCCCCATCCACCGGCCGACCTGGAAGTCGAGGCCCCCGGGCCAAGTGGCTGCCGCCGAGGAAGTGGTGAGCGTCGTGAGCCCGGCCACCGGTTGCATCGTCGCCGTCCCCGTCGGGAGAGTACGGGTCATGATCAGACCGCTCGCGCCGGCAAACCAGCGCGGCCACTCCGGGAGGATGTCGGTGGCGACCGCCTGAGGGAGGGCGGCGTACCCGCCGAGATCGCTTGGGTCGGGGACATACATCGGCGCCGGCACGACACCGCCGTCGAGCGGCACGCCACTCCCCACCTGCCCGGACATCAGCGGGGCAGGATCGGGGACGCTGCTACCAGGTGACGATACAAGAGGCGGCGGGAAGACCGGAGCGGTCGGGAAGGGGCTCCCGGACACGGTCGGTGGTGGCGGCGGGAAGGCGGGGAACGGCGGGGCCGACGGGAGCGCCGGGGGTGTGCCGAGGATTTCGGGGGGCGCCTGGCCCAGGGCAGGATGGCCCACGACGACAAGCAGGACTGCCATCAGGATCATGATCCGGGCCATGCCCGCCGACACCACCGGCATGCGCCGGCGTGGGGCGGAGAAGTCGAGGGCGACAGATGGCGATGGCACGAGCATGGGGATCACGGGGCGAACGAAGCGATCGTAACGAGCGTGGCACACGGCGGCGGAGCGTCTTGGAAACGCGCCCGGCGATCAAGGCCGATTGGCCGGGGGAAGCGGGGCCGATTGCCGGTACACTCGGGGGATTCACGGCGCCGTGGGAGTTTGCGGAAGATGCCCCGATCACGGTCGACCTCCCCCCGCCAGCACAGCGACGGGCGCGGCAGCGCGTCGCGGGCGGCGGTCCTCGGGTGGCTCGATTCCCGGGTGAACTACGAGCGACAGTCCCCGACCGGCCCTGGGGGCAGCGGGTCGTTCGGGCTGGCGAGGATGCGACGCTTGCTCGCGCTCATCGGCCATCCACACCACGCCTTTCCGGTGGTTCACGTCGCCGGCACAAAGGGGAAGGGTTCGACCGTGGCGATGATCGCCGCGATCCTCGGGGAGGCCGGGCTGCGCGTCGGTCGCTACCTCTCCCCCCACGTTCATCGGCTCGAGGAGCGGATCGCGGTCGACGGCCGGCCGATCCCCGAGGCCGATCTGCTCCGCTCGTTCGCCGCAGTCGTGCCGGCCGTCGAGCGGCTCGACGCCGCCGCGCGCCGCCGTGGCATGCGGATGCCGACCTGGTTCGAGGTGGTGACGGCCGTCGCCTTCGACCACTTCGCCCGGGCCAAGGTCGACATCGCGGTCCTCGAGACCGGCCTGGGCGGCCGTCTCGACGCGACAAACGTCTCCCGGCCGGTCGTCTCGGTGATCACGAGCATCAGCCTCGACCACATGGCGATCCTCGGCCCCACCGTCCGGCACATCGCCACGGAAAAGGCGGGGATCATCAAGCGGGGCTGCCCCGTCGTCTGCGGCGCGCGCGACCCGTCCGCCCGGAAGGTGATCGTCGCCACGGCTCGGCAGCGGCGGGCGCCGCTGCGACTGGTCGACCGCGACTTCACCGTCGCACACGCCCCCGCCGCTGGCCTCACACCGCTGGCCGGCGGCACGCTCCTGCTCCGCGCCGGATCGGGACGCGGGCCGGAGCACGCCTATCCCCTCTTGATGGCCGGCCGTCACCAGGCCGACAACGCGGCGCTGGCGGTGATGGCGATCGGAGAGTTGCGGCGGCGCGGATTTCGGATCCCCGAGGAGGCGGTCTGCGCCGGGTTGGCAGCCGTCCATCTCCCGGCGCGGATCGAGCGGATCGCCGACCGGCCGTTGGTGATCCTCGACGCGGCCCACAACGTCGCTTCGATGGAGTCGCTCATGGCGACGCTCGAAGCTCCGCTCGCCGCCACGGCGGCCCGCGCCGCGCCGCGGGTGCTCCTCTTCGCCGCCAGCGCCGACAAGCAGATCGAGGAGATGCTCGCCTGCTGCCGGGGGAGGTTCGACCGGGTCGTTGTCACCCGCTACCTCACCAATCCCCGGGCGGCGACGACGGAGCGGCTCGTGGCGGCCTGTGCCGCAGCGGGGCTGCCGGTGCCGACGGCCGCCGACTCACCGTCCGCCGCCCTGGCGATGGCCAAGAAGCTCGCCGGAGCCCGCGGCCTGGTCTGCATTGCGGGGAGCTTCTTCCTCGCCACCGAGATCGACGCCGGGTGAGCGGGAGGGCGGGGATTGCTCACTGCCGCGTTTCGGCGAGCACGCGGCGCGCTCCGATGGCCGTCAGCGCCCGGCCGAGGACCGGATCAATGTGCCGCGGCGAACGGGCCGACGACACCCCTGGCCAGTCATCGGCCACCGCTTCCGATTCGATGCCTCCCGCCGCCGGATGCCGGGGCACCGCATCGCGGCGCAGCCGCCAGTCGCGGACCACCTCGAGCGTGCCGCCGGTCGGATCGAGCTCGTAGCCACGGTCGGGCTTCACGCCCCAGTCCCGCGACTCGGTGTCGCGGGGAGAGCGATGGATGGAGACGAGATTCGGCCGCAGATACTCCGCCGTCGTCAGCCGGAGGGCATGGCGACCATCGGAGAGCGGCACGGCGCTCTGCACCGTCCCCTTGCCGACGGTCCGGCTCCCGACCACGACCGCCCGGCCGTGGTCCTGCAGGCAGGCGGCGACGATCTCGGCAACGCTCGCCGTCAGACCGTCGACGATGATCACCATCGGCACCCCCCGGAGCACCGCCCCGGAGGTTGCCCGGCGCACGTCGAGATGTTCGGCTGCCGCCGGCACCGGCCGGGTGTCGGCAGCGGGGCGACGACGGAGCGAGACAATCACGCCATCTTCGAGAAACCGGTCGCAAACATCGATCGCGGCGTCGAGCAGCCCACCGGGATTGCCGCGGAGGTCGAGGATCACCCCCGACGGCTGGCCCGCTGCGGCGATCTCGGCCAGCGCGCGATCGAGATCGTCGAGCGTGTGGGGCGCGAACCGGGAGAGACGAATCAGCGCCACGCCATCCTCCCCCTCGACGAACCAGTCCCACGATCCGTCGGCCCGGCGACGGTCACCGCAGACCGTCTCGGATCGGAGCATCGCCCGCTCGATCGACACACTCCTGGTGGCCGCGAGGCGTCCCGCCTCGTCGCTCGCTTCGGAGGGATCGCCTTCGGGGGGAGCGACATCGATCAACACCCGACTGCCGACGGGGCCACGCAGCTTCGACACGGCATCCTTGAGCCGTATTCCCTCGGTGGCGATCCCGTCGATCGCCACGATCCGGTCTCCGGCGGCGATTCCGGCGCGCCACGCCGGTGAACCGACCAGCGGCGTGATCACCGTCGGGAGCCGGTCGCGCCCCTCGGCGACGAGCTCCAAGCCGACCCCGGCGAACTCCGCTGCCTCCTCGGAAGGGATCCCGCGCCTCGGGTCGACTGCTTCGAACGACGAATGTTCGTCGAGACGGGCGAACATCCCCTCCATCGCGGCGCGGAAGAGGGCCTCGTCGTCGACCGGCTCGAGGGCCATCCGGCCGACATGACCGGTCACCTCACCGTAGAGCCGGGTCCGGCCGCCACGTTCGCGCGCCGCCCATGCCAGCAGGCAGGCGACGGCAATCAAACAGAGGAGGACGAGATTGCGTTTCGGCATGGGGGGAAGCGGCACGGGGCGGGGATGATCGAAACGGTGTTCTAAAGACTCGAAGCGGCGCGGGAGCGGGGGCCGGTTGCGACAGGGGAAGAGTTGATGGCCCGGGCCCCCGGGAACGGGGCGTCGGTGGGGAAATGATGCCCCTTCGGCACCACGGTCACCCCTCCGGCGGAGATCGTCAAGCCCAGCGCGGCGTCGGCCACGGGATCGAAGCCGATCGTCATGCCGGCAGGGATCCGCACTCCCTTGTCGACAATCGTACGGCGGAGGCGGGCGTGCCGGCCGACATCGACCCCTTCCATGAGGATGCTCTCCTCGATCCGGGCGAAGCTGTGGACGCGCACCCCGGGGCCGAGAATCGACCGCCATGCCCTCCCCCCGGAGAGGATCGCCCCCGGGCAGACGAGGCTGTCGGTGGCTTCCCCCCGGCGTCCCCCGGGAGCGGAATCGGCGAACACGAACTTCGGCGGTGGGTAAGCGGCCGGGAGCGTGCGGACAGGCCACAGCTCGTCATAGAGATTGAGCTGCGGATCGACGGCGACGAGATCGAGATTGGCCTCGAAGTAGGCGTCGATCGTCCCCACATCCCGCCAGTAGGCATCGGCTTTACGGTTCTCGTCGCGGAACGGGTAGGCGTGGACGGCATGACTGCGGACCACCGCCGGAAGAATGTCATGGCCGAAGTCGTGCCGGCTGGAAGCGGCATGATCGGCACGCAACTGCTCGAGGAGGAAAGGCCAGGAGAAACAGTAGATACCCATCGAGGCCAGGCACATCCCCGGCTGACCGGGGAGCTCCGGTGGCTGCGGCGACTTCTCGTGGAACTCGAGGACCCGCGAGGAGGCATCGACGCGCATCGTCCCGAACTCACCCGCCGCGGCGACCGGCACGGGGATCGCCGCGACGGTGACATCCGCACCGGTGTCGTCGTGGGCGGCCACGAGCGCGCGGTAGTCCATCTTGTAGACATGGTCGCCGGCGAGGACGACCACCAGTCGCGGCGCGGCCATCTCGAGGGAGTAGATGTTTTGGAACACCGCGTCGGCGGTGCCGAGATACCAACTCTCGTCGACGCGTTGCTGCGGCGGGAGGATGTCGAGGAACTCGCCGAGGTCACGACAGAAATAGCGGTGCCAACCGAGCATCAGGTGCCGATCGAGGCTCACGGCCTTGTATTGCGTGAGCACCTGCACCCGACGCAACCCGCTGTTGACGCAGTTGGAGAGGGCGAAGTCGACGATCCGGTAGGCGCCGCCGAAGGGGACGGCCGGCTTGGCCCGGTCGCGGGTGAGGGGATCGAGGCGGGCCCCTTTTCCCCCAGCCAGGATGACGGCGACGACATCCCGCAGCGACGTCGGATCGAAGGTGGTCGGACGCATCGCATGACCCTTCTGCCGGTTCCGGGATCTCCTGAATATACGTTGCCTCCCCAGGGGCAGCGAAAATGCCCGGGCGAACCGACGCTGCAGCCAGCCATCCGGGGACATTGCCGGTTCGCCATTCCTCCCGTCCACCCCAAGCCCCCATCCCCGGAAGCGCCCGGGCGCGGTGCGGAGGACGCGACGGCCTTGGCCGGAAGCGGTCTGGCATGGCGGCCCGGGGGCTTCTACAGTCTGCCGCCCGCAGTTGGCTGTGGAAAAAGTCATCCCTGACCGAACCTTTTGCGGGGCTCTTCATCCACAGCCTGCTGGCGGAGTGGCGGAAGCTCGACGCACCCCCTGTGAAAGACAGCCATGGCACGGACCTCGACCTCGCGCCGCCGCGAACGTGATACCGACCCGATGGACTCCCTCAAGCCGCTGATCGTGCTCGGACTCCTGGGCACGATCATGTACGGGGCCTACTCGGTCGTGCAAAAGGGCCCCGCCACCACCCCGGCCGGGAGCGTGTCCGAGGCGCCCGGCGCCGTCTTCTCCCCACCGGAGATCTCGCTGCCGCGCGACCCGACCGCGATCGGGGTCGCATCCCCCCATCCGCTCGCCGGTGCCGAGCCGCTCCAGGCCGCAGCGGTCCCGACAGGGACGGCGATGGCGCCCCCTCTCCCGGCGCTCCCTGCCGGAGGCGCTTGGACGGAGACACCGCCAGCTCTTTCCCCGCCCCCCACGGCGCTTCTCCCCCAGGCCGGGGCGATTGAGCCGCTCGCGGTGGCCGCGGCCGCCAGCGCACTCCCCCTCGCCGCGCCCCCTCCGCCGCCGTCGCTGCCCCCGGCCTCGGCGGCGCTGGCCGTCCCGCCACCTGCCCGTGGCGCCCCCTCGGCGGCCTTTACGTCGGCCTGGACCGACGCCCACGAGATGCTCGCCGCCGGGCGGTACGCCGAAGCGCTCTCCGTCCTCTCGCTGTGGCATGACGACGCCTCCCTCGGCCTCGAGGAGAGCCAACGCCTCGAGGATCTTCTCGGGCAGCTCGCCGGCACGGTCGTCTATTCCCAAAAGGATCTGCTCCTCCCCCCCCACATCGTCGCACCGGGCGACACGCTCCCCTCGATCGCCGCCCCGCTCCAAGTGCCGTGGCAACTCCTCGCCAAAATCAATGGTGTGAGCGATCCCTCGCAGCTGGTCCAGGGAGAACATCTCAAGCTGGTGCGGGGCCCGTTCGATGCGGTGATCAGCGTCTCGCGCCGGCGGATGAGCGTCCAGGTGGGGGGGAGCTACGCCGGCAGCTTCCCGGTCGTTCTCGGTCGGCAGATCTATGACCGCGTCGGCCAGTCGGTCGCCGTGATCGGCATCCGCCGGCCCGGCGCCGGCCCGGAGCCTGCCGGAATCGCCGCCCAGGTGGTCTACGCGCCGTCGGCCGGACCGAAGTCGATCATCCTCGGCGAGGGCTTGGCGATTGAAGGGGTGGAGGACCCGAGTCTCGTCAGCGACAGCGCTTCGGCGTCGAGCGTGATCGTGTCGCTGCGCGATCTCGAGGACATCGCCGACATTCTCGGACCGGGATCACAGGTCCTCGTCCGGAAGTGAGGCCGTTCACCGTGCGACACCGCGGTCGCCAAGCGCCTTCGATCATGCTCGGTGGGAAGGTTCGTGGGGGCCGGCGATCACCCGTCGCGCCGTCGCGATCGCCGCGGCAACGGCCGTCGGGCTCGTCGCTTCGGCGACGATCCGCACGATCGGCTCGGTGTTGCTCGCGCGCACCAGGAGCCAGCCCCCCGGCCAATCGAGTCGCAGGCCGTCGAGCCGGTCGGCCCGCGCTTCGGGAAAGGCCGCGGCGACACGATCGATCGTTGCGGCGAGCGCGGGGCCGGTCGTCTCAGGGGCCAGATCGATCTTCGCTTTCTCCATGACGAGGGTCGGGAGGCGGCTGGCGAGCACGTCGATCGGCGTCACGGCGTCGCCGCGGCACATCGAGTCGAGGACGAGGGCCATCGAGACGGCACTGTCGCGGACGAGAACGACGCGGGGATGGATGACGCCGCCGTTCCCCTCGCCACCGATGACGGCCCCCGCGGCGAGCATCCGATCGACGACATTCGCCTCGCCGACGGCGGAGACATGGCAGGGGACGCCGTGCTGGGCCGCGATCTCCCCGGTCATGCCGCTCGTCGAGCAGTTGACGACGACCGGCCCGGCGGCCCGCGCGAGGACATTCCCCACGGCGAGGGCGAGCGTGCACTCCTCGCCGATGTACCGGCCAGCGGCCGTGGCGATGGCAAGCCGGTCGGCATCGGGATCCTGGAAGAACCCGATCGCGGCACCGCAGGCCCCGATCCGCGGTAGCCAGTCGGCGAGGTTCTCGGCGGTCGGCTCGGGACGGTGCTCGAAGAGCCCGTCGGGAGTCCCCCCCTCGACAACGACCTCGCATCCGAGCGCCTTCAGGAGCGGCACGCCGACGCGGCTGCCCGCGCCGTGGCCACAGTCGAGCCAGACCTTGAGCCGGCGCCGGCGGATCGCCTCGACATCGACGGTGGCGAGGACAAGCCCGACATGCGCCGCCGTGCCGTCGACCTCACGGCGCGTGCCGGGGCAGGGAGCGGGAGTGCAGGGAGCGTCGCCGGCATGGAAGCGCTCGAGGATCGGCCGGCCGGCGGCGGCGGGGAGGACGCGGCCCTCGGCCGAGAACAGCTTGAGTCCGTTATAGGGGGCGGGATTGTGGCTGGCGGAAATCTGCAGCCCGCCGGCGGCTCGCTGGTCGCGGACGACGATCCCCACCGTCGGCGTCGCCGCAATCCCGGCATCGATGACGTCGCGCCCGTCGGCCAGCAGAGCCAGCGTGATCGCGTCGGCAAACATCCCCCCGTGCGCACGGCCGTCACGACCGAGGACGATCGGTCCTGGCGGCAGCTGTTCGACGAAGGCTCGCGCGTAGCGGACCGCCACCTCCGGCGTGAGCGAGCCTCCGACGATGCCACGCAGTCCGGAAACGCTGACGATGAGGGTGTCGGTCACGGAAACTCCGGGATGGGGACGAGGGCGACGGTCACCGGCCGGCGATCCGCTGGGGACCGGGGATGATACGGACGGTGCCCGCTCTGGCGGCCAGCAGTATAAAACGTCTCCTCCGCTCCCGCACCGTTCCTCCCTCCCAGCCCCGGAGCCCCCGCCAGCCATGCTCTCCGCCCGTCTCGCCGCCCTGCAATCGGCGCACGCCGCCGGTGCCCTCACTGACCACTCCCTCCACACGATCCGCGTCTGGCTCACCGAACCGCGCTACGCCGAGCTCGCCGCCACGCTCGGCGCGCTCGTCGACCGCGCCGCGGCAGCCGGCACGGCGCAGGCCGCCTGGAAGGATCTCGACGACGCCTACTGGACGGTGATCCCCTTCGGCACCGGAGGCCGCCGCGGCAAGATGTTTCCGGTCGGCTCCAACGCCATCAACGATCGGACGATCGGCGAGAGCGCCCAGGGCCTCGCCGACTACGTCCGTGGTGCCGTCCCGGCGGGAACGATCCCGACCTGTGCGATTGCCTATGACACCCGGCACCGCTCCGAACATTTCGCCAAGCTCTGCGCCGAGGTCCTCCTCGCCGCCGGCTTTCGGATCTTCTTCCTGAGCGGCTACCGGAGCACGCCCGAGCTGTCGTTTGCCGTCCGCCACACCGGCGCCACCTGCGGGATCATGGTGACGGCGAGCCACAATCCTCCCAGCGACAACGCCGTCAAGGTTTACTGGGCCGGCGGCGTCCAGGTGCTCCCCCCGCACGACCGCGGGATCATCGACCGGGTGATGTCGGTCGACACCGTGGCGCGGGCCGACTTCGCCGCCGCGGTCACCGACGGGCGAGTCCGATTCGTCGAGGAGGAGGTCGACGCGGCGTTCGTGGCGGCCGTTCTCCAACAAGCGACCTCCGGCCCCCGCGACATCTCCATTCTCTACACGCCGCTCCATGGCGTGGGCGCCAGTGCCGTCGTTCCGGTGCTCACCGGCGCCGGCTTTTCGAAGCTCCGGCTCTATGGTCCCCAGGAGACCGCCGACGGTGATTTCCCCAACGTCCCGGGCCATGTCTCGAATCCGGAGAACCCGGCCGTGATGGATGGCGCGGTCGCCGAGGCGCGCGACCGGGGGGATGGCCTCGTGATGGCCAGCGATCCCGACTGTGACCGGCTCGGTGCCTCGGCGCCGATGGCCCTCGGCAGCCGGGAGTGGCGGGCCTTCACCGGCAACCAACTGGGGGCCTTGCTCACGGATTGGGTGCTCGCGACCCGGGCGAGGGCGGGGCGCCTGCGGCCGAGCGACCGGGTCGTGACGACGCTCGTCACCTCGGGGCTCGTACGGCGGATCGCCGCGGGGCACGGGGCCGCAATTACCGACTGGCTCCAGGTCGGCTTCAAGTGGATCGGCGAGGAGATCGACCGGATCGGCCCTGATCACTTCGCGTTCGGCTGCGAGGAATCGCACGGCTACCTCGCCGGCACGCATGTCCGCGACAAGGATGCCAGCGTGGCGGCCCTCCTCCTGGCGGAACTGACCGCCGCGCTCCAAGAACGGGGCCAATCGCTCCACGAGCATCTCGACGGCTTGTTCGTGGCCCATGGCTGCCACGCCGAGCGGCAGGTGTCGGTGACGCTTCCCGGGGCCGCCGGCATGGACCGGATGCGCGAGATCATGGCGCGCCTGCGGAAAAGCCCGCCGACGGTGATCGCCGGCCTCGACGTCATCCGGGTCCGCGATTACGGCAGCCTGACGGTGGCCGAGCGCGGTGCCCCGCCGCGACCGTTTCCCGGCGCCCCGCACACCGCGAAGCAGGGGGATCTGGTGATGTTCGATCTCGCCGGCGTGCCCGAGGCGTCGCCGCCGCCGGCCGAGCCCCCCTTCCCGACGCTCTCCAACTGCGTCGCCGCGCGCCCCTCCGGTACCGAGCCGAAGATCAAGTTTTATCTCTTCACCGCCGCCCCGCCGCTCCCCGCGGCCGAGCTGGCGGCGACGAAGGGGCTGCTCGCAGCCAGGCTCGATCGCATGGAACACGACCTGCGGAGCCTGGCGGGGGTGTGACGGAGTTGTCGGGCGGAGCGACGGGCATCGATCGGCCACCGGCCTGATACGATTGGGTTGGCCAGGCTCCGACCCGGCACGATTCAAGCGCCCCGCGGAGCGAGCGTTCCCGATGAGCGAACAGATCGGCGCTATCCTCGTTTTCGTGGGCCTCTTCTTGGCGACGTCAGGGTTGCTCTTCTTCCTAGGCCGCAGCCTGCGGGTGTTGCTGGGACGGACGGAGCGGCGCCGGCTCCTCGGCCCCGCCGCGCTCCTCGTGGCGGGGCTCGTGATCGGGGCCGTACCGTTCGCCGCCCAGCATCTCTACTTTTCGATCGTGGGGCTCGCGGAACGGGAGCGGGTCGTCAACGGCCGGCCAGCGCTTGTTTTGACGGGCTGGGACCGGAGCGATTACTCGATCCTCGCCACGAAGCCCGGCACGGAAATCCTCGAGATGGGGAACGCCGATGTCACCGACGACACGCTCGATCTCCTTGCCGGCCTGCCGCTGCTCCGGGAGCTGACCCTCAACGATACGCACATCACCGACGCGGGTCTCCAGAAGCTCCTCGGGCTGAAGCAGCTGGAGTCGCTGCGGATCGCGCGGACGGGGGTCACGCCGGAGGGGGTGGCGGCCTTCCTCGCCGACGCCCCGCCGCCATTCCGCGAGATCGACGTCACCGGCAACAACATTCCGACGTCAATCCTGCGGAAGTGGAAGAACGCCGCCGCCGCGGAGGGCGCGGCCCCACCCGGCGAAGCGAAGGCAGCCCTCCCCGAACGTCGCTCCGTCAACTGAATCCAACCGGCCCATCCCCATCCGAAGCGGAGTCCGCCCAATGGCCCTCGAACGACTCGAGCTCAAGGAAGACACCCCCGGCCACGTCTCCAGTGCCACGTATCTCTGCGAGGCAAGCGCGCTGGCCTACCTCGGGGAGACGGAAGGGAAGAAGGCCTTTCAGGAGATCCTCGGCCTCGACGCGAGTCTCTTCAGCGTCGACAACACCCAGGCCTGGCTGGGAACGAGCGCCGACCACATCGTCGTCGCCTTCCGGGGAACGGAGAGCCCCACGAGCCTCGACGGGCTGAAGGACATCCTCCTCACCGACGCGATGAATCTCCTCGTCGTGCCGGAGGGGCGCCTCGGCCTCGATCTCGCCGCCGCTGGCGTCGGTGCCCGCTTCCACAAGGGCTTCGTCGACGCGATCGCGGCGATCTGGCCGGTCCTCCTGCCGGCGATCGAAGCGGAGGTGAAAAAGAGCGACCGTCCCATCTGGATCACCGGCCACAGCCTCGGGGGGGCGCTGGCGCTGATCGCCGCGTGGCTGCTGAAGCGGAAGTTCATCGCCGTTGAGGAGGTCTGCACGTTCGGCGCCCCGATGATCGGCAACCGCACCGCCGGCGCTGCCTTCAACCGGGAGTTCGCCGGGAAGATCCACGGCTACGTCAACGGCCGCGATCCGGTCCCGAAGCTGCCGGGGCTGTCGCTGGTGGCCAATGAATTCGTCCATGTCGACCGGGAGCGGCTTCTCGGCCCCCATCCGATGACCGGCCTGGTTGAGGTCGTCGGTGGCGTTGCCGGGAAGGCGGTCAACGGCCTCCTCGCCGGGACACTCATCGACGAGGCCTGGAAGGGGATCAACGCCGAGGTCGCCACCCACTTCCTCGACTGCTACCGTGAGCTCCTCCGCGGGTGAGGCTCCACCGTCACCGAGCAGGCCAGCCACGATGGATCTGAAGACGATGCTCCCCCTCGGCGTCGCCGGGCTGTGCGCCGGGTTCATCGATGCGATCGCCGGCGGCGGGGGGCTGATCTCGCTGCCGGCGCTTCTCTGGGCCGGCCTCCCTCCCCACCTCGCCCTCGGCACGAACAAGCTCCAAAGCGCCGTCGGCACGACGATGGCGGTCCACCGCTACCACGCAGCCCGGCTCATCGATTGGCCGACGATGACGGTGGCGATCGGGGCGACGGCCGTCGCGGCGGCGGTCGGCACCGGGGCCGTGCTCTGGATCGACAATCGGGTGCTGACGTTCGTCGTCCCCTGGCTTCTCCTCGCCGTCGCCCTGTATGTCCTCCGGCGCCCCGCGCTCGGCCCGGCCGACACGCCGCCGCAGCTCTCTGCCAATCGGTTCGGGGCGCTGGCCGGCAGCGTGCTCGGGTTCTACGACGGCTTCTTCGGCCCCGGCGCCGGGGCGTTCTGGACCGCCGCCTGCGTCCATCTCCGCGGCCTGGGCCTCCCCCACGCCACGGCCTTCACGAAGGTGGTGAATCTGACGAGCAACCTCGCGGCGCTGGCCGTCTTTGCGGTGTGGGGGGAGGTCGATCCCGCCTCGGCCGGGGCGATGATCGTCGGCCAGGCGGTCGGCGGCCGGCTCGGGGCCGGGCTGGCTGTGAAGCATGGCGCCCCCTTCATCCGCGTCGTCTTCGCGGGGGTCGTCTTCGCGCTCGTCGCCCGGCTCTTCTGGCAAGCGCTGGCGGGGTGAGCCGTCGAACGGGCCGCCGCCGGCTGCTTTGGCGCCTGTCGAAGGGGGCTGCTACGATCCGGCCGGTCGATTCACGGGGAAGGGATGCAAGCCGCTTGATGAAACCTGCTTCGACGCTCCTGCCGCTGTTCGTCGCCAGCGGTGCCGCGGCCCTCGTCTACGAGATCGTCTGGTTTCAGCTCCTCGTCTTGCAGGTCGGTGGGGCGACGCGGGCGCTCGCCGTCGTCCTCGCCACCTTCATGACCGGCCTCGGGGCGGGGGCAATCCTGATGCCGCGGCTGATCCCGCCGACGACCGATCCGCTCCGGGCCTGCGCCGCGCTCGAGGCCTTCACGGCCCTCTGCGGGCTGCTGCTCCCCGGCGCGATCGCCGCCACCGGGGCCCTTTCCGGGGCGCTGGAGTGGCTCGCCGTCGGCTTTCTCCTCCTCGTTCCCACACTGGCGATGGGGGGCACCCTGCCGATCGCTGCCCGCGCCCTCGGGACGGGTCGCCGGGCCGCCCGCCAAGTGGCCGGTCTGTATGCTGCCAACACCTTCGGCGGTGTCATCGGCTGCCTCCTCGCCGGCTTCCATCTGCTCCGTCTCCACGACACTCGCTTCGCTACGTTCGTGGCCGTCAGCTTGAACCTCTTGGCGGCGCTGTGGGTCGCCGGGCTGGCACGGCGCGGCGGCGGCGAGCGCTCAGCGGCGCTCTCGGCAGCGAAAACTGCCGCGGTGCCAGGGCGATCTCTGCCGCGCCTCGACCAGGGGGTGCTTGTCGTCGCCTGCCTCTCCGGTGCCACGGGCTTGGCGGCCGAGGTCGTCTGGACGCGTCTCCTCACGCTCCTCCTCGGCGGCACGACCTACACCTTCTCGCTGATTCTCGCCGGCTTTCTCGCCGGCATCGGGATCGGCGCCGCGATCGCCGGTCAGCTCCGCCCGCCGCGGCCGTGGCTCGCCTGGTGCCAGGTGGCGCTCGTCCCGGCCATCGCCTGGGGCGCCTGGTGCCTCGGGGTCGAATTGCCGGCCTGGCCGGTGAACCCGCGCCTCGCCGCCTCCCCTTGGGGGCAGTTGCAGATCGACTTCGTCCGCTGCCTCGTCGCCGTCCTCCCGGCGGCGATCCTGTGGGGGGCGAGCCTGCCCCTGGCGATCGGCTCCGTGGCGGGCGACGGCCACGACACGCCGCGGGCCACGGCGGCCGTCCTTGCCGCCAACACCTTCGGCGCTGTCCTCGGCAGCCTCGCGGCGGCCCTCTGGCTCCTCCCTGGCGGCGGCAGCCGGGCCACCCAGGCGATCCTCATTGCCACCGCCGCCGTGGCGGCCGTCGTCGCCATGCCGCCACGGCGCACAGGCGCTGCGGGGCTGGCCGGCTGGCCGAGGATCGTCCCTGCGATCACGGCGATTCTCCTCGCCCTCTGGCTCGTGCCGCGGATTCCGGAACTGGCTCCGGCGCTCGTCGCCTGGGGGCGGCTGGCAGCGGTCTTCCGGGAACAGCCGGTCGAGTTTCTCACCGTCCGCGAAGGGGCCGACAGTACGCTCGCGGTATCTCGCTCGGCCGACGGCTCCCTCAATTACCACAATGCCGGCAAGGTGCAGGCCTCGGGGGAGCCGCAGGACATGCGCCTCCAGCGGATGCTCGGCCACATGGCGACGCTCGTCCCGGAAAACCCGCGGACCGTGCTCGTCATCGGCTGCGGGGCGGGGGTGACGGCGGGGAGCGTGAGCGTCGATCCGGCCGTCGTCGCCGAGACGATCTGCGAGATCGAGGCGGAAGTGCCCCGGACCGCGGCCGAATTTTTCGGGCCGATCAATCAGGATGTCATCCGCAATCCGAAGGTGACCGTGACGATCGACGACGCCCGCCATTATCTCCGCACCACGACCGACCGCTTCGACGCGATCACGAGCGATCCCTTCGACCCCTGGGTGCGCGGCGCAGCCAATCTCTACACCCGTGAGTTCTTCCAGTCGGCCCGCGACCACCTCACCCCCGGCGGCGTGATCACGGTTTTCGTCCAGCTCTACGAGGCGGGGACGCCGGCGGTGAAGAGCGAGATCGCCACCTTCCTCGAAGTCTTCCCCGACGGCCTCGTGTTCGGCAACACCGCTGGCGGCGAGGGCTATGATCTCGTCCTCCTTGGGATCCACGGCCCGACGGTGATCGATCTCGACCGCATCGACGAGCGCCTTCGGGGGCCCGGCACGGGGAGCTTGCGCGAGTCGCTGGCCGACATCGGCTGCTCGAATGCTGCCGACCTCTTTGCCTCGTTCGCGGCGACCGGCCCGCAGCTGCAAGGCTGGCTTGCCGACGCCGAGATCAACCGCGATTCGAATCTGCGGCTCCAGTATCTCGCCGGCCTCGGCGTCAACGCCTACGAGCAGAAGGGGATCTACCGGGCGATTCTCGCCGCCGGTGACTGGCCGGAGGGGGTCTTCGAGGGGAGCGTGGTCCGCATGAACCGGCTCAAGAAGCTCGGCCGAAAGGCGCGCTACTGACCGCCGATCTCATTTTTTCGGCGCGTCCGCGGGGAGCCGCCGGCCGAGATCGAGGAGGAGCAGACGGCCGTCGTCGGGAAGATTGCCGATGGCCTGGATGTCACGACGGCGGGCGA
>Ga0209598_10000057_pt1 | contig 80057 bp, 73 predicted proteins | sample M_140807_EF_Meta_FD_187317 | JGI IMG/M metagenome (GOLD analysis project Ga0209598, IMG submission 187317) | Freshwater microbial communities from Lake Montjoie, Canada to study carbon cycling - M_140807_EF_MetaG (SPAdes) (version 2) | ecosystem: Environmental > Aquatic > Freshwater > Lake... | reverse complement strand
GTCCGTATACTGCGCGCCCCGCGCCGGAGTAGCTCAGTTGGTAGAGCAGCGCATTCGTAATGCGAAGGTCGTAGGTTCGACTCCTATCTCCGGCACCATCCCTTGCCCGCACCCGCGGGCCCCGAGTTGAATCGGTGAGCGGGCCCGACTTCAGGATACGTCGCGCCGAGCCGGCTGATGCCAGTGAACTGGCTCGACTGGCCGAGCAGACCTTCCGCGACGCCTTCGCCAGTCAAAATGCCCCAGCAGACATAGACAGCCATTGCCTGCTGCGCTATGGGTCAGCGCAGCAATCGCGTGAGATCGAAGATCCCTCGATGTCCACTTTGCTGGTGGAGCAAGCCGGCCGGTTGATTGCCTTCGGGCAACTGCGCGTGGGGACGCCGCCGTCGTGCGTGGCAGCACGGCGGGCGACCGAGATCCAGCGGCTGTATGTCGATCAAGGCTGGCATGGCAAGGGTGTTGCACAGGCACTGATCTCGACCCTGATTGCGCAGGCCATGGATCGTGGCGCCGACGGCCTCTGGCTGGGTGTCTGGGAGCGCAATCCGCGAGCCATCGCCTTCTATGAGAAATTCGGATTCCGTGCCGTGGGCGAGCACATCTTCATGGTCGGCAGCGACCCGCAGCGGGACCTGATCATGCAGTTGCTGCCGGCGACTCGCGCCAGCTGAGGCGCAGGTGGCTGCGGATCGCGCCGCGCAGACGCTCAGCATCACCGTGCCGCTGAACGGCGATAGGGCGTTCGCCGGTTGATTGGACGTGGATCTGGTACCGGGCAAGAACCGTTCTGACAAGGGAGCGAGTCATGGCAGCGAGCAGCGAAGAAACGCCGACACTCAACCGCCGCGAGGCACTTGGCCTCGGTCTCAGCGCGGGTGGACTCGTCGCCGCGGGTGGTGTCCTCGCAGCGAGCGATGCGCGCGCCGCGGGCGCCAAACGCTATGCACCGGCCTTCGATCGACTCGACCGCTATGTCGAGCAGTACATGCGTGAGATGAATGCGCCGGGTCTGACGCTCGCTTTGTCCGATGCCGATGGTGTGCAGCGGGTGGTGGATTACGGTTTCGAGGATCTGGAGCGGCGGGTCGCGCTCAAGCCTGATCGGCTGTTTCACATCGGCTCGATCAGCAAGTCGTTTCTGGGCTTGTGCCTCGTGCAGTTGCACGAGGAGGGCAAGCTCGATTTCCATCGGCCGGTGCGCGAGTACCTGCCGTGGCTGCGCTTCGATGATGCAAGCGCACCCATCACGACGCATCACTTGCTCACGCACGGTGCGGCGCTGCCGGACGGCGCGCTGTTCCCAGCCGATCCCGCCTTTCGTCACCGCGCGACCGCGGCACCCGGCACGCTCTTTCACTACTGCAACATGGGTTATGAAGCGCTGGGTCTGCTGCTGGCCGGTATCGATGGCGGCAGCGTCGCGCAGTCGTTCCGTCGTCGCATCCTGCAGCCATTGGGGATGAATGCGAGCGAGCCCGTGATCACGCTCGATGCGACGGAGCGCATCGCCACCAGTTACACCGCGCGCTACAACGATCGACCGCTCCCGCGGATGGGCGCCCTGACTCGCAGTGTGCCGCTCGATATGCAGCGCGCGTCCGGCTGCGTAGCAGCGACCGCACGCGACATGGGGGCCTATCTCACGATGCTGATCCGCCGCGGCGCGACACCATCCGGACGTCTCGTCTCCCCGGAAGGATTCGAATTGTTCGGCACACGGCATTTGGCAGCAGAGCATTTCGGACCGGGTGCTGCCTACGGATATGGGATCGCGGTCGATCGGATCGACGATCACACGCGACTGCGCCACACGGGCGGTATGGTGTCCTTTGCCTCGGCGCTGGAAGTGGATATGGAGGCAGGATGCGGTGCGTTCGCCTCCATCAATGCCATGCAGGGCTACCGACCCCGACCGGTCACCGAATACGCTTTGCGACTCATGCGGGCGGCTCGCGAGGGACGACCGCTGCCGGCGCCGCCCGCGTTACCGCCGTCCTGGCAGGTGACGAATGCCGGTGATTACGCCGGTCGCTACAGCGGTGCCGATGATCGAGTACTCGAGATCGTCGCCGACGCCGACCGACTCTATTTGCTGCATCGAGGCAAGCGCGTGCCGCTCGAGCCGATTGCCGGTCAGCCAGATGAGTTCGCCGTTCTGCACGCTGACTACGCGCAGTTCCCGCTGTGTTTTACCCGTGCGAATGCCGACGGCACGGGTGCTGTGCTCGAAGCGGCGTGGGCAGAACAGTGGTTCGTCGCTCCGGGGTATCGTGGCCCCCGCAGTTTTACGGGCCACGAAGCGTGGCGGCAGCACACGGGTGAGTATCGTTCAGAGGATCCTTGGGTGGGGAGCGCGCGGATCGTGATGCGCAAGGACCGCCTTTGGCTCAACGGTGCCGTACCGCTCGAGCCTGCGACGGACGGACGGTTTTTTCTGCGCGATGAGCCCGAGAGTCCAGAGTGGGTGAGCTTTCGTGAGCCTGTGAACGGCAAGTCCTGCGGCATGTATCTCTCAGGGCAGTACCTGCCGCGGGTGTGATCAGCCTGCGTAAAAGTATTTCAAGTATTTGCTGCGGCTCAGCGCGATCCGGTACACAATGAGGCTGCGACGAACTAGTCTGCGGAGATCACCCATGCGCGCGCTCACTACCTGCATTGCGTCCCTGTCGTTGTTGCTGGCTGGCATTACCGTTCAGGCGGCACCGAGCAAGGCGGAGCAGCAGAAAGAAATCCGTGCCACAGCGAAAACGACGCTGGATCGGCTGTACAAAGGCACGCCGAGTGCCCGCAAGGCAGTCGAAGGTGCCGCTGGCTATGCGGTGTTCAGCAATTTCGGCATGAAGATCCTGCTGGCCGGCGGTGGCAGCGGCAAGGGCATCGTCGTCGATAACAAGACGAAGCAGGAGACGTTCATGAGGATGGCGGAGGTTCAGGCGGGGCTGGGCTTCGGCGTCAAGAAATTCCGGTTGGTGTGGGTGTTCGAGAAGAAGTCTGATCTGGATCGATTCGTCAACTCAGGCTGGGAATTGGGTGGGCAGGCTACCGCGTCAGCTCAGGTCAGTGGTCAGGGCGCCAACGTGTTCTCGGGTGCCATGTCCGTCTCGCCCGGCGTGTGGCTGTACCAGCTGACGGATGACGGACTCGCTCTCGAACTCACCGCCAAGGGCACGAAGTATTACAAGGACAAGGATCTGAACTGATTGTGTGTCCGCCGGGCGGATCGCGGGTCGTTCAGCCTCTGGCGCGGAGCAACAGCATCAAGAAAAAAGCACAGTTCGGTGAGGTCGCTCAGCCGGAGGGTCCAGCCGCCGAGTCTGCCGGTTCGTCGACCGCGTACCGCTGGTACGTTTTGGTGATGATGTGTTTGGTCTACACCCTCAGCATCGCTGACCGATATGTGACATCCACCGTATTGGAGCCGATTCGCAAGGATTTGCACTTATCGGATTCCGGTGTCGCATTCCTGACCGGTACCGCACTCGCTGCGTTTTATGTGGTGCTGGGCTTTCCGCTCTCATGGCTGATCGACCGCAAGAGTCGCCGCAACATCATCGCCATCTCGCTCGTGGTCTGGTCGGTGATGACCACCTTTACCGGACTTGCGAAGTCGCAACTGCAGTTCATGTTGTCGCGTATCGGTGTGGGGATCGGCGAGGCCGGTGGTACCCCGGGCGCCAGTTCCATTCTGTCCGACTATTTCCCGACAGTCAGTCGTCCCATGGCGCTCACGATCTTTTCGCTGGGAGCGCCACTGGGCGCCTACATCGCAGCCTCGGTAGCCGGCACGATTGCGGACATGCACGGTTGGCGCGCCGTGTTTCTGGTTCTGGGTGTGCCCGGGATCATCGCCGGCTTGCTGATCTTCGTGACAGTACGCGAACCGGCCAGAGGCCAGTTGGATCGTACCGGTGACGAGCCTGCGCCGACCTTGGCTGAGACTTGGCGATTTCTATGGCAGCAGCGCTCGGCCGTTCACATCATGATGGGTGCCGGGCTGACCGCGACGTGGGGCTGGGGCCTCTTGTTCTGGACGCCTGCGTTGCTGCAGCGGACCTACGGGATTACGCCGGGTCAGGCCGGTGAAATTCTTGGGCCCATCCATCTCTGGGGCGGCGGCGCGGCTACGTTGTTGACTGGTTGGTGGCTCACGCGCCCATCGATGTCAGATCCTCGCCGGATTGCACGCCTGCTCGCCTACTGGGTCGGTGGCGCCACGATCGTTTCGTTCGTGCTCTACCGAACCGAGTCCCTGTCTCTGGCAACGGCATTGTTCTGGATCTTCATCCCATCCATCAATTTTTACATCGGCCCCTGTTTTGGTGTGCTGAACAATCTCGCTCAACCACGCATGCGGGCCATGTTCTGCACCGCGGAGATTTTCGTATCCAACGTGGGTAATCTGATCATCGCACCGCAAGGGGTGGGCTTTTTGAGCGATAAATTCGCGGATGGAGGCGAGCCCACGGCTGCATCATTGCGCCTCGCAGTGCTCTGTCTGGTACCCCTTGGTTTCTGGGCTGCCGCGCATTACTACTGGGCGATCAAGACCATCGCACAGGATCAGGCGCGCGCCACAGGAATTCCAGTCGCCGATACGTTCGGTCGGTAGCCGACGACTTGCCCGGTTGGGTGTCGGGCCAAGCAAAGCCAACCCGAGCAAAACTCAGCCGAACACGGGTGGCTGGTTCGGCGTGGTGGCCAACCAGACGGATTTGGTCTGCATGAACGCCCGCATACCCTCCATGCCGTTTTCCCGACCATAGCCTGATTGCTTGTAGCCACCAACCGGGGACTGCGGGGTCGCGTTGAAATAGTTGTTGATGTAGATGGTGCCTGCTTCAAGACGTTCGGCCATACGCATCGCGCGGGTAGCATCCGCGGTCCAGATTCCGGCCGCCAGGCCGTAGATGGTCTCGTTGGCGAGCCTTACGGCCTCGTCCTCATCCGCAAACGGCATCACGGCCAGTACTGGGCCAAACACCTCTTTACTGGCGATGTCCATGTGTGGAGTCACGCCGGCGAAAACAGTCGGCCCGATGAACCATCCAGCGAGCCCGGCGGGCTGCACGGCGGTACCTCCGAGTAGACATTGCGCGCCTTCGCTACGCGCCCGCTCGATGTCGCGCAGGACCTGTTCGAAATGCGGGCGGTTGGCGATCGGCGCGACTTGGGTTGCCGGATCACGTGGATCACCGAGCCGCGCCTTGCTCGCGACTTCACACAGCCTGGCGACGAATCGATCATGCAGGCCGCGATGCACGAGCACACGGGATCCCGCGATACAACTCTGTCCGGCCGGCGGGAAAATCCCGCTCGCGATGCCATTGACGGCGAGTTCCAGATCCGCGTCCTGCAGCACGATCTGCGGTGATTTGCCGCCCAATTCCAGAATGAGCGGCTTCACCTGACGCGCGGCCGCCTCCGCTACGCGCCGTCCGCCCGTCAATCCACCGGTGAAACTCAGCAGCCGGACGAGTGAGTGATCCACCAGAGCCGCGCCCGCCTCATCACCGAATCCTGTGACGACGTTGATCAGCCCGGGGGGCAGATCCGCTTCTGCCAGCACTTCCATCAGGGCAAGGGTCGAGGCGGAGGCATGCTCGGACGGCTTCATGACCAGCGTGTTGCCTGCAGCCAATGCCGGCGCCATTTTCCAGATCGCGATCACCAAGGGGGAGTTCCATGCGGTGATGCAACCACATACGCCGTAGGGCTCATGTCGCGTGTAGTTGAATAAACCGGGTGCATCAATCGGTATGACCGCACCCTCGATCTTGTCGGCGAGACCGGAGTAATAATAAAAGCTGTCGGAGAGCCAGCCTTTGAGCGCGGGAGCGATGTCGCAGGTCCGTTTGCCATTATCCGTGGTTTCTACCTCGCCCAACCGGTCCGCATGCCGTACGACTACGTCGCCCATCCGACGCAGCAGGCGTCCGCGTTCAGCAGCGTTCATCCGTGACCAGGCACCTGCAGTGAAACATCGATGCGCAGCCTCGACGGCCAGATTGACATCGGTTGCGTTGCAGCGGGGGATGCGGGCCCAAGGCATGCCCGTGGCAGGGTTGTCGCTGTCGAACCATTGGCCGGAGGTCGGGTCGCGCCAGACGCCATCAGCGAAATAGCGGAACGTTTTCATGCTCGGCCCTCCGATTTAGTGCTCCATCTGGGAGTCCGCTCCGACATCCCAATTTCAGTGTCATCCAATGCGGCGATCATCGGCTCAGTTCCCACTCAAGTCGACGGGCGGCAGGGGCGCACGACCCAGAATCATGTCGGATGCTTTCTCGGCGATCATCGTGATTGCTGCATTGGTATTGCCGGTGATCTGGTCGGGAAAAACCGACGCATCGCAGACCCGTAGTCCGTCGATGCCACGGACCTTGAGTTCTCCGTCCACCACGGAGTCGGGATCGCTCGCCGCGCCCATGCGACAGGTCCCGACTGGATGGTGCCCGGTGTTTGCAAGGCGACGGATCGCCCCGGCAATCTCCGCATCCGATTTGCAGTCTGATCCCGGCGTCAGCTCCGCGCCGCAAACGCCCGCGAAAGCGGGCTGGCCCGCAATGTCGCGGACGCGCCGAACTGCCTCGATCAGTACCCGCAACTCCCGATCACCGGAGAAATAACGCGGATCGATTCGTGGCGGCTCGCAGGGGTCCGCCGAGTTCAGCCGAACCTCGCCGCGGCCTTGCGGATGCATCTGGTTGATGTCGAACTGAAATCCGCTCACGGCCTTTTTGGACCCGCGCACAAGAATACGGCGCCCCAGTCGGTCAAGCAGTCCGCTGTCGTCGGCGTCGCCGTCATCGCGCGCTTCCTTGACCACCATCGGTGTAAAAAATACCTGCGTGTCAGGCAGATCGTGAGCGCCGTGGGTGTCGAACAGGCAGGTGCTCCAGAATGGGGCAGCGCCCGGGCCGCGCCGGGCGATCAGCCAGCGCGCACCTAACCACAGCGCACGGTCCAGCCGTTGGTAACGGGCGAACGAAAGGTCAGGCTGGAGACAGGCATATTGCATGGGCATGTTGATGTGGTCGGCGAGGTTGCGGCCAACACCCGGCAGATCCGCGACAACGGCAATGCCGAGATCGCGCAGGTGATCAGCCGGACCGATACCGGAGAGCATCAGCAATTGCGGCGTGCCAAAAGCACCGAGGCAAAGAATGATCTCCCGTTGTGCGCCGACGCTCTCGATGCCGTCTCGCGTCTTGACCTTCAACGCCCGCGCACGGCCATGACCGGTTTCGATGCCAATGACCTGAACGCCCGTGCGAACGGTGAGGTTGTGTGGGCGTCGGGAGAGGTAGGCACGGGCGGCCGATTGGCGTCTACCATGTGCTACCGTCACATCGACGCGACCCACCCCGCATTGGTATCGGCCGTTGAAATCCTCATTGAACGGCGCGCCTGCCTCACGGGCAGCGGCAACGAAGATACGGTCCAGCGCGGTGTAATTGGCTGCTGCGCTGATCTTCAGTGGCCCGTGCACACCATGCCAGGCATCGCTGCGATGCAGCGCGCCTTCCGCACGACGGAAATAGGGCAGCACGTCCGCGTATCCCCAGCCATCGAGACCGCGATCGCGCCAGCTGTCGTAGTCGGCGCGGTTGCCGCGGATGTAAATCATCCCGTTCATGATCGACGAGCCGCCGAGTGCCTTGCCGCGGGGAAAGTACACTGATCGCCCATGCAAGCCCGACTGCGGCACGGAAACATAACCCCAGTCGTAGACGGGATTGCCGAACAGAAAGCCATTGCCAGCCGGCATGGCGATGAACGGTGTACGACCGGCGCCGCCCGCTTCCAGCAGCAGAACGCGCTTGGATCCATCCTCGGCCAGCCGGGCTGCCAACGCGCAACCAGCCGAGCCACCGCCAGCAATGACATAGTCGTAAGCAGTGTGGTGAGCTCCGCTCATCTGGGTAGGCAGGGATCAGGCAAGTTCCTGGACGGATACGCCCAGCCGTATGCCCAGGTTGCGCAGGGCGGCAAGCGTCAGCGGAGCCACTGGAATGCCGACGGCGAGTTGTTGGTTGCGCAACTCGGTCTCGCGCTCCCCGGGGATCTCAACCCGGTCGAAGCCGGGGGCCGGGGGACAGTCGCGGAGTTCGGCCAGGCATTGTTCCGCGGCCCGTCGGTAGGCTGCCGGCGCGCGGAATTTCGCGAGGTCGACTCCTATGCAAATCCAGTTCATGCCGTCCATCGCTTGACCAAGAATCGCCTCACCGAGCAGCTCCGCCACCAATGCCATGCCATAGCCTTTCGGCCCGGCCATCGGCAGCAGGGCTCCGCCGTTGAAATAGTCATCGGGATTGGTCGTGGGCCGGCCTTCGGCGTCGATGCACAAGCCGGGCTCTATCTGCCGACCAGCGAGCTTGGCGGCATAGACCTTTCCCCCGGCACCCGTGCTGGTCGCGAAGTCGATCACAACCGGTCCGCGCTCGCCGCCCGGTATGGCGAAGGCATAAGGATTGGTCGGCAACATAGGACGCGCGCCGCCATACGGAGCGACCTGTCGCCAGTCCTTGCGTGATCCGCCACCGAGCATGATGGCGAGGCAGCCGGCTTCAGCCGCACGTTGCGCGAACGCGCCGAGGCGTCCGGTGTGATCCACATTTGCCACGCCGACGGCGGCAACACCGTGACGTAGCGTTGCATCGATGAGATGCTCGGTCGCCATTCGCATCGCCGGTATCCCGAGTCCGTTACCGCCGTCGATGATCGTGCCACCGCCCTCCGCTTGGACTGGTCGGGGCTGAGCGCCGGGATCGAACTTGCGAGCAGTGGCCCGCTGCGCATACCAGTCCAGCCGGAAGATCCCGTGTGAGTAGACGCCGCACAAATCAGCATCCACCAGATGCTGGGCGATCTCGATCGCGATGTCGGATTGGCAGCCCATGGCAGCCATGACCCCGGTGCCGAATCGCACCAGTGCGTCAGCAGCTATCCTTGGGTCGTGATCAGTCATCGAGACTCTCCGTCACTTTGCAATGAGGCGGAACGTGCAGCCGAAACGCGCATCCCGTCGTTGATCGATAACACGGGTGGCTCAGATGCCGGTGAACAGAAGAATCAGCGCGACCATGATCGCCTGGCGCTGGGCTGGCAGATCCGCGATGACCGGTCCCAATTCCTTCACGTCTATGCCCGCAAGCTGCGCAGTGACGAGAACGTAAGGATTGTCTTCCACGATGCAGTGCGGAGTTTCTCGATTGAATGCTCGTAACATATGCGGATTGATTGCTTTGGACAAGATGTCGCTCGAGCAGCGGTGGTGCACGTTTCAGGCGCCAGTCCGCTATCATGTTGCCGCAACTACCCACCCGCCTAGGCGTGCTCCGCGCCCCCGTTCCGGATTGATGCCTGTGCTTCGAGTCCTGTCCTTACTCCCGCTGCCCGTGCTGTACGCCCTGTTTGGGTTGCTGATGCCCCTCGTGCGGCTGTTCGGCTGGCGTCACGGTCTGCTCGCCGCCAATCTGGAGCGCTGCTTCCCGGAGCGTTCGGCGAGTGAGCGGCGCATGATCGAACGCGATTTCTACGCCTATCTCGGTGAACTCACTGCGGAAGTCATGCACGCCGGGCGCATCAGCGCAGATGAGCTTGCAGATCGTGTGCGCCTCGCCAACCCGGAGGTGGTCCAGGACCTGCTCGACACCAACAAGCGGGTCTTGATCCTCGCTGCCCATCATTGCAACTGGGAGTGGCTGCTGCTGCGCGCCTCCTCGTACTTCAGCGAGCCGCTCGTTGCAGCGTATAAGCCTGCGAGTCGCGAGGCACCGGATCGATTGCTGCTTGCCATGCGTCGCCGCTTTGGCGCGACGCTGGTGCCGGCAAAGCAGATCGTGCAGCATTTGCTGGAGCAGCGCGGCAAGGTGCGCCTGCTGGCGCTCAATGCCGACCAGTCCCCAGCCACGGGCAACGACCAACAGAGCTGGCTGCCGTTCTTTGGTCAGGAGACGTCCTTTTATCGGGGTCCGGGCTGGATCTCCACGAAGATGGGCTATCACGTCTTCCTTGCCGCGATGCGTCGTGAGCGACGGGGCCATTACACTGTCGAATTCCTGCCGCTGGCTGCAGCGGGGAAGGGCGCCGAGCCGGAGACGGTTCTGCTTGCCTATTCGCAGGTGCTCGAGCAACACGTGCGCCATTATCCGGTGGAGTATTTCTGGGCCTACAAGCGCTGGAAGCGAGGGAAGCGGCTCTATGACTGAGGGATGGCTGCTGCGCATCGGCTATGCCTGCATGCGGCTCCTCTTTGGGCTGGTGTTCGGGGTTTTTGGCTTTCGCCGGTCAGTGACACGCGGCAACCTCGAGCGCTCGTTTCCGGAGCGTACGCCGCGCGAGCGACGCCGTATCGAACGTGACTACGTGAGACGGCAGTCTGAAGTCTTTACGGAGATACTTTACGGCTTTAGGGCGGTCGGCGACGAACTGCGGCAGCGGGTGCGCATCGTCAACCCGGAGTTGCTGGCTGACGCCAATCCGCCGCGACCGCTCGTTCTTGCAGGTGCGCATCACTGCAACTGGGAGTGGATGGTGCTGCGCATCTCGCTCGAACTCGGGCCCAAGCTGATGGCCCTCTACAAGCCCATCAACAACCCGCGAGTGGACGATGCTTTGCTGCGCATGCGCCAGCGCTTTGGCGCACGATTGATTCCGGCCAAATCAGTGCTGGCTGAGCTGGCAAAGTTCCGCGAGGCGGGCGCGGTGGGCATGGTCGCCGACCAAGTGCCGCGTACGAGTCCGGAAAAGCACTGGCTGGAGTTCCTGCATCAGGACACCGCCTTCTACATGGGCACCGAACTCATGACCCGGGCCCTGCGCTCGCGCGCCTTGCTGGTGCGGATGCGGCGTATCGAGCGCGGTCGATATGAACTCGAGTTCGCGCCACTCAACGAACCGGGCGAGAAACTCGCCAACGGCCAGCTCACCGAGCGTTATGCGCGGCAACTCGAAGCCTGGATACGCGAGGATCCCGCCGGTTGGTGGTGGTCACACAAGCGCTGGAAAATGAAGCGCTCCGTCTACTAAGCGGCTGGCAGCTTGGATTCGAGATGCTTGGCCAGCTCGGAGATGGTCGGAAAGTCGAACAGCTCGGTCAGGTCGATGAGCCCCGGATACAGCTCGTCGATCTGCTCGTGAATCTGGATGAGCGTGAGCGAGCTGGCCCCGACATCGAACAGATTCTCATCGATGTCGACGTGCTTGCCGGGCATGGCATCGTCGACGATCGCCTTGAGCTGCGCTTCGACCCGGCCGGCCGCCGCGCGACCCTGCCCGTGATGCGAGGCCCAGGCAGCGTCGAATTCGGCGAGTTCTGCCGCGAATTCGCCGTTCTCATAGGCTTCGGCGAGCGCGTTGCGCTGCAGCTTGCCGCTGGTGGTCTTTGGAATGCGCTTGACCGGCACCACGCGAGCGACTTCCACGCCGGCGTGTTCGTTGACGAGATGCATGGCGCGGGTGGCGACCGGCAGGAACGATTCCATGTCGGAGCGATGCAGCACGAAGAGTACCAGTTCGTCTGTCGCTGACTGCGTCGTGCGCGCGCCGGCTGCAACCACCTTACCGAGTTCCATCCCGTCCTCCTTCTGCAGGATGGCCTCGAGATCGTGTGGGTAGTAGTTCTGACCGTTGACGAAAATGATTTCCTTGGCGCGACCAGTGACGTAGTACTCGCCGCCGTGCTGCAGCGCGAGGTCGCCGGTACGCACCCAGCCGTCGGCGCTGACGGCGGCGGCGTTTGCTTCCGGGTTCTCGAAGTAGCCGCGGGTGACATTGTCACCCTTGATCAACAGGTGACCGACGGTATCGGTGCCGACGGGCGCGCCGGCGTCATCCAACAAAGCAATGCTGGTGTAGGGAATCGGACGACCCTCGCACATCAGCTTCAAGGCAGCGGGATCGTCGGCCGCGACGAACCGTGCCGTCGTGCCGACGCCGAGCGAACGACGATCTACCGTGATGTACTTGTATTCTTCGCCGAGCGTCGGAAAGGACACGGCGAGCGAGGCCTCGGCGAGTCCGTAGACCGGGTACATCGAGGTACGACGTAGCGAGTATGGCTGCATGCGTTGCAGGAATTCCTCCGCCAGTTCGACCGAGATCGGTTCAGCGCCGTTGAAGAGCAGGCGAATGCACGAAAGATCAATCGCTTCGAGCGTCTTGTCGCCGAGGGCCCGCAGGTAATGGCGATAGCCGAAGTTCGGCGAACTCGTGATGGTGACGCGCTTCTCCGCGCACCATTTCATCCAGAGCAGCGCCCGCCGAACGAACAGGTCGGTGGGCATCAGGTGCTGCCGCGACATGCCGGCGTACATCATCATCAGATGCATGCCGATCAAACCCATGTCGTGGGTGAGCGGCATCCAGCTGAGTGAGATGTCTTGTTCGTTGAAACCGGCCGCCTGTCGCGCTCCCTCGGCATTGGCGAGAATGTTGCCGTGGGTTAGAACGACGCCCTTGGGCTCGCTCGTCGAACCCGAGGAGAACTGGATGAAGGCAACGTCGTCGGCAGAGAGTGTCGCGGGGGTGCCGGGCCGCGCGATGTCATCGAGCTGATCGATCAGAAACGTGCGTGGCTTGAGGGCCGTCCATGCTTCGGGCTCACCGATGGTGGCTGCATAGGTGGCGAGGCGCTCGCGCAGCTTCTTGTCGGTGTACAGGAAAGGCGTGCCCAGTTGCTTCGCGATGCGCAGCAGCTTGGCCTTGTGCTCGTCGCTGATGCCGACCGCCACTGGCACCGGCACGATGCCGCCATAAAGACAGGCCCAATAGGCATCGATGAATTGCTCGTTGCTCGCCACGTGAAGGATGAGCTTGTCGCCGGGTCGCGCGCCGATGCGCTGCAGATGGAACAGGATGCCGAGCGCCCGCTCGCGTAGCTCCGCGTAGGGCAGCGTCTTTTCGACGCCTTCGCCCTCGAGGTAGACGATGGCGCCGTTGCCGCGCGCGCGGTCGTCGAGCATTTCGGGCAGTGTCTGATACTTGATCATCGTTTTTCGACTCGCATGAACAGTTCCTGAGCGGTCCGCAGATTGATGCGGGCCTCCATCTGCACGGGTCCGGTTTCGACGTCACGCAGTCGAAAGCGGCGGGTCGCGCCGTTGAGGTGCAGCATCATCTCGTAGAGTGAGAAATTCTCGCCGATGCAGTGCCTCGGTCCGGACGCGAAAGGGATATAGGCGAATTTGTGGCGTCCTTCGACGCGTGCCGGCTCGAAGTGATCGGGATCGAACGCCTCTGGGTTCTCCCAGAATTGAGGATGGCGGTGGATCACGTACGGACTGACGAAGACGTCCGTGCCCGGTGGGATCTCAAAGCCGCCGAGTGTGTCCGGGCCGATGGTACGCCGTGAGAGCAGCCAGCCCGGCGGATACAAACGCATCGATTCCTCGAGCACCTGCATGGTGTAAGGCAGTTTCTCGAGATCGGCATAGCTCGCGAGGCCGATGTCACCTACGGCATCCTGCTCGGCATGCACGCGGGCCTCGACGCTGGGATTGCGCGACAGCAACCACCAGGTCCAGTTCAGCGCGCTGGCGGTAGTCTCGTGCCCGGCGACGACGAGCGTCAGGATCTCGTCCATCAGTTCGCGCTCGCTCATCTGCGCGCCGCTGTCGGGGTCGGTTGCCTCCATCAGCATCTGCAGAAAGTCGAAGTGCTGCGTGTTCGTGGCGCGCCGCTCGCGGACGAGTTCCAGTACCACTTTGCCCAGCTGGCGGAATTGGTAGGCAAAGCGCGGATCGCGCTTGGACTCCTTGGTAACCATCATGAACGGGTTGTCGTGCAGGTCACGCACCAGCCGCCCGAGGTCTTCGCTGAAAATCGAGTGCAGCACCACCGCCAGCGTGAATTCACTCATGGAGTCGGTGATGTTGACTGTCTCGCCACGGTCCGTTGCGGCTTCCCAGCGATCGACCAGCTGCGCACTTTCCTGCCGGATCATGGCCGCAAACTTCTCGATCACCTTGCGATGAAAGGCCGGTTGCATCATGCGGCGCTGTCGCCGCCAGAACTCACCCTCGCTGGTCATGATGCCGTTGCCAAGCAGCAGCTTCACGCGATCGAGGCCGACTCCCTTGGTGTAATTGCGGTGGTTGGTGACGAAGACGCGTTTGACGTCGTCTGGATGATGGATGACCCAGGTCCAGGAGTTGCGTCCGGGGGCGAACACGCGGTACGTATCGCCAAGCTCGTGGAACCAGCGCACCATGAGATCGATGGACTCGTCCGTCGAGCCGACGTCATGCTGTACGCCCGGATCCGGTGGGACGCTGGGTGGCGGGGCGGCGGTGGTGGAGGTGGTCACGGGTTGGGGTTGCGCGGCGAGACGAAACTGACGTTCGTGGGAGTGTCGTTGCTGGATCAGACTGTCATCGTACTATACGGGCCCATTGCTGGTCATGCGGACCCGGCCATCGAGCGCGCGCAACTGCAGGCCGTGCCCTACGCGCGGCGCCTCGATCTCGAGCGGCGCAGCCCATCTGAACGACGCGCGAGCCTTGCGGGCATCGCACTCGCTTTGCAATGCATCGAGCGGCTCGTCGGCGTGCAGCCGCCACCGGGCCAGTTGCGTTTCCCGCAGGACGGCAAACCCCATTTGCCGAACGGACCTCATTTCAGTGTCTCGCACTCGGGGGACATCGTTGCCTGTGCCGCAAGCACGGCGCTGGACCTCGGTCTGGATCTCGAGGTGCTGACGCATCCGAAGCAGTGGTCGGACTCGACGGTTGACCCGCGTCTCGACGGGGTCGGTGTTCACGCCCGCGGCGACCGGCGTGCGGTGCTCGATGAGGCGACTGCAATCGCAGGGGAACTCGCGGCGGGGGAGACCCTCGGGCGCCTGCGTCGCTGGACGGCCACTGAGGCGACGCTCAAGGCCGCTGGTCGCGGCTTGCGCAGCGCAGGCGCAGTGACGCTCGCGCCGGATTTGCGCAGCAGCGAGTTGGATGGTCGCCGGTATTTTCTGCGCGAGGTCGACATCACCCGCGGCGTCGTCACGCATCTGGCTGCAGCGACGGCGCTCGACGAGATCAGACTGGTGATCGATCGCGCAGTGCCGCCTCTGCCTGCGCTCTGAGATCCTGCAGCCGTTGCGCCATCGTCTGCTGCAATCCCTCCAGCGCTGTCGCATCGGTCGCCCGCGGAATCTTGACCGGCTCGCCGTAAGCTATGACGATGCGGCTGAACGGCAGCGGCAATTCAAACCGGTCCCAGGTGCGAAACGTAAATTTGCGCGCCGCTGCGATGCTCACCGGCAGAATCGGTTTGCCGGTGATCTGCGAGAGCATGATCGCCCCCGGCTTGAAAGCGTGGATCGGACCGCGCGGCCCGTCCGGCGTGATCGCGGGTGAGATCTGCTGCTTCACGATGGTTTCGTAGTAGTCGCGCAGTGCGCGCGCGCCGGTGTGAGTCGAGGAGCCGCGGATCACGTGGCCGCCGATCTTGTCGACCAGCATGGCCGGCGCAGTGCCGTCGACGGATGGGCTGATCAGAAAACCAACCTTCAATCCGTCCGGCTTGAGGTCGAGCAGGGCGCGCGCGCCGAACAGGCTGTGCTGGTGCCAGTAGACTGGGATTACCGATTTAGCCGTGAAAACCTCTGCGCGTGCAGCGTCGAGCCCGATGACCCGATGCACCCGGCAGGTGCTCCAGAACAGGCGTGCGAGCCACCAGGCGATCACCACGGCGATCCGGTACATCAGCATGCGCGCGGGAGTGAGTCGGCGGCGACCTTTGGTGAGCCTGCGATAAATCGTGTTGCGCGGGCCGGACTGGTCGGCCGCCGGCTCTTCCTCGGGCGCGCTCATAGGCGGCAGGACTCATCCGGGCAGGCGTCGTGCTCGAGTTGCAATGCCGAGTGAGACACCGCAAAGCGCTCGATCAGTACCCGTTTGGCTTCGCGCAGTACGAGGCCCGCTGAGGCGTCCTGCTGCACGCTCACGTGCATCGTCAGCATGGTGCGGCCACTGGTGAGCGACCAGCAATGCACGTCGTGCACGTCGCGGATGCCTGGCACAGTGGTGAGCAGCGCGTTGCGTACCACGTCGACGTCCACCGACTCGGGCGCATGTTCCATGAGTATGCGGGTCGACTCGCGCAGCAGACGCCACGCGCTCGAGGCGACCAGCAGTGAGACCAGCACGGAGAGCAATGGGTCGATCGGCGTCCAGCCCGTCAGGATGATCACTACCGCGGCGGCGGCTGCGGCCAGCGAGCCAAGCAGGTCGCCGAGTACGTGCAGGCGCGCGGCCGCCACGTTGAGATTATCGCCGTGATCCTCACGCAGGATGTAAAACACGGCGAGGTTGGCCAGCAGTCCCGCCACCGCGATACCCAGCATCGGCAGGCCGATCACTGCCTGAGGCGAGCGCAGACGCTCGACTGCCTGCCAGAGTATCCAGACCACGATCGCGAACAGCGCGATGGCGTTGATGAAGGCAGCGATGACTTGCGCTCGATGCTGGCCGTAGGTGCGGTTGCCGGCTGCTGGCTGCCGCACGAGTCGCGCTGCCACCCACGCCAGCAGCAGTGCAGCGGCATCGGTCAGCATGTGGCCCGCGTCGGCCAGCAGCGCCAGGGAGCCTGTCCACCAGCCGCCGATGACCTCGATCAGCATGAAAGAGCCCGTGATGAGCAGCGCCCAGCCGAGCCGACGACTATCCGAGCCATGGCCGTGCTCATGATCATGCCCGTGGTGATGACCAAGGCCATGCCGACCGTGATCGTGCCCGCGCTGCTTCGCGTGCGCGTGATCCGCCGCTTCCGCTGAGGCGGCATCAGCAGGACGATCGTGGCGGTGGTGGGTGTGGGATGGGCTCACGGTGCGGGTTGGCGATGGGTCGAGTTCACGGTCCGTCGGGTGGGGGTGCCACAGACCGTTTATACTAACCGTTTGGCGGGTGTCCGCGTTGCGCGCCCGATGGAGACAGTCCGCGATGGGGTTGCATGTGACCAGCAATATGGCTGAGCGAACCGACGGTCTCGAGGTGTCGGTGGTAGTCCCGGTGTGCAACGAGGAGGACAACGTCCTGCCCTTGGCACAGGAAATTCACGCCGCATTGCAGGGCCGGTTCCGTTTCGAAACCATTTTCGTCGACGACGGCAGCACGGATGCCACCGCCAAGTCCGTGCTCGCCGCACGTGCGCAGGCGATGCCGGAGATTCGTCTGATCAGACACTCGCGCCGCTCGGGTCAGAGCACGGCTGTTGCAACGGGTGTGCGCGAGGCGCGCGCGCCGTGGATCGCCACCTTGGATGGCGACGGGCAGAACGATCCAGCGGATATTCCGAATCTGCTCGCGGCGGTGCGCTCCTCGCCCTCGTCGCGCCTGCGGCTCGTCATGGGCCATCGCACCACGCGGCGCGATACCTGGTTGCGCCGGCTATCCTCGAAGGTGGCCAACGGTGTGCGCGGCTGGATGCTGCAGGATGGCACGCCTGACACGGGCTGCGGCATCAAGGTCTTCGAGCGGGCCGTGTTCATGGATATGCCGCGCTTCAATCACATGCATCGCTTCATGCCTGCGCTGTTCCAGCGCGAGGGCTATGAGGTGATTTCGGTGCCGGTCAATCACCGCGAACGGACCCGGGGCCAGTCCAAGTACGGTTTGTTCAACCGTCTCGGCGTGGGCATCGTCGACCTGTTCGGAGTGAGTTGGCTGATCCGTCGCCGTTCGCCGCGCATCCCGATCAGCGAGGACACCTGAGTGGGCGAACCGGCCGCGCCGACCCTGCTCGATCGTTTGTTGCGGCCGGGGCGGAGCGGGTCATCCGACGTCCTGGCCGACATGCTCTGGCTGATCGGTCTCGGCCTGTTGATGATGGGGATGGGCCTCGGTTTGCGCGATCCGTGGCCTGCCGATGAGCCGCGTTTCGCGCTCGTTGCGCAAGACATGCTGCGCTCGGGTGACTGGCTGATCCCGCGGATCGGCGGTGATCTCTACGCGGACAAGCCCCCTCTGTTCTTCTGGCTGATGGCTGCGTCGATGGCATTCATGGGCTCGACCCGTGCCGGGTTTCTGCTCCCGTCGCTGCTCGCCGGTATCGGTACGCTGTTGCTGGTGTACGACCTGCTGCGTCGTCTGCGGGGACGGGAGGTTGCCTTCACGGGCGCGCTGCTGCTGCTGCTGACCTTCCAGTTCGTTTGGCAGGCGCGTCAGGCACAAATCGACGGCACGTTGTGCTTTCTGACCACACTCAGTCTCTACGGACTACTGCGCCATCTTGCGGCGGGCCCCGCCTTCGGTTGGTTTCTGCTCGGCTGGGTCGCGGCCGGTCTCGGGATCATCACCAAAGGGGTGGGCTTTCTGCCGCTGCTGATCCTCGTGCCGTGGGTGGCGCTGACGGCCCTTGGCTGGCCCGCGCGGGCGCCGTCGCGCGACGGCCGCTGGTGGGCGGCGCCTTTGTGCATGCTCGCTGCGATCGCGCTGTGGTTCCTGCCGATGATGCTGGCGACTTCGGCCGGCGGTGAATTGCTCGAGTACCGCAACGACATTTTGTTCCAGCAGACGGTCACCCGTTACACGGACGCGTGGCACCACAAGGAGCCGTTCTGGTTCTACCTGCTGGAAGTCGTGCCTGTGCTGTGGCTGCCGCTGATCGCACTCGTGCCATGGCTGGCGCCGCGCTGGCGGCAGGCGCTGCGCGAACGGGATACGGTCACCGTGGCCTTGCTGTGCTGGGTGTTGCTGGTGCTCGCATTTTTCAGCGCGAGTTCGGGTAAGCGTGGCGTGTACGTGCTGCCCGCGGTGCCGGCGCTTGCCATGGCGGCAGCACCCTGGCTGCCGCAACTGCTGCGTGAACGCGGTCCGCGGCTGCTCGGTTTCACGCTCGCGGCACTCTTGACGCTGCTGGCTGGGGGTGCCGCGGTTTACTTGGCCGTGTCAGGCAAGGCGGAGGCGAGATTCTTCGCCGCGTACGATCTGCACCCGGCACTCCCGCTGGCCTTGCTGACGGCCTGCGCAGTCGCCGCACTTGCGCTGTTTCGCGTGCGCGATGCGTGGCTCGCCTACGGTGCGCTGCTCGCTGCGGCGCTGGTCATCGTCGGTCTGTTCGTCTACCCGCGCATCGACGCCGAGCGCTCGGGCCGCGCGTTCATGGCGCGCGTGGAGCGGGCAGCGTCAGGTATCGAGGAACTCGGTCTGGTGGGCGCCAAGGAGCAGTATCTGCTGCAACTGCGCCGAGCGAGTTTCAACTTCGGTCATGCACGCTGGCGCGAACGCGAGCACGAATCGGCGGATGCCGCCGTCTGGCTGGCAGAGCGTGCAGGGCGCGCTCTGGTGGTCGATGCCAAGGTCCGTGCGCTGTGTTTCAGTCGAACCACCGCCACCGAACTGGGTTCGGCAAACGGCCAGCAGTGGTATCTGGTGCGAGGCGTACCCGACGAGCGCTGTCTGCTGCGTGGTGACTTGCGTGCCGCACGGCATTATGTCCCGCTAAATGCATCAATAAATACAGGCAGTTAGTTTGAAATCCTGAGTGTCCGTGTCAGAATGAACCGCCGTTCGGTGGGCTAGCGGCAGTACCGTGTTCGGGCATTGGGGATTTCCGGCAGTGCGATGGCAATGACCCCGCCAGGCGGGGGCGACGAGCAGGACGATACTGACTTTCTCGCCACCCAGTTCGTGTTCGGTAGCACCGGTCGGCCTGCGGTGGGCCTCGACGTGCTCGTCACCAAGGTTGCCGTCGACTTCCAAGCCCTCGAAGGGCAGACCAGCGATCACTGCATCAACCGCAATCTGAACGCCCTGCGTGAGGCCACGGGTGTCGATGCCGTCTGCATCGCCCTGTTCGATCCGAAGCGTACGGTCATCGAACGCGTAGCGAGTGCTAGCAGCCTGCTCGCACCCTTCGACCCCCAAGTGCTGAAGGGTGCATCGCTCGAGCGCCTGCCTTTCATCGCCACCCGTCTGCAGCAGCTGCGCATCGCAGAGTTCGCCGACACGGTCGCGCCGCGCCCCGAGCACACCGTCGATGCCGCGCGGCTGCTCGAGTTGAACGTTCGGGCGGCGCTGGTGGTCGGTATTGCGATCAACTCGCGGGTGTGTGGTTTCTTCGCGCTGCTGTCATCCCGGCCGCGACCCACGGGTTGGGATGTCAATCTCCACCTGATGATGAAACTGATCGGTTCGAGTCTTGCCACCGGTCTCGAACGGCTGCGAGTCCAACGCTATCTGGCCAAATTGGAAGAGCGCAACGAACTCGCCTTGCCCGCTGCCAACGATGGGCTGTGGGACTTCGATCTGGAGGCGGAGACGACTTACTTCTCGCCCCGCTGGCGACAGATGATGGGATACGACGAGACCGATGCCAATTCGGTGCCTGACTGGCGCAAGCTCGTGCATCCCGACGACCTCAAGCGGGTGCAGACGCTGATCCGCGAACACGTGGCGGGCGTCACGCCGATGTTCGAGAGCGTGCACCGCATGCGGCACACCAGCGGCGAGTGGCGTTGGGTCATCAGCCGCGCGCGGGCCCGCGTGGACGAGCGCGGCCGGGTGCGCCGTCTGGTGGGCGTCGAACTCGACGTCACCGAACGTCGCCTCTACGAGGAGGCGCTGTTTCGCGAGAAGGAAAGCGCACAGATCACTCTGCAGTCGATCGGCGACGGCGTGATCACGACCGACGGATTGCTGAATGTCGAGTACCTCAATCCGGTGGCGGAAGCGCTCACCGGTTGGCCTCTGGAGGAGGCACAGGGTCGGCACGTCAACGAGATTTTTCGCAGCTTCCACGAGGAGACCTGCGAGCCGCTGGAGAATCCGCTATCGGTCGCGATTCGCCGCTCCCGCTCGATCAAGTCCGTGCGCCCGACCCTGCTCATCAAGCGCGACGGCAACGAACTCTACATCGAGAGTACGGCCTCGCCGATCCGGGGCGAGACTGGTGCGGCTACCGGCGGCGTGCTGGTGTTTCATGACGTCAGTGAGAGCCGCGAACTCAATCGCAAGCTCTCCTACCACGCAAGTCACGACATCCTCACGGGTCTCGTCAATCGTCGCGAGTTCGAGCAGCGCCTCGAGCGCGCCCTGCGCAGCGCCAAGGCACGCGAGATGTCGTACGCGATCTGCTACATCGACGTCGACCAGTTCAAGATCATCAACGACACCTGTGGTCACAGCGCGGGCGATGCGCTGCTCGGGCAGGTCGGCTCGCTGCTGAAGACCAAGATCCGCTGGCGCGATACGCTCTCGCGCCTCGGCGGTGACGAGTTCGCCGTGCTGCTCGAGAGCTGCTCGCTCGATGAGGCGCTGCGGATGGCCGACCAGCTGCGCGAAGCGATCCGCAATTACCGATTTGTCTGGGAGGAGCGTAATTTCCGGCTTGGTTGCAGCATCGGCGTGGTGCCGATCACCGGTGACAGTGATGACGTGGCTGCGCTGCTGTCCGCTGCCGACAGTGCCTGTGCAGCAGCGAAGGAAGGCGGCCGTAACCGCGTCTACAGCTTCCAGGAAAACGACATCGACCTGATGCGACGCCGTCGGGAGATGCAGTGGGCAGCGCGCATCAACAATGCGCTCGAGGAATCACGCTTCGAACTCTACCGTATGGCGATCCAGCCGCTGCAGCGTTCCGAGGGCGGGGCGCACTACGAGTTGCTGCTGCGCATGCGCGATGAAACCGGCAAGATCGTCACGCCGGAGCAGTTCATCCATGCCGCCGAGCGCTACAGCCTCACGCCAGCCATCGATCGCTGGGTGCTGGAGAACGCGTTGCGGTGGCTGGTATCAGAGGCAGATGAGCGTGAGCGCCTCGAGCTGTGCGCGATCAACCTGTCCGGACAGAGTCTGGGTGATGAGAAGTTCCTGCCCTTCGTGATCGACCAGTTCCATCGCAGCGGCATCGACGGATCCAAGATCTGCTTCGAGATCACCGAAACGGCAGCCATCGCTAGCTTCTCGCAGGCCAACCGCTTCATTCAGGCGCTCAAGGAACTCGGCTGCCGCTTTGCGCTCGACGATTTCGGCACCGGCCTGTCGTCCTTCGGCTATCTCAAGCACTTCCCGGTGGATTTCCTGAAGATCGATGGCAGCTTCGTCAAGGAGATTCTGCACGATCCGATCGACCGGGAGATGGTGCGCTCGATCAACGAGATCGGTCACCTCACCGGCAAGCAGACCATCGCGGAGTTTGCCGAGAACGCGGAGATCATCAACATGCTTCGCAGTCTCGGCGTCGACTATGCGCAGGGGTATGGCGTGTCGACGCCGCAGCGGCTGGTGAAAATCGTTGCCGGTGGTCAGTACGAATCCTGAGCGCGGCGCGCCGGCGCGTCAGTCGGCGAACTCGAAACGCATCGACAGGTCCACCGCCCGCACATGCTTGGTCAACCCGCCGACCGAGATGAAGTCGACGCCGGTCTCGGCGATCCCGCGCAGCGTCTCGAACGTCACGCCCCCGGAAGCCTCCAGTTTGATCGGACCATTCGGGTGGGCGCGGTTCATCGCGACGGCCGCACGCAGGTCGTCGAGTGTGAATTCATCGAGCAGCGCCATGTCGGCGCCCGCGTCCAGCGTCTGCCGCAGTTCGTCGAGCGTTTCGACCTCGACCTCGACCGGAACGCGGGTACCGGAGGCGCGTGCCGCCTGGACCGCGGCGTCGATCGAGCCGGCCGCGATGATGTGGTTCTCCTTGACCAGGATGCCGTCGTACAGACCAATGCGGTGATTGCGACCGCCACCGCACAATACCGCGTATTTCTGCGCATTGCGCAGGCCGGGCAGGGTCTTGCGGGTGTCGAGGATCCGGCAGGGCAGCCCCGCGAGCGCATCCACGTAGCGGCGCGTGACGGTCGCGGTACCCGACAGCGTCTGCAGAAAGTTGAGCGCCGACCGCTCGCCCGTCAGCAGCGCACGCGCCGGACCGTGCAGGCGGTACAGCAGTTGGTTCGGTGTGACCGCATCACCGTCTGACACGTGCCACTCGACCCGTACCTGCGGATCGGTCTGACGGAACACTTCCTCGACGTACGGGCAGCCCGCAATGATCGCCGCCTCGCGCGTGATGACGGTGGCGCGGCCGCTGCGGCCGGCCGGGATCAGGGCGGCCGTCAGGTCGCCGCTGCCGACGTCCTCGCGCAGCGCGGTCGCCACGCAATCGACAAGATCAGAAGGAAGCTGGGGCATGTCTGGTACCGTGGTGTCTGGCGATCTATGGTCCGCGACGGGCGTCGCCTCCGCAAACAGAAAACCCGGCCGAAGCCGGGTTTTCAGGGCGGAGTGATCCCGGCCTAACCGTGGCAGGTCAGAACGGCAGTCCGTGCGAAGCCGAGCCCATGCACATCAGCATCGGGATCGACAGGACGAAGTTCGTGCGGGAGGCGAGCATGGCGGTCTTGCGAGCCGCTGCCTTCTCCGCATCGGTGGCGGAGACGATGCCCAGCACTTTCTTCTGGTTCGGCCAGATCAGCACCCAGACATTGAACAGCATGATGGTGCCGAGCCAGGCGCCGATGCCGATCACCAGTTGATAGAGGTTGAACGGGTCGCTGGTCAGGCCCAGCGTGAACGCACCCGCCAGATTGCCCGAGCGCGCGAGGTACCAGGCGCCCGTCAGCCAGGTGATCACGGCGGCCCAGCGGAACCACAGCAGCGCACGCGGTGCGATGTACTTGCTGATGCCCGCACCGCCCGGACCGCCCTTGTCGGCAGCCGCGTCGGCAAGACCCGGGATCTGCACCACGTTGAAGTAGTACAGCAGGCCGATCCACATGACGCCTGCCACGATGTGGAACCAGCGCGCCAGGCCCAATTCGTGGAACGTATTGGGCGTAATCATCAGCGACAGCAGCAGGGCCAGCACGAAACCGGTCGTAAGGGCGCCGCGAACCGTAGTGAGTGGGTTCATGAGTATCGAGTCCTCCGAAAATGAATCTGTTGGTCGGGCGAGGAATGTCGCCGCGGCCAGCGGGTTAGCGTTTGAAGAATAGGCGACGGATCCCCATAATTCAACGTATTGCGCTCGGCGCAAGAGGCACGATGGCTCAACCTGGACCCGTTTCACCCTGCATCAATGTCTGCGTACTCGATGCGTCCAAGACGTGTATAGGGTGCCATCGCACGCTTGATGAGATCGCTCGCTGGGGACGCATGAGCGCGGCCGAGCAGTGGTCGGTGGTGGAGCGGCTGGCCCGCCTGCGGGCGGTTCCCGAGGGGCCTGCCGGCGGTTCGTCCTGAGCGAGGGCGCCGGTACCGGTTTTGATCGCAATTTCACAGCGGGCCGCTGAGCGGCCAGAGGTCAGTCAGGTGGACGTCACACAACGAATCGAAGAACAACTCTCCTCCAACCCGGTGCTGCTCTACATGAAGGGCACGCCTGATTTCCCGCAATGCGGGTTCTCGGCCTCGGCGGTGCGTGCTCTGCAGGCCTGCGGTGCAACCTTCGCCTACGTGAACATCTTCGAGGATCCGGAACTGCGCGAGGCGCTGAAGCGCTACTCGAACTGGCCGACCTATCCGCAACTCTACGTCAAGGGCGAATTGCTCGGCGGCTCGGACATCATCACCGAGATGTATCAGAAGGGTGAGTTGCAGCAGGCGCTGACAGACGCCGGCGCCACCGCGCGCTAGTCGCTTTCAGCGGGTCCCTGGCCGGGCGAGTCGTCGACCGCCCGCTCTGCCAGTTCCGGCGCGCGTTCGAGCGCGTCCTCGTACATGTTGCGGAAGCGGTTGCAGATGGTGCAGAAGAGCGCAGCGGTGCGCTCTGCATCGTAGATGGCCGAGTGGGCCGCGGCCTTGTCCCACGTCAGTCCAGCCGCCACCACGGCGCGCGCCAACACCGTCTGGCCCAGCGCGACTCCGCCCAGCGTCGCCGTATCGAAGCTCGAGAACGGGTGGAACGGGTTACGCTTGATGTCGCTGCGCGCCACCGCAGCGTTCAGGAATCCGAGGTCGAAAGACGAGTTGTGCCCGACCAGCACGGCGCGGGTGCAGTCATGGTCGCGTACGGCCTTGCGAATCTCGCGCAGCAACTGGGTCAGCGCCTCGCGCTCGGGCATCGCAGGGCGCAGCGGATGGTGCGGATCGATGCCGTTCACCGCCAGCGAGGCGGGATCGATGCGCGAGCCGTGGAACGGCTGGATGTGGTACCGAAAGGTTGCGCCGGTGCGCAATTCGCCCATGGGTGTCATGTCGATCATCACGGCCGCGATTTCCAGCAGTGCGTCGGTCGACGCATTGAAGCCACCGGTCTCCACGTCGACCACCACCGGCAGGAAGCCGCGGAACCGGTCTGCAATGCGCGGCTCGACGAAGGTGTAACTCACGGTTTGCCTACCCGCCAATGCACGAGTTCGCCGGCCCGGAACGGAATCAACTCGTCACTGCCGAATGGGTATTTCTCAGGCACGTGCCAGTCCCAGCGCCGCAGAGTGATGGTCTGCGTATTACGTGGCAGGCGATAGAAGTCCGCGCCTCGGTCAGCCGCGAAGGCTTCCAGCCGGTCGAGGCGGCCGGCCTCATCAAATACCTCTGCATAGAGTTCGATTGCGGCGTGGGCGGAAAAGATGCCGGCACAGCCGCAGGTGGTTTCCTTGGTGTGGCGCGCGTGTGGAGCACTGTCGGTGCCGAGGAAAAAACGCGGGCTGTCTCCAGTGGCCGCCAGAACCAGTGCTTCGCGATCGCGTTCGCGCTTGAGCACCGGCAGGCAGTAATGGTGCGGTCGGATCCCGCCCTCGAACATCGCGTTGCGATTGAGCAGCAGGTGCTGCGGCGTGATCGTCGCGGCGACGCCGTCGCGCGCGGTGTGGACGAAGTCTGCCGCGACCCGTGTCGTGATGTGCTCGAACACCACGCGCAGTTGCGGTACGCGTTCGACGATACGCGTGAGCACCCGGTCGATGAAGACGTGCTCCCGATCGAACACGTCGATGCCGCGTTCAGTGACCTCGCCGTGTACCTGCAGCACCAGGCCGTGCTCGGCCATCGCCTCGAGCGCCGGCCACACGTGGTCGATCGAGGTCACCCCGGCGTCGGAGTGGGTGGTCGCACCGGCCGGATAGAGTTTGGCACCGACCACGTAACCGCTCGCACGCGCGAGGCGAATCTCTTCCGGCGTGGTGCGATCCGTGAGGTACAGCGTCATCAGGGGTTCGAAGGCCAGATCCGACGGCAACGCCGCGAGGATGCGTGCGCGATAGTCGCCGAGCGCCGCCGTCGTGGTCATGGGTGGCTTGAGGTTCGGCATCACGACGGCCCGGGCGAACTGCCGCGCCGTGAACGGCAGCACCGCCGCCATGTGCACGCCGTCGCGCAGATGCAGGTGCCAGTCGTCCGGTCTGCGCAGTTCGATCGTATCGATCATGGGGTGGCCGTCTTGAGTTCGCGTGTGAGGGTCGCAACGTCATCCAGCAGGAAGGTCGAGTAGCGAACGCCGAAGCCGGTGAATTCGCTCGGGATGTGGGCCAGACCTCCCTTGTGTTCCGCGGCAGAGAGGTCGATATGCACCCACGGAATGTCCTTGGCCACGAAGCGGCTCAGAAAACGCGCGGCCAGGATGTGGTCGCCCTTGCCGTCGATGGCACATTGCAGGACGTCGGCGACGCCGCTGTCGAGTTCCGTGTCGAAATCCTCCTCCATCGGGAAGCACCAGACCCGTTCACCGCTGCGGGCACCGACCTCCTGCAGCCAGCCGTTGAGGGCAGGGCGGTTGCTGAATGCGCCGCTGTAGCGGTCCGTGAGCGCGGTTACGCAGGCTCCGGTGAGCGTCGCGTAGTCGAGCATGAGGTCAGGATTCCCGCGCGAGGCGAGTGCCAGCGTATCGGCCAGCGCCATGCGACCCTCCGCGTCGCTGTGCACCACCTGGATGGTGACGCCGTTCATGGCAGTGACGATGTCCTGCGGCCGATAGGCCAGCGGGCCGATCTGATTTTCGGTGAGGGCCAGCCAGCAGTCGATGCTGTGCGTGCTCTGCAGGCGGGACAGCGTCAGCAGGGTGCCGACGGCCACCGCGCTGCCCTGCATGTCGCCATGCATCAGGTACATGCTCTTGTGCGGCTTGAGGTTGATGCCTCCCGTGTCGAAGCAGATGCCCTTGCCGACCAGTGCGATGTGCAGCGCCTTGCCGCGCCGGCGGACGCGCGGCCGGTACGTCAGTCGGACGATGCCCGCGCCGCGGTGCGGATTGGACTGCGCGACCGCGAGGAATGCCCCGGCGCCGAGACGGCGCAGGGCCCCTTCATCGTAGTAACGGAACGACCACCCCTCCCGGCGGGCAAGTTGCTGCAGGGCTTTGCGGTAGCCGATACAGTCGAGAACATTGGGCGGCAGCGCGGTGAGCCAGCGCGCCAGGTGGTTGCCCCGAGCGATCTCGACCGCGCGCGTGTATGCGGCTGACGGACGTGCGTTCAGGGTGACTGTGCGCAGTGCGCAGCGCGGCGTCGGCTTGCGCTTGCGCTCAGGCATGGGCGCCGCGCCGGCCAGCACCGCGCTCAGCAAGCCCTCGAGCAGCTCCACCTGAGCACCAGCGGCGAAGCCCAGGCAGTGTAATTGCACGGTGGCGACGCCCGGTTGCAGGACTTCGCGGGCGAGCTTGCCGGCGAGGCTGAGTCTGGCAAATGCGCTGGCATCCGCTTTGATGAAGCCGATGGCGACCAGCGTGTGCCGGCCGTTTGGTACGCGGCTCGTGAGCGGCGCCGCGCCACTCGAGCGACCCGCGGCGCGCTGCAGGGCGCTCCATAATGAAGCATGTGGCAGGGACTTCATCAGCCGACTGGCCTGCGTCTCCTCGATGAGGAAAATGGCGGCATCGGTGCGGGCAAGTGCTGACTCACTCACCGTCAGGGCGCGTGACGAAACTTTGATTTCGTATTCAGGAGGTAAATACTGCACGGTTTTGCCTTGACCCTGTACGGGCTGACCATGATCATTAGCGGCCGGTTTTGCCCGGCTCGCGCTCGCACACAAGTCGGCGCGGTCGCGGCAGCATGCTAGCAGGGCGCTGGCGGCAAATCATCAGCGCTGGCAGCTGCGAATGGCGCCTTGACGTTCCGGGAGAAGATGATGTTTGAAGTCTCCAAGATCGACGATGCCGACCCGCTCGAGACACGCGAGTGGCTCGAATCGATCGATTCGGTGCTGAAGTCGCAGGGCTCCGAACGGGCCCAGTATCTGCTCGAGCGGCTGGTCGATCACACGCGGCGTTCAGGTGCTTATCTGCCGTTCAAGCAGAACACGGCCTACGTCAACACGATTTCAAAGGCGCAGGAGCTCGAGTACCCCGGTGATCGCGCCACCGAGCGACGAATCGAGGCCCTGATCCGCTGGAATGCCATGGCCATGGTGGTGGAGGCCAATCGGCAGAGCTCGGAATACGGCGGCCATATCGCAAGCTACGCGTCGGCGGCAACGCTGTATGAGGTCGGTTTCAATCATTTCTGGCGCGCGCCGAGCGAGCATCATCCGGGTGACATGGTGTTCATGCAGGGGCATTCAGCGCCTGGCATCTACGCGCGGGCCTTTCTCGAGGGCCGCCTCACGGAGGAGCATCTGCACCGTTTCCGCGCGGAAGTGGGTGGTGGCGGGCTGTCGTCCTATCCGCACCCGTGGCTGATGCCCAATTTCTGGCAGTTCCCCACCGTGTCGATGGGGCTCGGTCCCATGATGGCCATCTATCAGGCGCGGTTCACGCGTTATCTGGAGCATCGCGGCATCGTGCCGCCCAGTGACCGCAAGGTCTGGGCGTTCTGCGGTGATGGCGAGATGGACGAGCCCGAATCGCTCGGTGCGATCACGATGCCGGTGCGCGAGAAACTCGATAATCTCGTGTTCGTCGTCAACTGCAATTTGCAGCGTCTCGATGGCCCGGTGCGTGGCAACGGCAAGATCATTCAGGAACTCGAATCGGCGTTCCTGGGCGCGGGGTGGAATGTCATCAAGGTGATCTGGGGCTATCGCTGGGATCCGCTGCTGCAGCGCGACACCAACGGACTGCTGCGCCGTTTGATGATGGAATGCGTCGATGGCGAGTACCAGAACTTCAAGGCCAAGGGTGGTGCCTACACGCGCGAGCACTTCTTCGGCAAGTACCCGGAACTGAAGGAGATGGTCGCCAACATGTCCGACGACGAGATCTGGCTGCTCAATCGCGGCGGCCACGACTCGCGCAAGGTCTACAACGCCTACCAGGCGGCAATGAACCACAAGGGCGCGCCGACCGTGATCCTCGCCAAGACGGTGAAGGGCTACGGCATGGGACGGGCGGGCGAGGGCCTCAACATCACGCACCAGCAGAAGAAGCTCGACGATTCGGTGCTGCGTGAGTTCCGCGACCGCTTCAATATTCCGGTCAGCGACGAGGACATCGCCAAACTCGCCTATTTCCGCCCGGCCGAGGGCAGCGAGGAGTACCGTTATCTGCACGAGCGGCGCAAGGCGCTCGGCGGGTTCCTGCCGCAGCGTCGTCCGGATGCGGCGCCGGCGCTCGACGTGCCAACGCTCGAGGCGTTCGCGCCGATGCTCGAATCCTCGGGCGACCGCGAGATCTCGACCACGATGGCGCTGGTACGGTTGCTCGGCATTCTGCTGAAGGACAAAAACATCGGCCGACACATCGTGCCGATCGTGCCCGATGAGGCACGCACCTTCGGCATGGAAGGTCTGTTCCGACAGATCGGCATCTATTCATCGATGGGGCAGCTCTACACGCCGCAGGATGCGGACCAGTTGCTCTATTACCGCGAAGACAAGAAGGGACAGATTCTCGAGGAGGGCATCAACGAGGGCGGTGCGATGTGCAGCTGGATCGCTGCCGGCACGGCGTACGCCAATCATGGCGTCAGCATGATTCCGTTCTACACCTATTACTCGATGTTCGGGTTCCAGCGCGTCGGTGATTTCATCTGGGCGGGAGGCGACATGCAGGCCCGCGGCTTTCTGATCGGCGGTACGGCGGGACGTACCACGCTCGCGGGCGAGGGCTTGCAGCATCAGGATGGTCACAGCCAATTGGTCGCCACCACGGTGCCGAACTGCGTAGCCTATGACCCGGCTTACGCCTATGAATTGGCAGTGATCGTGCAGGATGGCCTGCGGCGGATGTACGCCGAGCAGGAGAGCATCTTCTATTACATCACCTGCATGAACGAGAACTACGTCCAGCCGGCCCTGCCTGCGGGTGCCGAGCGAGGCATCCTCAGAGGCATGTACCTGTTGCGCGAAGGCGGCAAGGGTAAGGCACGCGTCAACCTGTTCGGTTCGGGCACCATCCTGCGTGAGGTGCTGGCGGCGGCACAGTTGCTCGAGAAGGAATTCGGCGTGCCGGCCGACGTCTTCAGCGTTACCAGTTTCTCGGAACTGCGACGGGACGCGCTCGACGCCGAGCGCTGGAACCTGCTGCATCCGGAGCAGCCGCCGCGCAAGCCCTACGTGCTTGAGTGTGTGGGGGGACGCGACGGTCCGTTCGTCGCCGCCACCGATTACATGCGCATCGTGCCGGACCAGATCAGGCAGTGGGTGCCGGGCCGGTATCAGGTGCTCGGCACCGATGGCTATGGCCGCAGCGATACACGGGCTGCGCTGCGCGGGTTCTTCGAAGTCGATCATCGCTACATCGCGGTCGCGGCGCTCAAGGCGCTGGCCGATGAGGGCAAGCTCGATCGCGCGACGGTACAAAGCGCCATTGCGCGGTTGCGCATCGATCCGGAAAAACCGAACCCGGTGTCGGTCTGACCGGGCGGGTATGGCTTGCACGAGAGGCGAACCGAAGTGGCCACGCAACTGATTGAAATCAAGGTCCCGGACATCGGCGACTACAAGAACGTCGAGGTCATCGACGTCGCAGTGCGCAGCGGTGAGACCATCGCGCTCGAGGCGACACTGATCACGCTCGAGACCGAGAAGGCGACGATGGACGTGCCGGCCACTGCCGCGGGCGTCGTGCGCGAGATCAAAGTGCAGCGTGGGTCGCGCGTCTCCAAGGGTGATGTGATCGCGATGGTCGAGACGAGCGCAGAGGTCACCGCTCCTGCCGCGCCGGTTGCTGAGACCAAGAAAGCTGCACCCGCTGCTTCGGTCGTTGCACCCGCGCCGGTCGCTGCCGAAGCCGCCGTCCCAACACCGCCGGCGCCCGTGGTGCCGGCCGCCGTGGCCGCTGCTCCAGCCCCAGCAGTTGCGGTTGCGGCTAGCGTTGCGCCCGTGGCGAGCAGCACGCCGGGTAGCGAGGCCCAGCCCGGCTTTTCGCGATCTCATGCGAGCCCATCGATCCGCCGTCTCGCCCGTGAGTTGGGAGTTGATCTTGCCGGAGTCAAGGGCTCGGGTGCCAAGGGCCGCGTGCTCGAGACCGACGTCAAAGCGCACGTCAAGAATCTGTTGAGCCAGTTGGCCGCACGGCCGGCCTCGACGTCGCCCGCCGCTTCGGGTTTGCCCAAGGTTCCGGTGGTGGATCACGAAGCCTTCGGTGCCGTGGAGCGCAAACCGCTCAGCCGCATCCAGAAGATTTCGGGAACGCGGCTGCACGCCAGTTGGGTCAACATTCCCCACGTCACACAGTTCGACGTCGCCGACATCACGGACATGGAAGCGACCCGCGCCAGACTCAAGACCGAGGCGGCGGCCAAGGGCATCAAGCTCACGCCCTTGGCTTTCGTCATGCGTGCCTGCGTCCAGGCGCTGCAGCAGTTTCCGACGTTCTGCGCCTCGCTCGACGCCGATGCGGGCCAGCTGGTGCTCAAAAAATACGTGAATATCGGTTTTGCGGCCGACACGCCGAATGGTCTGGTCGTGCCGGTGGTGGCCGATGCCGACCGCAAGGACGTTTTTGAACTAGCGCGTGATCTCGCCACGCTGAGTGACAAGGCCCGTGCCGGCAAGCTCACTCTGGCAGAGATGCAGGGCGGCTGCTTCACCATCTCGAGTCTCGGCGGCATCGGTGGCACGGCCTTCACACCGATCATCAACGCGCCCGAGGTCGCCATTCTCGGCGTGTCGAAATCCAACCACCAACCGGTGTATCAGGACGGTGTCTTCGTGCCGCGGCTGATGCTGCCGCTGTCGTTGTCGTACGACCATCGCGTCATCGATGGCGCCCTGGCCGTGCGTTTCACTACGTTCCTTGCTGCGGCCCTGGCCAATGTCGACGAACTGCTGCGTGCCATTCCCTGAATGCACGGAGGTGCAGCATGAGTACTGACAACGGTTCCCTTGCCACAGTCACCATCCCGGATCTCGGCGGGTTCAAAGACGTCGCAGTCATCGACCTGCTGGTCAAGCCCGGCGACCGTATCGAAATCGACACGCCTCTGCTGACGCTCGAGAGTGAGAAGGCCACCATGGATGTGCCGGCCAGCCAGACCGGTGTCGTTCAACGCTGGCTGGTGAAGGCGGGCGACAAGGTCAGCAGCGGCACGCCGATCCTCGAGTTGAGCGGCAGTACGATGGACGCGCCGCAGGCAGTGTCAGAGGCCGAGCCGCCTGTGCCTGCAGCCGCCGGTCGCGTGGCGGCCGCAGCTGCAACCACCGCCACTGCCACGGCCTCCGCGGCTTCGTCGCCGGTCACTGCAGCACCCGCGAGCAACTTCGACTTCGATCTGGTCGTGCTCGGGGCGGGGCCGGGCGGCTATACCGCTGCTTTCCGGGCAGCCGATCTCGGACTCAAGGTTGCGCTGGTGGAGCGCTGGGCGACGCTCGGCGGCGTGTGCCTGAACGTGGGCTGCATTCCGTCCAAAGCCTTGCTGCACGCGGCGCGCGTGGTGGAAGAAACGCGGGAGATGGCGGCGCACGGCATCAGCTTCGGTCCGCCGGTCATCGATGCGATGAAACTGCGGGACTGGAAAAACAAAGTGGTCGGCAAGCTCACGGCAGGGCTGAGCGGCCTCGCTCGCCAACGCAAGGTGACGGTGCTGCGCGGTACCGGACAGTTCGAGTCCGCGCACAGCCTGCGTATCGACGACGGCAGCGCGCAGCGTTCCGTGTCATTCGCCCAATGCATCATTGCCGCCGGTTCGGAGTCCGTGCGTTTGCCGGGACTGCCGGACGATCCGCGGCTGATCGATTCCACCGGCGCCCTCGAACTCGACTTGCCTGACAGCCTGCTGGTGATCGGCGGCGGCATCATTGGTCTGGAGATGGCAACGGTCTACGAAGCGCTGGGGGTCAAGGTCAGTGTGGTCGAGTTGACCGATGGCGTGATGCCGGGCTGCGACCGTGATCTGGTCAAACCCCTGGAGAAGCGCGTGGCAGCACGCTACGAACGCATCATGCTGCGCACCAAGGTGACGCGCATCGAGGCGCTGAGCGAGGGATTGCGGGTGACCTTCGAGGGTGAGCAGGCGCCGGAGCCGCAGGTGTACGGCAAGGTGCTGCTGGCGGTCGGACGAGCACCCAATGGTAAGCGCATTGCGGCGGAGGCGGCCGGAGTGCAGGTGACCGAGCGCGGCTACATTCCGGTCGATCGCCAGATGCGCACCAATGTGCCGCACATCTTCGCGATCGGGGACATCGTTGGCCAGCCCATGCTCGCACACAAGGCAACCCACGAAGGCAAGGTCGCGGCAGAGGTCGTCGCAGGACTCAAGAGCGGCTTCGATGCCAGCGTGATTCCCTCGGTTGCCTATACGGATCCGGAGATCGCCTGGGTGGGGCTCACCGAAACGGACGCGAAAGCCAAGGGCATTGCCTACGAGAAAGCGTCCTTCCCGTGGGCGGCCAGTGGTCGCTCGCTCGCCAACGGCCGCGATGAGGGTCTCACCAAGTTGTTGTTCGACCCAACCACTCACCGCGTGATCGGTGGCGGTATCGTGGGTACCAATGCGGGCGACTTGATCTCCGAGGTGGCGCTCGCCATCGAGATGGGTGCGGATGCTGCCGACATCGGCCTCACCATCCATCCCCACCCGACGCTCTCGGAGACGGTGGCCATGGCCGCCGAAGCCTTCGAAGGCACCTTGACGGATCTGTACATCCCCAAGCGCAAGCCCGCCGCGCCGTTGGCCTGACGGGCTCGGCGCACCCATCTGTCATGCATCCGGGCCTGACACGCGCGCTGCGCTGGGTGGGATTGCTCGAGACGGGGCGCGCCCTCGAGACGCGCGTCCGCATGCGACAGGATCGCAGCCTCCCGGATGCCGTGATCCTCGGCGCACAGAAATGCGGTACGAGTTCGCTGCATGGCTACCTCGTCCAGCACGGCGATATCATCGCGCCGCTGCGCAAGGAGGTGCATTACTTCGACTTGAACCACGCGCGCGGCGAGTGCTGGTATCGGGCCCACTTCGGGCGACATGACGAGTCCGGTCTCAATCTCGATAGCAGCCCGTATTACCTGTTCCATCCCTGTGTGCCCGAGCGCATGCACGCGCTGCTGCCGGACGCACGACTGATCGTGCTGCTGCGCGATCCGGTGCGGCGCGCCTATTCACACTACTGGCACAACCGTGACCACGGTCGTGAGCGTCTCGAGTTCGAGGCAGCCCTCGCTGCCGAGCCCGAGCGCACGGGCGCGGCAGCCGAACAGTTGGCTGCCGGAGTGATCGAGCGCAGTCGTGATCATCAGTTGTACGGCTATCTCGCACGTGGACGGTATGCCGAGCAACTGGAGCGCTGGCGGGTCTACTATCCGCCAGAGCGCATGCTGGTGCTGCGGTTCGAGGATTTTGCGCGTGAGCCGCTCGTCGGTCTCAATCAAACCCGCGCTTTTCTCGGTCTGCCGCCCGTGCCCTCGGCGCGGCTCGCACCGCGCAACACGCGCAACTACCCACCGCTGGCAGAGGCCACGAGGTTGCGATTGCGCAGTTATTTCGAGCCTGAAAATGCGCGACTGGAGGCCTTGCTCGGTCGCGCGATGGAATGGCAGTAGGGCGGTAATCGTCGGCTGCCGCGCAGCCATCAGACGCTGATGCGCCGCAACGCTTCAAGATAGGCGGCTTCATCGGGCGGTAGTCCCGAACGCTGACTGCGCCAAAGCGCCTCACCGAGACAATCGATCATACGGTGCTCGGCCTCGAGTGCGTCGCCGAAGCGGCGGGCCAGATCCCGATACACGTTTGCGATGCCGCGCGGTCGATCCGTTGCTACCTGCTCGCGGATCGCCAGATGCATCCCCATGTGCAGAAAGGGATTGACCTGCCCCGTCTCGGGCGTGAACTCGAGTTCGACTGCGTCCTCGCCGCCGCTGACGATCGCCTGATACTCCGGATGCTGTTCGATGACGCGCACCAGTTGATCCTCGAGGGGTTGCAGCGGTCGGCCCTCGAGATGCTTGCGCCAGGCCTCGAGGTACATCCGTCGCAGCCCGGCGCGTCCCTGATCGTGAAAGACGGGCATCGGGTTACTCGCGGGTCTTCTGTTTGTAGCGGCACAGGTCTGCGACGCTGCAGTGCGGACAATCGGGCTTGCGAGCCTTGCACACATAGCGCCCGTGCAGGATCAGCCAGTGGTGTGCATCATGCAGAAACTCCGCCGGCACCCGGCGCAGCAACCGGTCCTCGACTTCACGCACGTTCTTGCCCGGGGCAAGCCCGAGCCGATTCGCGACCCGGAAGATATGCGTGTCGACCGCCATGGTCGGTTGCCCGAACGCCGTGTTGAGTACCACATTGGCCGTCTTGCGACCGACCCCCGGCAGGGCCTCGAGCGCAGTACGTTCCTGCGGTACCTCGCCACCGTGCTGCGCGATGAGCTGTTGGCAGGTTGCAATGACGTTGCGTGCCTTGGTCTGGTAAAGGCCGATCGACCGGACGTAGCGGGCAAGACCCTCTACCCCGAGTGCAGCGATCTGCTGCGGCGTGTTGGCAACTTTGAACAACTCGCGCGTGGCCAAGTTCACGCTCTTGTCGGTCGCCTGCGCCGAGAGAATCACTGCGACCAGCAACTCGAACGGCGTGCGGTACTCGAGTTCGGTGCGCGGCTGGGGATTAGCCGCCCGCCAACGCTCGAAGAGTTCCTGCCGCTGTTGCGGATTCATCATTCGGAGGTCGCAGGCCGCACGGTGCGACGTGCGGCATCAAAAGCGGCTCGCTCGCTGGCGGCCGCCTGAGCCAGACGGTTACGGTGCCGCTCATGTCGTTCGCGCCAGTCGTCGGCTCGCGTGCGACGCAGCGCGAGTCCCGCGCTGGTGTCTCCCTCGACCAGTGGTCGCAATTCGATACAGTCAACCGGACAAGGCGGCAGGCACAACTCACAGCCGGTGCATTGGGCCGTGATGACGGTATGCACGAATTTTTTGGCGCCCACGATGGCATCCACCGGACAGGCGGGCAGGCACAATGCGCAGCCGATACAGCGGCCCTCGTCGACCCACGCTACTTGCGGATCTTTGGTTACACCGTAGGTGGGGTCGACGGTCTTTGTCGGTCTGCCCAGCAGCTCGGCGAGCGCCGCGGCGGTGGTCGTGCCTCCCGGGGGGCAGCGGTCGGTGTCGGCTTCGCCGCTCGCCAGCGCTTCAGCATAGCCGCGGCAGTCCGCGTAGAGGCATTGCCGACATTGGGTTTGCGGCAGCAGGGCGTCTATCAACGTGACCAGAGACGACTGCATCGGCGACGACCGCTCAGGTCACCTTCATGCCGGCTTGCGCGCCGCTGTCCGGTTGCAGCACGTAGATGTCGCTGCCGCCCGGTCCGGCGGAGAGCACCATGCCCTCGGAGGTGCCAAAGCGCATTTTGCGGGGTGCGAGATTGGCGACTACCACGACGTGGCGGCCGACCAGCTGCGCAGGTTCATAGGCAGAGCGGATCCCGGAGAACACCGTGCGCTGCTCGCCGCCCAGGTCGAGTGTGAGCTTCAGCAGTTTGTCTGAACCGTCGACCGTCTCCGCGGCCAGCACGTGCGCGATGCGCAGATCGATCCGCAGGAACTCGTCGATGGAGATGGTCGAGGGTGTTGCCGCCTCGTCGGTGCTCTTCGGTGCCGTCGCGGGGGACGGCTTTTTTGCCGGTCCTGCGGCTGACGACTTCGCCGCGGCTGCAGGTTGTGCCGCAGCAGTCGCGGCATCCGTTACAGGCGCCAGGTTGCCGGCCGCGGCGGCAGTCAATGCCTTGATTGCAGCTGGGTCGACCCGGGTGGCCAACGCCTCGTAGGCGTTGATGGGCCGGTCGAGCAGCACGGCGCCGGCGTCGTTCCACTGTTGCTCCGTGACGCCGAGGAAGCGCTCTGCCGCAGCGGCGAGGCGCGGCAGGATGGGCTTGAGATAGAGGGCCAGTATGCGAAACAGATTGATCCCCTGGGTGCACACGCCCTGCACGTCAGCCGCCCGAGCCGGGTCTTTCGCCATCAGCCACGGCTTCTGCTGATCGATGTACAGGTTGGCGCGATCAGCCAGCAGCATGATCTCGCGCACGGCGCCAGCGAGGTCGCGACCCTCGTAGAGGTCGGCGATGCGCGTGCCCGCAGCGACAAATTCATCGTGCAGGGACGGCTCCGGCAACTGCGCCGCGAGGCGGCCGCCGCTGCCGCGCGCTATGAATCCTGCACAGCGACTCGCGATGTTCACCAGCTTGCCGACGATGTCCGAGTTGACCTTCTGCACGAACTCATCGAGGTTGAGATCGAGATCGTCCACGCCGGGTCCGAGTCGGGAAGCAAAGAAATAGCGCAGATACTCGGGGGACAGATGTTCGGCCCAGGTTTGCGCGGTGATGAAGGTGCCGCGCGACTTGGACATCTTCTGTCCGTTGACCGTCAGGAAGCCGTGCGCATAGACGGCCGTGGGCGGACGATGGCCGGCACCGGTCAGGACCGCAGGCCAGAACAGGGTATGGAAATAGATGATGTCCTTGCCGATGAAATGATAGACCTCGGCGTCACTGTCCAATGACCAATAGCTGTCGAAGTCACTGCCGGTACGGCGGCAGTAGTGCAGGTGGCTGCCGAGATACCCGATCGGTGCGTCCAGCCAGACGTAGAAATATTTGTTGGTCTCGCCCGGGATCTCAAAGCCGAAATAAGGCGCATCGCGCGAAATGTCCCAGTCGCGCAGTCCGGCAGCAAACCATTCGCCGAGCTTGGCGGATACCGCCGCTTGCAAGCGGTTGGAGCCGGTCCATTCGCGCAGCATGGGTTCGAAGTTGCCGAGCCGGAAGAACAGATGCTCGGAGTCACGCTGTACCGGCGTCGTCCCGCTGACCACCGAGACGGCGTCCTTGAGGTCGGCGGGTGTGTAGGTGGCGCCGCAGGCCTCGCAGTTGTCACCGTACTGGTCGAGTGCGCCACAGCGGGGGCAGGTGCCCCGCACGTAGCGGTCGGGCAGGAACATTTGGGCCTGCTCGTCATAGGCCTGACGGATGCTCTCGCGCCGGATGTGGCCCGCTGCCTTGAGCCGGGCGTAGATACTCTCCGTGATCTCGCGGTTCTCCGCAGAGTGCGTCGTGTGGAAGTTGTCGAAGGAGATGTCGAAGTTGCTGAAGTCGCGCAGCTGCTGCTCGCGCACCTGGGCGATCAGTTGCTCAGGCGTGATGCCGTCCTGACGCGCCTTGAGCATGATGGGCGTGCCGTGCGCATCACTGGCACAAATGTACAGACAATGGTTGCCGCGCAGACGCTGGAACCGTGCCCAGATGTCGGTTTGGGTGTACTCGACGATGTGGCCGAGATGGGGCGCGCCATTGGCATAGGGCAGCGCGCTGGTGACGAGTATCTTGCGGGGTTTGGCGGCAGTCATGACTTGGGTCGGATCTGGAGGTCGGCTCCGGTCCCCGATTATGCCACGCGCCACGGGGTAGGGCCGCGTCGCGAGACCATCCGCGCGTAGCGCGCCTCAGCCCTTGCCCTTGAAGCGCTCGAAACGCTGTTTGTTGATGGCCTTTTCGTAGGCTGACCGGCCCGTGATGACGCCCTTGTCGAACAGGTCCTGGATGGCGGCGTCCATGGTGCGCATGCCCTGTTGGGCGCTGCTCTGCATGGTGCTCTCGAGCTGGTCGAGCTTGCCCTGGCGAATCAGGTTCGCCACAGCCGGTGTGTTGATGAGAATCTCCAGCGCGGCGACCCGGCCGCGCCGGTCAGCGCGCTGGATGAGTTGTTGAGATACCACGCCGCGCAGCGATGTCGACAGCATGGTGCGCACTGCCGACTGCTTGTCGGCCGGAAAGGCATTGACGATGCGATCGACGGTGGCTGCTGCGCCATTGGTGTGCAGCGTGCCCATCACGAGAATTCCCATCTCTGCCGCCGTGACGGCGATGCTCATGGTTTCGAAGTCGCGCAACTCACCGACGAGGATCACGTCGGGATCTTCGCGCAATGCGGAATGTAACGCCGACGAGAAGGTCGGGCTGTGCACGCCAATCTCGCGCTGACTGATCAGGCAGTTCTTGCGCGCATGCACGAATTCGATGGGATCCTCGATGGTCAGGATGTGGCCCTTCAAGCGTGAGTTGAGATCATCGATCATGGCCGCGAGCGAGGTCGACTTGCCGGACCCGGTCTTGCCGGTCACGAGGATCAGTCCGTTGGTGACACGGCACAGGTGCCGCACCGGTTCCGGCATGTTGAGCTGGTCGAAGGTCAGCGCTTTGGAGGGGATGGCGCGGAATACCGCGCCGAGCCCGCCGATGTGCCGCATGATGTTCACGCGAAAGCGCGACAGGCCCGGAATGTTGTAGGCGAAATCGGCGCCGTCTTTGGCCTCGAGTTGCGCCGCTGCGCGCGGTGTCATGATCTCGGTCAGCATCTCGCGCACCTCATCGGGCGCAAGGCGCTGGTCGCGCAGCGTCTGCAACTCGCCGTAGAGGCGGATCCGTGGCGGGTCGCCGGCAATGAAATGCAGATCCGAGCCGCTCTTCTCGAGCACCTCGCGCAGGTACGAGTCGATCCGGCGTGCCGGTGCGGCTGCGCTGCCGTCTGCGGATTCGGTGGCCATGTTCACAGACTCGGTGTGAGGTCGATGCCGAGGGCGTCGCTGCCTTCAGGCAAGAAGCGCTGGAACAGCTTCTTGTCGACCGCATAACTGTAGGCGTCTTCCGGATCGATTTCGCGCGCCTGCAGGGCTTCGAGCAGCGCCTGATCGAGCGTCTGCATGCCGACATCGCGGCCGGTTTGCAGCTGCGACGGCACCATGTGCGTCTGCTCGGACGTCACCAGCTTGCCGATCGCGCGATTCATCACCATGACTTCGCAGATGGCCTTGCGGCCACGCAGGTCGGGCGTGCGCACCAGGATCTGGGTCACCACGCCGAGCAGTCCCGAGGCCAGAAAGCTCTTGGTCTGCTCGCGTTCCTCCGAGGGCAGCGCGTCCGCGATGCGGTCGATGGTCTTGACCGCGCTGGTCGTATGCAGCGTACCGAGCACCAGATGCCCGGTTTCAGCGGCCGTCATGGCCCAGCGCACCGTATCCGCGTCGCGCAGTTCGCCCACCAGAATCACGTCCGGGTCTTCGCGCATCGCGGCACGCACGCCGTCGGCGAAGGAGGGCAGATGGGTGTGCAGTTCGCGCTGGATGACCTGCGAGTTCTTGCTGCGATGGACGAACTCGATCGGATCCTCGAGGCTGATGATGTTGAGTTTGCGGGTCGAGTTCAGGTGATCGATCATCGCGGCGAGCGTGGTCGACTTGCCCGTGCCGGTCGAGCCGGTGACCAGCACCATGCCCTGATGATAGTCACAGAACTTGCGCACGACGGGCGGCAGGTTGAGTGACTCGAGCGTGGGTACTTCGCTCGGAATGGCGCGAAACACCGCCCCGCTGCCCGTATCCTTGCGGAATACGTTGACTCGGAAGCGGCTGCCGTCGTCGGCGACGTAGGAAAAGTCGATGTCGTGTCCCTTGCGGAACTGCTCCTGATGGGCGGGCTTGAGTATCTCGAGCACATAGCTCTCGAGTTCGCTCTCGCCGAGGTTGCGGAATTTGATCGGCAGCAGGTCGCCGTTCATGCGCAGCATCGGCGGCACGCCAACGGCCAGATGCACGTCGGAGCAGCCTTGCGAGGAGCCGAGCTTCAGGAATGCATCGATTCTGGCCATGGGGTCCGCCTCAGAAGTGGCGTTCCAGAGCGGCGCGCAGTTCGTCCATGCTCTGGAACCTGCGCGACTTATCCACGGTCATGGCCTTCATTACAAGCTGGGATAGTACTTCCGGAATGTCCGGATTGACTTCCTGCGGCGGCTTGGCCTTGCCCTGCACGTGGGCATACATCACCGCCATGTGGTCGCCCTGCGTGTAGGGCGGCTCGCCGGTCAGCATCTCGTACAGGATGACGCCGAGGCTGTAGATATCGGCGCGCTCGTCGATCTTCTTGCCGAGAATCTGTTCAGGCGCCATGTATTTGGGCGAGCCGATCACGTAGCCCGTCTTGGTGATCTGGGTGTCGCCCTGATGGTGCGCGGCGGCCACACCGAAGTCCACGATCTTGACCAGGCCCTCGTCATTGATCAGCACGTTGGCAGGCTTGAGGTCGCGATGGACGATGCCGGACTGGTGGGCGACCGCCATACCGGTAGCCACGTCACTCGCGTAGCGTAACGCCTTCTTGAGTGGCAGCGGCTTGCCGTCGATTTCCTGGCCCAGCGTGTGCGATGGAAAGTACTCCATCGAGATGGCGAAGTTGCCGCGGATCGACAGGAAGTCATAGATGCGGATGACGTTGCGATGCGTGATCTTGCGCGAGTAGCGCAGCTCATGCACGAAGCGCTTCATGACCTCCTCATCCTCGGCGACACTGGGATTGAGGAATTTGAGCACCAACTGCTCATCGACGACCTGGTCCTCCATCAGCAGCACGGTGCCGAAGGCGCCCTTGCCGATCCGTTTGATGAAGGCATACCGTCCCTCGAGCACGTCGCCCGTCTTGAGGTTGGTGATGTCGAACCGCGCCGCCTGCTCTGAGGTGCGCAGGCGCTGCGAGAGGGTCTCCTCTTCCTCGACCAGCAGCGTGTGGGCCGGTTCAGCCATCCGTTGGTCGTTGGCGCGCACCGCCTCGACGGTCGGTGAGAAGCGGGCGTCGAGATCCTCGACGGCACGCGCGGCCGCATGCACCAGCGTGGCATCGGTCGCCGAAGCGGTGACGACTTTGAGATGCTTGCGGACCTCGTCGGAACTCGACTCGTCGACGAGGCGCGCCAGCGCGCTGATGACCTCCAGCCGAGCCTCCTTGCTGCCGCTCTCGAGTACGGGCAGCAGCTTCGGCACCATGGCCGCATCGCCCAGCTTGCCGACCGCACGCAGCACCGTCGGCAGGGAGCGCTGGTCACTCGAGCGCAGCAACGGTACCAGCGCGGACAGGGCCCGCTTGCTGCCGATCTCGGCCAGCGCATCGATGGCACGCTCGCGGACCCACCAGTCGGTGTCGCGCGTGGCTTCGATCAGGAAATCTACGGCGCGCTCGTCGCTGGTCTGATTGAGGATCTCGATGGCGGCGCGGCGCACCTCCTCGTCCTGATCGCGGATCAGTTCGAGTGCCGCCTCGATGACCCGCGGTCCGCCGATCTTGGCAAGCGCGTCGGCGGCACGGCTGCGCACCCACCAGTCGTCGTCCTTGATGGCCTGCAGCAGGTGCCGGACGTGCTCGGGTGTGCCGATTTCGTTGAGCACCTCGACGGCCGCGCGGCGCGTGTTCTCGTCTTCATCGCGCAGAATCTCGATCAGGTGATGCATCGTGTCCGGGTGGTTGGCACGGACGATCGCATTGATCGCCTTCTGCTGCGTCTCCACGTCGGGATCGCGCAGGACCTCGCACAGCAGACCGACGTCGATGTCATCACCGAGGCCCGCCAGCGCGTTCATCACCGCCTGCCGCACGAATTTGTTCGGATCCCGCAGCTGCGCCTGCAGCGCGTGGGCGACTTCGGGGGAACTGAAGCGCGCCAGGATGTTGATGATATGGGTCCGGGCGATCGGGTCCTTGCCCTCCAGACGGCCGACCAGATCCGGCACCAGCGTTTCATCGGCCAGTTCGTCGACGATGCGGAACATGGCGGCCTTCTCCGCCGGCTCGAGCGAGTAGGCGCGCTGCAACAGGTCGCGCGCGTTGAGACGGTCTTTCTGGGCCGCCAGGATGCTGACGACGGAACCTTTCGGGATGGTCGGGTTGTCCAGCAGCGAGAACAGCAGCTGGGGGGAATACTTGCTGCTGCGGCTGAGTGCGGCCGTCACCCCCGCGGCGGTGCGGGGATTGCCATCCTGCAGGCCCTCGCTGATCGCCGCAAAGCTGCGGTTGTCGAGCAAGGCGCTCAGCACGGCGACGTACCCCACCGTCTCGCGCTTGTCGGCGGTGGCGAGCGCATCGACGATGCGCGGAATCACGCCCGGACCCAGTTGCAACAGCTTCTCGAGCGTGCGCCGTCCCTCGGCGGGGTCGTTCCAGTCGGCCGCCTTGATTTCGGCGATCAACCGGTCGGCGCGGAAGTTGGTGAACAAGCTCATGGGTGCGCGGATTATGCCATGCGCGACCGGCGGTGACCGCGCGGCCAGCGCCCCGCAGCGCAGCGCCCGATTCCGCTACAATTGGCCCCCTCCGGCACTGGCCGCCTCCTCCTGACCGATGGTTGAAAAATGACGGACGACCGCATCGCCGCCGCCCGCACCGTGGTCGGCAATTATCTCGAGCCGCACGTCGGATTGCCTCTGGCGGGGCTTCAGGCTGTGAAGTCGGTCATGTTTGAGCATGGGCGGGTCAACGTCGAGGTCGAACTCGGTTTTCCGGCCGAGCGTTTTGCGGCGCAGCTGGCCCGCGATATCGCCGACCAGCTGGCACTGGACCCCCGAGTGGGCCCGGCCGCAGTGCGCGTCGGCTGGCGTGTGGCGGCGCACGCCGTTCAGGGGCAATTGCAGCCCCTGCCGGGGATCAGCAATGTGATCGCGGTCGCCTCGGGCAAGGGGGGCGTGGGCAAATCGACGACGGCCGTCAATCTGGCGCTGGCGCTGGCGCTGGATGGCGCGCGCGTGGGCCTGCTCGACGCCGACATCTATGGTCCCAGCCAGCCGCGGATGCTGGGCCTGCAGGGCGAGCGACCGTCCAGCCCCGACGGCAAACGCATCCGCCCGCTCGAGGCCCACGGCATCAAGGTCATGTCCATCGGATTCCTCGTCGAGGACGAGCAGCCCATGGTCTGGCGTGGTCCGATGGTCACCTCGGCACTCTCCCAGCTGCTTGGCGAGACGCAGTGGGGAGAGCTCGATTACCTGATCGTCGACATGCCGCCCGGCACGGGCGACATCCAGCTGACGCTTGCGCAGCGCGTGCCGGTCAGCGGTGCCGTGATCGTGACGACGCCGCAGGACATCGCGCTGCTCGATGCGCGCAAAGGTCTGCGCATGTTCCAGAAAGTGGCGATTCCCGTGCTCGGCATCGTCGAGAACATGAGCACCCATATCTGCGACAAATGCGGCCACGAGCAGGCGATTTTCGGCGCGGGCGGCGGTGCGCGCATGGCGGAGCAGTATGGCGTACACCTGCTTGGGCAATTGCCGCTCGACATCCGCATCCGCGTCGAGACGGACGACGGACGGCCGACGGTGGTCGCCGATCCCGACGGCCCGATCGGTCGCGCTTATCTCGACATGGCGCGGCGCACTGCAGCCTGGCTCTCCCTGAATGCGGCCGCTGGCGCGGCGTTTCCCACCATTACCGTTGAGGACACCTGACCGTGAGCATCAAGGCCGACCGTTGGATCCGTCGCATGGCTGAGCAGCACGGCATGATCGAGCCGTTCGAGCCCGGACAGGTACGCGAGGTGATGGGCAGTCGCATCGTCTCGTACGGCACCTCGAGCTACGGCTACGACGTGCGCTGCGCCGCCGAATTCAAGATCTTCACCAACATCAACTCGACGATCGTCGATCCCAAGGATTTCGACAAAGGGTCCTTCGTCGATTTCGGCGGCGAGGTCTGCATCATTCCGCCCAATTCCTTTGCACTGGCTCGCACGGTGGAGTACTTCCGCATCCCGCGCAACGTGCTCACCGTGTGTCTCGGCAAATCAACGTATGCGCGTTGCGGCATCATCGTCAACGTCACGCCGCTCGAGCCCGAGTGGGAAGGTCACGTCACGCTGGAGTTCTCGAACACCACCACGCTGCCCGCGAAGATCTACGCCAACGAGGGCGTCGCGCAGATGCTGTTCTTCGAATCGGATGAGGTCTGTGAAACCTCGTACAAGGATCGCGGCGGCAAATACATGGGCCAGCGCGGAGTCACCCTGCCGCGTGCCTGACGGCGCGCCGGCGCAGGCGTGGACCGTTCAGCGCGTCAGGCTGAGCAGTTTCATCTGCAATTCAGGATTGCCCTTGCGGTACTGGATCGCCTGCACAGGGACGTAGCCCAGTGAGGGCGCGTACCAGACTTTGCTGGTGCGATCGGAACCTTCGCGATCGCTGACCCAGATCTCGGCCTCCACCTGCCCATAGGGTGTCAGCACCTGCTGTACCGCCTCGAGCCGGTAGCGGTACTGGCGCAACTTGCCACCCGCGAGCAGCGGAAAGCCCGTCGGTTTGCGGCCGGAGAGCCGCTCGTACATGAGTGCCGCCGAGATCGAGGAGGTGTCCTGCGTGCCGGCCGGCACCGGCAGGGTGAACGGTTTGCCGTTGGCCATGCCCGTTGCGGTGTTGAGTTTCCAGTCGAAGCTGTGGCGCTGATCCTTGTCCTCGCCCGGCTTGCCATCGTCGAGGTTGAAACTCAGGGGCCGCAGCCCCTTGGGCAACACTTCCAGCGTGCTCGTCTCACGCGCGTCCGGGCTGACCGCGACCCGCGCCAGCATGCTCGGGAAGGCCTGCGTCTGGTAGACCCACTGGTTCGGCGCGGTACCGCGCTTGAGGGTGTTCTCGAGCGCGCCACCGCTGAGTCCGCGATAGCTCACCTGATAGCGGGCCTTGTAAGGCTGCAGATCGGCGGCCGATGCCGTCCCGAGCAACCCGCTGACTGCCCATGTCGCGACCCATGTCGCCAGCATCACGGCGCCGCGCCAATGGGATTCAGGCTGCTGCCGTGCCGTCGTGGGTTGTGTCATTGCAGGTATCCACCACCACAGGGGAATCGAGTCGTTGGTTGTCCAGCCAGGCTGCGCCATCTGCCTGCCGCAACCGCCCGGCCGCGAACCAGCCGATGCAGCGCGGATAGATGCGGTGCTCCTGCGCGAGCACTCGCGCGGCCAGCGTGTCGGCGTCGTCGTCAGGTAATACAGGAACCACTGCCTGTATGACCACCGGGCCGCCGTCGAGTTCGACGGTGACGAAATGCACGCTGGCGCCGTGCCGGTCCTCACCCGCCTCGAGTACCCGGCGATGCGTGTGCAGTCCGCGATGGCGCGGCAGCAGCGAGGGGTGGATGTTGAGCAGGCGGCCGGCAAAGCGCTCCACAAATCCGGCGCTCAGGATGCGCATGAAGCCGGCGAGCACGACCAGCCCGGGATTGAAGCTGGCAACGAGATCACCGAGTGCCTCATCGTAGGCGATGCGGTCGGCATAGGCCGCCGGCGGCAGTGCAGCCGTCGCCAGCCCCTGGGCGGCCGCCCAAGCCAGACCGCCGGCCTCCGGTCGGTCGCTGAGCACGGCGCGCAGTGCAATGGGTAACTCGCCACGTTGTTGTGCGGCCACGATCGCCCGCAGATTGCTCCCGCCGCCCGAGATCAGCACCACGACCGGCAGGGGTTGCGCGAGATCGCTCATTCGACGATGACCACCTCACGCTCACCACGCCGGATCTCACCAATCACCGACGCGTTCTCGCCGCTTGCGCGCAGCAAAGCCACCGCACGATCCGCCTGCGCGGCCGGCACGCACACCGTCATGCCAAGCCCACAGTTGAAGGTACGGTACATCTCGGCGCGCTCGATGTTGCCGGCACGCTGCAGCCAGTCGAACACGCTCTGGTGCGGCCACGAGCGCGCATCGATCACGGCTTCGAGGCCGGTCGGGAGTACGCGTGGGATATTGCCCGTGGGGCCGCCGCCGGTGATGTGTGCGATGCCGTGCACCGGCACTTCCTGCATCAACTTGAGCACCGACTTCACATAGATGCGGGTGGGTGCGAGCAGCAGATCATAGAGGTCGCGTCCATCGATCTGCGTCTGTGGTCCCGCGTTGCTCATCGCGAGCAGACGGCGGATCAGTGAGTAGCCATTGGAATGCGGACCGGAGGAGGCGAGGCCGATCACGGCGTCGCCCGGAGCGGTTCGCGTGCCGTCGATGATCTGGTCCTTCTCGACCAGACCGACACAGAAGCCTGCGAGATCGTAATCATCGCCGCTGTACATGCCGGGCATCTCGGCGGTCTCACCGCCCACCAGCGCGCAACCGGCCTGCAGGCAGCCTTCCACGATCCCTTTGATCACCCGTTCCGCGACGTCCACCTGCAGCTTGCCGGTGGCGTAGTAGTCGAGGAAGAACAGCGGCTCGGCGCCTTGCACCACGACGTCGTTGACGCACATGGCGACGAGGTCGATGCCAATGGTGTCGTGACGGCCCGTCTCGATGGCGAGTCGCAGTTTGGTACCGACACCGTCGGTGCCCGAGACCATCACCGGTTTGCGGTAACGATCGAGCGGCACTTCGACCAGCGCACCAAAGCCACCGATACCGCCCATGACTTCGGGGCGCATCGAGCGCTTGACGGCAGGTTTGATGCGCTCGACCAGCGCATCGCCGGCATCGATGTCCACCCCGGCATCACGGTAGGTGGTGGTGGGCTTGGAATCGGCCATGGAACGCTCCTCAGAAAGGCTGCGTCCCAGGTCCGGGCGCGCGGCTGTGGTATTTTACACGCGCGCCGCGGGCGCCGAACGGCTCGAATGACGAAACGATTTTTCATCACTGGCGGATGGGCGCGGGTCGGCCGCGGTTCAGCGCGGGTCGTCCCGGCGCTGTTGGCTCTGTTGGCCCTGTCGGCCCTGTCGGCCCTGTCGGCAAGTCTGGCGCAACCGGCCGGGGCCGCGGTGCCCCTGTTCGAGACGACGGTGCCGGTGAAGAGTACGGCCGAGGCCGACAAGACAGCCGCGCTGCGCGAGGCCCTGCGCGCCATCGCGGTCCGGGTCAGCGGGCGGCGCGGCGCAGCCGGCAATGCCGTCATCAATGCAGCCGATCCCACTCGCTATGTGCAGCAGTACGGCTGGTCGGCCGACCGCGCGCTCAAGGTCGGGTTTGACGGTCGCGGTATCGAGCAGTTGCTGACCCAGGCGGGGTTGCCGTTCTGGCCTGCGGAACGACCGACCACGCTGGTCGCCCTGTTCCTGCCGGCCGTGGCCGACGGCAAGCGCGCGGTTTTCGCCGCTGAACGCCCTGCCGAACGGGCGGTGGCCGAACGTACTGCCGCCGAGCGCGGCCTGCCCATGGCCTGGCCGGGGGGTGCGCTGACGCCGGCACAAGCCGCGGCGGCGGTGGCCGACGAGGAGGGTCGTGCCCGGCCTGTGCTGGTCGGCGTGCCGGCTGGCGCAGCCTTCGATTGGACTTTCACCTGCGAGGGCGCGAGCAGCCGCGGTCACGGTGACGTGCGCGTCGGCATCGACCTGGCAGCGGATGCGCTTGCAGCCCTCTACGGCCCTGACAGCACGCGCGCGTTGGGTGCGACGTCCGTGCGGGTCGGTGGCATCGATTCGGTGGGCAGCTATGCCGAGCTGATCAAATACCTCGAGTCATTGAGCATGGTGCGCGGGGTCGCGGTCGAGGAGGCCAGCGGTGACAGCCTGCGCCTGCGCCTGACCATGCACGGGGATAAAGCCCTGCTGCGGCGTATTGCTGCACTGGATGGTCGCCTGCAGCCACCGACGGCGACTGCTGCGGCAACGGCTAGCGGTGACACCACTCTTGACGCAGCCAATGACACCGCCGAGCCGGCCGATCCCGTCATCCTGACCCCTCCGCCGGTGACGGCGGGCCCAGCCAACGACTTCATCTGGCGACCATGAACCTCAGTTTTCTACCCAATCTGTTGTGCTTGTTTCGTATCGCACTCGTCTACCCGATCGCGGTGTGGATCATGCAGGGTCGCTATGCGGAAGTGCTGTTCCTGTTCGGTATCGCGGCCGCCACCGATGGCCTGGATGGCTATCTCGCCAAGCGCTTCAACTGGATGAGCGACCTCGGCAAGTTTCTCGACCCCGTCGCCGATAAATTGCTGATGGTGACGTTGTTCATGTGCCTGAGCATCGCCGGCCACATCCCCTGGTGGTTGACGTTCTCCGTGCTGTTCCGCGATCTGTTCATTGCCTACGGTGCCGTCGTTTTCCGCTGGATGTTCGGTCCGCTGCACGGGCATCCGATCGTCCCGAGCAAGTTCAATACCCTGTTTCAGATCCTGTTGTGTCTGGCGGTGATCGCGCGTCTCGGGTTCGGCTTCCCACCGGCATGGGCGGTCACTTTGCTCGGTGCGTTGGTCTTCGTGTCGACTTGGGTGAGTGGCCTCGGCTACATACTCGCGTACTCGCGGCGCGCGGTGGCGGTGACGCGTCAGCGCGAACTCGAGGCCCGCTGAGCAAGCGCATGCAGCAATTGCCTCTTGGCGTCCGGCTGCGCGACGCAGCGCGTTTCGCGGGCTTCCTGCCGGGCCGCAATCGCGAACTGCTGGAGGCGTTGGCGCAGCCCGGTGCGGCGCGGGTGGTGTGGCTGTGGGGCCGCGCCGGCACTGGCAAGACGCATTTGCTGCAGGCGACCTGTGCTGCCGCCGCAGAGCAGGGGCGGACTGCAGCCTGCTTCGACATGGCCGCGGATTGCGGCAACCCGGCCCTGCTCGAGGGCTGCGAGTCGCTCGACTGGGTCTGCCTCGACGGCATCGAGCGCATCGCAGGCGATGAAGCATGGAATCGCGCGCTGTTTCGTCTGCATACCTTGATGCAGGACGGTACTGGTCGTCTGCTGCTGGCGAGTCGACTGCCGCCGGCGCAATGCGTTTTCACGCTGGCGGATCTGCGCTCGCGTTTGCTGTCAGCGGCTGTCTATCAAGTGCATGGACTGCAGGATGACGATCAGCTGCGCGCGTTGCAGTTGCGCGCTGAACGGCGCGGGCTCGACCTGAGTGCAGAGGCCGCCCAGTACCTGGTCAATCGTCTGCCGCGCGACACGCATTCGCTGTTCGCCGTGCTGGATGAGCTCGATGAGGCGGCTCTCGCCGCACAGCGCCGGCTCACGGTCCCGTTCCTGCGCGAGACGCTGGAGCAGCGGTCGGCCGAGCGGATGGCGGTGCCGTTCGGTCAGGAACGCGATGCGCGCAAATAACCGACCAGAGCCGCAAACAAACCGATGCCGCCGCCGAGCAGTGCGAACGCGCTCCAGCGGGAGCCCGGGTTGCTCGTCGCCGCAACGATGCCATAGATGATGTAAGGCACGATGCACAGGTTGGCCCACGCGTAGGTGCGTCGGTCGCCCTGCAGGATGCCGCGCAGCGGCAGCAGCAGCGGGATCAGCATCAGGGCCGAGAACAGCAGGCTCCTGCTGCTGACGCCGCCCCGATTGATGAGCGCCAGGACATTGAAGGCGAGTACCGCCATCCAGCCGAGCGTCGCGTTGCGCATCCGGCGCGTGGCCGGGGTCGATTCTGTCGTCATGTGCGTAAACTCCGGGTTGCCAATGCCAGTTCCGCCACGCGCTTGCCGAGCAACCTCGCCAGCTCACGCTCCTCATCGCTCAATTTAGACGCGGCGTCCGAGCCGCGTGCCCAGTGACTGGCACCGTAGGGGGTGCCCCCGGTGCTGGTTTTCGACATGGCCTCTGCCGTGAACGGCAGGCCCACCAGATACATGCCATGGTGCAGCAGGGGAATCATCATGCTGAGCAGGGTTGATTCCTGACCGCCGTGGAGTGAGCCGGTCGAAGTGAACACACCGGCGGGCTTGCGATCGAGCGCACCGTTCAGCCACAGCGAACTGGTGCCATCCAGAAAATATTTCAGTGGCGCGGCCATGTTGCCAAAGCGGGTCGGACTGCCGAGGGCCAGTCCGTCGCACTGGCGCAGATCTTCGTGCGTGGCGTACGGAGCGCCGGAATCGGGCACTGCGGGGGCCGAGGCTTCAGTCACCGTGGACACGGGCGGCACGGTGCGCAGCCGTGCAGTCACGCCCGTCACGCTCTCGACGCCGCGCGCCACCTGCCGCGCCAACTCAGCAGTCGCCCCGTGTCGGGAGTAATAAAGTACGAGCACTTCCGTCACGGAGGGTTCTCTTCCCGGCAGGGCTGGGCCGCTTTTTCAGAGGTCGAAATTATAGGTCCATGCGCCTTGACGGTATACAGCGCAGTTGCTAGCGTGCAACAACCATCCCAACTGCGCGGGTTCCGCTTTGTTTGCCACTACACGGTCATGGTTGGCAGTGTTCGTGCTGATCGGCGCGACTTGGCTGACCGGCTGCGTGGGCGTACCCGTGCAGGAAATGTCGGATGCGCGGCAGGCCGTCCGCGCGGCACAGAAGGCCGGCGCCGCTGATCTCGCCCCCGAGATGTACTCGCAGGCGCGGCAGCATCTCTCCAAAGCCCAAACCAGTCTCAACCTCGGTCAGTACCGCTCTGCGCGTGACGAGGCGCAGCAGGCGCGCGAGAAGGCCATCGAGGCGCGGCGCACCGCTGAGCAGATGCGACCACCGCTGCCCCATTCGCCCTGAGCGGGCGCGCCATGGCGGGGGCTCCCGGCAATCACTCCACGATTCTGCGTCGCTGCCATGTCGCGGGGCGAGTGCAGGGTGTTTATTTCCGCGCCAGTACGCGGCAGCGCGCAACCGAACTCGGGGTGACCGGTCACGCACGCAATCTCGCCGACGGCCGAGTGGAGGTGCTGGCCTGCGGGTCTCCGAGCGCGGTCGAGCAGTTGTGCGAATGGCTCTGGGAGGGTCCACCGACCGCCCGGGTGACCGAGGTGACGGTCGAGGAGGTGAGTCTCGATGAGGTCGGCGTGCCGCCGCGGGTATTCCTCACCTTGTGAGGGCGTACCTGCGCTGCGCCGCACGGTGTCGTCTCAGAGATCGTAGCGCCAGCCTGCCACCAGCCGATCGAGGACCGCATCCGAATAGCCGGGTCGCCCGAGGCTGCCGTTGTAGCGTTGCAGAGCCCGCTCGTAGTCACCCCGCTCCTTGCGCAGGTAGTAACTGAGGATGGTGGTGCCCATCCGCACGTTGTCCGGGATGCGCACCAGCTGTTCATTGCTCATGCCAAGTTGTCGCGGCCAAAACGGCATCACCTGCATGAGGCCCACCGCGCCCGCGGAGGAGACCGCGTAGCGATTGAAGCGACTCTCGACTTCCATCACCGCCATCACGAGTTCGGGCGGTAGCGAGACGCGCTTCGACTCGCAATGGACGTTGTGCAGGATCTCGCTGCGCTCGACCGGATCCTTGACGTAACGAGCCAGCCGCGGCTCCATCAGCGCAAACCACACCGCACGATCGTATTTGTCGGCGTAGCACTGTGCCGGCGTGATCGCGGCTGCGACCACGCCACGCAACTCGGGATCCATTTGTCGGTCAGCCCGCGCTGCGCTCGCAACGCAGGCCGCGACGGTTGCGACCAGCCACGCTGCGCCACGACGGGATCGGTGGGTCATACAGGCCACGCGGTGGGTGGGTCGTCAGCGCTGGCCGCCGGACCTCGCACGCAGGGCGGTGACGGCGTCGGTCACGGGGATCTCGGCGCCTTCACCGCTGCGACGGTTTTTGTATTCGATCACGCCACGCTCCAGACCCTTGTCGCCGACCACGAGTCGATGCGGAATGCCGAGCAGTTCATCGTCCGCAAATTTGACGCCCGGCCGCGCATCGCGATCGTCAAACAACACCTCGAATCCGGCAGCGGTCAGTTCAGCATACAACTGCTCGCAGACCGCGCTCACGCGCGCGGATTTCTGCAGTCCGATCGCGATCAGCGAGACATGGAACGGCGCCAGCGGTTCGGGCCAGATGATGCCGCGCTCATCGTGATTTTGTTCGATGGCGGCCGCCACGACGCGCGTCACGCCGATGCCGTAGCACCCCATGAACATCACCGCCGACTTACCCTGCTCATCGAGCACGGTGGCGTTCATCGCCGCACTGTATTTGCGTCCGAGCTGGAAGATATGGCCGACCTCGATTCCGCGCGTGATGGCGAGAGTGCCATGGCCGGTCGGGCTCGGATCGCCGTTGACCACGTTACGGATGTCCGCCGCGGTGGGTTCGGGCAGGTCGCGGCCCCAGTTCACGCCGGTGAGGTGCATGTCGCGTTCGTTCGCGCCGCAAACGAAGTCGGCGACGTGCAGCGCGGCATGATCGGCGTAGACCGTGATGCCCGCCGCGAGTCCGACCGGACCCAGATAGCCGGGTTCACAGCGCGTCGCGGCCTGCACGAGTTCGGGTGAGGCCATGCGCAACGGTGAATGCACGCCCGGCAGTTTCTGAGCCTTGATGGCATTCATCTCATGATCGCCACGGACGATGAGCGCCACGACGCCCCCGTCGGTCGATTCGACTAGCAGCGTCTTGAGGCATTGTTCAGCTGCCACCTTGAGGAATGCGGCCAGGTCGGCAATCGTGCGGGCGCCTGGCGTGTGCACCTTCTGCAGGGACTGCTGCGCCGCCGCGCGCGGCCTGGAGGGCGCCACGGCCTCGGCCATCTCGAGGTTGGCGGCGTAGTCATCGCCATCCGAGAAAGCGATGGCATCCTCGCCGGAGTCGGCCAACACGTGGAATTCCTGCGAGGCGCTGCCGCCAATGCTGCCCGTGTCGGCACGCACCGCCCGAAAGCCCAGTTGCATGCGCTCGAAGATCCGCGTGTAGGCGACGTACATCGCCTGATAGCCCTGCTCGAGGGAGGCCTCGTCGAGGTGGAACGAATAGGCATCCTTCATCGTGAATTCGCGCGCACGCATCACGCCGAAACGCGGGCGGATCTCATCGCGGAACTTGGTCTGGATCTGGTAGAAGTTGACCGGCAACTGCCGATAGCTCTTGAGTTCGCGCCGTGCGATGTCGGTGATCACTTCCTCGTGCGTCGGTCCGTAGCAGAAGGGTCGTTCGTGACGGTCCTTGATGCGCAGCAACTCGGGGCCGAACTGGTCCCAGCGGCCGGACTCTTCCCACAATTCGGCCGGCTGCATGGTCGGCATGAGCACTTCCAGGGCGCCGGCTCGATTCATCTCCTCGCGTATGATGTTCTCCACCTTGCGCAGCACGCGCAGGCCGATCGGCAGCCACGTGTACATGCCGGCCGCGAGTCGGCGGATGAGTCCCGCCCGCAGCATGAGTTGGTGGCTGATCACCTCGGCATCCGCGGGAACGTCGCGCAGGGTGTTGACCGGATAGGTGGAAAGTCGCATGTGACGTCCTGATGACGGGGGGTAGCCTAGTCATTTTAGCAGGCACGGGCACGGCCCACCGCGGTGCTGTTCCGTTTTGATTGTGCCCGCGCCTCCGGCTACCTATCATGACCGGCCGACGCCGGGTGGGGAAATCCATGGACGACGATTCAGCAAGCACGCAGACAGGGCAGCGGCCGCTGCCACGTAATCGCGGCATCTACTTGTTGCCCAACCTGTTCACGACCGCCGTGTTGTTCTCGGGTTTCTACGCAGTCATCGCGGCCTCCGACGGCAATTTCGACCGTGCCGGTATCGCGATCTTCGTGGCCATGGTTTGTGATGGGCTCGACGGACGCGTGGCGCGCCTCACCAATACGCAGACGGAATTCGGCAAGGAATATGACAGTCTCTCCGACATGGTTGCGTTCGGCCTCGGGCCGGCCATCGTCGTCTACCAGTGGGGTGTGGCGCGTATCGCCGAGGCTGAGTACGGCGCCGTGTGGGGGCGTTTGGGCTGGTTGGCCGCGTTCTTCTACGCCGCGTGCGCTGCCATCCGCCTCGCGCGTTTCAACTCGCGTGCTGCCACGGCCGACAAACGCTATTTCGAGGGACTGCCGAGTCCCTCCGGCGCGGCGCTGCTGGCCGGTTTCGTGTGGATGCTGAGCGACCTGCAGCGCGAGGGTCTGCGGGCGCTGATCCTCGCCTTTACCGTGGCATTTCTCGCCGGAGGGCTCATGGTCAGCCGCTTTCCATACTTCAGCGGCAAGGATATCGGTCCCGAGACCCGCATTCCGTTTGCATTCATGCTGCTGCTGCCGCTCGGCTTCGTGCTGGTGGGCTCGAGTCCACCGGAAATGCTGTTCGGCCTGTTCTCGTTGTTTGCCTTGTCTGGTCCCGTGCTCTGGGTCTGGCGTCGTACGCGCCGTCGGGGTGGCGCTGCGAGAACATCGGCGCACGACGACGCTGCGGACTGAGTCGGCATCACCATCATGTTCGATCGCCACCGCCGCGCCGGACTCGAGGAACTGGGCATCGACCTGTACGTGCGGCGCGACCTGCCGCGTGAGGTGCCGGCGCCGGCAGCTGCGGTGCCGCTGCACGGTCAGACTCAGGTAGCGCAACCGCAGGCCCAGGCACAGGTCCCGCGGGAAACAGCACGCACGCTCGACTGGGAACCACTGCGCGAGCAGGTGGCAGAGTGCACACGCTGCGCGCTGCACCAGTCGCGACGCCAGACGGTATTCGGCGTCGGCGATCGCAAGGCGCGCTGGATGTTCATCGGTGAGGCGCCGGGTGCCGATGAGGACGCGCAGGGCGAGCCGTTCGTCGGCCGTGCCGGGCAACTGCTGACTGCCATGATCCGTGCCCTCGGGTTGCGCCGTGAGGCCGTTTACATCGCCAACGTGCTCAAGTGCCGCCCGCCCGGTAACCGTGATCCGCAACCCGATGAGGCGGCGAGTTGTCGCGAGTATCTCGAACGGCAGATCGAACTCGTCGATCCCGCACTGATCATCGCCGTGGGACGCATCGCTGCGCAGAACCTGCTGGCCACCGACACGCCGATTGCACGCCTGCGGGGCCGGCTGCATGCGCTCGGTGAGCGCCGACGGCCGCTGCTGGTGACCTATCATCCCGCCTACCTGCTGCGCAGCCCCGGTGAGAAGCGCAAGGCCTGGCAGGATCTGCTCACGGCCCGTCAGGCGTTCGCCCGCATCGAGCGCGGCGAGTCGGTCCTGAGCTGAGGCGCGGCGGCGATGGCGGCACAACCTCGCGAGAGTGCGGTGAAATTTCGTCCCATGTTGCCGAGCGACGTATCGGCGGTCGGCATGATCGAGCGTGACTCCTACGGGTTTCCGTGGAGCGATGGAATCTTCCGCGACTGTCTGCGGGTTGGATACCTCTGCCGGGTGGCGGAGTACCGTGGCACGGTGGTCGGCTACGGCATAATTGCGCTCGGCGCGGGCGAGGCGCACATTCTGAATCTTTGCGTCTCCTTGGATTTCCGCGGCCAGTCCGTCGGTCGGCAGATGCTGACTCTGTTGCTCGAACGCGCGCGTCAGGCTGGAATGTCCGAGGCGTTTCTCGAGGTGCGGCCGTCCAACACCATGGCGATCGGCCTGTACCAGTCGCTCGGTTTCGTCGAGGTCGGGCGGCGCAAGGGCTACTATCAGGCCTCGGATGGTCGCGAAGATGCGCTGGTGCTCAAACTGCAACTGATTGGGGAAGGTGCGCCGTCACTCGACTGATCCGCTGGCCATGGCGTCCGCCTGCTAGAATTGCGCCCCATCCTGCCTCTACAGCGCCATTCACGATGACCGATCTGCGCGAGGAAGTGGCGCGACGACGCACTTTCGCCATCATCTCCCACCCGGACGCGGGCAAGACCACGCTCACCGAAAAGCTGCTGCTGTTCGGTGGTGCGATCCAGTTGGCCGGCACCGTCAAGGGTCGCAAGGCCTCGCGCCATGCTACCTCGGACTGGATGCGCCTCGAGCAGCAGCGCGGCATCTCGGTGACCTCGAGCGTCATGCAGTTCCCATTCAAGGATCGCATGGTCAACCTGCTCGACACGCCGGGCCACGAGGACTTCTCCGAGGACACCTACCGTACGCTCACGGCGGTCGATTCAGCATTGATGGTCATCGACTGCGCCAAGGGCGTCGAGGAGCGCACCATCAAGCTGATGGAAGTGTGCCGACTGCGCGACACGCCGATCATGACCTTCATCAACAAGCTCGATCGCGAGGGTCGCGAGCCGATGGAATTGCTCGATGAGATCGAGAAGGTCCTGAAGATCGCCTGCGCGCCGGTGACGTGGCCGATCGGCATGGGCAGCTCGCTGATCGGCATCTACCACCTGCTCGAAGATCGCATATACGCTTACCAGGCTGCTGAACGCGGCCGCGCTGGAACCAACGAGATCATCGACGGGCTGCACAGTGAGGCGGCCACCGAGTTCCTCGGTGACCGGGCCCGGTCCTACCGCGACGAAGTGGAGCTCGTGCAGGGTGCCGCCGACGCGTTCTCGCTCGAGCGCTATCGAGCCGGCCGACAGACGCCCGTGTTCTTCGGTTCTGCGATCAACAATTTCGGCGTCACCGAATTGCTGTCGGCGTTTGTCGAGTACGCGCCGGGCCCGCTGCCGCGTGCCACGACTGCGCGCGAGGTCGATCCCCATGAAACGCGTCTGACCGGTTTCGTCTTCAAGATTCAGGCCAACATGGATCCCGGTCACCGCGACCGCATCGCCTTCATGAGGATCTGCTCCGGTCGTTACGAGCGGGGTATGCGCATGCATCACGTGCGCCATGGCAAGGAGGTGCGGGTCGGTGATGCCGTGACCTTCCTCGCGGCAGATCGTCAGCACGCCGATGAGGCGTATGCGGGTGACATCATCGGCCTGCACAACCACGGCACCATCAACATCGGCGATACGCTGACCGAAGGCGAGAACATCATGTTCACCGGCATCCCGAATTTCGCTCCGGAGTTGTTCCGGCGCGTGGTGCTGCGCGATCCGTTGCGCATGAAAGCGCTACAGAAAGGCCTCGACCAGTTGTGCGAGGAGGGGGCGACGCAGTTGTTCCGTCCGCTGCGCAATAATGACCTCATCCTCGGTGCGGTCGGTCAGCTGCAGTTCGACGTGGTGGCCTTTCGCCTCCAGGATGAGTACAGCGTGCAGGCGAGCTGGGATGCGATCAACGTCTATACCGCGCGCTGGGTGTACTGCAGTGACGCGAAGAAGCTCGCGGAATTTCGGGTCAAAGCTTACGACAATCTGGCGCTAGATCACTCCGGAGCGCTGGTCTATCTGGCACCCACCCGGGTGAACCTGCAGTTGACGCAGGAACGCTGGCCTGAGATCACCTTCCGCGAGACGCGCGAGCATCTCGCGGGCGCGGCCTGATCGGCGCATGATGCGCAGGTGAAAGCCACGCTGTTTCGCCGTCCGGTGTTTGCCTGGGCTCTCTATGACTGGGCCAATTCCGCCTTTGCTACCACGGTGATGGCCGGTTTCTTTCCCGTGTTCTTCAAGCAATTCTGGAACGCGGGTGTGCCGGCGACGGAAAGCACGTTCCGTCTTGGGATGACCAGTGGGGTGGCGAGTCTGCTGGTGGCGCTGCTGGCGCCGGCGCTCGGTGCAATCGCTGACCGCAGCGGCTCGCGGTTGCGGTTGCTGATGCTTTTCACCGTGTTGGGGGCCGCTGCCACAGCCTCGCTCGGTCTGGTCGGGCAGGGCCATTGGTGGCAGGCTGCGCTGTCGTTTCTGCTCGCCTCGCTCGGCTTCTGGGGCGGCATCGTCTTCAACGACTCGTTGTTGCTGCACGTGGCCGAACCAGCTGAATTCGATCTGGTCTCGGGTTTTGGCTATTCGCTCGGCTATCTCGGCGGCGGTGTGCTGTTCACCGTCAACGTGCTGATGACGCTGCACCCGCACTGGTTCGGCCTCGCCGATGCCGCTGCGGCCGTCCGCTGGTCCTTTGTGTCGGTCGGGCTGTGGTGGCTGCTGTTTTCCATCCCGTGTTGGCTCTACGTGCGTGAGCGCAAGGCTGCACGCGCCGATGTGCCCATGCGGACCGCAATCCGACTCGGTTTCGCGGAACTGCGCGACACACTGCACCACGTACGTCGCTATAAGCCGCTGCTGTGGTTTCTGGCAGCCTATGTGCTCTACATCGACGGCGTGAACACGGTCATCAAGATGGCGGTCGACTACGGACTGTCGCTCGGCTTCGAGCAGTCGCATCTCATCAAGGCATTGCTCCTGACGCAGTTCGTGGCGTTTCCTGCGGCGCTGGCGTTTGGCTGGCTCGGTGCGCGTATCGGCGCGACGCGGGCCATCTTCATTGCCCTCGCCGTCTATGCGGCAGCGACCTGCTACGCGTATTTCCTGAGCGACGTGGGGCAGTTCTACCGTCTTGCGGTGGTGATCGGCCTGGTGCAGGGCGGCGTGCAATCCCTGAGCCGCAGTTACTACGGACGCCTCGTGCCGCAGGATAAGTCGTCCGAATTCTTCGGCTTCTACAACATGATGGGCAAGGCGGCGGCAGTGCTCGGTCCGGTACTGGTCGGCGTGACCGCCGCGGCCACCGGCGATCCGCGGCTCGGCATGTTGTCGCTGCTGGTGCTGTTCGTGGCCGGCGCGGCGTTACTCGTCGTTGCGGCGCGGTCGGAAGCGGCCCAATCGACCACAGCGCCTGTAGCCCGGTCTGGCGCAGACCGTGCGGTTCAGCCGTAGGTTTTCTTCAGCCGCTCCACCAGCTTGATGTAGGCCTCCATGGCTTTGGTGGAATCCGTGCCCTTCTGCTTGGCCCAGGCGTCGTATTTCGCACGATCCACCATCGCAAACACGCCCGGTCGTTCGCCGCTGACGTCGCCTTCGGTGGATTGCTTGTAGAGCCCATACAGCCGCAGCATGTCCGCATCATCCGGACGCTTCTTCAACTGCTGGACTTCCTTGGCCGCCGTGTCGAATCTCTTGCGCACCTGTGCTGACATGGTGGTGAGACCCCGTGTTGGACCTGAGCTCAGCATACCGAAGGAGAGTCAGGGCCGCAGCCCCCGCACCCGCATACGCAGGCGCATCGCGGTGGCGCCGTCCGACGCGGGACCGTAACGCAGCGCTGCGTAGAGATCGCGTATCTCGAGCAGTTCTTCAGCCAGGTCGGGTGCCGTTTCAGCGGCCCGCTCCAGCACCGCAATGGGACCTTCACCCGGTTGGCGCTCGATACCGCGGCTGCGCAGCCTGCGCAGGACCTTGCCGTGCCAACGTGCGGCGGGATCGAGGCGGGGCGGGCGGTTCTGCCACGCGAGCCACGCGGTCAGAGCGAGGAAAAATGCCGCGAAACAGGCCGCAAGCGCATAACCGAGCGCCCGCCAGTCGGGATTGCGTACGCCCAACCGCTCGAGCAACTGCAATTGCGCACGCGTGTCGAAGCGCACGACGCGCTCGTTCCAGAAATCGTTGATGAGGTCCCAACCGAGCGTCACGCTGCCCCACAGGCGATTGCTCTCGCGCAGTCGTCCAGGGGCCGACTCATCGGCCGGGAGGGCTCGCACCAGGCCGCGGTTGACGCGCTCAGGTGCCACGGCCGCAGTTGGATCCACGCGCACCCAGCCACGACCCGCCAGCCAGATCTCCGACCAGGCGTGCGCATCGGATTGGCGCACGATGAAATAGCCGCCATAGGGATTGTATTCGCCGCCCTGATATCCGGTGACCACCCGCGCAGGTACGCCAGCTGCACGCATCACCACGGTGAATGCGGCAGCGTAGTGTTCGCAGAAGCCTTGCCGGGTCGTGAACAGAAATTCATCGGTCGGGTTGCTGCCGACTTTCGGCGGTTGCAGGGTGTACTCGAAGGATTGCTCGCGAAACATGCGCAGCATCGCACGCACGGCAGCCAACGGATCGGCATTCCGGGTCGCCAGTTCACGACCAAGGGCCACGGCGCGTGGATTGGCGGCGGCGGGCAGGGCCAGCATCGCCGTGCGCAAGGACGGTGGCAGTTCGGCGCCTGCCACGTAGCGCGGGTAGGACTGCAGCTGCCACGCGGTCACTTCGGTCACCGGTTTGCCTGCCAGCAGCGTGTAGTCATAGGCCAGTGTCGCTGCCGTTGACTCCCACTGCGCAGGCATGTCGAGCGCAAATACCCAGCGCCGCGAATGCGGCTCCAGCGTGATCTGGTAATCGACCGGCGCACCCAAGCCCTGCACCGGTTGCGGCGGATACGCGCTGCCGCGGGCGTGCCGCCACCGACGGCCATCGGTTTCGCCCAATACCGGCCCGCGCCAGTAACGTTGTTGTGGCGGTGGTGGGGTTGCAGCAAACCGCACGCGGAAGGCGACCTCATCCGACAGCGTCAGTTCGGAGACATCGCCCGGCGACATTTCATCATCGAGTCCGGTGCGAGCGCTGCTGCTGGTCTCGAGTCCCCAGAACGGCCCGGGTAAGCGCGGAAAGAGCAGGAACAGCACCAGCGCCAGCGGCACGGCCTGCAGCAGCAACTGCCCCGAGCCGCGCGCGAGTTCGCGGGGCTGTGGCACCGACCGGCCGCTGTGCACGCGTATCAGCGCGGCGGTGGTCAATAGAGCGCTCGCCATCAATAGTGGCAGTTGCGACAGGGTCTGATTGCGCAAAAAACTCGCATAGGCCAGAAACCATGCGATGAACACCAGCACGGAGAGATCGCGCGGCGCACGGGTCTCCAGCAATTTGAGCGCAGCCATCAGCACCAGCAATGCGGTGCCTGCCTGCACGCCGTTGACCGTCTGGTAGGTGAACAGCACGGCGAGGGTCGCTGCCGCGACGACCACCGTGCGCAGCCAGCGCGGCGCCAGCGGCCAGCGTTGCGTTTGTGCGAGCCAGCGCCACGCCCCTGCCGCGAGCAGCAGTGCCGTCACCCAGACGGGTAGGTGAGGCACGTGCGGCAGGGTCGCCACCCCGAGGGCCAGCAGCACCCACCCGAGTGCAGGCAGCAGGGCAGCACGCTCAGACACGAGCACCCTCCGCTTCGAACAGCGCCAGCGCTGCGAGGCACCGCTCGCGATGCGCGGGCCCGCTGTCCATCGCCACGCCGGCCCCTGGCAGACGCAGGGCATAGGGTTCCCCGCGTTCGTGCGCGTCGAGCACCCAACGACACAGTTGCGAGAGTCGTGCTTCGATCGGCAGCGGGTCGAGGCTGTCCCAGTCGAACACGTGCGTGACCACCGCACTGCCGGAGAATTGCTGTACGTGCAGACCCCGCCCACGTGCGTAGGTTTTCCAGGCGATGCGTCGCAACGGATCGCCCGGCTGGTAGGGACGCAGACCGGCGAAATCATCATCGCCCGATCCGCGCGCGTGCTGTCCCGTGCGCCCGCCCGGCGCACCGGGTGGGGTGCGACCGCGTTGCGCCGGCCTCGGCCACGCGAGCGCGGTGTACTCCGGATGAATCACGGCCCACGCTCTGAAGAGTCCCAAGGGATATCGCGTGGCAACGATGAACCGCTCGAGCCGGACGCGGCCGCGACGATCCGCCGTGACCGTGAGTTCCGCTTCAGCTTCACCGGTAGCCGGCACGTCGATGGTACTGGCGAGCTCTTTACCGAGCGCGAATTCGATGCGTGTGCGCGCTCGCGCACTGGGGTTCGATACGAGTAACCCATAGCGGATCGGCTGACCGACGCAGGCCGAGCGTGCCTGCCGCAGTCGCAGCTGCAGCCCCTGCAAATTGCCGTGCGTGTGGTGCATGGCGACGAGACCGAGACTCGCGAGCAGGAACGCGAAACCGAGCGCGAGGTTGTTGTTGTAGTTCATGCCGCCGCCGACCATGGCGAACACCATGAGGGCGTAGGTCAGTCCCAGTGGCGTCGGCAGGATGTAGATCCTGTTGCGTACCAGTTCGATCGGATCGCGATCCGGACCCTGGCGACGCCGTATCCAGCGTTCCGTGCGCTCCCGCGCTGCGCGGCGCAGGCGGTCCGGCAGGGATGGCATGGCGATTTCAGGGGATGGCGACGGCGTTCAGCACGTGCCGCCCGATCTCACCCGCGTCGCCGAAGCGTGATTCGTCTCGAGCCACCAGACGGTGACCCACCACAGCCGGTAGCACGGCTTGCACGTCCTCAGGCAGCACGCCCGGGTGAGAGTGCATCAGCGCCCACGCCTGCGCGGCACGCAGCAGGGCGATCGTCGCCCGCGGCGACAGGCCGCTGCTGAACTCCGGCGCCTGACGCGTGTAGGCTGCGATGGCTTGTACGTAATCGAGCAGTGCCGGCGCGGCGTGCACGCGCGTGACCTCGGCCTGCAGACGCAAAAGTTGTCCGGCAGTGATGGCCGGTGCGAGCTCAGCCACCAGATCACGGCGATCGCGGCCGAGCAGCAACTGCCGCTCCGCCGCGGCGTCCGGGTAACCGATGTCGATGCGCATCAGGAAGCGGTCGAGCTGCGACTCGGGCAGTGCGAACGTGCCGACCTGATACAGCGGATTCTGGGTGGCGATGACGAAGAACGGCTCGCTCATCGGATAGGTTTCCCCGTCCGTGGTGACCTGCTTTTCCTCCATGGCCTCGAGCAACGCACTCTGCGCCTTGGGCGTTGCCCGGTTGACTTCGTCGGCGAGCACCACCTGCGCGAAAATCGGTCCGGCGTGGAAGCGGAAATTGCCGCTCTCCGGATCGAACACCGACACGCCGATGATGTCGGCCGGCAGCAGGTCGCTGGTGAACTGAATGCGGTGATACGAGAGCCCCAGCGAGCGCGCCAGTGCGTGCGCGAGGGTGGTCTTGCCGACGCCCGGTACGTCCTCGATCAGCAGGTGCCCGCGCGCCAGCAGGCAGGCCAGCGCGAGGCGCAGCTGCCGGTCCTTGCCGAGAATGATCCCGTTGAGTCCGCTGATCGCGTTGTCGATCAGGTGACGGCTGGTCTGTGTATCGACCGTGTCAGCGTTCGTATCCGGACTCGGCATGGTTCGATCTCCCTATCGTGCGGCCGCCACGGCCGCGAGTCTGCGCAACTGTTCCGCCAGCTGCGCGATCTGCTGGTCGAAATCGGCCACGCGGCCGCGCTCTTGTTCCACCACTTCGGGCGGCGCATTGGCGACGAAATTCGCATTGGCGAGTTTCGCCGCGCATTTGTCGCGATCCTGCTGCACCCGTCCCCGACGTTTCTCGAGCCGGGCAATCTCCGCGTTGACGTCGTCCACCAGCCGGTCGAACGGGGCCAGCACGGTGCGGCCGTCGATGATCGCGATCGCGCACGGCGGCAGGTCCGCTTCCGAGTCGATGACACTGACCGATTCGAGGTTGCCCACGCGGGCGATGATGCCCGACATGGCAGCTATCGCCGCCGCGTCGCCGGGACGCTCCGAACGCACGTACACCGGCGTCGTCCGGGCATGCGGCACATCCAACTCACCGCGAATCTGGCGGATGCCGAGCACGACCGCCTTCAGTGCAGCAACCTGATCGTCGGCCACCGGATCCACCGGCCATTCATCGGCTCGCGGATAGCGCTCGAGCATGATGGTCGGTCCCTTGCAGCCGGCCAGCGGACCCACCTTGCGCCAGATCTCCTCGGTGATGAACGGCATCAGGGGATGCAGCATGCGCAGCGCCCCCTCGAGGGTCGCAAGCAGCGTGCGCCGCGCACCCCGCCGTGCGGCGGCCGAGGACTCCGGTGATTGCAGAACGGCCTTTGCCAGTTCGAGGTACCAGTCGCAGAACTCGTACCAGACAAACTCGTACATGGCCTGAGCAGCGAGATCGAAGCGATAAGCCGCCATGCTCTCGCGCACGGTGCTCACCGCGCGGCCGAGCCGACCGCGGATCCAGCGATCGGCTGCCGAGAACTCCACCGCTTCCAGGGCGGTGTCATCGGCATGTTCCTCGGTGTTCATCAGCACGAAGCGCGCGGCGTTCCAGAGCTTGTTGCAGAAGTTGCGATAGCCCTCGACGCGGCCGAGATCGAAACGGATGTCGCGTCCCATCGTCGCCAGCGCGGCAAAGGTGAAACGCAGCGCGTCCGTGCCGAACGCCGGGATGCCCTGCGGGAACTGCTTGCGCGTCGCCTTCTCGATGGCGTTGCGCATCTGCGGCTGCATGAGTCCGGTGGTGCGCTTGGCGACCAGCGCCTCGAGATCGATACCGTCGATGAGATCGAGCGGATCGATGATGTTGCCCTTGGACTTGGACATCTTCTGACCCTGCTCGTCGCGGATCAGGCCGGTGATGTAGACCTCGTGAAACGGCACGCTGTCCATGAACTTGAGGCCCATCATGATCATCCGGGCGACCCAGAAGAAGATGATGTCGAACCCGGTCACGAGTACCGCGGTCGGGTAGAAGGCCCCGAGCTCAGCGGTCTGCGCGGGCCAGCCGAGTGTCGAGAAGGGCCACAGCGCTGAACTGAACCACGTATCGAGGACATCGTCGTCCTGCTGCAGCGCCACGCCGCTGCGCCCGTGCTTCGCGTCGGCGGCCGCCTGCGCCTCGGCCACACTGCGCGCCACGTAGACGTTGCCGGTGTCGTCGTACCACGCGGGGATGCGATGTCCCCACCACAACTGGCGGCTGATACACCAGTCCTGGATGTTGTGCATCCACTGGAAGTACGTCTTGGACCAGTTGTCCGGGACGAAGCGGATGCGCCCGTCCTCCACGGCCCGGATGGCGGGTTCTGCCAGCGGGGCGATGCGCACGTACCACTGGTCGGTCAGCCACGGCTCGAGCACGGCGCCGCTGCGATCACCGCGCGGCACGGGCAGGGTGTGGGCATCGACCTTCTCGAGCAGCCCGAGCGCCTCGAGATCGGCGATGACGCGTTTGCGAGCCTCGAAGCGGTCGAGGCCCTGATACGCGGCCGGCACCGCATCGTTGAGCGCAGCATCAGCCGTCAGCACGTTGATCATCGGCAGGTCATGACGCTTGCCGATCTCATAGTCGTTGAAATCGTGGGCGGGCGTGATCTTGACGCAGCCGCTGCCGAAGGCGGGATCGGCATAGCTGTCGGCGATCACCGGAATGAGTCGATCCGTGAGCGGCAGCCGCAACTGGCGGCCGATCAGGTGCTGATAGCGCTCATCGTCGGGATTGACCGCGACCGCCACGTCACCCAGCATGGTCTCGGGTCGCGTAGTGGCAACGACGAGATGACTGGAGCCATCCGCAAGCGGATAGCGCAGGTGCCAGAGATGTCCAGCCTCCGGCTCCGACATGACTTCGAGATCCGACAGCGCGGTGTGCAGCACCGGATCCCAGTTGACGAGTCGCTTGCCGCGGTAGATGAGGCCTTCCTCATGCAGGCGCACGAAGACTTCCTGCACCGCATGCGAGAGCCCCTCGTCCATGGTGAAGCGGTCGCGCGACCAGTCCACGGAGTTGCCGAGGCGACGCATCTGGCGCGAGATCGTGTCCCCGGATTGACCCTTCCACTCCCAAACCCGCTGCACGAAGGCATCACGGCCGAGTTCATGGCGCGTCTTGCCTTCGCCGCCCAACTGGCGCTCGACCACCATCTGCGTGGCGATGCCCGCATGGTCGGTGCCGGGCTGCCACAACGCCCGCTCGCCCTCCATGCGGTGGAAACGGGTCAATGCATCCATCAAGGTGTGCTGGAACGCATGCCCCATGTGCAGCGTGCCCGTCACGTTCGGCGGCGGGATCACGATGCAATAGGGCGTGCCACTGGCGGCAGGGGCAAACCAGCCGGCGGCTTCCCAGGCCTCGTAGAGGCGGGTTTCGATATCGCGGGGGGAGTAGCTCTTGTCCATCGGGGGTCTCGGCTCAGTGACCGCCGATTATAGCCGCCGGGCGACGGGCCGCCCGGCTTCAGTTGTTGGGGTCGGGGACCTTGAAGTGCTCGAGGATGATGCGCGAGACCAGCGTGGGCAACTGCGACTTGAGGCGATCCGAGACCTGCTCGAGCATCAGGGCCTCCATTTCGCGGCAGGCGTTGTGCACCAATTCGTCGGTTTGCTGGTGAACGGCCGCCGTCAGGTGCGCTTCCAGTTCTTCGAGCGACAGCACGACCGGAGCACGGGCGGCCTCATCGGGGGTTTCTTCAAAGACGTCGGTCAGCACCGGAATCGATTCGAGCGGCAGACTCATGCGGACTCCCTGGGCCGTGCCCAACGGTGGTCAGTTGATGTCGTGCTTGGCGGGTTCACAGCCGGCATCGCGGTAGCCGCGCCATCGCTGACGCGCCCGCCCTCGGGACTCCTCGCTCGACCCCACCACCTCACAGACGCGAGAGTACCGCGAAAAATCGGCCGGCGCATCGTGGGCGAGGTTGATCAACACGTCGTTGTGCGAGTCCGGCATGGCCGTGTGGCTGATCAGCACCGGTGTGAGCGCTGCCAGTTCCGGCTCCGTGGGCCAGGTGGCATGTGGAATGAAGCTGCGGTCGGCATAAGTCCACAGCAGTTCATCGAGTTCGACCGTCTCGGCCGTGCTCGTCGTCCGGACGGCGACCTGCAGGCCCTGTTCGTAGGCCTTTTCCACCAATCGGCAAACGGTCAGCAGACGCGCTCGCGCGTCGCCCGCAGCCATCAGGTAGAAGTCGATCTGGGGCATGACCGACGCGGCCTGCTCAGCCGCGCGAGATCAGGAAGTCGAGCAGCAGTGGCACGGGCCGACCGGTGCTGCCTTTCGCCGAACCACCGAGCCAAGCCGTGCCGGCGATGTCGAGGTGAGCCCAGCGCAGCCCCTTCACAAACTTTTCGAGGAAACACGCCGCCGTGATCGCGCCGCCGTCGCGACCCGCGACGTTGGCGAAGTCGGCGAAGTTGCTCTTCAGCCCCTCGTGATACTCCTCGCTGATCGGCAGTTGCCAGCAGCGATCCTCTGCGCGGCGACCCGCCGACTGCAGTTCATCGGCCAGGTCCTCGTCGTTGCTCATGAGGCCGGTGTGGTGTGCGCCGAGCGCAATCACACAGGCGCCGGTGAGGGTGGCAATGTCGACCACCACGGCGGGCTTGTAACGGCGCGCGTAGGTGATCGCATCGCACAGCACCAAGCGGCCTTCGGCATCGGTGTTGAGAATCTCGATGGTCTGGCCCGACATGCTCTTTACGACGTCGCCCGGTTTGGTGGCCTTGCCGCCCGGCATGTTCTCGCAGGCCGCAATGATGCCGACCAGATTTTGCCGCACGCCAATCTGCGCTGCCGCCTTCAAGGCGCCGAGCACACTGGCGGCACCGGTCATGTCGAACTTCATCTCGTCCATCGCGGCGGCGGGCTTGATCGAAATGCCGCCGGTGTCGAAGGTAATGCCCTTGCCCACCAGCGCAACCGGTGCATCGCCTTTGCGGCCACCGTCGTACTGCAGCACGATCAGTTTGGCCGGTTCGGCGCTGCCGGCCGTCACTGACAGAAACGCGCCCATCTTCAGTCGACGTAATTCCCGCTCATCGAGAATCTTGACCTTGATGCTGCGGTGGGTTTTGGCAAGTTCACGCGCGCGCTGGGCCAGATGGCTCGGGGTGCAGACGTTGGCCGGCAGGTTGGCCAGATCTCGCGTGAGCGCGCTGCCTGCGGCGATGCCCTGACCATGCAGCAGACCCCGCTCGGCTTCGGCCTGCTGGTCGCGGGCACTGACTGCCACGCCGAATGAAGTCAGGGCCGGAGCGGCCGGTGCGCGCGTGCTGCGAATCGCCGGGACCCGATAAAGACAATGGCCGATCGCTTCGGCGGCAAAACGGCCGCGGTAGTAGGCGTCCGTGCGCTCGATCGTCTCCAGCGACAGATAACTCACCGCGTCCTTCGCGCCCGTTTTGGCAACCGCGTTGATGGCCGTGACCAGCGCCTTGCGATACTGCTTGCGGCCGAAACCGTCCTTCTTGCCGAGGCCCACCACCAGCACCCGCGGGCAGGGGCCGCGTTCGGTGTCGAGCAGGGTGGTCTCGCCCGCCTTGCCGCGGATATCGCCACGCTTGATGAGGCGCGCGATACGGCCGCCGAGAGCAGCGTCGAGTTGCGCAGCCGCACCCGACAGCGCGGCCGATTCGTGTAACCCGACGATGGCGCAATCGGTTTTCTGACGGGCGGCGGAAGCGGTGACGACGAAGAAACGCATGAGGTGATCCTGAAGGGCTGGGGAGGGGTGGGGCAGTCGATTGCAGGGGGCAGTATTCAGCGCCGCACTGTGACCGTTACACTTGCCGCTGCACCCCGTCTCGGTTGGCCGCACCGGCCGGTGGGCGGGTGGCGAACGGCGAGCGAATTCTACACCTTCCAGGCCCGGAGCAGCGATCCTTGCTGACGCGACTCGATCGATACCTGCTACGTGAAGTCGCGCTGAATTTCCTCGCGGTGACCGGTGTGCTGCTGGTGGTGCTGCTGTCGAACCAGTTCGCCCGCGTGCTGGGGCAGGCGGTGCAGAACGGGTTCCCCGGCTCCATGGTGCTCCAACTCATCGGTCTGACCACCACACAGCAGCTCACGGTGCTCGTACCCATGGGTTTGTTCCTCGGCATCGTGCTCGCGCTAGGCCGGCTCTATCACGAGAGCGAGATGACGGCGATGTCGGCGTGCGGCGCGAGCACGCTCGGCATCTTTCGTCCGATCCTGCTGCTGACACTGGCGGTCGTGGCGCTGCTGGCGGCGCTGTCATATCGCTGGGTGCCGCAGGCTTGGGCCAAATCGCAGGAGATCCGCGTCGAGGCCATGCGGGCCGCGCAGTTCGGCGCTCTGGAAGCGGGCCGATTCCGCACTTTTTCCACGGGCGATGCAGTGTTCTACGCCGAGCGGGTCGGTGCCAACGGCGAGTTGTACGGCGTTTTCGTACAGCGTCAGGTCGAGGATCGTGTCGAGGTGGCCGTGGCCGAGCGGGCGGTGCAGCGCGGCGCGGGACAGGCCGAGCAATTGTTCGTGCTGTACGACGGTCGCCGCTATGAGGGGGTGCCGGGCAATCGCAATTGGCGCATCGTCGAGTTCAAGGAACATGGCATTCCCGTGATGCTGCCTGACCTGAAATCCAAAAAGGAAAAGCAGGATCTCAAGCCCACCAGCGAGCTGCGTAAATCGAGTGCGCCCGCCGACCGGGCCGAGCTGGCCTGGCGCACGGCCGTGCCCGTGATGGCGCTGGTGCTGATGGTGCTGGCGGTGCCGCTCGCCAAATTGCGGCCACGCGAGGGCCGCTTCACGCGGGTCGGTCTCGCCGTGCTTGCCTATTTTCTGTACTCGAATCTGCTCTCGGCAGTCCGTGTCTGGATCCAGAAGGATGCGCCGGGCGGTCAATTCGGGCTGTGGTGGGTGCATCTGATTCCACTGCTGCTCGCCGCGTGGTTGATCTGGCGGGATGAGCATCCGGGCAGATTGTGGCCGGCACGCGCGGCGGCCAAGTCCTCCGGCGGTGCGGCGTGAGTCGCCTCAGCGGTTACATCCTGCGCACCGTACTCGCCTATACCGGGCTCGTGGCGCTGGTGCTGCTGGCGCTCGGCGCGCTGTTCCTCTTCATCGGACAACAGGATGACATCGGGACCGGCAGCTACACGGCGAGTCAGGCGATGATCTTCGTCGCGCTCAATCTGCCTGCCTATATGGTGCAACTGCTGCCGATCGCCGCATTGATCGGTACGCTGCTCGGACTCGGCAATCTCGCCACCGGCAGCGAACTCGTGGTGATGCGCGCCTCCGGCGTCAGTACGGGACGCATCGCGCTGTGGCTGGCCCTTGCCGGCCTCTTGCTCGCTGGTTTCACCTTCGTGCTCGGCGAATACGTGGCGCCGCCGCTCGGCAAGTATGCCAAGCAGATGAAAGTGTTCAGCAAGTACAACGAATTCAGTCTCGCCGGCAGTCGCGGCACCTGGGTACGTGATGGCGACACCATCATCAGCGTCGAGCAACAGTCGGCGAGTACGCGTTACGGTGGTGTCCGCGTGTTTCGTTTCAGTGGCAATCGCGAATTGCAGAGTGTCGGGCGGGCAGCCGCCGCGAGTGTTGCCAAAGACAATCAATGGGAACTCGAAGATTACGTCGAAACCAGTTTCTCCGCTGCCGGCGCGCAGTCCCGGAAGGTTGCCAGCGAGCGCATCGGAACCGCACTGTCGCCGGAATTTTTGGGCCTGGCGGTGCTGGAGCCCGATGCCATGGGTCTCGGTGAACTGCGTACCTACGTCGAGCACCTCGAGCACAACCGGCTCGACTCCACACGCTATCGCATCGCGTTCTGGTCACGGATAGCGCGACTGGTGGCATTGGTGCTCGTGGTCATGCTGGCGCTGCCGTTCTGTCTGGGCTCCTTGCGCAGCGCAGGGCAAGGTGCGCGCAGCGTGATCGGCATCCTGATTGGTGCGGGATTCGTGCTGCTGAGCCAGACGCTCGAAAGCGGCGGTCAGTTATTCGGGCTGCCCTCGCAACTGATCGCCTGGTTGCCGACCGCGCTGCTCGCGGCACTGACCGCAACGCTGCTCTGGCGCACGCGCTAGCCCTTCGAGCCTCGCGGTGCGACGGTCGCAGGTGGCAACACGTCACCCGCGCCGTTGCGGGCGCTGTACTTTCTCGGTGACGACCACACGGGTACCGGACTGGATGTCATGCCAGGCGCGCCTGTCGCGGTCGATCAACATCCACAAAAATCCGAGACCGGCCGGGAGCCACGAGAGGATCGACCAGGCGAGCCGCACGGCGGTGTCGTGCCAGGTCAGCAACTGGCCATCCTCCCGCTCGACGCGTAAACGCCAGCTCGACATGCCGAGCGTCTGGCCGCGCCGGGTCCAGAACAAGCCGAAAAAGGCAAACGTCAGTGCCAGCAGCGTGAGCTGATACGTCAGCCGCAGCACCGGGTGGTTCGAGCCCGCGATGGCTTCGCCGCCGGTCAGCGGCAGCAGCAACCCGGTGGTCACCATCAGCAGTGCGAGCAGCAGCAAGCCGTCGTAGAGCATCGCGCCGAGGCGCCGCAGCAGCGTCGCACGCGGCATCAGAATTTCTCGGGCCGCAGTACGCTCACGTCCTGGACGAACAGGATCATCGCGTAATGATCATAGAAACGTGCCCGGATGCGCTCGGCAATGCGTTCGGCGGTATCCGCATCGCAGATGACCTCGACACGGATGTTGCCTGCGGGGGCCCAGTCCGCACTGCGGATGCCGCGCGAGCCGCGCCCACGTACGTCGGCGATGGTGTAGCCGCGCGCGCCGAGGGCATCGAGTTCCAGTGTCAGGTCGCGCTCGAGTGCGGCCTCGGTGACGATCGTGACCATGCGTCGTGGATGCATCATCGGCTGGCGTCCTGTGTGCTCAGTTCAGCAGAGTCTGTGCAAGCCGCTCGTAGAGCGGAATCCCGAACAGGATGTTGAAGGGGAAGGTCACGGCGAGCGAGGCGGTCAACGCCATGGCTGGATTGGCCTCCGGCACCGCAGTGCGGATGGCCGTCGGCGCGGCAATGTACGAGGCGCTCGCCGCGAGTGTCGCGAGCACGGTCACCCCGCCGACCGACAAGCCCAGCAGTCGTGCCAGCAGTGCCCCGGCGCAGCCAAACAGTAACGGGACGCCGACGCCGAACAAAAACAGAAACACGGCCTTGCTGCGCAGGGTCGCGAGTTGCGCCGCGGCGATCAGTCCCATCTCGAGCATGAACAGCGTCAGCACGCCCTTGAACAAACCGAAGTACAACGGCTGGATCGATCGGGTGCCTTCCGGTCCGCTGATCCAGCCAATGAGGAGGCCGCCAATCAGCAGCACGATGCTGCGCCCGAGCAGCAGTTCGCGGCTCAGTCGTCGCCAGTCCACATCACCAGACAAACCCCGAGCCAGCAGGATGCCGACCAGAATCGCGGGTATCTCGAGCAGGACCACCCAGACCGGAGCGCGCGCCTCGTAGTCGATGCCGCGTGTCGTCAGGTAGGCGATGACCACTGCGAACGTGCCGACGCTGACCGATCCGTAATGGGCTGCCAGCGAGCCCGCATCCGGCCGCGACACGCGGCCCAGATACCGGGCGATCAGGAAGGCGGGAATCGGCAGCAGGAAGCCGAGTGCCAGCAGCGCGAGCAATTCCTGGCCGGGCAGACCGCCGGTGTCCCGCGACAATTCGACGCCACCCTTGAGACCGATGGCGAGCAGCAGCACGGTGCTGACGAATTCATAGACCGCCGCGGGCAGCTTGAGATCGGCATGCAGCAACCCGGCGGCCACACCGAGTGCGAAGAACAGGATGACGGGGTCTATGCCGGACATGATGCGAAGCCTGATCGTCTGATGCACTGTTAGAATAGCAAGTGCGATCCGCCGCCGTGATGACAGAAAACCATCGCCCCATGATCGACCGGAATGAGACTGACCGGAACGACTTGCGCCTGATCTGGGATCTGCCCGTGCGGATCGTGCATTGGGCGCTGGTCCTGTGCGTTGCCGGCTCCGTGATCACCCACTATGCGGGCGCGGAGTGGTTCGGCTGGCACCGGCGCTGTGGCTATGCCGTGCTGGTGCTCACCGCTTTTCGCATCCTGTGGGGTTTCGTCGGCACGCGCCACGCGCGGTTCGCCGATTTCGTGCGGGGCCCGCGCGCGATTCTCGCCTACCTGCGGGCAGGTCCTGCGGCACGGGTGGCCGGGCACAATCCGCTCGGTGCGCTCAGCGTCATCGCGCTGCTCGCGACGTTGCTCACGCAGGCGGTCACGGGCCTCTTCGCCAACGATGAAGTGATGAACGCAGGTCCGTTGATGGGTTATCTGAGCCAAGCCTGGAGCAACCGCATCACGGGCTGGCATCACCTGTCAGCGAACGTGCTGTGGGGTCTCATCGCGCTGCACGTGTCGGCCGTGCTCTATTACGTGTGGGTGCGGCGTCAACCGATCATTCGCGCCATGATCACCGGCAGGCGCGCCCGCGCCGAGTTGCCGCCCTCGGCGGGGATCGCCCACTCTCGCACCCGGCTTGCAGCGATCCTGATTCTGTTGCTGACCGGCCTGCTGGCGCTCGCGATCCGCACGGCACCAGAGGCGGCAGTCAGTTTGTTCTGAGCGACGCGGTCGCGCGCGTCATTCGCTCTTGTATTTGTCGTGGCAGCCCTTGCAGGTGCCGCCCGTATCGAACAGCGCAGCCTTCGATTTTTCGAAGTCACCGGTCTTGGCGACCGCCGCGAGGTTGGCGCTGCGATCGATCAGGTCCTTGAGCTTCGCATCGAAATCGGCGCGGTTGGTCCAGGCCGAGCCCTTCAGCTTGGAGTTCTGCACCCCTTTGGACTCAGGCGGGTAGGCCTCGGTCAACATCGGCGCCAGCGCCGCCACGCGATCGGCGCGCGTGGCAAATTCCGCCGCGTTGTAGGGTGCTTTGCCCTGCGCCATCGCCGCCATCGGTCCAAAGTTCCACGCCAGCGCCTGATAGAGCGACTTGCGGTATTTGACCGCCTGCTCGCCACGCGACGGTTGATCAGCGGCCGGTACCGACACGGCGCAGGTCAGGCCGGCAACGATCAGTGCCAGCGGGGCAAAACGGCGGAAGATGCTTCGTCCGGACATGGGCAGCGCTCCTGAGGATTGAGGTCGTGGCAGGGCACGACCTTACAGGATCACTGGTTTGCAGTCACCGGGCCCGGGCCGGTGGCGCTTGCCTGGCGGGTAGTGTCTCAAGAGTCGAGCGGGATGCGATCCATGATCGCCGTCCGGTTCGCCCGCAGGATCACCCACACGGTTGCCTCGGGCGGACGATCGGCCAGGCGGGCGATCAGACCAGCCAGTTCCGGCCACTGTCGTCCCCAGTTGAGCATGCGGATCGCGTCGGATACCACGGTTGCCGCTGTTCGTGCATCGATTCGTGCATCGATCGGTACCGGCTGCGACGGCGGTGCAACCTCAATCGCTGGAGCGACCGCGATCGTCGGTGTGACCGCGGCGGTCGGAACCGCCGTTGGCGCCGCTGCAGCGGGTTGGGCGGATGCCGGTGGATCTGCCAGAGACGGGCGCGCCTGAGTCGGGCCTGTCTGCGAGGGGCCCGTCTGCGACTGAGCGCGGGCGAGCGGAATGCCGCGTGTCACGCCATCGCTGCCCAGCAGTGGCGCGAGGAACGACATCAGCTCCAACGCCGCAACGAATTGGGTGTCGCCCGCGGCACGGCGCGTGCTCACCTGTTTGCGCAGATCCAGCAGTCGCAGACGAGCCAACTCGATCACCCGTCGGGATGGACGATCGTGAGGCGGCCATTGCTGCACTTGCCAGTAACTGGCGTCGTCGAGCGCGGCGTACTTGCCATGCAGTTCGATGCTGGCCAGCCAGCGGTCCAGCAGTTCGGTCAGACGCGGATCGCTCGGGTTCATAGCGGTCCCTCCGGTTGCGGTGGGACTGTTGAGCTTAATCAACCCCCAAACGGGTACCAGTCAGGTTTGCTGAAACGTGAACCCGTAGACGGGCGGGCGTCACGGAATCGGAAAGTGGCACCGAAACGGTCGGATTTCCGCATGGGCCGGGTTCGATTTCGTGAACTCTGTCAATGAAGCGCTGTCTGAGAAATCCGCATCATCGGCCCCACTGTAGAGGCTTACTGCATTTCGTTAAATCAACCCGGCCCGAATGGGTCGCGCCATGTGGTTCATTAGGAGTTACTTCACCATGAGTGTCAGTCTCAAGAGTCGTTTGCAAGGTCTGACCATCGCGACGTTGCTCGCGCTGGTGGTCGCTGCGTGCGGCGGCGGTGGCGGGGGCGGCAGCTCCAGCAACAACGGCGGCGGCACCTCCGGTGGCGGCAATCCGCCGCCAACCACGACCAGCACGGTGTATGTCACTGGCGCGATCACGGGCTTCGGCAGCGTGTACGTCAATGGCGTGCGCTACAACTCAGATTCCGCGACCGTGCACAAGGACGATATCTCCTCCACGGTCAACGACCTCAAGGTGGGTGACGTCATCACGCTCAAGGCCGAGGTCGACGCGCAGGGCAATGCCGTCGCCAAGACCATCGACCAGAACACGCTCATCAAGGGTGTGGTGACGGCCGTGGATCCGGTCGCGCAGACCATCACGGTCAACGGTCAGGTGATCGGCATCGATGCGAACACGGTGATCGACGATTCCATCCCGGGCGCCACGCTGGCCAACATCCAAGTCGGTGATCGCGTCAAGGTCAACGGTTTCGTCAGCCCGAGTGGTCCGCTCGCCACGCGTATCGAGAAGGCCGCCGTCAACGAGACCGAGTCCGAGCTGACCGGTATCGTCGCAGCGCTCGACACCACAGCCAAGCGCTTCACCATCGGTACGCAGGTGGTCGACTACTCGACCGCAACGCTGACGGGTTTCGCGACCACGGGCATCGCCGCGGGCGACGTTGTCGAGGTCAAGGGCACGACCTTCTTGCAGGATGGCGCGCTGCAGGCCGTCAAGGTCAACAAGGAAGACGGCCACCACGAAGACGCGAAGAGCGGTGACGATGCGGAGTTCGAGGGCTATGTGACCCGCTTCGTGTCGGCAACGGACTTCGACATCAATGGCCAGAAGGTCACCACCACCAACACCACCACCTTCACGGGCGGTACGGCGGCGGACCTCGCGCTCGACGTCAAGGTCGAGGCGGAAGGCGAGTTCGATGCCAACGGCACGCTGGTCGCCAAGAAAGTGGCCCTCAAGCCGCAGAGTTCCATGAGCCTGACGGCTCAGGTGGAGTCGGTGGATACCACCGCCAGCACCTTCAAGGCGCTGGGTCGCAACTTCACGGTCACTGCGAGCACCGTCAAGCGCGATCGCAAGAACGATCTGCGTCTGTTCAGCCTCACGGATCTGGTGGTCGGTGACTGGGTTGAAGTCAGCGCCTACACCGATGCCGGCGGCAACCTCGTGGCCACGAAGCTCGAGCGTCAGGCCAGCGGCTCCAACGTCGAGTTGAAGGGCAAGGCGACCGAACTCGCTCTGCCGCTGCTCAAGGTTGCGGGTGTCCCGGTCGAGACGCTGAACACCACGCAGTTCGAGAAGGACGAAGTGGACATCACTCAGGCTGACTTCTTCGCACAGGCCTCGGACAAGGTCGTGGAGGTCGAGGGCAGTTGGAACAACACCAACCTGATCGCCACCAAGGCCAAGCTCGAGAACGAGGACGACTGATCCTGGAGTCGGCAGCGGTCGCGAGATCGACTGCCGGCGATGACAACCCGGGGCGGCAGGAGTGATCCTGTCGCCCCGTTCGTTTGGTGTCGATTGTCTGGTGCTCTTCTGGACCGTTTCAGCGAGTGGCCGTCTCGATCAGTTGAGCGTGAAAGCGCACCATGCGCTCGAGATTGGCGAGCGTGAGGTGCTCGTTGGTGCCGTGGATCATGGCCAGTTCCTGCAGTGAGGCGGCCACCGGTACGAAGCGATACACATTGCGGCTCAGTTGCAGCAGTGAACGGCTGTCCGTCATGCCGAGCACGAGCCCGGGGGCCACGCCGATCTGGCCGCCTTCGCTTGCGACCGCCGCGATCAAGCGGTAGGCGTCTGAGTCGATGGGTGATACGGGCGAGGGCTCTTGTGGTGCTCTCTCCCAATCCAATTTGACCTTCAGGCCCTGCGTTGCGGTCTGCGCCCGTTGCATCACTCGAGCCGAGGTGTCGCCGGGGGCGATGCGGTAGTTGATCCACGCCGTGGCGTCCTGTGGCAGCACGTTCTCCTTGGGACTGCCCTGCAACATGGTCGGTGCAATCGTCGTGTGCATCGTCGCGCGACCCTCGGGCGTCGCGCCGAGCCGCTGTTTGAGCAGCGGCCCGAACAGCCATTCATTGGCTACCGCGACCTTCATCAGCAGGCCACCCTCCGGTGCGAGCGCGCGCAGCATGCCCGACACGGGCCCGTTCAGTTGGAGCGGGAAAGGGTGATCCGCGATCGCCAGCACGGCGCGCGCCAGCACCTGCACGCCGGTCTCTGCCGGCGGTGTGGAGGAATGCCCACCCTTGGCCGGCGCGCTCACGCGCAGCGTCGCATAGCCCTTCTCGGCGATACCGATCAGCGCCGTGGGACGTTTCGCAACTGCCAGATCGGTGACGATCGCCAGTCCTTCGTCGAGTACGAATTCGGCGCGCGTCCCGCGTGCAGCGAGCGCGGCGCCGACGGCACGGGCCCCGGTGCCGGCAGCCTCCTCGTCGTGACCACTGACGATGATGAGAGTGCGGCGCGGTTGCCAGCCGCGGGCGGCGAGTGACTCCACTGCCTCGAACAAGGCGATCAGCGAGCCTTTGTCATCGACCGTACCGCGACCCCACACGGCGCCGTCGGCGATCGCGCCGGAGAACGGTGGCCGTCGCCAAGTGGCCTCGCTGCCCGGCGTCACGGGGACGACGTCCTGATGAGCCATCAGAATGATCGGGGCTGCGCGTGCATCGCGGCCCGGCCACGTGTAGAGCAAGGCGTAACCCTGAAGCACCTCGCGCGACATCGCGGCGTGTGCGGAGGGATAGGTCGCCACCAACCAGTCGTGCAGGCTACGCCACTCCTGCCAATCGTTTGCCGCGGGGTCCTGATGACTGATGGTGCGAAAACGCACCGCCTCACCGAGATGGGCCGCCGCACGCTCGACGTCCACGCGGATCGGCTGAGCCAGCGCCAGCGTGGTTGGTGCCGCGCGCGCTCCCAGTGGCCGAAACAGCAGCGTGCGCAAGCCGAGGATGGCTGCGAGCATGAATAAAAACGCGATCAGCATCAGCAGCAAGCCGCGCAAGGTGGACATGGTGGCAACCCGCAGTCAGTCGAATGCCGCAAGACTCTCGGCCGCGGACGCGAGCGAGTCAAGTCTGCGGTGCTTGCCAGACCCGCGTCTGCGGTGCTTGCCAGACCCGCGTCTGCGGTGCTTGCCAGACCCGCGTTGATCGGCGAGCCTAGTCACGCCATGGGTAGGATATGAAACACTCGCGCAGTGGCGGGACGGGATCCCGCAGCCCGCTGTTCGGCGCCATGTTCCTGATGGCGACCAGCGCGATTGGCCCGGGATTCATCACGCAGACTACGCATTTCACCGCGCAACTCGGTGCCGCCTTTGCGTTCGCGATCGCGGTGTCAGTGGTCGTCGACCTCGCGGTACAACTCAACGTTTGGCGCGTGATCGGCGTGTCGGGGCTGCGCGCGACTCAGTTGGGTGAAGAGGTGCAACCGGGTCTCGGTCGGTTGCTCGCGACGCTGGTGGTCATCGGCGGGCTGGTGTTCAACGTCGGCAACGTCGCCGGTGCCGGCTTGGGTCTGCAGGCCTTGCTCGGTATCTCACCGGCCTGGGGCGGGGCGCTATCGGCGCTGCTGGCCGTTGCCGTGTTTCTCTCGCCGCGCGCAGGCGTCGCCATGGATCGCGTGGTGATCGTGCTGGGCTTTCTGATGATCGCGCTCACCGGCTATGTGGCATTCATCTCGCGGCCGCCGCTGCTGGCAGCGCTCGTCAATACGGTGCAGCCCACCGCGGTCGATTTCGTCACCATCACCACGCTGATCGGCGGTACGGTGGGGGGCTACATCACTTACGCGGGCGCGCATCGACTGGTGGACGCGGGCGTGACGGGTGTGGGGCAGGTGAGCGAGATATCGCGCGCCTCGATGACCGGCGTCATCGTGACGGGCGTGATGCGGGCACTGCTCTTTTTGGCGGTGCTGGGCGTCGTGAGCGCGGGCGTGACGCTCGATGCTGCCAATCCGGCCGCATCGGCTTTTCAACATGCCGCCGGGGAATTCGGTCGGCGGGCCTTCGGTCTGGTGCTCTGGGCGGCTGCCATCACGTCCGTGATCGGCGCGTCTTACACGTCCGTGTCGTTCCTGACGGGTGCGGCGACGAGTGATACACGGCGACGGCAGGGGTGGGTCATCGTCTTCATTGCAGTGTCCACGCTCGCCTTTCTGCTGGCTGGACAGGCGCCTGTGACATTGCTGGTGTTTGCGGGGGCATTCAACGGGCTGATCCTGCCGATCGGGCTCATGCTGATGCTCTGGGTGGCTTTGCGTCGATCAGACCTGCTCGGGGGTTACCGCTACCCGCGCTGGCTCGCCGCAGTCGGCGTATTCGCCGTGCTGACCAGCCTCTTTCTCGCGTGGCAGGCGATTGGCAAGGTGTTCGCGCTGCTCATCTGAATCTCAGGCGCGCGAATCTCAGGCGCGCGAATCTCAGGCGCGCGAATCTCAGGCGCGCGGCTCAGCCCGCAATCGCAGCCCGCAATCGCAGTCAAGAGCCTCAGGCGTGAAGCCCGGCCGTGCAATTCAGGCTGCATGGGCGACGCGATTGCGTCCCTTGCGTTTGGCCGAGTAGAGCGCGTTGTCCGCTGCTGCCAGCAGCTCTGCAGGGGAGACTCGGGCCGTCGGGATCTGCGCGGCCACCCCGACACTGATGGTCACCGATCGGGCAACCGGCGACGCGGCATGGTCGATCCCGAGGGCAAGCACCGCGCTGCGCAGGTGCTCGGCCAGAGCGGTGGCGCCCGCGAGTTCGGTGTAGGGCATCAACACGACAAATTCCTCGCCGCCATAGCGGGCCGCCATGTCGGTGCTGCGACGCAAGCCCGATTTGAGGGCGCCCGCCACGCGACGCAGACACGCATCGCCGGCCGG
>Ga0209598_10000056_pt1 | contig 80669 bp, 63 predicted proteins | sample M_140807_EF_Meta_FD_187317 | JGI IMG/M metagenome (GOLD analysis project Ga0209598, IMG submission 187317) | Freshwater microbial communities from Lake Montjoie, Canada to study carbon cycling - M_140807_EF_MetaG (SPAdes) (version 2) | ecosystem: Environmental > Aquatic > Freshwater > Lake... | reverse complement strand
CTGAGCCTTGTACACACCGCCCGTCAAGCCACGAAAGTGGGGGGCATCCGAAGTCGCTGAGGTAACCGCAAGGAGCCAGGCGCCTAAGATGAACTCTGCAATTGGGACTAAGTCGTAACAAGGTAGCCGTAGGGGAACCTGCGGCTGGATCACCTCCTTTCTAAAGGATATCGCTCCTTGATTCTTCGGAGTCTTGGGGCAACCCAACGCTGAGCGCCGTTGTGAAACGCAAGTTTTATGATGGCGGGGGGTGCTGGGTCCAAAGAATTGTGGAGACGATCGTGACTCGCGGAGCTTCGGCTCTGCGGGGTTATGCCGAAGAAAGAGATCTGCGTGGCAGGGAAACCTGTCGAACGCAAAACTGCCGCTGCCCTTCGGGGTAGTCATTGAACGAGACCCACCGGGGCTGCCGAAGCCCCGGTGGGTTTTTTTTTGCGCACGTTTGGTCAGATGGGCGTGTTGTTGGCCGGTGGCGTGCCCATGCTGTTGTTCTCCGGCTGTTGTTCTCTCTCTGGCTGTTGTTTTCTCTCTGGCTGTTGTTTTCTTGGGGAAGCTCTTCCCTCCGATCGCCGGCCCGTTACGATGCAGACCCGGAACGACCGGGGTTTTTCCCCCCAGGCAGGTTCGATTTATGGCGATGCAGTCAATTGCCGGAGTTTCTCCGCCGTCCGTCAAGGAAACGACGGTGATGACCGTCTGGCCGTCGGTGGCATCGACGTCGTTGGGGAAGACCCTGGGGCGTCTGTTTCGCATCAAAGATGGATTCGGGCCCGTTTCGATCGGCCGATTGGCCCTTCTTGCGTGCATCCCGGTCGGGTTGATGCTCTATCTTTCGCTCCGCTTGCCGTGGGCCATTCAGCGGTATCGCCTCACGAATCGGCGGGTGATTGTCGAGCGCGGCTTGAACGCGCGGATCCAGCAATTCGTCGACTTCGATAAGTTTGACTCGATCGAACTTGTTGTCGAGCCGGGGCAGGAGTGGTACGCGGCTGGGGACCTCGTTTTTCGCAAGGGGGCCGTGGAAACGTTCCGGCTCCCGGGAGTCAGTCGCCCGCAATCGTTCCGGCAGACATGTCTCCGAGTGCAGCATTCCTACCGGAGCGTTGAGGCCCATCAGCCGCATCCCGTCGGCGCGGCCTGACTCTGGGCCGTTCGCCGTTGATCGCTCCTCCACCGAGGGCCAGTCGATTGGATCGGGGTAAGGTATTTTCTGATCGCTCCTCGATCAGACTGGACGGCGTCCGATGATTGGCCCGCGGGCAGCGATTTCGGCAGCGATGGCCCGGCGTGCCTGGGGATCGAGTTCGCAGGAGTGCGCGGCCGCATTGACAATCACCTGCTCCGGGGATGTCGCCCCGAAGAGAACGCTCGTGATCCCCGGCTGTTCGGTGGTCCAGGCGAGGACCAAGTCGGCGAGCGGTCGGTGCAGTCTTTCGGCTTCCTGACGCACCGCGTCGACGAAGTCGAGATTCCGCTGGAATTCGGCACCGTTGAACATCGGGTATTTGTGCCGGCTGTCCGTGGTAGGGAAGGTGCGGTCGCGGGTTATCCCTCCGGCGAGCAGGCCTTTCATGAGGGGCCAGTAGGCGACGATTGCCACGCCGTGACCCTGGCACCACGGAACGATGTCGTGCTCGATCTCGCGTTGCAGCATGTTGTAAGGGAGCTGGCAGGCTGAAAGAGGGCAGGCTTCCGCCGCGATCGCGAGCTGGTCGAGGGAGACATTCGAAACGCCGACTGCTCGGGTCAGGCCTTCCGACCGGAGGCGTTCGAGCTCGGCCATCGAGACCTCCAGTTTCACTCCCGGATCTGGGGCGTGGAGATAGAGGAGATCGAGATGATCGGTGCCGAGCCTCCCGAGGCTCTCCTCGACTTCCCGGCGGATCCGTTCCGGGCGGCCATCGACGCATTGCTTCCGCCCCGGCTCCCAGTGAATCCCGCATTTTCCGGCGATGAAGAGCTCGTCTCGGCGGCGGTCCCGGATGGCCGTGCCGATCGCCCGCTCACTCTCCCCCTCCTCGCCATAACAATAGGCCGTGTCGAGGTGGAGAATGCCGGCGTCGAGGGCAGCCGCCACGGTGGCAACGGCGCCATCGCGCGTGATGCCCTGGCGCGTCATGCCTGCGAGGGGCCAACAACCGAGCCCAAGGGGGGGAATGTGAAGCCCACTGCGGCCGAGCGGGCGAGGGGTCGTGTCCATCGAATCAGCGATCCTGTCGGTGGGCGGCGCCGGAAGGCTCCGGGGGATCAGGGAAACGGCCGTCTCGGAGGAACGCGGCCACCAGTTCGGCGGCGTCTTTACGGAAAAGCAGGCTCGAATGGAGGCAATGGACGGTGGCGTGGTCGTGCGGTGCTTCGGGCCGTGTGCTTTCGGGGGCGATGATCGCGTCGCGTCCCGCGGCGATGACGCCGATCTCGACCCCCTGCGGCATCGGGAGCGAATTGACCAGGCTGTCCTCGGTGGTTGAGAGCTCCGCCACCGGGAGGAACATCCTGCCGAAGATTCCCTTCGCAGCCGTGGCGACGAACGATCCGCGATTCGGCGGGGCGAGCATCACGAACCGTCCGAGCTTCGTGGGCCGAAAGCGGTCGAGTGCCGCCCGGGCGATGATGCACCCCATGCTGTGGGTCACGAGATGGAGCGTGTCGATCGTCGGTTCCGCGTCGAGCGCGCGGAGTTCGGCGGCGAAGCGATCGGCATGGACCAAAAGCGAGCAGCACATGTTCCGGTAGCCCCACGGCGCGGTGCGATAGCCTTGACGACGGAGTCTGCGGGCGAGCAGCGTGAGCATCAGGCTGTGGGCGAAGAATCCGTGGACGAGGGCCACGCAATGCCGCCCCGTCCCGGCATCGTCAGGATGGCCGGTCCGAACGGCGGGCCCGGGGGTCATCGAGCCGGTCCCGGGGGAGAAACGCCGGGCCTCCCCGAAGGACCGCCTGCCGCCAGGCCCGGGCGTTGGGGGGCTGGGCAGCAATCGAGCGGACAGACGTCGTGGCTGGCCGGCATGCTTCCGATGGCCAGACGCTCGGCCGATTCGCCGTGCCGTTCCGCGACCAGATCGCGGATCATCGACACGAAGGGAGCCACCGTGCCGACGGTCGCCACCCGTTCGAACCGCATCCCGAGGCTCCGGCAGAGGTCAGCGGCCTCCGTGTCGAGGTCGTAGAGAACCTCCATGTGGTCTGAGATGAAACCGATCGGCACCACCACCACCCGATCCCCGCCGGCTGCGTGGAGGGCCCGGATCCGGTCGCAGACATCGGGTTCGAGCCACGGCTGGCCGGGAGCGCCACTGCGGCTCTGGTAGACGAGCTCCCAATCGCTCACGCCAGCCTCGGTTGCCACCAGCCGGCTCGATTCCCGCAGTTGGGCGACATACCGGCAGGAATCAGCCATCGAGACCGGGATGCTGTGGGCCGTGAACAGCACGGGCGTCCGCTGTCGCTGGTCGGCGGGAAAGGCCGACAGGCTCCGGACGAGGTTGTCTGCCATCGGGCCGATGAATCCCGGGTGATTGAAGAACACGCGGAGCTTGTCGACCCGGGGGGCCCGGTCTCCCAGCGGGGCACAGGCAGCCTGAAGGTTCTCGCGGTACTGACGGCAGCCTGAATAACTGCTATACGCACTGGTGACAAATGCCGCCACGCGCCGGATACCCGCATCGGCCATCTCGCGGAGCGTGTCGCTCAAAAGCGGGTGCCAGTTCCGGTTGCCCCAGTAAACGGGGAGATCGGGGCCGTGGTCGGCGAGCTCCTTCCTGAGGGCTTCCAGAAGGGCGAGGTTTTGGGCGTTGATCGGACTCCGGCCGCCGAAGTGGTGGTAGTGCTCCGCCACCTCGAGCATCCGCTCCCTCGGAACGTTACGGCCGCGGAGCACGTTCTCCAGAAACGGCATGACATCGTCGGGGCCATTTGGACCGCCGAACGAGACAAGGAGCACAGCGTCGTAGGTACCTGCCATGGGGGGGCTCACAACACTGGTCGTGGCCGTAGTCTCCGAAGGTCCGTGGGCCAAGAGGGGGAAAGGGCACCCTGATTGCTGGCGCCCGACCGGGGACACGCTGCCGCGGGTGGTTGGCGAGGGGCACGGCTGCCAGGAGGCAGCGACAAAGTCCCGGCCGCCGAAGCCCGACGTTTCTGCGGTTTCCGCCCGCGCCGCACAAATGACCCCACGGGGATTCGAACCCCGGTCGCAGGCTTGAAAGGCCCGTGTCCTAGGCCTCTAGACGATGGGGCCGGAAGGTTGCGGCGCGGACGGAAAACCGAATCATCTAAAATCGTCGCTCAAAGATCGTCGCTGCGGAAATCGATTCTTGGAAGGGCCCCACGCCTGGTCGCCGAAATCCTCAACTCGCCGAAGGGCGTCACCTTCAGGGCGGGGAGCTCTTCAGGAGAGGGGTTCGGATCGACGGTCGTCGAGGCCAGCCGTGGCGGCCGCCGAATCCGCGACCCCTATAGCAGGGGAAGAAAGGGCAGCGGAAGACGAATCGACGTCGGGGAGCACGTCGTCCCCTCGGGCGATGGCGTCAAAAACCTCCCTCCGATGGACCGGAACTTCCTTAGGGGCTTCAACCCCGAGACGAACCTTATCCCCACGGATTTCCACCACCACGATCGTGATGTCGTTGTTGATGACGATGCTCTCGTCCTTCTTCCGCGACAGGACAAGCATGGATCGTTCCTTGACGCAAGGGCGACAGTCACCGTTCGGAGACGGCCGCCAGTATCGCCGGTCCAACCGGCGTGGGAATGAGCAGGTTCGTCAAACGATTCAAACCAGGTATTTGTAAATGTTTCCGCCGTTTCGTCAAGCTGCCCAACGCTCTTGCGGTCTTTTCGGGCCGATTTGCCTTCCCGAACGGCAGACGGGGGAGGGCCGGCGACCGGACAGTTTGGCTTGTCCCGGTCGACGTGAGCCCCCAGTGCCCTCCGCTCCCAGCCCGATCGGAGCGGGAGGCTCTCCACTGCAGCACCGCTTCGAGAACCGCTTCGGTCTGGCGTGGGACGGGCGGCCGGGGAGGTTTGCTCCGGGGCAAGCGGGGCGATGCCGGTCGCGGCTTGTGGTGATTCACTGGCCTCCTATACTTCTTTCAGACCGAGGTTTGCAGGAAAGAAGACCGGGGTCTGTGCGGTCCGCGCTGCCAGGCCTCGAGCCGGGGCGTTGGGCGTTTTGTGCCGACATCCTGAACCGCAGTCCAGTCCCCTGGCGGATCGCCGCCCTCCCTCCAGCGCCGGGTTTCCCATGACTGAGTGGTTTCGCAACGTCTACACCGCCGTCGCCACGGTGGTGCAGGGCATGCTGGTCACGCTCCGCGTGTTCGGCAGCACGTATGACCAGAAACGGCGGACGTTCACCGAACACTTCGAATATCCGGAACTTCCGGCCCCGGTGGCGGCCCGTTACCGGGGCTTCCACCGCTACGACCTGACGACCTGCATCGCCTGCGACCAGTGTGCCAAGGCGTGCCCTGTCGACTGCATCTACATCGGTAAGGAACGCGTCAGCGGTGGCAAGGGCTTCCAGGTCAGCGGCTTCACCATCGATTATTCGAAGTGCATGTTCTGCGCCCTGTGCGTCGAGCCGTGCCCCGTCGACTGCATTTTCATGGGATCGACCCTCGACTTGAGCTGCTACAGCCGCGACGGAACGATCGTCGACTTCGCCCGTCTCCCCGTTGACGTTGCCTGGGGGAGATCGACCCTCAATCCGACGGCCGTCGCTGCCTCGAAGGTGATCGTCGATCCGGTCCACGGGGGCCCCAACCAATAGAAAACTGCCTCCATGGGCCGTGATGGGGGAATGGCGGTGGTGCGTGGTCGGCCCGCTCCGCAGTCATCGATCGATACCGGCGGCTGGTTCGAGGCGGCCGACGGCAGGCGTTGGTCAGGCTCGCCCTCCCGGTCCCGGTCGTTTCCGACATCGTTGTTGAGCCCTTTTCCGATCGTCCCCTGTCGCATCTCCGCCGCGAGTCACTCCCATGCCCTCGTTTCTCGACCCGACGATCCTGGCCGGTTTCGTGGCGCTGTTCGTGGCGATCGGCGGGGCCTTCCTCGCGGTCAACCTGCTCCTGGGGTGGCTCGTGCGCCCCCGCCTACCCAACGCCGAGAAACTCGAGGCCTATGAGTGTGGTGAACCGGCGATCGGTTCGAGCTTCGTCCAGTTCGACCTCCGGTTCTACGTCGTGGCGCTGCTGTTCATCATCTTCGACGTCGAGGTCGCACTCTTCTTTCCCTGGGCGACGGTCTTCGGCAAGGCAACGCAACTGTCAGATCCGGCCCTCCAGACGGTGCAGGCCGACGGCGTGTCGTTGACGCCCGCCGCTGCCGGACTGCTGCGGGAATTGGGGATCGATCGCCCGGTCATGCCCGATTTCTCCGCAACCGCCGTTCCCGGCGGGGCGGCGGTCGATCCCTCGATCGGGGCGGTCCCACGTCCTGCGGCTGTGGGGCTGGCTGCGGCCCGGCAAGACGTCTCCCGGGCGGGAGGATTGCTCGCCCGCCTGGCAGTTGCCGACATGGTGACATTTTTCGCCGTGCTGCTGGTCGGTTTCGCGTACGTCTGGAATCGCGGTGACCTCGATTGGGTGCGGGCGACGTCGAACCAGCGCGGGGCCGCGTCCGGGCGCTGACAGTCGGCGGGTGGGGAATCGGGCGTGGATCGAGGCCGTGGCGTGAATCACAGGAGTCGTGGCGATGAGAGGTCCTGGTTTTCTTGAATCGATCGAGGCTGCCTGCCCCGGGGCTGTGGTGGGGAGCCAACTCGAGGCACTCGATCCGTGGCTCGAGATCGCCCCGGCACGGATCGCGGAGGTCTGCCACTGGTTGAAGTCGAAGGGGGAGCCGCGCTTCGACTCGCTGCAGTGCATCACGGCGGTCGATTGGCTCGAGACCGATCCCAAGAAGGCAGCCAAGGTTTCGTGGCAACCGCACCTGGAGATGGTTTACCACCTCTGGAGCACGCCGGCCCGCGCCAGCCTCGTGCTCAAGGTCAAGCTTCCCCGCTGGAGTGGTGACACTGCTGGCCACCTCCCGGAGATTCCGAGTGTCGCCGGCGTGTGGCGCACTGCCGACTGGCACGAGCGGGAGGTCTACGATCTCTCCGGCGTGTCCTTCACCGGTCATCCAGATCTGCGTCGGATCCTCTGCCCCGAGGATTGGGTCGGCTACCCTCTCCGCAAGGATTACGAGATGCCGATGGAGTACCACGGCATCCGCTGTCGTTGAAGCCCGTCACGGTTGGGCCACGGTCAATGCTTCATCCCTCCCGCGTCATCCGCTCCCGTCTCCCCCCGGATTGAACCGCCATGCCAGACCTCATCGAAGACGATCCGCGGATCATCGAGTTCGACGTCCGTACCGACGAGATGCTCGTCAACATGGGGCCGCAGCACCCGAGTACGCATGGCGTGTTGCGGTTGGTGCTGCGGACCGACGGTGAAATCGTTTCGGAGACCGAACCCCACATCGGCTATCTCCACCGCTGTGCCGAGAAGATCGGGGAGAACCTCTCCCCCCGGCAGTGGATCCCCTACACCGACAGGCTCGACTACCTGGCGGCGATGAACATGAATCTCGGCTGGGCCCTGACGGTCGAGAAACTGATGCGGCACGAGGTCGGGGAGAAGGCCCGTCACCTCCGGGTGCTGATTGCCGAGCTGAACCGGATCTCCAGCCATCTCGTCGGGATGGGGGCCTACGGCCTCGACCTGGGGACGTTCAGCCCGTTTCTCTATGCGTTCCGTGAGCGCGAGAAGATCCTCGACCTGTTCGAGGAGGCCTGCGGCGCCCGGCTTACCTACAGCTACATCACCGTCGGCGGGGCGACCGCCGATCTCCCTCCCGGCTGGCTGCAGCGGTGTGAGGCGTTCCTCGATCAGTTCGAGCCGATCATCAAGGAGTACCACGCCCTCCTCACGACCAACGCGATCTTCGTCAAGCGGACCGCCGGCGTCGGGGTGCTCTCCCGAGCGATGGCGATCGACTACGGCTGCAGTGGGCCGGTGCTCCGCGGCAGCGGTGTCGACCAGGACATGCGCCGGGATGGCGAGAGCCTCTACACCGGGATGTACGACGGCTACGCCTTCGAGGTGGCGGTGCAGAAGGAGGGGCGTTATCCCCGCGACCACAGCTACCCGAAGGTGCCATCGGAAGCCGTGCTCGGCGACTGCTGGCACCGGTTCTTCGTCCGTATGCTCGAGGTCGTGCAGTCGATGGATCTGGTCCGTCAGGCGATCGACCGCTACGCCGCCTGCCCGGAGCCGCTCCCTGAACCGCTCAAGCTCTCCGAGAAACTTCCCGTTGGCGATGCCTACCTCGAAACCGAGGCCCCGAAAGGGCAGATGGGGTTCTACGTCGTCGGCAACGGCACGTCGATCCCGTGGCGTGTCCGGGCCCGGTCGAGCTCGTTCTCAAACCTCTCGGTGACGCACGAGCTGTGTCGCGGCTGCTTGATCGCCGATGTTCCGGCGATCGTCGGCAGTCTCGACATCGTGATGGGGGAGATCGACCGCTGACCGCCGGTGGCTCGAGCCCCGGCGCAGGGCGCGGGACGGCTCCGCGGCGGTTTTCCCGCTGGCACTTGTGATTCGGGACGGCGTAGGTCAAACTTCGTGGGAATTTTCACGATGTCGGCTTTCCGACGGGAAAAACCCGATACGCCGCGATTTTCCCCAGGGTGTGAAACGGGTGGTGCATGGCTGAATTCCTGATCGGTCTGGGACTACCCGGTTGGGTGGCTTGGAGCATCGCTGCCCTCGTGGCCGCGGTTCTGCTTCTGAACGTCATCGCCGGCGGTGCGCTCGTGTTCATCTGGGCGGAGCGGAAGATCGCCGCCCGGATCCAGGATCGCCTCGGCCCGACCCGCACCGGCGGGCGTTTCGGTTGGCTCCAGTCGCTCGCCGACGGCATCAAACTCCTCGCCAAGGAGGATTTGATGCCCGAGGGCGCCGACGGACTCCTTTTCCGGCTGGCCCCCTATGTGAGCTTCTGCGCTTCGTTCTGCGCGTTCATCGCCTTGCCCTTCGCCTTCGACGTCGTCGGTCAGCGACTGAATGTGGGCGTCTTCTTCGTCGTCGCCGTGCTCGGCCTGGAGGTGTTCGGCGTGATCCTCGCCGGCTATGCCTCGGCCTCAAAATGGTCGTTGTTCGGGGCGATGCGCGAAGCGGCCCAGGTGGTGAGCTACGAGGTGCCGCTGGGGATGTGCGTCGTCGTCCCGGTGATGCTCGCCGGCACCATGGATCTGGTCACGATCGGCGAGAAACAGGCCGGTTGGATGTCGAGTTGGTATCTCTTTCACGATCCGTTCACGTTCATCATTTTCTGGGTCTACGTGACGTGCGCCGTGGCGAGCGTGAATCGCGCCCCCTTCGATCTCGCCGAGGCAGAGAGTGAACTGGTGGCAGGATTCCACACCGAATACTCGGGGCTCCGCTGGAGTTTCTTCTTCATGGCCGAGTACGGCTCGATGTTCCTCGTCAGCGGCCTGGCTGCGGTGCTCTTCCTCGGTGGCTGGAACGGCCCGGTGCCGGTGGCCCGGCTGCTCGGATTCAGCGATGGCACGGGGGAGAGTGCGGCCTATGTCGTTCGGCTCGTGGGGCTGGCGAACCTCGTGGGCAAGGCGACGCTCGGCGTCCTGTTCATGATGTGGATCCGCTGGACGCTCCCTCGGTTGCGGATCGATCAAGTGATGACGACCTGTCTGAAGTACTGCACGCCGATCGCCGCCGTGATGTTCGCCGGCGCGATGTTCTGGCAACTCTTCCTCCCCGGGGGGCTGTTCCCCGGATGGGCGCGCCCCGCCGGCGAGATCCGGGAGGGTTGGCTCGAGGGGCCAGGTGGGCTACCGGTTGCCGCGTCCCCAGCGGAGGATCGTTCGTCCACCGTGACGGGCGGTGAGTCGGTCGAACGGGCCGGTCTGGCAAAGCGGAGCCCTCGGTGACGGGAATGCTCGACATGGATATCATGGATATCTCCACTCTGACGCCCGTCGTTCCGCCCCTCGCCACGACCTTGGCTGCGCTGTCCGCTCTGCCGATCGCCGGGATCAACTGGCATTCGGTCCTCTTCCTCCTTTTTGCCGGGCTGGCCTGCGGGTTTGCCATTGGGGTTGTGGCGGCCGACAACGTCGTCCGCATGGCCCTCTATCTCGTCTTCTCGCTCGGTTCCACCGCCGGCTTGTTCTTCCTCGCCGGCGCCGACTTCATCGGCGCCATGCAACTGATGATCTACGTCGGCGGCACACTCGTGCTGCTCGTCTTCGGCGTCATGCTCACCGCCCAGGCCCCGCTGGTGTCGATCAAGCCCTCCTCCTCCGATCGGATGCTCACGGCCGTGGCCGGGGCGTCCCTCCTTTCGCTCCTCCTGACGGCCGCCTTTTCGGTCGACGCCTGGAGGGGGCCGGGGGTCGGCGTCGTGCCTGCTCCTTCGGCGACACCCCTCGGCATGGCGCTGGTTGGCGTCCGCGTCGATGAACCTCCCGCCGGAACGCCGGTCGGCGGTCGTGTCGGTTACATGTTGCCGTTCGAGATCGTGTCGGTGCATCTGCTCGTTGTGTTGGTCGGTGCCGCCTATCTGGCCCGCGCCAAACGGCGCAGGACACCCCGGCCGATCGATGCCCTCGCGTCGGCGATGCCGGTGGAGCCTGTGGCGCCGGCAGCAACGGTGGCGCCGACGGGGCGGAGTGCGGGGGGTGCAAAGTCGGCGCTCGTGGGAGGAGGACGATGATGGGCCTGGTCCTGGCTACGGCGATGGTGTCGCCGGTGGTGTCGCCGGCCGCATGCCTCGCGACGGTTCCTCTTCTGGCCGTCAATCCGTTCACCGAACCGGTCGGCGTCGTTCATTACCTGATCGTCGGGGCGGTGTTGTTCACCGCCGGCATCGCCTGCATGACCCTCAAGCGCAACGCGCTGGGGATTCTGATGGGGATCGAACTGGTCCTGAATGGCGCCAACATCAACTTCGTCGCCTTCGCCTCCCCGTACCTCCGTGCCGACGGGGCCCCGACGCTCGGGCTCGATGGTCAGGTGGTCGCGCTGTTCGTGATCCTCTTGGCTGCGGCGGAGGCTGCGGTCGCACTCGCGATCACGCTCAACTTCTACAACAATCACGCCACCGTCGATGTCGACCGGGCCGACGACCTGAAGGGGTGAGCTCCGCTCCCGAACTCCCATGGATCTGGAATCACTCCTGCCGACGCTCCTCGGGCTCGCCTGGCTGCTGCCCCTGGCGTCTTTCGCCGTGATCCTTTTTGCCGGCCCCCGACTCGGGGACCATGGCAAGGGGGCCGCCGGCGTCGCCACCGCCGCGATCGTCGGCTCGTTCGTTCTTTCGCTCCTGGCGTTCATTTCCTGGGTGGCCCAGCATCCGGTCCGCGCGGTGGCTCACGACGACCATGGCGGGGTCCATGCATCGGCTGATGGGTCGCATGGATCCCCCGATTCGCAACAAGCCCCCAGTTCGCATGATTCGCACGATTCGCATGGCTCCGAATCGGCCCATCGGACGGTCGACGAGAGGGCTGGCCATGCCGGCCAGCCGGTGTCGTACGCGGGCGATTGGTACACGCTCTACGAGGGTGGGCGGCTGCGGCTCACGATCGGGTGGTATGTCGACGCGCTGACCGTGCTGATGTTCGTGATGATCACGTTCATCGCCACGTGCATCCATGTCTATGCGTCGGGCTACATGCATGACGAGCTCCACGATATCACCGACCACGAGGTCCACCTCGCCGACGGGTCGCACCTTCATCGCCCTGGCCGCTTCCACCGATTCTTCCAGGCGTTGTCGCTGTTTTGCTTCTCGATGCTCGGGATCGTCATCGCCGGAAATCTGGCGATGGTGTTCATCTTCTGGGAATTGGTCGGCATCTGTTCGTGGTTCCTGATCGGCTTCTATTACGAGCGGAAGAGCGCCTCGAATGCCGCCAACAAGGCATTCATCGTCAACCGGATCGGCGACTTCGGGATGCTCATCGGCCTGATGGCGTTGTGGGGGGCGCTCGGGACGCTCCACTTCGCCGACTCGACCGGGCTCGACGGCCATGCCCGTCCGGGGTTGTTCTCGCTGGTCCGTCCGCCGGTGGCGGGGCATGTCCAGTGGGTGCCCGACGGGATGGTGAAGTTCGCCGCGGCGGAGAAGGTCGCAGCGGTGCTCCGCTCGCATCCGGAGGATCCGCGAGCCGGGGTCGAGCAGGTGGAGGCCAAGGTCGAGGATTGGCGGGGCGAGGGATACGGCCGCTGGCTGCTCCTCGTGGCCGGGCTCGGCATCTTTTGCGGGTGCATCGGGAAGAGCGCCCAGTTTCCACTCTTCGTCTGGCTTCCCGACGCCATGGAGGGGCCGACGCCCGTCTCGGCGCTCGTCCACTCGGCGACGATGGTGGCCGCGGGCGTCTATCTCGTCGGCCGTTTCTATCCGGTCCTCACCCCTGATGCCCTCCTCGTCATTGCCTATGTCGGGGCCATCACCCTGTTCATCGCCGCCACGATCGCACTGGTGGCCAACGACATCAAGCGGGTGCTCGCCTATTCCACCGTCAGTCAGCTCGGCTACATGATGCTGGCGCTCGGCGTCGGGGGATGGTTGGCCGGGCTGTTCCATCTCGTCACCCATGCCTTCTTCAAGAGCCTTCTTTTCCTCTGTTCCGGATCGGTGATCCACGCCTGCCATACCAACGACATGCGGAAGATGGGGGGGCTGGCCAAGGTGATGCCGTGGACCTCGGGAACGATGCTCGTCGGCTGCTTGGCGATCATCGGTGCCGGCGTGCCGTTTCTCGACATCGGCTTGAGTGGCTACTACTCGAAAGACTCGATCCTCGCCCAGGCGCTCCTCTTCGCCCGCGAGAATCCGTCCCATTCAATCCTCTTCTATGCCGTTGCCGGCGGCGCAATGCTGACGGCTTTCTACATGTTCCGGCTCTGGTTCATGACGTTCGCCGGGCAGCCGCGCGATCATCATGTCCATGAACATGCCCACGAGTCCCCGCCGGTGATGGTCTACCCCCTCGTGGCGTTGTCGGTGCTCGCCGTTGTGGCCGGATGGACGTTGCCGGGCGGATTCGGGATCGCCAACATGATCGATCAGGCCCGCCCCGCTGGCACCGGCGGGACCGAGCTCGGCGGTCTTCTTTTTGAGGCGTTCAGGGTGCCGGCGGAGCATGCCAGCCACGCCCACGACATCCATGTCACCGCCTCACTGACGGCGTTTGCCACCGCGGCCAGCGGCGTGCTCCTCGCAGCCGCGATGTATGTGTGGCGCGTCATCCCGCCGGCTGCGGTCGCCGCCGCGGCCAAGCCCCTTTACACGTTTCTCGCCAATCGCTGGTACTTCGACGAGATCTACCGCTTTCTGTTCGTGCTGCCGGTCCTGGGGATCTCGCGGTTGGTCAGCGCGACCGACACCGGGGTCATCGACAAGTTCATCGAGGGACTCGCCTGGGGAGCCAAGCAGGTGGCCGGCTTCGACGCCTGGCTCGACCGGACGCTCATCGATGGATTGGTCGACGGGACGGCCAATGCCACTTGGTACGCCGGGCTCGAGCTCAAGAAACTACAGACCGGTCAACTCCGCCAGTACGTGATGTTCATCGCCCTCGGTACCGTCGCGATCTTCGTTCTCGCCGGATTGCTGCTCCATTCTTCGTTTGCCGGCTGATCCCAACCCGGCCCTTCTTCCCGCACCGCCCACAGTTCCTCTCCGGACCAACGCCCCATGGGAATCGCACCGATCCTGGCCGTGACGCAGCCTACCTTCTGGCCCCTGACGCTCATCCTTTTCCTGCCGGCGATCGTCGCCGGGATCCTGGCGTTGCCGCTGATTCCCCGCGGCAAGGACGACTCGATCCGCTGGGTCGGCTTGGCGACGACGATCGTCGTCTTCGTCCTCTCGCTCTGGATGGCGGTGCCGGCGATCTTCGGCACCGGCAGCGCGGGGCAGTTCACCGTCGGTGAAGCCGGAATGCAGTCGGTGGTCGATCAGCCTTGGATCCCCGCTTTCAACATCAACTATCTGCTCGGCGTCGACGGAATCAGCATGCCGCTGGTGCTGCTGACGACCTTCCTTTCGGTCCTCGCCGCCGCAGCAAGCTGGCCGATCGAGAAGCACGTGCGCCCCTACTGGATCCTCTTCCTCCTGCTCGAGACGGGCATGATCGGGGTCTTTGTCTCGCTCGATTTCTTCCTCTTCTACGTTTTCTGGGAGGTCATGCTCCTCCCGATGTATTTCCTCATCGGGATCTGGGGTGGCCCGCGCCGCGAGTACGCGGCGATCAAGTTCTTCCTCTATACCCTCGCCGGCAGCGTGCTGATGCTCCTGGCGATCCTGATGCTGTACTTCTCCAGCGACGTTGGCATGCTGTCAGACGAGCAACTCATCGCCAGTCATGTCGTCAGCCCGGCACTCGAGGGAGCCGAGAGGACGGCTGCCTTGTCGGCCATCCATTCCGCCCATGACGCCGGGAGGCCGGTCCACACCTTCAATCTTCTGGCGCTGGCGGCGATCGGCCAATCGCCAAACTCCCCCTTCGCCGCCACCTCGTTCTGGGGCATGACGCTCGAGTCGTGGGCCTTCCTCCTCCTCCTCATCGGCTTCGTCATCAAGGTCCCGGTCGTGCCGGTCCACACCTGGTTGCCCGACGCCCACGTCGAAGCACCGACACCGATCTCGATGATCCTCGCCGGGGTCCTTCTGAAGCTCGGCGGCTACGGAATCCTCCGCATCTGCTACCCGATCTGCCCCGGAGCGGGCTTGTCGTTTGCTTGGTTGGTGTGCGGTCTCGGTGTCGTGTCGATGGTCTACGGGGCTTTCGCCGCGCTGGCGCAGAAAGATTTCAAGCGGATGGTGGCTTACAGCTCGGTGAGCCACATGGGGTATGTCATGCTCGGCCTCGGCGTGTGGAGCGCGGTGCGCGGACATGGATACCAGTGGGACGCCTGGGCCCAGGGGGTCAACGGCGCCATGTTCCAGATGCTCGCCCACGGCATCAGTTCGGCCGGGATGTTCTTCATGGTCGGCGTCCTCTACGACCGGGTCCACCACCGCAACCTCGAAGAGTTCGGCGGCATCTTCAATCGCATGCCGCTCTATGCGTCACTGGCGGTGGCGATCTTCTTCGCCGGTCTGGGGCTCCCCGGCCTGTGCGGCTTCATCGGCGAGGTGCTCGTCACGCTCTCGAGCTGGAACTACAGCCGTCTGCTCGCCGTCTGCTCCGCCTTCACGGTGATCCTCACCGCGGCCTACATCCTCTGGGCGATCCAGCGTGTCTACCTCGGGGCAGAGTACAAGGGCCCGCACGGTGACCATCTCACCCCGATGACCCGCCGGGAACTGGCGATCGCCGTCCCGCTGGTCGTGCTGGCCTTCGTGTTCGGGGTGGCGCCGCAGTTGATCTTCAACTACATCACACCGACGGTGAACCTGCAGGTGGAGACGCTTGCCGACTGGACGCGGGGCCACGACGGTGCTGCCTCTCCGGCCGGAGCGGCCGCTTCCGCCGATCCCGGAAAGGTCGAACTCCAGGCCGCGATCGATTCCTTCTCCGTGGGGGGTGGCCGGTGAATCCCGACCGCAATCTCGGCGCGCTGTTGGATGGCACGCTCCACGACACCCTCGTCGTGTCGCTGCCCCATTTCCGTCCGGAGCTCTGTCTGGCGGCGACCATCGTCCTGCTGTTGCTCTGCCGGATGGTGCCGCTCCTGCGCCTCGTCGACTCCGGTTTCATCGCCCTCGGCGGCGTCCTCTTCTCGCTGTTTTTCGCCTGGGATGACATCCTTTCCCTCCGCGCCGGGGCTTGGTCGTCGTCCATCGGGGATCTGCTGGCGGGGCGGCAGGAGCTGTTCGGTGGCCTGCTCGCCTTCGACTCGCTCACCGCCTACATCCGTCTGCTCCTGGCCGGATTCCTCGTGCTTTTCATCCTCTTCACGAAGGTTTCCGGGATCCCCGACCGCGAGGATGGAGCCGATTTCTACACCCTCGTCCTCGGGGCGACGCTCGGCATGTGTCTGATGGCGTCGGCCAATCACCTCCTCATGGTTTTCATGGCGGTGGAGATGGCGAGCGTTCCCTCGTATGCCCTCGCCGGGCTCCTCAAAGGGCGCAAGGCGAGCTCCGAGGCGGCCCTCAAGTATGCCGTCTACGGGGCCGGCGCGGCGGGGGTCATGCTCTACGGCTTGAGCCTCCTGGCCGGCGTTCTCGGCACCTGCCACCTGCCGACCATGGCCCGCCAACTGGCGGCGCTCGATGCGATGTGGATGCCGGGGGGCACCGGTCTGGCGCTGGCAATCGGCGGGCTGATGGTGGCCGTCGGATTGGCGTTCAAGCTCTCGGCCGTGCCGTTCCACTTCTGGTGCCCGGACGTCTTTGCCGGCGCCGCAGCCGAAGTCGGGGCATTTCTCTCGGTGGCCAGCAAGGCCGCCGCCGTGGCGCTGCTCCTCCGCGTGGCTTTCGGGCTGGGGACGACCGGCCCGAGCCCCGAGCATGTCGCCGAGATGGCCTCGCTCGGCGAAACCAGGCACTTCATCGTCGGGGGAATCGCCCTGCTGGCGGCGCTCACCTGCACGCTGGGGAATCTCGCTGCCTATGGGCAGACCAACATGAAGCGCCTTCTCGCCTACTCGACTATCGCGCACGCCGGCTATCTCATGATGGGGGTGGCGGCGGCGGTGGCGCTGGCCGGAAGGGATGCCGAGGCGACGCGTTCCGCCGTCGCGGCGGTCTGTTTCTACCTCGGCACGTATGTCTTCATGAACCTTGCCGCGTTCGCCATCGTGGCGCTGCTGCGGAATTCGCTGCGGAGCGAGGAGATCGCCTCGTACGCCGGGTTGATCCGATCGAACCCGGGGATCGTCGTCGCCACCGGCGTCGTGCTCGTGAGTCTCATCGGACTTCCGCCCCTGGCTGGGTTCGTCTCCAAGTTCCTCGTCTTCTCCTCGGTCGTGGAGGCGGTCACGCTCGGCGCTGAACGGCCGTTGATGCTCGTCCTCCTCGTCGTTGGCGGGGCAAACACGGTCATCAGCTTGTTTTATTACCTCCGCGTGCTGAAGGTCATGACGTTCGATCCACCCCCGGCGGATCGGACGGCCGACGCATTTCCGCTCGTGTCGATTCCCGGGGCGCTCGTGACGGCCCTCGTCGTTCCGGTCGTGTCGCTCGGCATTTTCTGGTCGGGGCTGTACGCCTTCGCCCGTCTCGCCGGGGCTTTTGCTTCCTGACCCTCACCCCGCCACGGCAGCCCCCATGAAGTCGACACTCACCGAACTCATCGACACGCTCGGATCGTCGCTTCACTCCTACCTTGCGGCGGCGGGGGTGTGGACGTTTCCCGGGGACGAAGCGATCAAACTCGCGCTCGTCGATCTTGTGGAGGACCAGCGGAGCATCGCCGACCGGGCCGGCCGACTCCTCGAGGAGCATGGCGAGACGGCACCGCGGCCTGCCTACCCGATCCGTTACACCGCCACCCACGACGTCGACCTCAACGCGATGCTCCCTCGTGTGCTCAACGGGCTACGGCGGCAGATCGCCCAGTTCGACCGGCTCGTCGACGCGGGAGGGCCCCCGGGGGAGATCGATCTCGTGCGTGAGGCCCGCGAGGCGTCTCTCCAGCATGCCGATCAGCTCGAGGAGATCGCCCGGCGCGGTGGGCGCAGCGGCTCCCTTCCCCCCGCGCCCGTCTCTTGAATCCCCGGTTCTCCGACGGCACACGGGAGCCGGCATCACCCGCGCGGAGGGAAGGCATGGAGTTCTTCGACAGCCATTGCCATCTCGATCCGATGCGGTATCTCGACGAGCTGCCCGCGGTGTTGACTCGGGCCAGGGCCGCCGGGGTCACGGGGATGGCGGTCATCGGCACCCGCGCCATGGACAGCGAGGCCGCGGCGGATCTCGCCTCCCGTGAGCCCGGGCTCGTGGCCACGGCCGGCATCCACCCCAACGACGTCAACGAGGTTGTTGCCGGGGAGTGGGACCGGATCGTCACCCTCGCCGAGTCGGGGCGGGTCGCCGCCATCGGCGAAACGGGTCTCGACTGGTACCGTCACGACGCCCCTCCGGACATCCAGCGGGACTGGTTCGATCGGCATGTCCGGTTGGCGCAACGGCTTTCGCTCCCGCTGGTCGTCCATACCCGGGAGAGCCTCGCCGACGTCCTCGCGATGCTCCGTGACGCGGTCGCTCGCGGCCCGTTGACGGCGATCCTCCACGCCTTCACCGGGACGGCTGCGGAGGCGGCCGAGGCCCTCGAGCTCGGCTGTCAACTCGGGTTCGCCGGGATGGTGACCTTCCGCTCCTCGGCCGGGCTGCGCGAGGTCGCGGCGACGGTGCCGATCGACCGCCTCCTCGTCGAGACCGACAGTCCGTTTCTCTCCCCGGAGCCGCTTCGCGGGCGACGCAACGAGCCGGCCCATGTCGTCCATACGGCCCGGTGCCTCGCCCTGGCCCGCGGCGTGTCACTCGAAGCACTCGCCGCGGCGACGGCCGCCAACGCCCGCAGGCTGTTCCGATGCGGGGGATGAGAGCGGACGACCATCGACCGAGCCTCTCCCCGATCGGCATCATTCCTTCCGCTCCCTTCTGCCCATTCCCACGGAGATCCAGCCATGGTCCGCACGCCGAGCACGATGTTGCCACTGGGCACGGCCGCCCCGACCTTTTCCCTCCCCAATGTCGACGGCCGGATCCTCGGCCTCGACGACGTCGTCGGGGAACGGGGCACGGTCGTCATGTTCATCTGCAACCACTGCCCGTTCGTGAAGCACGTGGCCGACCAGCTCGCCCAGCTCGGCCGGGACTACGCACCGCTCGGCATCGGCTTTGTCGCCATCAGTTCCAATGACGTCTCCGGACATCCGGCTGATTCGCCAGAGCAGATGATCCACGAGGCGGAGGCCCGCGGCTATCCGTTCGCGTATCTCTATGACGAGACCCAGGACGCGGCCCGCGACTATCGGGCCGCGTGCACGCCCGACTTCTTCGCCTTCGATGCCGGCCGGCGATTGGCCTATCGTGGCCAGCTCGACGGGAGCCGTCCGGGAAACGGGGTCGCGGTGACGGGCGCCGATCTCCGCGGGGCCCTCGACGCCCTCGTGGCGGGGAAGCGGCCCGCCGCGGAGCAGCGCCCCAGTCTCGGCTGCAACATCAAGTGGAAGCCGGGGCGCGAGCCGGAGTACTTCACGGGATGATGAACCCGGTCGGCCGGGCCGTCGACGACGGCCGAGCCTCAGCGGCGCGGGCCGTCGTTGGGCTTCTTCGGCCCCTGCGCGGCGCCACGGTCGGCGAGGCGTCCGAGCCCCTCGGTATCCCCCGGCTCGAGCCTGGCGGCCCGGAGATTCTCCCGCTGGATGGCCTCGTAGACCTCCTGCCGGTGAACCGGGATCTCGGAAGGGGCGTTGATCCCGAGGCGAACCTTGTCTCCCCGAATGTCAACGATCGTGACAACGATGTTGTCACCGATCATGATGCTTTCATCACGCTGTCTGGAGAGCACGAGCATCGGTCGATCCTTCCTGATCCTGTCGTGGAGCCGACATTCCCCGGTCGGCTTGCACTATCATTATGCGCTCTTTTTGAGGCCGGGAGTCGCGCAGGGCAATTCGTACTGCATCGGAAGCTCGCCGCTCGCAACGACTTGACGGCCGGTGCGGGCTTCGAGGTTGATAACGATCGGAGCTTTGAGATTGAGGGTGAGGGTTTTACCGTTGCTGCCGACGATCACGACCACCTGGGCCTGGCGAAGGTCGGCGATGGCCAGCGGCGTGAGCTCACTGCGCGGGATCCGCACCTGATAATCGGGCACGAACCGTCTCGGGCTCACGACCGCGAGGGCGACGTCGCCCCGGGTCGTGCTCTGAAGCCAACCGAGGGCGTCGTTCGTCGCGTCCGCCAGTAGGGCCCACTCGTGGCACCCCTCGAGCCCGGGAAGTCCGCTGGGAAAGCTGATGATGTCGGCGGCGTCGATGTCGATGCGCCCGAATCGTGAGGTGTTGATGCGCATGGCCAGGGCACTCCTTTGCCGGACGTTGCAGGGTGGCGCCGGTGTCGGTGCCCTCCCTTCAATAGGAGAGATCGGCCGATGGCGATGTCCGGGTCGAGAAAAAAGGTCTGGCGAAACGGGGAGGGTCTGGCAGGGGATGCGGTCCGGGGGAACTGGGGGATCCGCCCCCGGGCTCCCCGGCCATCCCCGACCGCTGCGATCGACACGACCAGCACGGTCGCTCCCCCCGATCTCATCGTTGCCGTCGAGGGGCAGATTGATGGGGGTTTACTGCCACATCGGCTGCGCCCGCCAGGCGGCCAGGGGAGCGAGGATCAGAAGTGGGGCCCAGGCCCCGACCGACGGGCTGATGACGTAGCTTGATGCCGCCGCGTGGCAGCCGAGCGTCACGAGGAAGAAGATCACCGTCATGGCGACGCACAAGCCGACGGCGACGAAGATCCCGCGCCGGTTGGGGCCTACCACGAGCGGAATGCCGAGGAGGGCCAGCGACATGTCGAGGAACGGGGCCACGAAGCGGGCATGGACCCGCAGTGGGATGTCGGCGCCGACCCCGAGCGCAGGGTTGGCGATCGACGCCACAAGCTCGGGGGTCGACGAGTACTGGCTCCAGTTCGACGAACCGATCAGCTGCTCGAAGGAGACGTCACTGGCGAGGAAGCACTGGCCCGGCTCGAGCCAATCGGCCCCGGACCTCGTCTGGATGATTGTCCGGCCGCCGAGCTCGACCGACGAGAGCCGGTCGATCCCGGCAGGCTCGCGGACTGCTCCGAGGAGGTAGCCTGCCGGATGGCGGGCATCGGCGGCGAGCCAGTGCGCCTCGGCCGCATCGATCTGCGTCCCGTGTTCGGACAGTGACGGCGGGAGGAGAAGGCTCGGTGACTCGATCCGACGTGGTGCCGCCTGCACCGAACGGCCGCGGAACAGGACCTCGGTCGCGTGGTCGTACCGGGCCTCGAAAGGCTGGTCCTTGTTGCCCTTGAGGTCCTGGGCGTTCCGCGAGAAAGCTTCCCGGATCCTGGGGAGCACCAGTTCGCGGTTGGCGCCGGCGAGGATCGCCACGACGGCCGCGAAGGCGATTGACCCGCGGGCGATCCGCCAGCGCGTGACCCCGGCGGCGAGGAGGGCGGTCAGTTCGTTGTGGCGTTCGAGCCACGACAAGGCGAACATGGCGCTGGCCAGGGAGATGATGGCGCTCGTGGCATCGAAGAACGAGATCAGCCGGTAGCCGTAGTACTTCCCGAGCACCTTCCACAATCCGCCTCCGTCGGCCGCGTGCGTGACGAACTCCTCCATGTTGGTGAAGGCGTCGACAACGAACGTCAGCCCTGCCAGACTGACGAACACGATGACGAAGGCGTGGAACTGGGCGCGGGCGATGTAGCGATCGATCAGCATGCCGGGCCTTGAAACAGCGGAAGCCTGGGGGCCCCGGATGGGACCCGGGGGGCGGAGGATAGGGTTGTCCGGAAACAGCGTCAACCTGGCTCGAAACGGGATCTCGACGGTGATCACACGGGGGTGGACGTGGCTGGAGCGGCAGGGCCGGGCTTGGTCCGCACCCGCGGTTGAACTGCTTTTCCCCCCCCGCTGCGAGCTTTGTCATCGGGAGGAGATGGTCGTGCCGTCGGCCGGGGCGGCGGCGACGCCCCCGGACGCGGCCGTCCCCTGCCGGACCCCTCTCCCCCTCTGCGAAGCGTGTGTCGGGGAGCTTTCCGATCCTCGACCGCGCTGCCTGCGGTGTGGGCAGCCGGGAGGGGGCGAACGTTGCCGATCGTGCCGGGGGCGGTGTCGTGACTGGGACGGGATCGTCGTGCTGGGGAGCTATGGCGGCACCCTCCGTCAAGCGGTGCTCCATGCCAAGAGGCCACGGGGCGACGATGTGGCGGCGGCGCTCGCCACGCTCCTCCACCGCCACCATGCCGAGACCATCCACGCCTGGAAGCCCGATATCGTCGTGCCGGTGCCGATGCACTGGTGGCGGCGCGTCGTGCGGGGCACGAGTGCCGCCGATGTGATCGCCGAACGTCTGGGGCGTCTCGCCGCGATCCCAGTCCGGCGGTTGTTGCGGCGCACACGGGCGACGGTGATGCAAAACCGGCTGCCGTTCGAGTCGCGCCGCGATAACGTCCTCGATGCGTTTGCCGTCCGCCGCGGGGGGGGGGCGGGGAAACGGGTGCTCCTCGTCGACGACGTCGTCACCACCGGTGGTACGCTGGCGGCCTGCCAACGGGCCTTGTCAACGGCGGGCGCCGCCGCCGTTCATGTGGCCGTCGTGGCCCGGGCCGATCATGGCAGCGATGCGGGAGCCGAGCGGGACGGTGCCCCGGAATGACGACCACCGCGCCGACGCAACGGCGCCGAGCATGGAAGGATGCGTGATGGAACGGCCGGAGATCTGCGTCGGAACGAGGGGGAGTGCGCTGGCACGGACGCAGACGGGATGGGTGGTCGATCAGTTCCGGTCCCGCGGCCATGAGGTGACCGTCGAGCTCGTCTCGACCCGGGGCGACGTCGTCACCGATGTGCCGATCGCCGGAATCCGCGGGGGTGATGGGGTGTTCGTCCGTGAGCTCGAACGGGCCCTGCTCGAGGGGCGGATCGATGCGGCGGTTCACAGCTTCAAGGACCTCCCCACGGCCGTCACGCCGGGGCTCGAACTGGCCTGCGTACCCCTCCGAGCCTCCCCCTTTGATGCCTTTGTGGGGCGGACGGCGCCGACGATCGACGAATTGCCCCCGCACGCCGTGGTCGGGACGTCCAGCATCCGCCGCGTCATGCAGCTGCGGGCCCGGCGACCCGATCTCGATTTCCGCTCGGTGCGGGGGAATGTCGACACCCGCCTCCGCCGGCTCGACGAGGGGGAGTGTGACGGCCTGATCCTTGCGGCCGCCGGCTTGGGGCGTCTCGGTTTGGAACAGCGGATCACGGAAGTGCTCCGGCCGGAGTCGTTCTGGCCCGCCGTCGCGCAAGGCGCGCTGGTCGTCCAGATCCGCAGGGGCGATGCCCGGATGGCGGCCATCGTCGCGGAGATCGACGATCCCTCCTCCCACGCGGCGGTGGAGGCCGAACGCGCCTGCCTAGCGGCGCTGGCGGGGGGGTGTCTGGCACCGGTCGGTGCTTGGGCCCGCTTCGAGGGAGCTCGGCTCCATCTCGGTGCCTGCGTCCTCGGGCCGGATGGCGACGGGATCGAGCGGATCGTCTCCAGGGCGGTTGCCGATGTAGCGGAGTCCCCCGACGGCCTCGGCCGGAGGGTGGCCGAGGCGCTGCGCGGCCAGGGGGCCGATGAGATGCTCGAGGCAACGCGGCAGGCCGAAGCCCTCCGCCGGCAGGCGTGAAGCCGCCTTTCGGGGCCGCCTCCCGGGTGTCAAAGGTGGGGTAAAAGCGTCCCAAAGGGGGGAATTCTCCCTGCTCGTTGTGGCCCCAGGGGGATGAAGTTACGATTTAGAGACATCACGTCTGTGCCACACCACATGAAGGAGAGAAGAGAGCATGTCCGTCAAAGTTGTGATCGCCGATGACCATGAAGTGGTGCGCCGTGGGCTGGCCAGCCTGCTGGCGGGATCGGAGGTCAAAATCCTGGGGGAAGCTTCCAACGGTGAGGAGGCGCTGAAGCTGGCCAAGAAGCTCAAGCCCGACGTTGTCCTCCTCGACATCCGGATGCCCGGCAAGGATGGGCTGGCGACTCTGGAGAAGATCCGGGCGGAGCTCCCAACCGTCCGGGTGGTGATGCTCTCGACATTCGACAATCCGACCTACGTTGCCCGTGCGGTGGCTGCGGGGGCCCACGATTACATCCTCAAGGGGTCTTCGCGGAGCGAGATCATCGCGGCGATCACCGGTGCCGCCGCCGGCCAACTCCCGGCCCGGGCCGGGGAGCTCCGCCGGGTGGCAACGACAATGGCCAACCGGGTTGCCACGCCCGATCCCGACATCCCGCTCACGCAGCGCGAGACGCAGGTGCTCCGTCACATGGCGCTGGGGCTCTCCAACAAGGAGATAGCCCAGTCGTTGACGATCAGTGTCGAGACGGTCAAGGAGCATGTCCAAAACATTCTCCGAAAAATCGCCGTCTCCGACCGCACCCAGGCTGCGGTCTGGGCCGTTCGTCGCGGCCTCGTCTGACAGACGGTGCCCCGGGGAACGCACTCGCGTTCGTTCCCCGGGGGCTCGCCGTGCTTCTCGCTGTCCGTGGAAAAAGTCATCCCTGACCGCACCGGCTGCGAGCCAGCCGGTAGAAACAGTCCATCTGGGACACCCCAGAAAAAGCCAAGAGTTTTTCCGGGGTGTCGACCGCCGTATTCGGCGGCGGATCGCTTTATCGACAGCCTGTTAGCGGGCCCGTGGATGAGCTTTGTCGAAGGCGTCGAGGAGACGTGTCGTCGTCACGTGGGTGTAGATCTGGGTCGTGACCAGGCTCTTGTGGCCGAGCAACTCCTGGACGCTGCGAATGTCCGCGCCGGCGTCGAGGAGATGCGTGGCGAAACTGTGCCGCAGGGTGTGGGGGCTCGCCCGCCCGGAAAGCCCGGCCGTGAGCAGGTGCTTCTCGAGGAGCCGGGCGACTCCGCGGACCGAGAGCCGCGTTCCGAACTTGTTCGTGAACAGCGGTTGGGCCCGGGTAACGGCCGTCGCGCGCGGGCTGGGACGCGACGCCAGCCAGCTTTCGATCGCACCTCGGGCATGACGGCCGACGATCCCCAACCGCTCCCGTCGCCCCTTTCCGCGGACCCTGACGGTGCCACCACGGAGGTCGAGGTCGCCGTCATCGATGGTCACCAACTCGCGAACTCGGAGCCCGGCCGAGTACATCAGCTCGAGAATCGCCCGATCCCGCAGTCCCCCGGCGGCCTTTGGTTGGGGGGCGGCAAGGAGGCGGCCGATTTCCTCGCCAGTGAGAAACTTGGGGAGCTTCCGCGCCCGCTTCGGACCGCGGAGCGGCTTGGCGGGATTCGTCCGCACCCATCCTTCGCGCTGGCCGAAGGTGTAAAAACTTCGCGTGCTCGCCAACTTCCGGGCCACGGTCGCCGGCGCGTATCCGGCGGCGTGAAGTCCGCCGGCAAATCGCCGCAGGATCGTGCTCGTCGCATCGTCGGGGGTCCGGCAGCCGGCCGAGGCGAGAAACTCGGCCAGTTGGAGGAGATCCTCTCGGTAGCTTTTGACGGTGAAGGGTGAGCATCCCCGTTCCGCGACCATCGCGCCGAGGAAACGCTCGATCACCGGAGCGAATCCGTCGCTGGCTTGGGGGGGCAGGGAAGGCATCACAAACCTGCCGGGGGAGGGGGCGGATCAGGCCGTCCGGTCGGCCGGCGGCACGAAGCGGACCCGGTTCACCCGTGGGGCGGCGTGGCGGACCTTCTCACCGAGCATGGCGGCGTCGTGCCAAGAGAAACTGAGGTCAGGGTCGGAGGCGAATCGGCTCAACGTGCGGAGGGCCTCGACACGGCTGTCGTCGTCATACAGGAAGACGTATCGTTCGCCTCCCTTGACCAGGGCCATGACGTTGATGTCGCGGGCGGGCATGGTGGAGACCCTGTGGGCCGAGGGAACGGCGGCGGGCGCGCAAGCCTCCGCACCGTGAATATCGGCCCTGCCCGCCCGGGGGCCACACGATTCCGATGATTGCCCCCCGAATCGCTTTCATCCGGCCAATTCCCTGCGACGCCCTCGTTCCCCCGCCTCAATCCTCGTCGGCGCAGCTTGCCCGAGTGGCCGATCCAGCGTGGGCGCCGTTGGATGGTGTCAGAAAAGGTCGCCAAAACCGCGCAGTCCGATCGGTTCACGGCAGGTGAACGGCTCACCGCGGGCAACCCCGATCATCGAGCCCCACCAGCGCGCGGCGGCGTCGACACGTTCCGGCACGGATGGGGACGAAGCCGGGTTCGCCCCGGGGGTTGGGAACTGGCTCGCGTAGCAGGCGATGCTGCGGGCCTTGGTCTCCCAGGTGTCGCTGATGTCCACGATGAAAGCGGGGCGGAGGAGAACCTTGAGATGGACGCACGGGTAGTGGTAGACGCGCGACGGGTGCCAGGGCTCGCCGGGCAGGTCGCATTTGGTGAGCTTGGCCCAGAATCGCGCCGCATCGACGAGGCGAGTGGCGGCGACGTGGTCGGGGTGGGCGTCCACCCAGTGTGGCGAGAACAGCCATCGCGGTCGGGTGCGGCGGATCGTGGCGGCGAGGCTTGCCCGGGCGGCGAGTGTGGCACGGAGGCGACGGTTGGGAAGACCGAGATTCTCGCGCCACTCGATCCCGAGTGCGGCGGTGGCGGCGGCGGTCTCGGAGGCGCGGATCTCCGGGGTTCCGCGCGGCGTTGGTTCCCCGTCGGTGAGGTCGAGAATGCCGACGCGCAGCCCACGGGCGAGCATGAGCGCGATGGTGCCCCCCATGCCGAGCTCGGCATCGTCTGGATGGGGGGCGATGACGAGGGCATCGAGCATGGGATCCTCGCGGGAGGCCGGGGTGAAGGAGCGGAGCGTGCGGTTGCCAGACGGTTCCACCGGAGCATACTCTCCCCCCCATGAGCATCTCCCATCCCCCGGCCCGACGGCCACCCGCCCCCCGTTCGGATTTCGACGCCGCCGCCGCCCACGCCCGTCGGGCCGCGGTGCTCGCGTCGGTCGAAGCGATCCTCGGGTGGGACGAACAGACGATGCTGCCCACCGCCGGCGGCGCCCACCGGGCCGAACAGGTGGCCGCCGTCGCCTCCCTGGCCCACACGCTGCGCACCGATCCGGCCCAGGGGGATCGGCTGGAGCGGTTGGCGGCGGTGATGGCGGGGGACGGAGGCGACTGGAGTGCGGAGGAGCGGGCGACGGTCCTTCGTCTCCTCCGGGATCATCGCAAGCACGTCCGCCTCCCAGCCCGGTTGGTCGAGGAGACCGCCCGGGCCTGCATCGATGGCCAGCAGGCCTGGGTCGACGCCCGGCGACGCTCCGCTTGGAAGGGCTTCGCCCCGAAGCTCACCCGTATCGTCGAATTGAAGCGTGAGCAGGCGAGCTGCCAATCCCCTGATCTCGATCCCTACGACGCCCTCCTCGATGACCACGAGCCCGGTGCCAGGGCGAGCGCTGTGTCGGCCCTCTTCGACCGGCTGCGGCCGGGCATCGTGCCGCTCGTCCGGGCCTGTCAAGGAGCCCCCCACGCGCCGGTCGACGACGTTCTTCGGGGGAGGTTTCCACGCGGGGCACAGGAGGCGTTTGTCCGGACCGTGGCCGAGCGGATCGGGTTCGACTTCCATCGTGGACGCCTCGACTCGTCGGAGCATCCGTTTTGCAGCACGACCGGGCCGCATGACTGCCGGATCACCACCCGCTGGGACGAGTCGTACCTGCCGACGGCGCTATTCGGGGTGCTCCACGAGGCCGGCCATGGCCTCTACGAGCAGGGGTTGAGGGAGCAAGCGTTCGGCCTGCCGGGGGGCGAAGCGGCCTCCCTCGGCGTCCACGAATCGCAGTCGCGTCTCTGGGAGAATCTCGTCGGTCGCTCGCTTCCGTTTTGGGAATGGTGCCTGCCCCTGGCGCGGACGATGTTCCCGGCCGCGCTGTCGGAGACCAGCCCTGAAGCGGTCCAACGATCGCTGCTCGCCGTTCGTCCGTCGCTGATCCGCGTCGAGGCCGACGAGGTGACCTACAACCTCCATGTCATGCTCCGCTTCGATCTGGAGCGCGCGCTCGTCCGCGGGGAGCTGGCTGTCGCCGATCTTCCGTCCGCCTGGGACGATCGCTTCGAGCAGGACTTCGGGATCCGCCCTGCCACCGCCGCCGCAGGGGTGCTTCAGGACATCCACTGGAGTGCCGGCTTGATCGGCTATTTCCCCACCTACACCCTCGGCAACGTCTACGCTGCCCAGATGATGGCCGCGATCGAAAGGGATCTCCCCGCGCTTCCCGTGGAGGTTAGCGCGGGGAGGTTCGGTTCGCTCCTGGCTTGGTTGCGGGAGCGGGTGCACCACCATGGGCGCCTGATCGACCCGGTCGAGCTCGTCGCCGGCGCCACCGGCGGCCCGATCTCGGAGCGGTGGCTGGTCGAGAGCCTGTGGAAGCGGTACGGGCCGGCTCACGGCCTCGGTCAACGGCCCCCGTCATGATCTTCCCCCGGTCGATTCGTTCGGGGTGACGGCCTGTCCGCCGGCAGGGTCGGAGCGCCAAAGCGGTGTTACACTGACTCTTTCGGGGAGCGATCAGACTGCCCGATCGAGGCGCGGTGACGGGGAGCCAGCCCGGAAGCGGGCTCGTTGAGTGCCGGACACCGATCACGAACGGGGGGAGGGGGCGATGACAGACGACACGCAGCGGCAGGGTCTCGGTGGGCACGACCCGGCACCTGATTCTGCAGAGGGGGAAGCATCCCCGCTCGAGAGGTCTTCGGCGGAGGCTCCCGGGGGAAACGAACCCGCGGAAGCGGCTCGTTTAGACTCCGGCAGGGAAGAGGTTCTCTGGGCCGGAGGCACCTCCGGCGACGGGGAAGGCTCGCACGTCGACGGACTGCCCGATGGCTGGCTCGATGATCCGGTCGCCGGCGATGCGGCCGAGGGGCCTGATGTGCTGGCGGCGACGAACCTCCACGATGATCCCGAGACCTCCGGGGTCTCCCACTCATCGCAGGTCCAGATCGGCACCGGCCAGTCGGGGATCACGTCGCCGAGCGACGTCATGCCGGTGGCCACCTCACCGCAGGATCGCTCGATCAGCGCGGGAGACCGTGAGGATCACTTTTTCAAGGGGATCGAACTGACTCCAGAGGGGGCGGGGGATCCGGGCGAAGATGACGGCAAGCCCGCCGACGAGTGGCGTGACATCGTCGCGACGGTGCGGGATGACGGTCCCTCGGAGTCGATCGGATTCGGTGCCTTCGTCGGTGCGGCCGACGCGGTCGACCCGGCCATCGGCGATTCCTTCCAAGGCGACTCGCAGGGGATCGGCGAATCCCCCGGAGAGGCGATCGACATCGGTGCCCTGGGAGTGGCCCTGCCGGCGGCGGTCCCTGCCGGCCCGATCGTGATGTCCGGCCCGCGTCCGTCGGCGGCCCGCGGTGGGATGGGGCAAGCTGTCGGTGTCGTACTCGGAGGCATGCTGGCCATCCCCGTGACCCTCGCGATCCTACTGTTCGGATTTCAGAGGGATCCCCTCCGGATTACCCCGCATCTCCCTGCCGCCGCGCGATCGTTCCTGCCGGCCCGATTCCGCTCGGCAGTGGTGGAGCGGCGGCCCGACAACGACGCCGGTGGGGCTGGCCGCTTGACCCTCGACCAGATTCCAGCAGTTTCGTCCTCGGGCGATGCTCCGTCCGATGGAGCGTCGCAACCGGTGGCGTCGGACCCCGTGGCGCCCGCCATCGACGCCACGCTGTCGCTGCCTGCAGATCCGCCGGCGGATGAGACGGTCGCGGTGCCGGACGCCGGTCTTCCCACCCAGCCACCGGCCCACTCGGTTGACGAGGTCGAGATCGTTGTCGTCCCGGTAGGGTTGGAGGAAGGGAACGTCGGGCCCGATGTCAGGGGGACGGGGATCGACTTCTCCGCCGTCGACGGCGCGATCGCTGAGGCGGCCTCGGCGACTGACCACCTCGGCGCGGGCGCACTGGGCGGGGATCCTGCCGACTTTGAGCAGGCCCAGGTGGGATGGTACCGGAGGTTGAGCCTCGTCGCCCTCGAACTCGCCAGAATGGAGCGGGTGGCGATCGAGTCGGGCCGGCCGTCGTCCGCCGTCGTCGACCGGTTCGCCGATCTGGGCCGGAGGTTGGCCGTCGAACGGCATGATGATCTGGAGCTCCTCGGCAGCATGTGGCTGGCCAGCGGGAAGCGACCCTCGGAAGGGGCGATTCTCGTCGCCACACTCGAGGCGGTGCGCCCGGTCGGGCCCTGGTGGGGCGGGCGACTCTCCGTTGGTGGCGAGACACCCGGCGTGTTGTCGTTCCTCGCCCAAAGGGCCCCCCGGGCGGAGCCGGGGGAGCGGGTGATGGTGGTCGGCGTCCTTGGAGATCCGGGCACGATCTGGGCCGTCGATGTCGGCCCCCTACCGGTACCGGGAAATCCGGCGGACCATACCGCCGAGCCCCGTCCTTTCTGATCGGTACCGGTTCCTTGTGCCTGCGGAGGTTGATCGGATGGGCGAACGACCCCCGGACGGCGTCGTGGGAATCGTCGCCGCCGTCACCGCCGGGGCGATCGATCCGCTGGACGTGGTGACCGGTGCGGTCGAACGATGCCGCAGCGCTCATGCCGGCCTCAACGCCCTCGTGCAGCCCCGCGGTGCCGCGGCGCTCGAAGAAGCCTCCCGGCTCGCAGACCTTCCCCCCGGCCCGCTCGCGGGCGTGCCGGTGAGCATCAAGGAGTGTTTTCCCGTCCGGGGAATGGTCACCTCGCTCGGCCTCCGCAGCCGGCGCGCGGCGCTCGACGGTGGCGATGCCGCGATCGTGACGCGATTGCGGGCCGCCGGGGCGATCGTCATCGGCAAGGGGAACGTGCCCCAGGCGCTCTATCTCCACGAGACCGACAACCCGGTGTGGGGGCGGACGCTCCACCCCACGCACGCCGATCGGGGCCCGGGGGGGAGCAGCGGGGGGGATGCCGCGCTGGTCGCAGCCGGGTGTGTCCCACTGGCGATCGGAAACGATCTTGCCGGGAGCATCCGCCAGCCGGCGCATGCCTGCGGGATCGTCGGGTTGCTGCCACGCTCAGCGACGCTCGGGGGCGGGGGGGCTTTCGAGACGATGCCGCGGCTCGCGGGGCAGCGTTCGCGGGCAGGGCTGCTCGCGCGGACGGTCGACGATGCCGCCGCGGGATTGTGGGGGCTGTGTGGTGCGCCGGCGGCTCCTGCCCCCCAGATCGAAGGCCTGCGAGTGGCGTGGTGGGACGCCACCGGTCCGCTGGCCCCATCTCCGGCCGTGCGCCGGGCTGTCGCCATGGCGGTGGAGCGGCTCGCGGCCGCCGGTGCCACGGTGACGCGACTTGATGCTGCCATCGCTGCCGAGGCCGCCTGGTTGCATCTCGGCATCCTCTCGGCCGACGGCGGGGCCGACATCCGCGCCCTGTTCGCCGGTGAGCGGCCGATCGCTCAGGTGCGTCGGCTCCTCGCCCTGGCGCGCATCCCGGGGTGGGCACGGGGGCTGGTCGCCGCGGCCTGTGTCTGGGGCGGGCGGGGCCTGGAGGCCGCAGCGCTGCGTCGAACCGGGCCCCGGGGCGCTGCAGGGCGCGCCGCGCTCCTCTCCGATCGCGGGGCCATTGATCAAACCGTGTCGCGGTGGGCCGCGGCCCATGACTGCATCGTCTGTCCGGTCTCCGCGCTCCCCGCACTCCGCCACGGCACGGCCTCCCGCCTGCTGCTGGCGGCATCGCCCTGTCTGCTAGCGAACCTCCTCGATCTCGCCGCAGGGGCGGTGCCGGTGACGACGGTCCGGGCCGACGAGGAAGCCGGACGCCCCCGCTCGAACGATCCGGTGGAGATCGCGGCGATCGAGACCGACCGGGGGAGTGCCGGATTGCCCGTCGCGGTCCAGGTCATGGCCCTCGAGCGGCGGCCGGGCACGGCCGAAGCGACCGTTCTCACGGCGATGCGGGTGATCGCCATGGAAGGCCGCGGCAGCCTCACTTCGCCAGGCGTTGGCTGATCGCCTCGGACATCCTGCCGATCGGGAGCACCTCGCAGGCAGCGTTGAGCTCGATGGCCGCCTTGGGCATGCTCCACACGACGCTGCTGGTCTGATCCTGGGCGATCGTGTGCCAGCCACGGGCCCGAAGGGCGAGCAGGCCCTTGGCGCCATCGGTCCCCATCCCCGTCAGCAGGATGGCCGTGCCCGCCTGGGGCCAGTACTCGGCGACGCTCCAGAAGAAGACATCGACGCTCGGCCTGAAAAAGAGATGTTTCGGTTCCTCCCGGTAGGCCAGCGTGCGCTCCTTGGTGAACACGAGATGGTCATTGGTGCCGGCAACGAGCACGTCGCCAGCGAGCGGTTGCTGGCCCTCCTCGGCCACCCGTACCGGCCTTCCGGTCCGGTCGCCGAGCCATTTCGCCAACCCCGGGGCGAAGGCCACGTCGACGTGCTGCACCACCACGACGGCGACGTTCCAGTCGACCGGCAACGGTTGGAGAATTTCGGAGATCGCCTTCGGCCCGCCGGTGGAGGCCCCGATGACGAGCAGCTTCGGCGGGCCGGAGGAGGGAGTCACGCGGCTCGAGCGCCGGGCCTCGGGGGAAGCGCCGACGAGTTTCCCGATCGTGGCGATCTTGTCGACCAGCGCCTGTGCGCCCTGAACCTCCCCCGACGGCCCGAGGACCGGAGTGTCGACGGCGTCGAGCGCGCCATGTCCCATCGCCTCGTAGACGAGCGAGATGTTGCCGCTCACGGTCGCCGTGACAACGAGGATCGCGCACGGGGCCGAGAGCATGATCTGCCGGGTGGCCTGGACGCCGTCCATGTGCGGCATGAGGAGGTCCATGAGAATCAGGTCGGGGCGATCACGCTTCGCAGCCGCCACCGCCTCAACGCCATCGCTGGCCGTCCAGGCGATCTCATGATCCGTCAGGCCGGTGATGATCCGACGCAGGGCCTCGCTCGCCGCCCGCACGTCATTGACGATTCCGATTCGCACTCTGTCCCCCCACCACGGTTGCCGACCACGGTCACGCGTTCGGCTCACCAATCAGGTCGATGATCGTGGATATGAAAGTCTGGTCATGGAAACTTGTCTTGGTAAGGTAGCGGTTCGCCCCGGCGTCGAGTCCGCGGACCCGGTCACTCTCGCGGTCCTTGTAGGAAACGATCACCACGGGAAGGCTCTTGCGGAGCGGGTCTCCTTTGATGAGGGACACCAATCCGATCCCGTCGAGCCTGGGCATGTCGACATCGCTCACCACCAGATCGTAGTCGCCACCACGGATCGCATTCCAGCCATCCATGCCATCCACGGCAACGTCGACGTCGAACCCCCGCGAATGGAGCAGTTGACGCTCGAGCTCCCGGACGGTCACGGAGTCGTCGACGACCAAGACCCGCTTCGTTCTCTGCGCCCGGCGTACGAGATGCTCGAAGTCCACCCGGGACAACCGCCGCCCCATCAGCATGTTGTCGATCGACAGGACGAGATCCTCGACATCGACGATGAGCACCGGATCGCCATTCTCCAGCAGCGACGCGCTGTTGATGTCGGCGATCTTCCCGAGCCGTCGATCGAGGGGCCGGACCTCGAGATCCCGCTCCCCGAGGAAGGCGTCGACGATCATGCCGAACTGCTGGCCGCGGTCGCTGATGACGACGACCGGCATCGGGGCGCGCGGGCTACTGCCGGTTCCGGTGCCGAGGATCTGTTCGGCCATCACCAGCCCGATTGATTCCTCGTCGCGGCGGAAGAACTGCCGGCCCTCGACGGTGCGGATGTCGGCCTGCTCCACGAATTGGATGTGGTCGATCCGCGTCAGGGGGAATGCATACGGTTCGCCGGCCACCTCGACCAGGAGCGCGCGGACGACCGACATCGTGATCGGCAGTTGGAGCGTGAAGATGGTCTGTCGTCCCGGTTGGCAGGAGACGCGCACGGTCCCGCCGACAGCCTTCACCATGCTCTGGACGACATCGAGGCCGACCCCGCGCCCGGAGATCTCGGTGACCCGCTCCCGGGTGGAGAATCCCGGCAGGAACATGAACTCCAGCACCTCCGACTCGGTCAGTCGTTCGGCCACATGCCTTGGGACGAGGCCACGTTCCACGGCACGGGCGCGAAGCCGCTCGACATCGATCCCCCGTCCGTCATCGGTGATCAGGATCTGGAGCATCCCGGCGCGGTGGCGGGCCTCGAGGACGATCGAGCCGGAAGGGGACTTTCCGGCGGCGATCCGCTCCCCTGGGGACTCGATGCCGTGGTCGATGGCATTGCGGATGAGGTGCGAGAGCGGGGCTTCGAGTTTGTCGAGGATGTCGCGGTCGACGCCGGTCTGATCCCCACGGACCTGGAATCGGACCTGTCGGTCGAGTGATCGGGCGAGATCCCGGACGAGCCGCGGAAAAGCCCGGATCCCATCGGCGAGCGGACGCATCCGGCTGACGATCACCTCGTGGTGGAGCCTGCCGGAGAGATCCTCGTTGCGGCGCGCGAAGCTCTCGAAGTCATCGACGTGTTTCATGAGGGTCGACAGCATGGCGTCGGCCCGCTGCCGCGCCCGTTCGACCGCCATCGCGACCGACGCTGGCAGGGCGATGCCGTCGGCCGACGTCCGATCCTCGAGGGCTGCCAGAGCGTCGCAGAGCTCGATCTGGGAGGCCCGCAGCCCGAGGAGTCCATCGACGAAAGGGCGCAGTTGCCGGGTCTCCACGAGCGCCTCGCCGGCGAGGCCTACGAGTCTCGTCAGGCTGTCCGCCGAAACCCGCACGACCCGGTCGCTCGACTCGAGGGCCAGCTCGGCGGTGGTTTGGTCTTCGACGATCCGTCGTGCCTCTTCCGCGGGGGGCGGTGTCGCGGGGGGAAGAGCCATTTCCGGTCCGAAGGGCGGCTCGTCGTGAGCTGGCGGCAGGGAGGTGGAGATCGGCGGGGCGTGGGCGGATGGCGGTGACGGGACCGGAACGGTCGGCGCCCCGGCGTCGACGGCAAACTCCTCGGTGAAGGTATGCATCCGTCCGAGTGCCGCCACCAGCGCCATCGCCTTTGCCGGCCACGGGCCGTCGGGCTGGAGCGCGTCGTCAGCACGGCCGACCGAAGCGAGGAAATCGACGCATGCCAGGAGCAGATCGGCATGCTCCGGTCGCACGTGGATCTCGCCACGGCCGGCGGCGACGAAGCAATCCTCGAGTGCGTGGGCAACCTCGACGGCTGGTTCAACGCCGACGATGCGGGCGGCACCCTTGAGCGAATGGGCGGCGCGCATCATCGCCTCGATCGTTTGAGGCGACAGTTCGAGGCGTTCGATGGCCAGGATCCCGGTCGACAACACGGCCGTCTGGGTGTCGGCCTCGAGCCGGAACAGTTCGAGCATGGAGAAGCCGCTCAAATCCTCCGCCACGGCATGCTCCTTTCCGTTCCGGCCCGTTGAATGAGGGATGGTGACATCGTCAGTTGGTCCGGACGTGACCGTGGAGGGCGTCGAGGAACCGGGTCTCGTCGAGGATTCCCACGATCAACTCTTGCCAATCGAACAGGGCCTGGCAGTAGCGGGCCCCTGACTGACTGACGGTGGCCGGAACCGCGCGGAGCGTGGCTTGCCCGACGCGCACAACGCCTGCCACCTGATCGACCGGGAACACCCAGCGGTCCGGGCCGTGGCGCCCCTGTCGCTCGACGACAAGCAGGCGGCTGAGTTCGACGTCGTCGGTGCGGAGCGGGTTGGTCGCGGGTGGAGCGTGGCCCGGGGCCCCGTCTTCGATCCCCAGCAATCGCCGCGCGGAAACGCACAGTTGCAACTGCCCACGGATGTTGACGAGGCCTTCGAGCACACCTCCGGTCCGGTGCGGCACGCGATGGCACCGGCGGTCCTTGGTGACCTCGACCAGGACGGCGGTTGGAAGGGCGAGCCATTCGTCGGCGAGCCGGAAGACGAGGACGCTGACCACTTCGGGATCGGGTTGGGGGCCCCTTTCCTCGAGGATCCCCGACCAGGACTCGAGATAGCCGATCGGCGCCGAGCGATCGAAGAATGCCCTGGCCGCCTCGGCCATGACCGGGCAGTTCCGGCAGTGGATGTAGGTCGGCAATTCCTTGCAGCTCCGGTCTCCGGTGACGCCGATGTGCCGCCAGCACTGCTCTCCGTGCTCTCGCCCCGGCATCGAGGGCTGCGGTGCCGCCTCCGCACGGACGGTGGGCGACAGGTCATCCGGCTGGCGCGCGGAGGCATCGTCGTTCATCGGTCCCCCTTCCGTTCGACGACGCGCAGTGCCGAACGTCGGTACTGGGCCGCCTGGCCGGCGTCCCCTCGCTGCTCGGCGAGGAGGGAGAGGGCGAGGAGGGCCTCGTCGTGGCTGGCGTCGACGTACAGGGTTTTGTGGAAGCAATCCTCGGCGATCGCCAGACTGCCGGATGTCTGGTGCATGATCCCGGCTATGAAGTACAGCTCCGCCGAGGGTCCGATGTCCCTTTGCGCTGTCTCGCACAGGGCGATCGCCTCGGAGAATCTCCGGGCATTCGCCAAAGCGTTGATGTCCACCAGGATCAGGGAAACGCTCTGCTGGGCTGACCCACCGCCGGAATCTTCGCAGCGGAGATCGGCGGACGTCGCGGACTTGGAGGGAGGGCCAAGGGGAGCGGGGGGATCGGCCGGCGGGGGGAATCGACTCGGGCGTGCCTGCGGCGGCGGTGGCGCTGGGGCAGGGCGTGCCGGCGCGGTGCTCGGTGGCGGGAAGATCGGTGGGGGGCGCCGCGGGGCGGGGAGGGCGGATCGGCCAGTGAGGGATGTCCAGCGGGGTTTCTCCCCGGAGGCTCCCCGCCGGAGCGTGAAAGTCGATCCGGCCGAATCCGCGACCCAGTTCCCTTGGAGGATTGCCGGTTCAGCGGCTCCAAGAACGACGATGCCATCTTCCCTCAGCAACCGGTCGATCGACCGTTCCACGGCCGCCCTCGCATCCGGGGTGAGGTAGATGAGCAGGTTCCTACAGAAGACGACATCGTAGGGGGCCCTTCCGGAGTCGATCGCACCGGTCACGAACGATTCCTCGAGAATGTTGGCCCAAGCAAAGCGGATGCAGCGGGAGACCGACTCGTCAAGAATGGCACTCCCACCATCCATGCGGAACCAGCGGTCGCGGAAACCATTGTCGGCATTGCGGAACGCGTTCGGGGAGTAGCGGGCAATCTGCGCCTTGCTGAGCGCGACGCGACTGATGTCGATGGCATCGACGCGGAACTGCTCCGGTTGCAGTCCGGAATCGAGGAGTGACATGGCGATCGAATACGGCTCTTCCCCCGCCGCACAGGGGGCACTCAGAATCCTCACCGGGTCGCCGGGCCGGGCCGTGATCCTCGCGGCCACGAATCGGCGGAGATGGTCGTAGATCTGATTGTCGCGGAAGAACCAGCTCTCGGCGACGACGACCTCCTCGACGAGCCGATCTCGCTCCGGTCTGTCCGTCTCCACGAGGCGGACGAACGTCTGGACGTCGTCGATCCCCAGGGAGAGCATCCGCAGGCGGACGGCGCGGCGGATGGCGGCCTCCCCGATGCTGTGGGGATCGAGGCCAATCCAGCGTCGGAGCACCTCCTCGGCCGCAGTGGAGGGCAATGCGGAGGGCTCATTCATGGTGACGGCGCCTCCAGGGTGGCCGCGAACATCCCCGAGGCGAGGTTCGCCGGAAGGAGATTCTCGACGACGAGCATGTGGACGGTCTGCCCGTTCAATCGGAGGATTCTCCCCAAGTAGGGGGAATTTTCCAGACCCATCGCCGGGAGCAGGGTATCGACGTCCTCCGAACGGAGCGTCGAGACCATGTTCTCCGCCACGATCCCCAGGCGGGCCGTCGAGGGTGGATGGGGGCTCGCTATCGGCTCCCGCTTCGGGAATTCGACGATCAGCAATCGGGTGCTCAACCGGCGGGCCGAGAACTCATCGGTGAGCCGCTTGGCCAGGTCAATCACCGGAATCAACCCCCCCCTGTATCCGACGACCCCGAGGACGTAGTCGGGCAGCTTGGGGACCGCGCGGACCGGCACCGCCGGGAGGACCTCGACGACATTTTTGGACTCGATGGCGTAGGTCTGTCCTCCGGCGGTGAAGGTGAGGAGTTGCATGGCGTCGGAGCCCGGTGATCGTGAAAGGAGGGGAGCGATCAGATCGTGAACCGGGACACCTCCTCCTTGAGGTCACCGACCGCCTCGCGGAGGTGCACCGTGGCACCGTTGAAATCGTTGAGTGACTCGGCCGTCCGCGCCGCGCCCTCGGCCAGCCGGACCATCGCCTCGCGGATCTGTTCGGCTCCCTGGGACTGGGCCTTCATGCCCTCCGTGACCTGGCCGAAACGTCCCGAGATCCCCTGCACGGCCGAAATGATGTCGTTCAGCCGCGTCGAGATTTCACCGATCTCGCTCACGCCCCCACGCACCTGCTCGCTGAACTTGTCCATCTCCATGACGCCGGCCGACACGGCATTCTGCATCTCCTTGACCATCCGTTCGATGTCGAGCGACGCCACGGCCGTCTGATCCGCGAGGCGGCGGATCTCCCGGGCGACGACCAGGAATCCGAGGCCGTACTCGCCGGCCTTTTCGGCCTCGATCGCGGCGTTGATCGAGAGCAGGTTTGTCTGGTCCGCCACCTTCGCGATCGTGGTCACCGCGAGGTTGATGTTCACGGCACGCTCGCTGATGACGGCGAGTTTCGTGCTGAAGGACGTCGTGCTGTCGGCGAGCTGTCGCATCGTGCCGTCCATGCTCGCGAGATTCACCCGGCCGCCGGCGGCCATCTCCCCGGTGTGAGCGGCCATGTCGTTGACTTCAGTCATCGTCCGCACCAGTTCCTGGCTGGTGACGGTGATTTGCTTCACGGCCGCCACCGCCTGGCTCGTCGACGCGCCGTAGTCGGCGATCACCTGCTGCTGCTCGGCGCTCGTGGCCTGCATCGCCGTGGCCGTTGAGATGAGCGCGACCGAGGATTTCTGGATCCGGCCGATGAGGCCCCGCAGATCATTCGTCATCGTCTGGATGGCCGTCAGCAGAGCGCCGGTCTCGTCGTCGGAGTTGCCGGTGACATGGCCGCGGAGGTCGCCGGCGGCGACCTTCCTGGCGATGTGGACAGCGGTGCGGATCGGGTTCGAGATCGTTCTCGCGACGACGAACGCCGCGAGCGTCACACCGGCGATCGTGGCGATCGAGAGACCGATGACGAGGGTGCGCTGGAAATCAATGAGCGAGAAGGCTTCGCGGGCATCCTGTTTCACGGTCATGCCCCAGCGGTAGCTGGGGAGGTGACACCAAGCGGCGACGACCCGATGACCGCGGTAGTCGGTGATCACCCCCTGGCCCCGTTCCCCCGCGGACGCGGCGGGGAGGGCCGTGCCCCTCTCCGCGGTGGCCGGGATCCGCATCCGAAAGGCCGCATCGGGGGCGTGCCGGATGGGAGCCGTGACGAGCATGTCGTCGCCGATCCGCAGTCCCACGATGATCTCCCCGGTCTTCCCAAGTCCGGCAAAGTCGTCGAGTGCCGAGAAGATCCGATCGGTTCCGAACCCGAGGGCGAGGACCCCCACCAAGCGTCCGCCCTCGAGAATCGGCCCGATCGCGAAAGCCAGGGGGCGCTGCGACGAGCCGTAGGTCTGGAACCCGGTCAGATCGGCCTGAAGGAGTAATCGGGCACGGGTGAATCCGGAAGCCAGTTCCGACGTGGCCAATCCCCCGGTCACCAGTGAGGCGCCGATCGGCAGCAGGTCGTCGGCGGAGTGGACGATCCGCCCGTCGGCGTCGATGAGAACGGCATGGGAGAAGGCCATCGACGAGGCGAGTGCCTCGAGGTAGCCGGTGCCGCCGGTCGATCCGTCGTCACCGGAGTCCTGCGGGCGGAGGGCCCGGATGAGATCCGGGGATTGGCAGAGGGCCGTGACATCGCGGATCCGGCCGGCGGCATCGCTTTCGAGTTCCGCCGCTTTGGCCGCCGCGATCCGGGCGAGGTTGGCGTGGACCGAATCCTCCATCGTGCGGGTGGCAAGGCGAGCCGTCGTCGCGGTGAGGATCGCGCAGGGCACCAGGGCGATGATGAGGAACCAGAAGAGCAGTCGGCCGACAATCGAACGCTTCGTCGTGCTCTCGATCCGGGGGGGGCGCCCAGAGCTCATGGTGCGATCTCCGGCCGGGGGGCGGACGGTGCAGCCGATCGGCGGAGAGCTTTCTCCCGCTGGATCGACACCATGAAGCGGAGCCATTCGGGGCGCGAACGGGTCACCGGGAATGGGGTCGGGCGGGTCGGCCCCCGTGTCGACCAGAGGGTGTCGATCTGCCCGTCCGGGCGGATCCGTCCCACCGAGAGACTCCGCCAGACATGGCGGTTCTCCGGATCGACGGCGATCACCCCCTCCGGGCTCGGAAGGGTCTGGTGCCGGATCGTCGAACGGACGATCGCCACATCGGCGGTATCGGCTCCCCTCACCGCTTCTGCCCAGAGCCGAACGGCGCCATGGGCGGCCATCGCCTGTTCCGATGTCGGGCGATCGTCGCCATACCGCGTTCGGAATGCCCGGACGAACGTCTGGTCAGCGGCACGGTCGTTCCCGGGGAAGGAGCCAGCGACGACGTAGTTGCCGGTCACATCGTCCGGCGGCATGCCGCGGAGTTCGACCTCGCCGACGGAGAAAATCATCACCGGCAGATCGGCCGGGCGGACCCCGGCCTCACGGAGTTGGCGGAGAAACGCCGCGGCCGACTCGCCCCCGAGGAAGCTGAACACCACGTCGGGGTTTGAGGTGCTGATCGCTTCGATGGTCGGGGCGAAATCGAGGCTGCCCGACGCGAGGTACTCCTCGCCCACGAGCGACGCGTCGATCCCCGCCAGTTGGTCGCCGAGAAACGCGCCGGCCGATCTCGACCACGGATCGTCCGTACCCACCATGAAGATCCGGTGAGCAGACATGGTCTCACTGCACCATGCCACGGCCGGCGCGATCTGCTGGTTCGGGAGTGGTCCCATCGAGACCACGTTCGGCGACTCCTCGCATCCCTCGTGGCGGTTCGGATACACGAGGAGGTGATCGTTCGCCTCCACGACCGTCACCACGGCCCGCCGACTCGCTGCCGACCAACAGCCGATGAGGACGTCCGCTCGGTCGTCCCGGATGAGACGTTCAGCCTGCCGAGCGAACGATGTTCCGTCGTTGCCACCGTCCGCGATCACCCAGCGCACTCTGCGCCCCAGCAGGCCGCCGGTGCGATTGATCTCCTCGAGCGCCAGCACCTCGGCATCGATGAGCAGACGTTCCTGCGGAGCGCTCGGGCCAGACCGCGAGTGGAGGATCCCCACGATGATCGGCTCTTTTTCGCCGAACGTCTGGCTCACCCACCATCCGCAGACAGCTGTCAACACGATGGCCCCCAGGATCAGGGGCCAGTGGCCGAACCGTGGGGGAGGAAGCGGGGACGCACCGATCGGGGCGGTCGCTGGATCGGTCTGCCGTCGGGACATGGTGGCCGTGGGCGCGTGCGGGGACTGACAACGGAGACTTTCCGACTCCGTTAATCTTTACCCATCTTTTCAGGTCACGCGACCAGGGAGCCACGAATTCCTGGGAATGGCTGATTCCCCTGGAAAACAGCGGGAAATGCGCTGCGGAGTCGGCGGCGGCTTCGCCGGGAGGCCGGCTGCATCCCGGCTGGGGCTCGCCCCCGCACCGGAGCGCTTTAACGCACGGCTCCAGCCGCAGGGGGCCCCGTCGATGCCCCGTCTCAACCAGCCTTCGACCGAAGGTTGGGGGCGACGGCCGGGGCGTCGTCGGCGACGCGGAGGCGGAGCGTCGCGTTGGGAGGGGCGCGGCGCTCCTGCGTGAAGCCCCTTTTGCCCGATCCGAGAAAGTCCCGCAAGTGGAGCACCGGCCCCGCCCGGAACTCCGTCCGCAGCGTCTCCAGCACTTCTTGCCAGGAAAGCCCCCGCCGGTAGATGATCCGGTAGGCGTTTTTCAGGTCGGCGATGTCTTCGGCCGTGTGACCGCTGCGCCGCAGTCCGACGACATTGAGGCCCACGATGCAACCGCTCTGGCCATCGACGAGCATGTACGGCGGGATGTCTTGGGTGACCCGGGCATGACCACCGACCATCGCCAAGCGACCGATCCGGCAGAATTGATGGACCGCCACAGCGCCGGAGACAAAGGCCTTGTCCTCGATCTGGACATGCCCACCGAGCATACTGCCGTTGGCGAAGATGCAACTGTTGCCGACGACCGAGTCGTGACCGAAGTGGGCCCCGGCCATGACGTAGTTGCTGCTGCCGACGACCGTGTCGCATCCCGGCTTCAGTCCGCGGTGGACGGTGACGTGCTCACGGAAGACATTGTGGTCGCCGATGATGACGCGCCCCACGTCCGCGGGTCGGGCGACATGTTGCGGAGCGCCGCCGATGACCGCATGCTCACAGAATTCGTTGTGGCATCCGGCTGTCACGCCGGACTTGATCACGGTGCCCGAGGCGACCACGCATTGGTCGCCCAATTCGACATCAGACTCCACCGATGCGAAGGCTCCGATCTTCACGCCCAGCCCGAGCCGGGCCTCGGGACTCACGGCTGCCAACGGATGAATGCTCACAGCGTGCCTTCCAGATCGGGACGTGAGTCCAGGATCGACCGAGCACAGTGCCCGATCCCGTCGGGGATTCGGTGCCCCGGCTGCCCGCTTTCGTCGCTTGCGGCCTGCCAGGAGACCGGAATGGAACCGCAGGGTTATCGTCTTCCCGGCTGCAAGGATTCAATGGCATTTGCGCCCGGCGAACATCAGCTTCCCAAGCTTTCCAGGTTCCCCCGGCGATGCGTTTCGCCGCATGTCCCTGGTTCGCCGGGGGCCGCCAGTCTGCTCAAGGCCAACCGCCATCCGGTCATGCCACCGTGGCTCTCCCGGCCCCTTCTGGCGGCTCAACGGCCGGCGTCAGAAAACGATCCTCACCAGTCCCTTCGCGTTTTGCTAGCCTGTATACTGATTGTCGAGCGTCCTCCCCGACTTGAGAGTCTGTCCATAGGTGGCTGGGCGAAACGCACGGGTCGGGCGGCTTGAGGAGGATTGGTCGATGTCAACCCGCGACGAACGATACGATGCCGCCCAAGCCACGAAGGCTGCGGGGCGGTTGGCCGAGGCTGTGGCAGAACTCGAAACGGTTGTTGCTGACCATCCCGATTTCGCCCTTGCCCATTCCGCCTTGGCGGCGTGGTGCACACGCCTAGAACGCCACGAAGATGCCGTCAGCCATGCTCGCCGCGTCTGTGAGCTCGAGCCCCGCGATCCGTTCAGCTACACGGCGTTGAGCGTCGCGTGCATGCGCGGCGGCAGGATCGCCGAAGCCGAGGACGCACTGGCGCGATCGCGGACGCTGCAGGGCGGTTGAGAGAGGTCGGCTCGTTCGATGGGGCCCGGTTGACCCTCCGCGCCCAGCCATTCGCCCGGAGGCTCGCGTCAATCCGGCTCCGCAGCTCGGGCCTCGATCAACGGTCAACCTGCTCCGCGAGCGCCTTGTCGAGGGCGGCGAGCCGTCCCTGGTCATCGGCGTTCAGGCGCTCCTTGCGCAGCCCCTTTGCTTCGGCGTTGATCAAAGCAGCGCGGCACTCCGTGGTCATACGGGCATCGTACGCGGCCACGGCCATGTGGAGATGGCCCACAGCGCTGGGTGACAGCAACGCTTCCTTCAGGTCTGCGATGGCCCGTATTGCGTCGCCCCGCGCGAGCCAGACGAGCGCTTGAGTGTCGAGAAGCGCCGGGTGGGGGCCGAGTTCGACGATGGCTGATTCGATCAGTTTTCGGGCCTCGTCGGTCTCCTTCTGGCCAATGAGAACCGCCGCGAGATTGTTCGAGACCCGAGCCCTGATGAGCGGCGAGAGATCGGGTTTGGAGAGGACCTCCCGGTAGCTTGCGATGGCCTCCTCCGGCCTGCCGATCAAGTCCAGAGTGCCCCCCTGGAGGAGTTGGACCATGGCTGAATCCGGATCATTCCGGCGCGCCTTGGCGACCAATTCGAGGAGTCGCTCGTCGGCAGCCACGGAAGGAGATGAGCCATTGGCTTCGAGGATCCCGATGCCAGTCCCCAGAATGTCGAGGACCGGGACCTGCTCCCATGCGGTCTCGAGAAGCTCCACGGCCTCGTCGGTGCGCTGCTGTCGCCCGAGGAACGAGGCCCGTGCCAGAACCCCCTGGGCGGAGAGATCGGCGTACTCCTTGTAGAGCTTGTCGGCCGCCTTCGGAAAACCGAGCTCCTCCACCAACTGCGCCACCAGCCCCAAGGCGATCGCGTTTTCGGGCGACAGGCTCCCGTCTGGAATGAGCTTTCTCGCAGCCTCGGCGGCCGCTTCGCGATCGTCGGCTGCGATCGCGAGCTTGGCGTCGAGTCGCACCGTCATCACCGAGTTTGGGGCGGCCTGCCGGAGTCGGTTGGCCCATGTCCGGGCCGAGGAGAGTTCTCCATGGTTGATGAGTTGTTCGACGAGCGTCGCGATCACGGCGGGGGGGCAGTCCGATTCGGCGGCGATGTCAAACAGCGATTCACGCGACTCCAGCCAGTTGCCGAGTTTGTCCTGCAGCGAGGCCCGCAGGACCCTCTGCTCGACGTCGAGGTCCTGCCGGCGCTTCAGGTCATCGAGCAGGGCAATCGCCCGTCGCCAGCACTCCGGTTCCTCCCGATCCATGAGGATCGCAATCTCGATCTTCAGATCCTCCGGCGTCAGTTTCCCTTCGGCGTCGGTGTTCTGCTCGAGGATCTTGAGGGTCTCGAGAAGCTCGCGGTACGTCGTGTTTCTCGTGTATTCCTGAGCGATTTTGCGACGGGCCCAAAAGAGGCTCGTCGTTCCTGCCGCCTCGGGCATGCCGACGATCCGTAAGAGCTCTTCTTTGGCGGGCTTCAAAAGGCCGTGGCGGAGGAGGAACTCGGCAAACCGCCGGGCAACACGCGGGTCGGTGGGGGCGGTGAGGGTGGCGCGGCGATAAGCTTCCTCGGCTTTTGCGAGGTCCCTCCGCATTTCGTGGTTGACCGCGGCGACGATCTCCCGGTCGGCCCCGACGAGTACCGAGAAGGAGCGCTGCAGCGATTCCTCGGCCCGGTTGGTTTGTCCCATCAAGAGTTGCTGACGGATCATCTCGATCCAGCAATCGAGCCTCTCTGGGGCGAGTTCCGTTGCCTGCTCGAGGATCTCGAGGGCGCGGGGTTGCTTCTCGCAGCGCTGCAACAGGCCAGCAAACCAGAGGAGATGATCAACGTTCGAAGCCTGCTCTAGGGTGATCGCTTCGGCCTGGACCACGGCCTCGTCGAATCGGCCGCCCTGGGCCTCGATGTCGGCCCTGATCCGCGCCACGCCCGGACCTGCCGCCTGTCCCATCGAGTCGATGACCTGCCGCGCCTCGTCGAGCCGGCCGCTCTGTTCGAGCAGGCCTGCCAGCATCCGTGGCACTCCGGGGTTCGTGGCCCCCTGCTCCATCGCTTTTTGGAGGTGGATAATCGAGGCGTTCGCGTCCCCCCGGATCCCGGCGATCTCCGCGAAGCACTGTTGGATCTGAAACCAACCCGGCCGGTCGTTCTCCGCTTCAATGAGATAGTTGCGGGCCTGTTCGAGGTCAGTCCGATCCTCTGCCGACAGCGGCGGGGCGACCTTGTCTGCGCCGAGTTGCATCCCCCGCGCGACTTGCACCTTCAGAATCAGGACCATCGCCAGGGCGACCCGGGATTGGGGCGAGGATCGGCCCGTCAGATCGCCGATCTGCTCGGCATAGGCGGCGAGCTTTGCCACGTCCTTCTGTTCGATTGCGATCTGGAGAAGGGAGGCGTGGGCACGGACCTCCGACGGCTCCCGCTCGAGGATGACGCTCGCGATCCGCTCGGCCTCCGGGATGTTGTGTTGCTGGATTCGGATCGCCATGACAGCGAGGAGAACAAGGACAGCGTCTTTGGTGGGGATCTTTTGGCAGGCGGCCTCGACGGCCGCCAAACCTGCCTCTCCTTCTTCCCCTCCCAGGCTGGCAGCGGTACGGGCTTCAGCGACGAGCACCCGGGCATCCTGACGAACCAGTGGGCTCATGCGCAGGATCGTCTCCCGGGCCCGGCCGACCTGCGTGTCGGCGACGAGTAGGGCCACCAGCTGGGCAGCGACCTGGGGATCGTCCGGAGTCGCCTCAAAGGCCCGGGATGCGACCTCGACCGCGGCCGAACTGTCACCGCGGCGTTGCATGACACCCGATTGAATCGACGCGAGTTGGGCATTCCCGATGTGGGGCGACGTGCTCAAGATTTCAACGAGCTCATCGACCTTCTTCCAGTTGCGTTCCGCTTCGGGGCGACGCACTTGATCCTTGACCAGGAGGTCGAGCAGGGGAGCCCAGAGCAGCTGCATGCGCGGCAGATCTTCCACGGGCTGGAGCGCCGCCAGCGACTCGAACTCCGCCAGGGCTTCGTCGTTCCTCCCTGCCTGGCTGTGGGCCGTCGCCAGCGCGACGCGGGCCTGGTAAGAGTTTGGATCGGTGGCGAGTACGCGCCGGCTCGCCTCGAGAAGCTCGTCTGACTGCCCCAGCGCCTGATGGCAGATGGCCATGGCGAGATCGACGGCATGGGTGAGTTGCCTGGAATTGGCGATCGTCGGGCGGAGTTGCTTGAGCTTTTCCACGGCGGGGTGCCACTGCCGCCGTTCCATGAGAAGGCGGGCATCCGCCCACCCCACGACGGGGTCGTCATCCCCCTCGAGCTGTCGCAACGCTTCGACATGGGGGATCGCCTCCTCGCCACGTTCTAAATCGAAGAAGAGATCGATGAGGCTGCCGAGGATGACCGGATTGTCGGGAAGCGTCTCGACCCCCTTGGCAAGGATCTCGAGCGCCAGATCCGGCTCCCCCATCCGCCTCGCCAGATCGGCATGGCCGATGATGACGCGGTCATCGCCAGCGTACGGGGCCAGCCCCTCCTCGATCACCTTCTTCGCCCGCGGGAAGTCGTTGGTCCGCATCGCGATCTCGAATTCGGCAAAGCGCACCTGTGGGGAATCGGGCGCCAGTTCGGCCGCCCGCCCGATTTCGATTCCCGCCGCCGAGAGATTGTTGTGGAAGAAGCTCCACGTCGCCATCGAAAGCCATGACTTGTAGTCGGTGGGATAAACCTCCGGAAGGCGCCGCATGACCCGCGAGGCGGTGGTGGTGTCGTTGTAGCGGGTCTCGAGAAGCTCGGCGATGAGGAGGTAGGCCTCGGAACATTCAGCGAGCGGTTCCCAGGAGGTGTCGAACGACTTCGAGCCGAGGTCGAAACCGATCAGTTTCGAGGCCACCTCGGCCGCCTCGTCGTAACGCCCCATTCCGGCACACGATGTAGCGTACCGCAGCTCGATGAGGTGATCGGGCGTGGCGGCCTGCGGGGTGCTTTCGTCGCCTGGTTCGGGGGCTGGCGTCGCCGTTGCAGCACGCACGGGATTGGCCAAGCGATGGTCGCGGATGATCCCGAAATGCTGGCTCGCTTCGGCGAAATTGCCGCTGCGATAAGCTAAGCCGGCAAGTTGTTCCCGGAGGTCGTCGTCGTCGGGATTCCGCTGCACGGCCGTTTCCAGGGCGTTGCGGACCTTGGCCTCGCTGGCCCTCGAGGATCGCGTCGCCCCGACCTTCCGGAGCATCAGTTTGGCATACTCGGCTCGGGCCTGGTTGTCGTCGGACCGCAACACGATGTAGCGCTCATAGAGCCCGACGGCCTCGTCCGAGCGCCCCTCCTCGGCGCGTTCGCGGGCGAGAACGAGGACATTGTCGGCGTTGCGGTAGACCTGGTACTCGTGGATCGCATAGACGCTCCCCACGCCTCCGAGGACGGCGACGACGAGGATGATCAGGAGTTTGAGGTTGACCGTTTGCATGGGGTTAACGGACCGCTGGCGTGCGGATCCTTTGCTGGGCCTCGTGGCTGGGCGTCGTCACAGTGAGCCCGGCGGTCGGGAACGCCCGCATCGAAACCGCGTCGGTTCGCACCCCGATCGACTTCACTGGAGGCACACACCCGATTATGTCGGGAGCCCCGGAAATCGTTCAACCATTCCGCCGGGCATCCTCCCTGGGCCCCGGCAGACCCGATGCATCTCCCGGGACGGGAACCCCCAGCATCCTAACCGTCGGGGCAGTCTGGGGGGAAGAAACCGGTCGGCAAGGAACCTGAAAAGTCCGATCAAAGAATTGGTAGGGGTTAGGACGAAGAATCCTCGTGAGTCGGGATGAACGGTCGTAGGGCCGATGGGCCCGCACCAGCTACCGTCGATCCACAGCGAGGTCAACATGCCCCCCCGAATCTGCTCCTCATTCGTTCCGTCGAGAGGGTTTCGTGCCTTGATCGTCGTGGCCGCCGTTCTCGGTGTGGGCGCCGGCTCGGGGCTGGCGTTGGCCCAGCAGGCTGGGGGCGGCTCGATGCTCCGGAGGACCGAGTCGACGGCCGCCGTTCCGCGGACAGGTTCGCGGGCAACTCCGCCGGCTGGGCAGGCGGCCCGGGGGGGGAATGCTGGAGCCAAGATGGCTGCGGCGACGCCGGGACGCGCCGGCCCGCGCGGGACTGCGGCGGCTTCCACCCGGGCGCGGGCCCCGGCGGCGGGGGTCCGGCAGACGAGCGCCGTCGTGTCGGCCGACGGTGGTGTGGTGCTTGCCGGTCACGCCGTGGCCACCGCCGATTGCCGGCAGTGCGGCCAACGGGGCTGCGGGAAATGCCGGCCGGCCGGTGGCCGGCTCGATCTCCCCTGCAATGGCCTCTGCGAGCAGGGGACCTGCCCGGCCCATTGCCCGGTGCGTCCGGATCAGTTCGGCTACTACGCGACCCGCTGGCGATCGTGGCCTGGGCAGGGTGTGAAGCAGGTCGGACACTTCGATTCCGCGTCGACGCCCGTCGTCCCTCCCCGTTCCGAAGTGCCTGGCATGGCGGATGAGCTCGCCTTGCCCAACCAGCAGGAGGAGGGCGGTCCGGACGACGAAGAAGAAGAGAAGGATGGCGAGGAGATGCCTGGCGACGGCGCTGCTGGCGATGAACCACCTGCGGTGAGGGCCGAGGCGGAGGAGGCCGGCGATGCCTCGAAGCCTGTGGACGCCGAGGAAGAGAACGCGCCAGCGGCCGCGGTCGATGCTGAAGCGACTGGCAACGCTTCTTTCGATCAGCCATCCGACGATACCGGGGCCGCTGCGGCGCTGCCGGCTGGGACCTTCGCCGGCACCGCGCGGGCGAACTTGGGGCGGGGAACCCGGGCCGAATCGACGCCGGATTCTCGCAGGAATGTCGTGCAGACGATCGGGCCGGTCGAGGTGGCAGAGAGCGACCTTGGGGCTGGCGATCGCGAACCCCCGAAGCTCCGATCGCCGGCACAGAAGCCCGTCGAGCGGAACGAACGGGTCGTCGGACGGTGGCGGGTGAAGGCTGCGGTGGCCGGGACGACAGAGGTGGAAACGGCAGCGAATCCGCTCCGCGGGGTGACCGCCCAGCCGGGGAATCCACTCCGCTGACATGGTCCCCGGAGGGACACTGCGAGAGGCGGGACTCGAACCCGCACGCCTTGCGGCACTGGAACCTAAATCCAGCGCGTCTGCCAATTCCGCCACTCTCGCCCGCTTGAAGCTTACCTGCCCGGCGCCGTTGCGGTCGGGGCCGTGTCCGCTCCTGCCCCGTCGGAGGAGGCGCCGTCGTCCCGTAGAAATCGCTCCAGATTGCCCCGGCCCGTCGGGGACCGGGGGGGCCACGTCGCCATGAGGACGTCCTGGATCGTGTCCGCCCGGGGCGCCATGACCATCCGCGCCCCGTGGATCTCGAGGGACACGATCTGCTCACCTGGCGGGTGGCTCGCGTTCCAGCGATTCACGAGTCCGGTGGCCAGGCTCGGCGCAAAGGCACGATGGTCCGGTTTGGGGAGTTCCCAGAACAGTTTCTGCAACCGCTGGTCGCCGAGGGAGTGGAAGCCACCGGCGGGGAGAACGGTCTCCAGCGGCCTCCCTCGACGGAGGATGTCGACGGTCGCACCGTTGGCCAGATCAGCACGCCCGTAGACCCACTGTCGTTGCGGCCGGATGTCGCCAAAGACGCGCCAATCCTGCTCCAGGAAGGTCAGCTGGACCGCGTGCCGCGGGCCCGCTGGCATGCGGCAGTCTTGCCACGGACCGTTGGCGTGGGCGAAGGCGACCGCCGCGATGCCCAGCGCCGTCAGACAAAGGATCCGTCGGGCGGGGTCGAGGCGAGCTTGCCCGTCGGAGCCGTCGGCAGCGCCGATCATCCCGGCTCCGCTCCGGGCCCAGAGGGAGCCGGGGAGGAGGGCCACCCAGGCGGCGATCCCCACCCAGGGGAAGAGGCAGACATCCATCGTCACCGCGATCGCGAGATGAAAGAGGACGAACACCCCCACGAGTGGAAGCCGCAGTCGCGGCACGAGGAGGAGGAGCGGACCGGCGAGCTCGACCACGGGCGTCGCCCACGTGAGCCAGCGGGCGCCCCACGGCCACCCGGCAACGAGGTTGCCAAGCGTGGTGCCGTGGTCGTGGACCGAGAGCGCATAGCTGACCGCTTCGCCCGACCACCAGACGTCGTTCCACTTCGCCATGCCGGCCGAGAGGTACACGGCCGCCACCTGGAGCGTCAGCGCGAAGGCCGGCAAGCCGTGGTGGGGCAGGGGGTTCCGAGAGCGCCATCCACTGCGGCCGGCTGCGCCCCGGGCCCAGACAGAGTCGAGTGGGAGGAATTGCCCCCAGAAGAGGAGCACGGCCAAAAAGACGTCGCCGGCGTTCGTCACCGGTGCGGTCCGGCGGACGAGGCTGACGACGACGACCCAGGCCGCCGTCGTCGTCCATGGCAGGCCAATGCCGGCGGCGAGGAGGACCCCACACACCCCCTCCGCCCACAGCAGGCCGTAGCCCCACCAGGGGGCATCGCACCACAGCCCGACCGACCAGGACCAGGGGTGGCCGACGAACCGGCGGACCAGATCGGGGGGAAGCACGCCGTCGGGGGTGAGCGTCAGCGAGGCCCCGGGGAGGCGGCCAAGGGCATCGGCGACGAGGATCGTGCCGACGATGATCCGAAACAGCGCGAGGCTGCGAAGGTCGAGCGCCGTGGAGCGATCGACGAGCCGGCGCACCGGGCCTGGGGCGGCGGCGCCCGCGCCGCGATCGGCGGCCAACGGCGGTGAGCGGTCTGCGGTCATCGGAGAGGCCAGGCACGGGGGGAAGCGGGGCGCCGTGGCTGCCCGCCGCGGTCTGTCCATGGAGTGTTTCTTGAAGGAACCGTTCACCGCAACTACAACAACGGCCCCTCCGGTCCCGTCCCCGCCCTGTCAGCCGTATTGGAGTCCGAGCCGATGACAACGCACGTTCCACTGGTGGTTCTCGGAGGGGGCCCCGGTGGGTATGCCGCGGCGTTCCTCGCGGCCGATCTCGGCATGGAGGTGGCGATCGTCGAGCAGGAGAATCGCCTCGGCGGTACCTGTCTGCTGCGGGGTTGCATTCCCTCCAAGGCCCTCCTCCATGTCGGCCGGGTGCTGGCGGAAGCGCGGGAGATGGAGGCCTGGGGGATCGACCTCGGCAAGCCGAAGATCAAGCTCGACGCCCTCCGGGCCCGCAAGGAGAAAGTGATTTCGACGCTCACGGGGGGGCTCGGCCAACTCGCGAAGCGGCGCCATGTCCGGATCATCCAGGGGACGGCCCGTTTCATCGCGTCGGGATCGCTCGAGGTTTCCGGTGCCGACGGCAGCCAGACGGTGACGTTCGACCACTGCATCCTGGCGAGTGGATCGCGGCCGGCCCGGATCCCGGCTTTCGCGCTGCCCACGCCCAGGGTGATGGATTCGACCTCGGCGCTGGAGCTCGAGGAGATCCCCGACTCGCTCCTCGTCATCGGTGGCGGGTACATCGGCCTGGAGATGGGCACTGTCTATGCCGAGCTGGGCTCGAAGGTGTCGGTCGTCGAGCTCACCGACACCCTTCTCCCCGGCGCCGATCGGGATCTCGTCAAGCCGCTCCAGGCGCGGCTGGAAAAGCTCTTTGAAGCGATCCACTTGAAGACAAAAGTGGCCGGATTGGAGGAGAAGAAGAAGGGGATCCTGGTCCGTTTCGAGGGGCCGGAGGGGCCGTTCGAAAAGGAATTCTCACGGGTCCTTGTGGCGGTCGGTCGCCGCCCCAATTCGGACGGCCTGGGGCTCGAGAACACCGCCGTCACGATCGATGCCAAGGGGTTCGTCCAGGTCGACGCCCACCAGCGGACGAGCGACCCGAAGATCCTCGCCATCGGTGACGTCTGCGGGGAGCCGATGCTCGCCCATCGGGCCAGCCATCAGGGGAAGGTCGCCGTCGAGGGGCTCCATGGCGAGCCGGCGCTGTTCGCGCCGCGCTGCATCCCCGCCGTGGTGTTCACCGATCCGGAGATCGCCTGGGCCGGTCTCACCGAGCAGGAGGTGAAGGCGAGCGGCAGAACGGTCGAGATCAGCCGTTACCCGTGGGCGGCCAGTGGTCGCGCCCAGGCCCTGGGGCGGACGGAGGGGATGACGAAACTCCTCGTCGATCCCGAGACCGACACCGTCCTCGGGGTGGGGATCGTCGGCGCCGGGGCGGGGGAGCTGATCGCGGAAGGGGCCTTGGCCATCGAGATGGCCGCCAGTGCCCGCGACCTCGCCGAGACGATCCACGCCCATCCGACCCTCGGGGAGACGGTGGCGTTCGCGGCCGAGAACCATTTCGGCACGGCGACCGAGATCTATCGTCCCAGGAGCTGAAGCGCCCCTGGGCCAAGGGGCACAGCCCCGGCCGCCGTTCCAGCCCGGTGTCCAGCGGGCCAGTTTCCGAGTCGAAAAGCGTTTCGAGGAACCGACTTTCGTCGCGCGGCCCATTGACGAAACGGCCTTTACGGCCGCCGGTAAGGGCGGAATAATGGGCAAAGTTTTCCAAGCCCTCCCGGAGTTGCCCATGGCGAGCCCCGACATCGACGAATCCGGCACCGACGGAGCTGCCCAGGCTTCGCAACTCCCCCCGGGCGCCCATGCCCAGATGTCGATCGGCCGGATGACAGACCCATCCGCCGGGCAACCGGTCGCGGTCGATGGCACCGCCGGTGTCGATACCGACCCGACCGAGACGCGGGAATGGCTCGATTCCCTCCGGTACGTGCTGAACAGCCGGGGCGAGGAACGGGCGGCCTACCTCCTCCACGCCATCGAGCAGGAGGCCTATCGGCTCGGGGTGTCGATCCCGTTCTCGGCGACCACGCCCTACATCAACACGATCCCGGCCGACAAGCAGCCGCTCTTCCCCGGCAATCGCGAAATCGAGCGCCGGATCAAGAGCATGATCCGCTGGAACGCGATGGCGATGGTCGTCCGCGCCAACCGCGAGGACAAGAGCATCGGTGGGCACATCTCCACCTTCGCCTCGTCGGCGACGCTCGTCGAGGTGGCGATGAACCACTTCATCCGCGGCCGCGGCGATGATTTTTCCGGTGACCAGGTCTATTTCCAGGGGCATGCCTCCCCCGGCATCTACGCCCGGGCGTTCGTCGAGGGGCGGGTCACCGAGAAACAGCTGGAGAATTTCCGCCGCGAGCTCGCCGACGGCGGCGGGCTCTCGAGCTACCCTCACCCCTGGCTGATGCCCGGGTTCTGGGAGTTCCCCACGGTGTCGATGGGGCTCGGACCGCTGATGGCGATCTACCAGGCCCGGTTCAACAAATACCTCCAGGATCGGGGCATCAAGGATACGAGCCGGCAGACGGTCTGGTCGTTCATCGGTGACGGCGAAAGCGACGAACCGGAGACACTCGGCGCGATCACGCTGGCGGCCCGCGAGAAGCTCGACAATCTCGTTTTCGTCATCAATTGCAATCTCCAGCGGCTCGACGGGCCCGTTCGCGGCAATGGCAAGATCATCCAGGAGCTCGAGGGGCTCTTTCGCGGCGCGGGTTGGAACGTCATCAAGGTCATCTGGGGCGATGATTGGGATCCGCTCCTCGACAAGGACGATGAAGGTCTGCTCGTCAAGCGGATGAATGAGGTGGTCGACGGGCAGTATCAAAAATACGTCGTCATGCCGGGCAGCTACATCCGCGAGCACTTCTTCGGGGCCGATCCGAAACTCGCCGAGATGGTGGCGAATCTCTCCGACGAGAAGCTCAAGAAGCTCCGCCGTGGTGGGCACGATCCGGAGAAGGTCTATGCCGCCTACGCGGCGGCCATGGCCTGCACCGGCAAGCCGACGGTGATCCTCGCCAAGACGATCAAGGGCTACGGCCTGGGCGAGGTTGGCGAGGGGCGCAACGTTACCCACCAGCAGAAGAAGCTCAACGAAGACGAATTGCGGGCCTTCCGCTCCCGGTTCGGGATCCCGATTTCTGACGACGAGGTCGCCAAGGCGCCGTTCTACCGGCCCTCCGAGGATTCGCCGGAGATGAAGTATCTGCGGGAACGGCGCGAGGCGCTCGGGGGGTACGTGCCGACCCGTCCACTCGATTCCCCGCGGCTCGAGGTTCCGAAGCTCGCCGAATACATCCCCTTCATCGAGAAGAGCGCCGGCCGCGAGGTCTCGACCACGACCGGGGCGGTGACGCTCATGGCTTCGCTGCTCAAGGACAAGTCGCTGGGAAAGTACATCGTTCCGATTGTCCCCGACGAGTCGCGCACGTTCGGCATGGATCCGCTCTTCAAGCAGTGCGGGATCTACGCCCACACCGGGCAACTCTATGAGCCGGTCGACTCCGATCAGCTCCTCTACTACCGCGAGGCGAAGGACGGGCAGATCCTCGAGGAGGGGATCACCGAGGCGGGGAGCATGGCAAGTTTCATCGCCGCCGGGACGGCGTACGCGACGCACGGGGTGCCGATGATCCCGATGTTCATCTACTACTCGATGTTCGGCTTCCAGCGGATCGGCGATTTGATCTGGGCCGCCTGCGACAGCCGGGCCCGTGGATTCCTCCTCGGCGGCACCGCCGGCCGCACCTCGCTCAATGGCGAGGGATTGCAGCACCAGGACGGCCACAGCCATCTGTTCGCGATGGCCTATCCGACGGTCAAGGCCTACGACCCGGCGTTCGTCTACGAGACGACCGTGATCATGCTGGCTGGGCTCGAGCGGATGTATGCCAAGGGGGAGGACTGGATCTACTACCTCACGATCTACAACGAGAATTACGAGATGCCGGCGATGCCGGCCGGCTGCGAGGAAGGGATCGTGAAGGGGGCCTACCGGCTCCGCGAGATCCCCGGCAAGGCGGTCGCGGCGAAGGGGGCGAAGAAGGGAAAGGGCGCAGCCCTTCCCCCCGTCCAACTTCTCGGCTCCGGATCGATCCTGCGGGAGGTCATCCGCGCCGGCGAGATCCTCGCCGACCGCTTCGGAGTGACGAGCACCGTGTGGAGCGTGACGAGTTGGAAGGAACTGCGCCGCGAGGCGCTGGCCTGCCGGCACTGGAACATGCTCCATCCGACGGAAACGCCGCGTCGCAGCTACCTCGAGGAGAGCCTCGGCGCCGCCGAGGGGATCTTCGTTGCCGCCAGTGATCATGTCCGGACTGTCCCCGAGCAACTCGATCCCTGGATTCCGGGGGGGCTGTTCGTGATGGGGACCGACGGTTTCGGGCGGAGTGAATCCCGCCCCCGACTGCGGCGCCATTTCGAGGTCGATGCCGAGTGCATCGCCGTCGGCGTGCTCTCCAGGCTTGCGGCTGCCGGTGCCATCGGTGCCGAGATCGTCGCCGAGGCGATCGCCTCGCTGGGCGTCGATGCGGAGAAAATCGACGCCGCCAGCGCCTGATCGATCCCGTCCGGCGTGGTGCCCGTCGCCCACGCCGGGACTCTCCCCCTTCCCACCCCCGCCCGTTTCCCCCCGCGACCCCACCATGGCCACCGATTTCAAGTTGCCCGATCTGGGCGAAAACATCGCCTCCGGCGATGTCGTCACCGTGTTTGTCTCCCCCGGGGACGTGGTCAAGCCGGGCCAGGCGCTCCTGGAAGTCGAAACCGACAAGGCCGTCATCGAGGTGCCATGCCCCCCCGGGGGCCGCGTGGCGAGCGTCCTCGTCAAGAAGGGGGACACTGTCAAGGTGGGGCAGACGCTCATCACCCTCGAGGCGGCCGGCTCCGCGCCGGCGACCGCGAAGCCCGCTGCGGTGGCCCCCGCCAAGCCGGCGCCGGTCGCGGTCTCCCCCGCCGTGGCCAAGGTCGCGCCGGCCGATCCCGTGCCGGTTGCCCCTCCGCCGGTTGCCGTGAAGCCCGCCGTGGAATCTGAAGCTCCTGTGCCGACGCCGGCTGTGACTGCGGTCGATCCCGCCGGTCCGGCGGTGCGACGGCTCGCCCGTGAGCTCGGCATTGATCTCGGTCGCGTCAAGGGGAGCGGGCCGGCTGGGCGGATTCTGCGTGAGGACGTCGTGGCCGCCGTCCGTCTGGGGAGCGTCCAGGGGAAGGGGCGTTCGGATGTCACCCCATCCTCCGACCGCGATGATTGGGGGCCTGTCCATCGCGAACAGATGTCGCGGATGCGGCGGACGATCGCCACCAACATGGTCCGAAGCGTCTCGACGATTCCCCACCTGACGAACTTCGACGATGCCGACGTCACCGAGATGGAGCGGCTGCGGAAGGCGAGCGCCGATGACCATGCCAAGGTGAACGTCAAGCTGACAGCGCTCTCGTTCGTGATCAAGTCCGTCAGTCTCTCCCTTCGCCAGCACCCGGCGATGAACGCCAGCATCGACGTCGAGAAGGGGGAGATCCTCTACAAGGATTACGTCAACATCGGTCTCGCCGTCGACACGCCCCGCGGGCTCGTGGTGCCGGTGCTGCGGGGCTGCGACGAGCTGTCGATTCCACAGATCGCCCAGGCGATCGCGGAGACGGCGGAGAAGGCGAAGCACGCCCAGTACTCGATCGAGGATCTGCGTGGCGGCACGTTCACGATCAGCAACCTCGGCGCCATTGGCGGGACCTATTCGACGCCCATCATCAATTGGCCCGAGGTGGCGATTTTGCTCGTCGGCCGATCGCGGAAGTTGCCGGTGGTCCAAGGGGACCGGATCGAGCCGCGTCTGATGATGCCGCTGTCGTTGTCGTACGACCACCGAATCATCGACGGGGCGATGGCTGCCCGGTTCCTCCGCGAAGTGATTGGTTACCTCGAGAGCCCCGGGCGACTTCTCCTTGCCCGCTGACACCGTCCCCATCCGGGGGTTGGAGGCGGGATGCCGCCGCCCCGTCGTCCCACCGTAAGCACTGGATCGCAGCCGTGAGCCTTCCCGATCGCCTCGACGCCGCCGGAACCGCCAGCCTCGCTTTTCTCGAGGAATTGTTCGACCAGTACGCCGTTGATCCGGCGAGTGTCGATCCGGAGTGGCGGGCGTACTTCGAATCCTACGACGGGCCGGAGGGAGCGGGCAGGGCTCCGTCGCCGGGCGGGGGTGCGGCCAATGGCCACGCCCCGGCATTGAACGGCCATGCCGGCACGCCGCTCCACGGGAGCCAGTACCATGGCACCCAATATCACGGCGACACGGGGGACCTCCTGGTGACACCCGACGGCATCGCCACGGCCCACGCCGTTGCCGTCGCCGGGGGGAATGTCCGTCTCCCCGATGCCCCGGTTGGTGAGGCGATGCCACTGCCGCTGCCGGTGACAACCGGCAATGCCGCCGAGGAGCGGGTGGCGTTTCTCCAGGACCGCGTCGACCAACTCGTCCGAGCGTACCGCGTCCGCGGCCACCTCATGGCGGAGATCGATCCGCTCGGTCGGCCCCGCCCGGGCCTGCCGGAGCTCGATCCCCGGTTCTACCACCTCACCGAGGAGGACATGGACCGGACGTTCTCCACCGACACGATCGAGGGACCGCAGTCGATGCCGCTGCGCGAGATCATCCAGCGCCTGCGGAACACCTACTGCCGGGCGATCGGCGTGCAGTTCATGCACATGGACGATCTTCGCGTGCGGCAATGGCTCCAGGTGCGGATGGAGGGGTGCGAAAACCGGGTGCAACTCGATCGGCGCCAGCAATTGCGCATCTACCGGCAGATGACATGTGCTGCGGTGTTCGAGGAGTTCATCCAAAAGCGGTTCCTCGGGGCGAAGAGCTTCTCCCTCGAGGGGGGCGAATCGCTCGTCCCGCTCCTCGAGATGGCGATCGAACGCGCGGCCACGCAGGGGATTGGCGATGTCGTCCTCGCCATGGCCCACCGCGGCCGGCTCAACGTCCTCGCTAATGTCATGGGGAAGAGCGCCCAGCGGATCTTCCGTGAGTTCGCCGATCTCGACCCGGAGCTCCATGTCGGCCGCGGCGATGTGAAGTACCACCTCGGTCATTCGAGCGATCACCGCGCCGCCAACGGCCGCAACGTCCACCTCACGCTCTGCTTCAACCCCAGCCACCTCGAGTTTGTCGATCCCGTCGCCATTGGGCGCGTGCGGGCCCGTCAGGACCGGATCAGCGATTTCGCCCGGCAGACGGGGATGGTGTTGCTGATTCACGGAGACGCCGCCTTCGCCGGGGAGGGGGTCATTCAGGAGACGCTTAATTTGAGCGAGCTCGACGCCTACCGCATCGGCGGCGCGCTCCATGTCGTCGTCAACAACCAGATCGGGTTCACCACCGGCCCCCGTGAGGCCCGTTCCTGCACCTACGCCACCGACGTGGCAAAGATGCTCCAGATCCCGATCTTCCACGTCAACGGCGAGGATCCGGAGGCGGTCGCACAGGTCGTCAATCTGGCGATGGACTTCCGCCGTGAGTTCCAGCGGGATGTCGTCATCGACATGTACTGCTTCCGGCGCCGCGGCCACAACGAGGCCGACGAACCAGCGTTCACCCAGCCGGCGCTCTACCGCGTCATTGAGAAGCGGCCGAGCGTCCACGAGAGCTACCTCGAGAAGCTTCTCAAGCTCGGCGAGGTGACGCGCGAGGAGGCGATGCAGATCGCCGAGGAACACCGGGCGAAGCTCGACGCCGAACTGTCTGTGGCCAAGAGCGACGACTACGTCCACTCCAACGAGATGGCCGGCGTCTGGGCGGCCTACACCGGAGGCCGGGAGCGGGATTCGATCGACGTCGACACGGGCGTGAGGGCCGAGCTCCTCACCCACATGCTCCGTCAGTTGATCCGTCTTCCGGAGGGCTTCCAGCCCCACCCCAAGATCCAGAAGTTCCTCGATGTCCGCCAGCAGATGGCCGAGGGCCACCAGCCGCTCGACTGGTCGGCAGCGGAGGCTCTGGCGCTGGGGACGCTCGCCACGCAGGGGATGCGGGTGCGGCTCTCCGGGCAGGATTGCCAACGGGGCACCTTCAGCCACCGTCATGCCGTGATCCACGACTGCGTCACCGACGAGACCTACTGCTCGCTCGAGCACCTCGCCTCCGAGCAGGCCCCGGTCGAGATCTACAACAGCCCGCTGTCCGAGGCCGGGGTGCTCGGCTTCGAGTACGGCTACAGCCTCGACTGTCCGGACGGCCTCGTCATGTGGGAGGCACAGTTTGGCGATTTCGTCAATTGTGCCCAGGTCGTCATCGACCAGTTCATCGTCAGCGCCGAAGACAAGTGGAACCGTCTCTCGGGGCTCGTGATGCTCCTGCCGCACGGCTTCGAGGGGCAGGGGCCGGAGCATTCGAGTGCCCGCCTGGAGCGATTCCTGTCGCTCGCCGCGAAGGACAACATCCAGGTCGTCACGCCGACGACGCCCGCCCAGATGTTCCATCTCCTCCGCCGCCAGATGCTCCGCACCTGGCGGAAGCCGCTGGTGGTGATGACTCCCAAGAGTCTCCTCCGGCATCCGGAGTGCGTGTCGCCGCTGGCGGAGCTCACGTCGGGAACCTTCCGCCGCGTGATCCCCGACGCCTCCGGCGTGCAGGCCCGCGATGTCCGGCGGATCCTCCTCTGTGCGGGGAAGATTGCCTACGAGCTCGAGAAGCGCCGCCAGGATCTCGGCCGCCACGACGTCGCGATCGTCCGCGTCGAGCAACTCTATCCCCTCCCCAAGGCCGATATCGAGTCGGCGATCGGTGCCTATGCCGTCGGCACGCCGGCGGTGTGGGTGCAAGAGGAGCCGGAGAACATGGGGGCGTGGCGTTTCTACCGCATTCACTTCGGCGAGAAGCTCCTCGATCGTTTCCCCTTCTCGGGGGTCTGTCGGCAGAGCGCCGCGAGCCCTGCGACCGGATCGAAGAAGAGCCACGACATGGAGCAGAATGAGCTTCTTTCCGCGGCGTTCCAATCGTGACGCGGGGTCTAAGCCCTTCCGCCGAGCACCTTTCCCGTCCCCTTGCCCTTGCCAGTCCACCCTCAACTCCCTCCCCGGCACTGCCATCATGCCCATCGAACTCAAGGTCCCCGAAGTCGGCGAATCGATCACCGAAGTGCAGATCGGCACCTGGAAGAAGCGCGAGGGGGAAGGGGTCGCGATGGACGACTCCATCGTGGAGATCGAGAGCGACAAGGCGACGGTTGAACTTCCGGCACCTGTCGCCGGTACGGTCACGAAGATCCTCAAAGCGAGTGGCGAGAAGGCCCGCGTCGGCGAAGTGATCGGTTACCTCGAGCCGGCCGGATCGGCCGCGGCGGCTGCCCCTCCGGCGGCCCCCTCTGGCCAGCCGGTCGTCGACGTGAAACGGACCGGCAGTCGGGTCGACATCGGCTCGGTGCAGATGTCGGCCGGCGACGGGGCACGGGTTATGCCCGCCGCGGCGCGCGTCCTCGGCGAAGCCGGCGTCTCGGCGTCGGCCGCGACCGGCACCGGGCCCGGGGGCCGGGTCACCAAGGATGACGCGCTCGGGGCGGTCGCCGCCGCGCGCGCACCGGCCCCCGTGTCGAAGCCGGCACCGGCTGCCGCGCCGCCGGCCCGTCTCCCGGGGGCGCGGGAGGAGCGGGCGGTGCTCATCAGCCCGATCCGTCGTCGGATCGCCGAAAGGCTTGTCGAGGCGCAGCAGCAGGCGGCGCTCCTCACGACCTTCAACGAAGTCGACATGAGCGCCGTGATGGCGCTGCGGAACAAATTCAAGGATGTCTTCCTCCAGCGCTACGGGGTGAAGCTCGGGTTCATGTCGTTCTTCGTGCGGGCCGCCGTCGAATCGCTGCGAGCGGTGCCCCAGGTCAACGCCGAGTTCCGCGACCCGCACATCATCTACCGCGACTACGCCGACATCGGCATCGCCGTCGGCGGTGGCAAGGGGCTCGTCGTGCCGGTACTGCGAAATGCGGAGACGCTGTCGTTCGCGCAGATCGAGCTCGGAATCGCCGACTTCGCCAAGCGGGCAGCCGATAACAAGCTCAAGCTCGACGAGCTCCAGGGGGGGACATTCACCATCTCCAACGGCGGTGTCTACGGGTCGATGATGAGCACGCCGATCATCAACCCGCCGCAGAGTGGCATCCTCGGTCTCCACGCGATCACCGACCGCCCCGTGGCCATCGACGGGCAGGTCGTGATCCGGCCGATGATGTACCTGGCGCTGACGTACGACCATCGCCTCGTCGACGGTCGCGAAGCGGTCACATTCCTGAAGAAGATCAAGGACACGATCGAGGATCCGACCCGTCTGATCCTCGAAGTCTGAACCGTGCCGTTGTCGATGGGGTGATTCACCGTCCGGCACACCCCATCAAAGGGATGTCGTGGCGGATGGTCGGGGAAGGTCCCCGGCCGAGGGCGGGCGAGTGAGAGGAGCGGGCTGGCCGATGCAAGCGTATGACGTGCTGGTGATCGGCGCCGGTCCGGGCGGCTATGTGGCCGCCATCCGTGCCGCCCAACTCGGGTTCTCCGCCGCGGTGATCGAAAAGGAGGACCGCCTCGGCGGCACCTGCCTGCGGGTCGGGTGCATCCCCTCCAAGGCGCTCCTCGAGTCGAGCCACAAATACGAGGAAGCCCGGGGTGAGCTCGTCCATCACGGCGTCCAGGTTGGCTCGGTAGCCCTCGATCTGGCCGCGATGCTCAAGCGTAAGGATGAGGTCGTCGCCACGCTCTGCAAGGGGATCGACGGCCTCCTTGCGAAGCACAAGATCGTCCGGATCCGCGGCACCGGCCGGCTGGCCGGGCCGGGGCGCGTCGAGGTGATCGGGGCCGACGGCACGAAGTCGGTTCTCGAGTCCTCCCGGATCATCCTCGCGGTCGGAAGCTCGAGCATCGTGCTGCCCGGCGTCGAGGTCGACGGCGGCATCGTGGGGACGAGCACCGAGGCACTTTCGTACGACGTCGTCCCCGGGCATCTGGTCGTGATCGGCGGCGGCTATATCGGCCTCGAGCTGGGCAGCGTCTGGCGCCGCCTCGGCGCCAAGGTGACGGTCCTCGAATACGCCGATCGGATCCTCGCCGGGATCGATGCCGACATCGCTTCGGAGGCGCTCGTGCAGTTCCGCAAGCAGGGGCTCGACATCCGGCTCGGCGCCAAGGTGAAAGGTGCCCGAGCGGCGAAGTCGGGCGGCGCCGTGGTGGAGTGCGAGGGTCTCGAGCCGATCCACTGTGATCGCGTCCTCGCCGCCACCGGCCGGCGCCCGGCCACCACCGACATCGGCCTCGACTCCGTCGGCATCCAGCCCGACAAGCGCGGGTATGTTCCGGTCGACGGGCTCTTCCGCACCTCGGCCGCCGGCGTGTGGGCGATCGGCGACTGCATCCCGGGGCCGATGCTCGCCCACAAGGCGGAGGAGGATGGAGTTGCCTGTGTCGAGGGGATGAAGACCGGCCACGCGCATGTCGATTACGACCTCGTGCCGGCGGTCGTGTTCACCCATCCGGAGATCGCTGCCGTCGGCAAGACGGAGGAGCAGCTCAACGCCGAGGGGCGGAAGTACCGCAAGGGAGTGTTTCCGTTCCGCGCCAACGGCCGGGCCCGGACGATCAACGACACGATCGGCAAGGTGAAGGTCTTGGCCGATGCAGTCACCGATAGGGTGCTGGGGATCCACATCATCGGTCCGGCTGCCGGTGACATCATCGGCGAGGCCGCGGCCTCGATGGCCTTCGGCGCCACCGCCGAGGACATCGGCCGCGTCTGCCACGCCCATCCGACGTTGCCGGAAGCGCTCAAGGAAGCGGCGATGGCCGTGTCGGGCAACGCGATCCACAGCTGACGGGGGTGATCCCCGGGTGTCTTTCCCGGCAGCCCCTTTCCGGCCCCGCCCCCAAGCGCGGGCCGGGAATGATGGGGGCGGTCGCGGCTCCGAGCCGGCGGTTGCCCGAGCCCCGACGGTCGGTGCGGTTTTGCTGACGAATCCGCTCGGCCAACTGGCGGCAGCCGGGCAACATCGAAGGTAGACTCGTGGTGGCCCCCTCAAGAACGGGGGTGATTCGGATATCCGCGTCAGCCGCGCGGGAGTGCGAGCGATGCCACGCCTCTTCGAGTACCTCATCCTCCGCGGGCTCCTGTTCGTCGGCGTGCCGATCCTCCTCTTCGCACTGGCGGTTGGGCCAGCCCGCTGCCGGGCGATCGCCAGTCGCTTCTGGGCGCGGATCTGGCAGCGGAAGCAGGAACCGGAGGAGGTGATCGAGCAGGTTGTGCAGCAGTACCGGGCGATGGTCGGCTCGCTCAACCAGACCCTCGAAAAGGCCCACGCCGCCGATGCAACGCTCGAGCGCAACATCGAGCAGAGCGAGGCCAATCTCACCACACTCGATGGAGAGGCCCGCGAGGCGGCCGGGCGGGGCGATGACCTCAATGCCAAGGGGGTGCTCTTCAAGAGCAATCTGGAGCGGCAGGCGCTGGCCGCCTTCAGCGAGCAGCGGGCCCGGCACGCCCGGCAGATCGACGAGATCCGCCGCAACCTCTACGCCGCAGAGCTCCAGCTCCGGCAGTACGAAGTGGGGCGTGAGCTCCTTCTGGCCCAACTCGCCGAGGCCAAGACCGTCGAACAGCAATACCGCATCGCCAGTGAGTTCGACCCGTTCAGCGCGGTCGGTAATTGGAAGCAGGCGGAAAACATGGTGGAGGAGAAGCAGATCTCGGCCCGGGCCATCGGCCGGGTCGAAGCCGATCTGCGAAAAGCCCTCGAAGGGGACACGGCGATCGCCAAGGCTGTGTCACACCGTGACCCGCCGGCAGCCCCGGACGACGAGCTCGACGACGAACTGGCCCGGTTGAAACGGACAATCCGCGAAGGGGAGGTCTGACATGGCAAGTGGACGGGCAGTCATCTGGCTGGTGGTGGCAGCGGCGGGGCTCGGCGTGGCGCATCTGTTTTGGAAGTGGGAGGTGGAGCGGGTCGAGGTACCGACCGGCCGTTTCCTCGTGGTCATCCACCGCTGGGGGAGGAACCTGGAGCCCGACACGATCCTGGCCCCCGACGACTCGTACAAGGGGGTTTTGGAGACCGTCCGTGGTCCGGGGAGGCATTTTCTCAATCCGCTCCTCTACGGCCACGAAATCCACGAGATGGTTGATATTCCCGCCGGCAAATGCGGGATCCGCACCCGCAAGTTCGGCACGCGCATTCCCCCCGAGCGGATCGCTGCCGGCGAGCTCCTCGCCCATGACGGCGAGCGCGGCATCGTCGCCGAGCCGCTCACGCCGGGAACCTATTCGCTCAATCCCCACGCCTACGATCTGAAGGTCGTCGACGCCGTCGAGGTGAAGGCCCAGTTTGTCGGGGTTCGGACCCGCAAGGTGGGCAAGGACCCGGGGACGCTGCCTGCGGACAAGCGCCAGGGGAGCTATGTCGTGGCCGAGGATGGCTACCGCGGCGTCCAGCAGCGCTACCTTCCCCCCGGCACGTACTACATCAACCCCTTCGTCGAGGAGATCACGCCGATCGAGATCCGCAGCCACAAGGTCGACTTCGACGACATCTCGTTTCCCTCCCGCGACGGATTCACGCTCAAGCCGCACATCCAGGTGGAGTATGCGGTGGACAGGGAATTGGCCGCGGAGCTCCTCGTGCGGATCACCGACGAGGGGAAGATCTTCCAGGGGGACCAATCGCGCGACGAGATCGGCCGCAACGAGATCCTCCAAAAAGTTGTGCTGCCCCACATCCGTGGGTTTGCCAGGCTCGAGGGGAGCAGTTTCAACGCCACCGACTTCATCCTCGTTCCCGGGGAGGCCGACGTGGCAGTCATCAACAGCCGTGAGCGGTTCCGCCAGGCGCTGCTCGAGGCGGTCAAGCCCCGCTGCAAAGAGTTGGGCATCGACATCCGCGCCATTGCTGTCGGGCAAATGGAGCCTCCAAAGGAGCTGGCCCTGGAGATCTCCGACCGGGAGAGCGCCCTGGCCGAGCAGCAGAGAAACGTGGAGATGGTGAAGCAATACACCAACGAGCAGGCCCTCAAGGCCCAGGAGGCCGCCGTCGACCAGAACCGGGAGCGGGTGCTCGCCGAAACCAGGCTTGCCCAGGCGGAGACCGAGGCCGAACAGCTTGTCGATGTGGAGAAACAAAAGCTCACCGCGATGGTCACGGTGGCGACGAGCCAACTCGAGGCGGCCCGGGAGCAGGCCAAGGCGGTGAAGTCCCTGGCCGAGGCGGAAGCGGCAGTGATCAACGCCCAGAACGAGGCAGAGGTGGCGGCGCTGCGGACGAGTGTGGAGGGCTTCGGCAGCCCGGAGCTGTTCGCCCGTCATGCCGTGCTCAAGCGGCTGGCGCCGTCCCTGGGGGAGATTTTTGCTTCCGACGAAAGTGAGTTCGGCCGCCTCTTCTCCACGTTGCTCGTGCCCACCACCGGCGCCGACACGCTCCCCCGAGCCGTCGCGCCGTCCCCCACGAATCCTGCCCCCTGACGAAGACGCCCACCGATCCCGGATCTCACGACGGCCAGTTGAGGAGCACACTTCCATGGACATCATGTTCAAGCCGCCGCGCCGCATCGAACGGTGGAAATGGATTCTCGGGTTTTGGGCCGTCGTTGCCCTGGGGGCGCTGGTGACCTTTCTCGTCACCTGGAATTCGTTCTTCACCTACGTGCCTCCGGGACAGCATCTGGTGCTCCTCGCCAAGGATGGTGCTCCGCTGCCGCCGGGGCACGTGCTCGCCAAGCCGGGGCAAAAAGGGCCGCTGGAAGAGGTTCTTGGCGAGGCCTGGCATTTCGTCATGCCGATCGCCTACGAAGGGAAGCTCGAGCCAAACACGTCGATCGCCGCTGGCCAGATCGGGATCGTCACGGCCCTCGGCGGCGAGACGCTCCCTCCGGGGATGGTGCTCGCCGAGCCGGGGCAGCAGGGCATCCAGCGCGAGGTCCTTCCCCCTGGCAGTTACCGCATCAACCTCCACGGTTTCAAGGTGACGGAAGCCCCGGCGACCGAGATACCGGTCGGGTTCGTCGGCGTGCAGCGGCGGCTGGTGGGGCGGGAAACGGATGTCGAGCTGATCGAGCCCGATGCGGCAGGAAGCTTGGCCGACGACCGCAAGGGTTATCTCCCTACGGTCCTCCAGCCCGGCCTCTACTACATCAACCCGCATGAAATCGACGTCATCCCATCGGAGGTAGGCATCTTCCAGACCACATTCTCCAAGGGAGCCTCCCAGGCCCGCCCGCCGATCACCTTCACCTCCCGCGGTGGCTTCCCGATCAGCATCGACTGCACCGTGGAATGGGAGATCCTGCCCGAGGACATGCCACGGCTGGTGGCGGAATACGGCTCACGGAGCCGGATCGAGGAGAACGTCATCGATCTCCAGACGCATGCGATCGGCCGTGACAAGGGCTCGGAGTACGGGATTCTCGACCTGCTCGAAGGGGCCAAACGGCGGAAGTTCCAGGACGACTTCACGAGCGAATTGATGCGGGCCTGCGCCGAGAAGCATGTCACGGTGCATTCCGCCTTCATCCGCAATATCGACATTCCCGAGACCTATCTCGAGCAGGTCCGTGACAAGCAACTTGCCACGCAGAAGACGCTGACCAACAAGGCCAAGGAGGCCACCGCCAAGACCACTGCCGAGGTTGAGGAAGCGAAGCAAATGGTCGACCTCGGGGTGAAGAAGGTGGAGGCGGAGACGAAGCGGTTGGTGGCGCTGCTCGATGGGCAGGTCGAGAATCTGCAGGCCACCACGGAGGGAAATCTGGAGCAGATGCGAGCAAAAAACGAGGCCGAGGTGGCGATGCTCGAAGGGGAGCGGAGCCGGCTGACAGGCGAGGCCGAGGCCGAGGCGCAGAAGCTCAAGGAGACCGCTCGCAGCACCATCGCCCGCATGAAGATGGACATCTTCCGTGGCGAGGGGCAGTCGTTTCTCCGCTACGCGCTGGCCGAGGAGCTCAACCCTGACCTCCGGTTACGACTCTTCCAGAGCGGTCCCGGCACCTTCTGGACGAACATGACCGGGAGCGAAGGGATGAATCTTCTCCTCCAGCCGGGAGTTGCCCCGCTCCCGGCCCGCGGAAAACCCGAGGCTGCGGCGACAGCCCCCCTGAAGGGGCCGTCGATCGGTCAGTAGCGCCACGCCACGCCGGTGTCGGAGAAGAAGCCGGCGGCGGTGCTGTTGAGGCCCCAGCCGACCCGGATGCCGACTTCGATGTTCTCCGAGAGGAGATAGTGCGTCCCAGGGCTGAAGAAGGGGCGGACGGTGTCGATCGGCAGCCCCTCGGTGAAGGTCTCGAACCACTCGGCATGGAGCTCGAAGCGCTCCGTGACCGGCACCCGGAGGATCACCGTCGGCGCCCAGCGGCTGAACCAGCCGGTTTCCCACTGGGCGTAGGAGTAGCGGAGCGATGTGTCGAGCCGCCACTCGCCGGGGAGCTCCCAGCCGGCCACGATCGTGGCCACCGGCACGGTGCCCCACAGGTCGCCGTTGGTGGGAGTGCCCGCCTCCATGATGAAGCAGCCCTCGGGAATGAGGCCGTCCTGGTCGGAGATGTCGGCCTTGAGGCCGTAGAGAATGTCGGCCTCGTAGAGCGTCAGGCCATCGAAGCGCCCCTCGCCGACTTCGACACTCGTCACGACATTCCCCTGGGCGTTGACGGAGTAGTTGACGCCAAACCGCCACTCGAGCCAGTCGGTGCCGCCGATGCGGAGGAGGTATTCCGGGATGTTGTTCGTCGGCAGGCCGGAGCGGTTGTCGATGTAGACATACGATCCCTCCGAGAGAAGCGTGCCCGGCGCGATCGTCTTCGTCGAGGGGGTGAACGCGTCGCGGTCGGTGCCGAGATCCCCCCCTGATACCTCCTCGGCGCGGGCGCTGTCGGGAGGCTCTTGCCAAGCGATGGCGAGCACGAAAGCGGCGCCGAGGCAGACCGCCAGCCATTCCCGGCATGGCCGGGGAAATCGGCGCGGCGGCGACGAGCGGCGGTGGCGACGCATGGGGCCGGCTGGAACGGGGTGAGTCATCCTCAAGCATCGACCGCCGGGGGGATCCGCTCCCGATGCCCTCGTCGCGATCGCCAGGAATCCCCAGGCTTGCCCTGCTTCACCCGCCGCGCAGCACCCCGGGGTTGTCAGGAGAGGATCCCGTCGACGATCCGGGCCGGGCGGCCGGCGGTGAGCCGCTGCTCGACGCCGTCGTGCCGGTAGACGAGCCGCTCGTGGTCGAGGCCGAAGAGGTGGAGGACGGTGGCCTGCCAGTCGTTTGGGGTGACGATATCGGTGACGGCCCGGTGCCCGACCTCGTCGGTCTCGCCGAACGCGATTCCCGCCTTCACGCCCCCCCCGGCCATCCAGATGCTGAAGCCCTGGCCGTTGTGGTCGCGACCGCAGCCGCTCCCCTCCCCCTCCGTGACCGGGAGCCTGCCGATCTCTCCGCCCCAGTGAACGAGGGTCGTGTCGAGGAGGCCGCGGGATTTCAGATCAGTGACGAGGGCCGCGGCCGGTTTGTCGGTCCGGCGGCAGATGGCGGGGAGCCCCTCGCGGATGTTCGTGTGGTTGTCCCAGGGCTGTCCACCGAGGAACAGCTGCACGAACCGCACGCCGCGCTCCACGAGCCGGCGGGCGATGAGGCAGCGCGTGCCGTATTCCCGCGTGACAGGATCGTCGAGGCCGTAGAGGCGGTGGGTGGCCTCCGTCTCCTGGGAGATGTCGAGCGCGTCGGTGGCCGAGAGTTGCATCCGCGCGGCCAGCTCATAGCTGGCGATCCGGGCGTCGAGATCGGGCTCACCGGGATGACGCTCGCCGTGGCGGCGGTTGAGTCGATCGAGGTAGGCGAGATTTCTCGTCTGGAGCGGGCCGGCAAGCCATGGGGGAGGAACGAGATTCGGGATCCGCGGTTCCTTGGCGCGGAGGGCGGTGCCCTGGAAGAGGGGCGGAATGAAGCCGCTCGACCAGTTCGTGACGCCATCGACGGGGTGCCCCTCCGGATCGACGAGCACCAGGTAGGAGGGAAGATCGCGGGTCTCGCTGCCGAGCGCGTAGGTGAGCCAGCTGCCGAGCGTCGGCCGGCCGAGGGCGGCGGGGATGCCGCCGTGGAAGTAACGGATCGAGACCTCGTGGCCGTTGTGCCCGGTGTGCATCGAACGGACGAGGCAGATGTCGTCGGCGATCCGCTGAAGATGGGGGAGCAGCTCGCTGATCTGCGTGCCCGACTGGCCGCAGGGGCTGAACTTCCACGGGCTCCCCAACAGCCGCTTGCTCGCCCGGTTGACAAAGCTGTAGGCGATCTCGCCGCCGTACTCCATGCCGTCGAGCTTCTGCAGCTCCGGCTTGGGATCGGTGAGGTCCATGTGGGCCGGGCCGCCATGCATGAACAGCGAGATCATCGCCGTGGCCCGCGGCTCGGCATGCGGGGCTCGGGCCCGGAGATCGTTGAAGGCGGGCTCAAACGACGGCTTGGCTGGATTCGCCAGCAGCCCTTCCTGACCGAGGAGATCGGCCAGCGCCATCGCGCCCAGGCCGAAGCCGCAATCGGTGAGAAATCGCCGCCGCCCGAAGGAATGGAAGGACGGGCTAGAGACGGGCGAACGGATGCCGCTGCCCTCGTCATCAGCGGAGTTTTCAATCGACATGGAGAAACTCGTTGCTGGCGAGGAGTTGTTGGCAGAGGTTGGCCAGGGCCCGGGCACGGCGTTCGGCCGGGGCCGCGATCTCCGCCGCCGCGCTCCGGAGAATTGTCAGCTCATCGGCGAGGAAGCCAAGGGTCTCGGCGGTTTCGTCGGATTCGGGCGATCGGCCGTAGGCCCGGCGCCACGCGAGGATTACGGCCGGGGCGAGGGCTTGGGCTTCAGCGTCGGCCGGGGTGTCGTCGGGGATCGCTTGACGTGGGGCGGCGGCGAGGGCGGCGTCGGCCATCCGCCGCGCTTGAGTGAGGGCGAAGTCGCCGTTCATGAGGAGTAGGGCCTGGCCGGCAGCCGTGGCGTGGACGCGCCGGTCGCAGTTGGTCTGCATCGTCGGCGCATCGAACGCGGCGAGGAACTGCACCGGCATGCTGCGGCGCTGCTCGATCCATAGGCTGCGGCGCGGGAGGGAATCCTTGACGACAAACTCCCCGGCGTCATCGGCGACGACCGGCACCGCCGGGCCGAAGGGGGAGGGATCGAGCGTGCCGGCCGCGGCAAGGATCCGGTCGCGGACGGCCTCGGCCTCGAGCCGGCGGACCGGCATCCGGCCGATGAGCCGGTTATCGGCGTCGACGCGGTCGAGCTCCGGGCGCCGCATCGACGCCTGCCGCCAGGCGGTGGAGAGGAGGATCATCCGATGGAACCGCTTCACGCTCCACCCTGAGTCGGCGAAATCAACCGCCATCCAGTCGAGGAGCTCGGGATGGGTGGGACGCTCGCCGAGCCGGCCAAAGTCGGCGGGGGTGCCGACAATGCCGCGGCCGAAGTGGTGCATCCACAGGCGGTTGACGATCACGCGGCCGAGGAGCGGATGCCGTCCTGACGTGAGCCGGCGCGCCCAGGCGAGGCGGCGGCCGCTCGTGGGCAGCGTGGAGTCGTCGGCCACGATCGCCGTCTCCCCCTCGGGGCCGGTCACTTGGAGATCGGCCGGGCCGACTTCCCCCTTCGGCTGGCGGGAGTCGCCGCGGTGGAAGAGGCGCGTGACCGGGAGATGGCCGGGCGGCTCCTCGAGACAAAAGAGAAAATCCTCGACCGGCTTCCGCGCCCGGATCGCCGCGATCTTTTCCCCCAGGGCCTTGAGCTCATCGGCGGCCGCTTGGTCGTACTGATAGAGCACGCCGGGGGAGATGTTGACACTCGGCCGCTCCTTGAGAAGCTGCGTCTGCTCGGGGCTGCGGTCCTTCTCGGCGGTCCGGGCGGCCTCGGCGAGCTTTCCGCGCAGCTCCTCCGGGTGCTTGAGGAGCTCCTTCTCGAGCGCGGCGGCGATCGCCTTGGTCTGCTTCGCCTCGAGCTCCTTCGAGCCCGCCACTGCCTCGGCTTCGATCTCTGCCGAGCGGGCCCGATCGGCATCGGTGAACAGCGACACGAGCCGTTCGTTCGGCGCTCTCCACGCCTCCGGGTCGAGGGCTGGCTCGAAGAGGGCGCGGAGGGCGTAGTAATCGGATTGTGGGATCGGGTCGTAGCGATGGTCGTGACACTGGGCACAGCCGACGGTGAGCCCGAGGAGCGAACTGGACAGAATCGTGAGCGTGTCAGCCACGACCCGGTTGCGGCTCTCGGGATCCCCTCCGCCGGCCGTCCCGTCGGCCGCCATCCGCAGGAAGCCGGTGGCCGTCAGCCGGTCGATCGCTTCCGCCGGGAGCTGGGTATGGGGGGGCGGAACGAGCTCGTCGCCGGCGAGTTGCTCGACGAGGAACCGATCGAACGGCAGGTCGGCGTTGAGGGCCCGCACGACCCAGTCGCGGTACTTCCAGGCGTAGGGCCGGGGAGGATCGTCCTGCGTGGCGCCGGCGGAGTCGGCGTAGCCTGCCGCATCGAGCCAATGGCGGGCCCACCGCTCGCCATAGCGGGGGGAGGCGAGGAGCCGATCGACGAGGTGCTCGTAGGCCGCCGGATCGGGGTCGGCGACGAAGGCATCGACTTCCTCGGCACTGGGGGGAAGACCGAGGAGATCGAACGAAGCCCGGCGGATGAGCGTCGCCCGGTCGGCCGGCGGCGAGAAGGAAAGGCCTCCAGCCTCGAGGCGGGCAAGGAGGAAGGCGTCGATCGGCTGGGCGACGAGATCGGGGTGGGCCACGGCCGGAAGCGGTGGGCTGACAAGGGGGCGAAACGACCACCACTCCCGCTCCTCCGGCGTGATGCCAAGGCCGGGGGGAATCGTGGCTGGCTCGGGGCGCGCCGTCGGGGCCCCGGCGGCGACCCAGCGTTCGAGAATCGCCAGTTCTTCAGGCTTTACTTTCAGCGTCGAGGGGGGCATCTCGGCGGAGCGGATCCGCGCTACAAGCAGGCTCGCCCCGGCATCCCCCGGCGCGATGGCCGGGCCGGAGTCGCCGCCGCGCTCCATCGAGCGCACCTGCCGCAGATCGAGATTCCCCTCGAAGGCATCCTCGGCCCCGTGGCAGTCGAAGCAGTGAGCCCGGAGGATCGGCCGGATGTCGCGTTCGAAGGAGAGGGGGGCGTCCTCGGCAGGGGCGTGAAGGGCCGTCCCCAGCCAGCCGAAGGCAAGGAGGGCGAAGGTCCCGATCGGAAGTGGACAGCGTCCCGCGTGCATCGAAACTGGGCTCTTGTCGGGAGGGAAAACGCCCCGGAAGGTTCCGGAGCCGTCAACAAGTATCCCTCGATCGGTGGCCGGGGGGAAACCCGGTTCGTGGGGGGCGACCTTCCGTGGAGGCTCCCGCCGTGGCAGAATCCCCGGATTGTGGGGCTGCCGGGACCGGCCCGTGGCCGCGAGCGTCTCTTGAAGTGTCGAAGGGGGTGGTCATGCGTCGGCGTGTTTTCGGGCTTCTGTTGGGTGCGGCGGCGGCGGTGCTTGTGGGGAGTGGCGCGGTGAGCGCCGATGAGCCGCCGGCCGGATTCACGGCGCTCTTCAATGGCAAGGATCTCGCCGGCTGGCGCGGGGGCGAGACGTTCGACCACCGCAAGCTCCTGGCGATGTCGGCCGACGAGCGGAAGGAGCAGATCCGCAAGTGGACCGCTGCCGACCAGAAAAACTCGCTGCTCGAGGTGAGTGACGCGACCAAGAAGCCGCACTGGTACGTCGAGAACGGCGAACTGGTCAACGACGGTTTCGGGGCCTACGCCAGCACCGAGAGGGACTACGGCGACTTCGAGCTCCTCGTCGATTACCGGACCGTGCCGAAGGCCGATTCGGGGATCTATCTGCGCGGCGTTCCCCAGGTACAGATCTGGGATTCGAGCCTTCCCGACCCGCAGAATCTCGGCCTCGCCAAGGGCTCGGGGGGCCTGTGGAACAATTCCCCCGGTGCTCCCGGCAAGGATCCGCTCGTCAAGGCCGACAAGCCGCTCGGTGAGTGGAACCGCTTCCGGATCGTGATGCGCGGCGACAAAGTATCGGTGTCGCTCAACGACCAGAAGGTCGTCGACGACGCCCGGATGGAAAACTACTACGACCGGGCCGTGTCGGTGCCGGAGAAGGGCCCGATCCAGCTCCAGACCCATGGCGGCGAGATCCGTTGGCGGAACATCTTCATCCGCGATCTCTCCGGCGCCACGAAATGATCCGCCCCGTGCCCCCCCATCTGCTGCTGCGCGGGCTCCTGGCTGTCGCGAGCATCGTCGTCGGTGGTGGTGGCACGGTCGCCGGGCAATCGGTCACGGCGACGGCGACCAGGCCGGTGGTGCCGCTGTTGTTTGGCGACGAGCGCCTGCCGCTGTGCCGGGTGGTGGTGCACGTCGAGGGGGAAGGGCCCAGCCCGCGGATCGAGGGGATGTCGTTGTCGCTGTTGGGAACCGATCGGATCGGCGCTCTGGCGGCGCTTGCGGTGGTGACGACGGGGCGCGACGAGGCGCTCGCCGCCATCCCGCTCGCTGCATCGCTGGCCGCCGACGTCCCCCCCGCCGGCACGGTCACGCTCCCTATCGACGCCCCGCTGGCTGCCGGCGACAACGTCTTCTGGTGTGTCGGAAGCCTTGCCCCGCAGGCCGATCTTGTCGACCGGATCGCGGTCACGTGCACGGCGCTGGAGACCTCGGCCGGGAGGATCGTCGTTGCCGATGCGTCGCCCGATGTCCGCCAGCGCGTCGGGATCGCCCTTCGCAGGCAGGGCGACGACGGCGTCCACACGACGCGGATCCCGGTGCTGGCGACGACGCCGGCCGGCACGCTCCTGGCGGCCTACGACCTCCGGCACCGTGCGGCCCGTGACCTCCAGGAAGACATCGACATCGGCCTCTCCCGCAGCACCGACGGCGGCCGCACGTGGGAGCCGGTGCGGACGATCATCGACATGGGCGACTTCGGCGGTCTTTCCTCCGAGCTCAATGGCTGCAGCGATCCCGGGATCGTCGTCGACGAGCGGACCGGCACGGTCCACGTCTTCGCTGTCTGGATGCACGGCAAGCCGGGGAAGCATCAGTGGACCGACGACGGCTCCGAGCCCGGCTTCGAGATCGGCCAGGCGGCGCAGTTCATGGCCGTCCGATCGGACGACGACGGCCAGACATGGTCGGCGCCGGCGAACCTGACGTGGGCGCTCAAGGAGCCTTCATGGTGGCTCCTCGCCCCCGCCCCCCAGCAGGGCTTCACACGAACCGACGGCACGCTCGTGATGCCCGTTCAGGGGCGCAGCGGTGGCGGGCGGCTCGAGACCTTCGCCACGATCATGACGAGCATCGATCACGGCTTCACCTGGAACGTGGCCGCCCCCGCCTACACCGGTGGCAACGAGTGCCAGGCGGCGGAGCTCTCCGACGGCTCGATCATGCTCAACGTCCGCAGCGACCGGCAGCGCTTCCGTGGCGTGGCGACGACGGCCGACCTCGGCGCGACCTGGAGCCCCCATCCGACGAGCGACGTCACGCTCATCGAGCCCAACTGCAACGGCAGCCTGCGGGGGATCACGCTCCGCGACGGGCGGCGGCTCCTCCTGTTTGCCAATCCCTGCTCGCAGGAGCGGCGCTCCCACCAGTCGATCCGCGTCAGCGACGACGACGGCCGCACCTGGCCGGAGGCGCGGCGGATCCTCCTCGACGAAGGTCTCGGCCGCGGTTACCCGAGCCTGTCGCCGATCGATCCCGACCGGGTGGGGATCGTCTACGAGGGCAGCCGGGCCGACGTCGTCTTTCAGTCGATTCCCACCGCCGATCTCATCGCCTCCCCCTGACCGGGGCTGCGTTTCCCAAGCGCCAGAGACCTGTTGATCATGAACCTCGTCGAGATGACCTGGCCCGAGGTGTCGGCCCTCTCCAAAGACACCCCGGTGGTGATCCCGGTGGCGGCGATCGAGCAGCACGGGCATCATCTTCCCGTGGTCACCGACAGCCTTCTTCTCGGGGAGATCGTCGCCCGCGTGTCGGCGCGGATGGCCGAGCGCGTCCTCTTCGCGCCGCTCCAGTGGCTCGGCAATTCGCACCACCATCTCGACTTCGCCGGTACCGTGTCGGCCTCGCCACGGGTCTATCTCGATCTCCTCAACGACCTCGTCGAGTGTTTCCTTGTCCACGGATTCCGACGGATCGTTCTCGTCAACGGCCACGGCGGCAACGACATCCCTGCCAAGCAGGCGATCTTCGAGATTCGGCAGCGCCACCGCACGCGAAACGATCTCCTCCTCCTCATGACGACCTACTGGGGCCTCGGCACCCGTCCCTGGGAGCACGATGGGGCGTTCGAGCAGCGGGAGATGGGGCATGCCTGCGAATGGGAGACGTCGATGGTGCTCCGCGCGGCCCCGCACCTGGTGAAGCGGCACGAGCGCCTCGAGACGGTTCCCTTTGGCAATGCCTTCCTCCCCGGCTCGCGGGGCTGGATCACGAAGGAGCGGACGGTGCCGGGGCATATCGGCTCGCCGCAGCTGGCAACAGCCGCCAAGGGGGAGCTGCTGTTTTCGCTGTTCGCCGCCGACCTGGAGGCCTGGCTCGAGCGGGTGCTCCGCTGGGACGGCCGTTCCTGGGAGGGCTGACGGATGCTCGGCATCGGATCGGGCACAGGGCAACTGCCCCGCCGGGTGGCGCTGATCGCGGGGCTGCTCCTGGCGGCCTCGGCGATCAACTACATGGACCGGCAAACGCTGACGAGCGTCTCGAAACGCGTGATGGAGGAGTTCTCCCTCACGAACGAGCAATACGGCACCATCGAGGCCTCCTTCGGATACGCCTTCGCCGCCGGTTCACTCCTCTTCGGTTTCCTCGCCGACAGGGTCAACGTCCGCTGGCTCTATCCGGCGGCGCTCCTTGCCTGGTCTCTCGTCGGATTCGCCACCGGCTGGGCCCGTGACTACGACGAACTGTTGCGCCTGCGGACCGTGCTCGGATTTTTCGAGGCGGCCCACTGGCCCTGTGCGCTCAAGACGACGCAGATCCTCCTCACGGCCCGAGGCAGGGCGATGGGCAACGGCGTCCTCCAGAGCGGCACATCGGTGGGGTCGATCCTCACGCCGGTCTTCATGTGGTGGATCATGGTCCAGCAGGGGTTGAGTTGGCGGATCGGCTTCCAGGTCGTGGGTCTGGTGGGGGTCGTCTGGATCGTCGGCTGGCTCGCTGTGACGCGGAACGATGATTTCTACGTCGCTCGCCGAGGGGACGCGGATGGGAGCGGTGAATCGGTCGACTCGGGAGTCGACACCATCCGCCGATGGGCGGCCGTGCTCCTGGTGGTGGTGGTTATCAACACTGTGTGGCAGATCCTCCGGGCCTGGATTCCTCTCATCCTCCAGAAGCAGTACGGCTACAGCGAGACGACGACGCTGTGGTTCAACGCTGCCTGGTTCGCCGTCGCCGATGTTGGCTGCCTCGCCGCCGGCTGGCTGTCATGGCGGCTGGCCGGGAAGGGGTGGACGGTGAAGTGGTCGCGCGTGGCGACCGTGGCCTGTTGCTGCGTCCTCTGCCTGGCCCTGGCGGCGGTGCCCTGGATCTCCGCGGGACCGCTGCTCCTGACCCTGTTCCTCGTCGCCGGGGCCGGAACGCTCGGCCTGTTCCCCATCTACTATTCCTTCACGCAGGATGTCTCGCGTCACCATATCGGCCTGGTCACCGGAATCGCGAGCTTCTTCGGCTGGGTGGCGTCGGCCCGCTTCCAGAAACTCTTCGGGTGGCTCGCCGACGAGACGCATTCTTATTCGGTTGGCATCGCCGCCGCAGGCGTTGTGACGCTCGTCGCCCTCGCTGCCTGGGCACTGCTCTGGCCGGAGGATCGGGCCGACGCATCGGCCACCGCTGCGGAGCCCGTCGCCTGACAGCCGAGGTTCGTTCCCGTTCTTTGTCCCCCCTCTCCCCGAGGTGCCGCATGGGTCCGCTGTTGCCGTCGCGAGTCTCCCGCCGTGATCTCCTTGCAGCCGGTGCGGCCGGCCTCATGGCTGGCGTCGCCGCCCCCCGCTCACTCGTGGCGGCGGACGCCGTGACCGCCGGCCCCCGTAAGAAGATCGCCGTCCTCGGCACGGTGATCTTCGAGCACTCCCACACGCAGCACATCCTCGACCGCCTCTGCAGCGGCTATTCCTGGCAGGGGCGCTGGCAGGAGCCGAGGCTCGACGTGGCGGCGGTTCACATCGCGCAGTTTCCGGAGGGGGATGGAAAAGAAAAAAAGCCCGATCTTGGCCGGCAGCGGATCGCCCGCTACGGCCTGCGCGATTTCCCTTCGGTGCGCGAGGCGCTCACCCTCGGCACCGACAAGCTTGCCGTCGATGGTGTCGTGATCATCGCCGAGCATGGCGATTACCCGAAGAACGAGAAGGGGCAGACGCGCTATCCGCGCTACGAGTGGTTCAAGGAATGCGTCAAGGTGTTCGAGGACTCAGGGCGGTCGGTGCCGGTGTTCAACGACAAGCATCTCTCCACCGAATGGAACGAGTGCGCCGAGATGGTCGCCGATGCCCGCCGCCTCGGCTTTCCGTTCCTCGCCGGCTCGTCGCTGCCGATCACCGTCCGCCAGCCGGCGATCGACATGCCGCTCGATGTGCCGCTCCTCGAGAGCGTCTGCATGTGTTATGGCGGCGTCGACAGCTACGACTTCCATGGCCTGGAAACCGCGCAGTGCATGTCGGAGCGGCGCCGCGGCGGCGAGGTGGGGATCCGCTCGGTCCATGCCCTCCGCGGCGCGAAGCTCTGGGAGACGCTCGCCGGGGCCGATCGCGACGTCACGCGCCGGTTGATCGTGGCGGCGCTGAATCGCAGCCACAATCTCCCGGTCGAAGGGGGCTGGATGACGGAGCCGGTGACCTTTGAATGGGCGCGGAAGACCCTTGCCGACTCGACCGGGTATCTCATCGATCACCGCGACGGCTTCCGGACGACGATGATCATGGCCCCTTTGCGCGACTTCACCTACGCCGGGCTACGAACCGACTCGGGTGAGATTGTCAGCTGCCTCATGCAGTTGCCGATGCCGCAGTATGGGGCGACGACCGCCGACTTTTTCCATCCCCTCACGCGCCACATCGAGGATCTGGTCCTCGACAACCGCGAGCCCTACCCGGTCGAGCGGACGCTTCTCACCTCGGGGATGGTGATCGGCGGCGTCGAATCCCTCGCCGCCGGGGAGACCCTCTACGCAACGCCGCAGATGGGGATCGCTTACCGGGCCCCGCGCGAATCGACCTACTGGCGCGACTGACGGCCAACCTTAGGCGGCGCGGCGCCGGTGGGCCACCTCGGGGAAGGCCTCGGTGGAGACCTGCCCGCTGCGGCCGCGGATGCTCAAGCAGACCAGGAGTTGGCGGCGGAGGGTGCGGAAGGGCACCGCGAACCGCCTGTGAAGCCGGATCCACCACGGACGCCGGCGGTTGATCTCGTCGGCCTCGAGGCCCGTCTGGTCGGGGCGGTGGTGGAGGTGGTGCTTGAGGAGGTGGTAGTCGTCGCACTGCTGGAGGATCCGCAGCAGGCTCCGCAGTGGAGCGGCGAGCAGGGGGCCGGTGGGGAGCGAAAACGAGATCTGGAAGTCGATCAGCCAGGGGCGGCCCGACAGATCGACGAGGACGTTCTCCCGCTTGTGGAGGTCGACATGGGCGACGTCGCGGCGATGGACCTCGGCCAGGAGGGCGGCGAAGCGGGGGAAAAAGTCGTCGTCGACGCGCTGGTGGGGATCGAGGACATGCCCTTCGATGAACTCCCGGCTGAAGGCGTTGGGGAGTTCGGCGCCGGCGACCGAGACGGGGCCGAGGTGGGCCGGGATGCCGACGACGCCGGCGAGCCGCGAGTGGAAGTGCCGTTCCCGGGCGGCGAGGAGCCGGCCGAGCCAGGCCATCGGGATGGCGAGAATCGGCTGCCGGCGGTTGAACTTGCACAGCGCCTTGCGCGGCATCGGGGCATCGGCGGCGGCGTAGATCGCCGTGGCCGCCCAGGAATCGTGCTTGAGGATTTCGAGGAGTCGGAACGAGGCTCCGCCGATCTCCACCGCCTCCGGTGGTTCGGCTTGCCCGAGGGCACGAAACAGCGGGGGGCGGGGTCTGACGCCCGGCGGGGCAGGCGAGCTTTCGGCAGCGGATGAGGAGGGGGCAGACATGGCGATGGCAAATGCGGCGTGGGCCGCCACGGCGACTGGCCGGAGGGGGACTGGCCAGAGGGCGACTGGGGCCGAGTGCTGGGCTCATCCCTGCATCGGCGCCCGACGGTGGAAACTGCGGCGGGGCCGCGCCCGGATGCCGTGGCAGGAATAAACAGACATGGCGTCGCAACAAGGCGTCGCCAGGGGATTGGCATCGGGCTCGGGGGTGGGGATGATGCTGCCCGGGGGGGACGCTTTGGCAAGCGGCATCCCCCGGGCCCCGAACTTTTTCCAGAGGGAGTTTTCCATGCGTCGTGTCCGCGTACTGCTGCCGGTGGTGACCCTAGCCCTGGTGATCCTGGCCCTGGTGGAGCTGTCGGGAGGGCGGGGCGTTTCGGCGCAGGCCCCTGTGGCCGTGGATCCGGCGGCGGTGATCAGCGCGGCAGCCGAGCAGGCCCTGGAGGCGATGGCGAAGGAGGCAACGGCCCGGCAGATGAAGGGGGTGGCAGTGATCGCCTTCGTGCCCGGCGACGCGACCCGGTCATGGGCGTCGCAGATGCGCGTCGTCGATGCGTTTGTCCTCGGGCAGGCGAATGTCCTCGGGATCGCCTACGCGAAGATGTCGGAGATGGCCGACACGCTCGAGAACAGCGGCAGCGGCAAGCGGCCGCCGCACCACGGGGAGCTCGGCTACAAGGGGGGAGCGATCCGCAAGGTGCCCGGCGGCCATCTGCTCGCCGCGTTCAGTGGCGGCAAAGACACCGACGACCTCGACGTCGCCAACCTCGGCCTCGACCTGCTCGAGAAGGCGCTGCGCGGGGAGTAGGGGGGCGTTGGGAGGCGTTGTTCCTGGCCAGGCTTCGCTTGCGAACCTCCGGTTCGTGCATGGGGGCGGGCATCCCAGGCCCGCCAGTCTACCAATACGCCCGGCTGGACTCGAACCAGCGACCCTGGGATTAGAAATCCCATGCTCTATCCACCTGAGCTACGGGCGCGTAGGGGGCTCGCCGTCCCGGGGGCCAGCGGGGAACCGTCTGGCGGGAATCCGGGGCGAAACCTTCTGGAATCTACCACAGGAGAGGTGGGGAGGGCACCACCAACGTGATGCCGTCTCAACGACGCGAGGCTCATGCTCGATCCGGCTCAGTAGTCTTCCGAGACCTGCGCGGCTTGCCATAGTTCATCGAACTTGGCTCGCACGAACAAATCGAGTTGGCCTGAGTAGCTCCTGGGTAGGGAGTTTACGCGGATCAACTGGATGGCATCGGCCAGGTCCTGAAGTCGATGGGCGGCCGTCATCCCGCTGGCGATCTTGAGTTCGAGCAATGACGCAAGGGTGACGTAGGGCACACTCTCGTCACGGAGTTCCCGCACTGACTCCGGATCCGGAAAGGACACTGGCTTGGGTCTGCCATCGCCCGGGTAGTCGCCCACGATCAGGACGTCGATTTTGACTCCGTTCAACGTGTCTCGAAAACTCTTCGATCCCTCGAAAAGGTCCTGCCATCCGCGACCAATCCACCGCTCCTTGAACCGGATCAGGTCCTCTCGCCGCATCAGGACATCCACATCAGCCGTCGTTCTGCGGTGGCCGTGCGCGTTCGCGGCCATGGCGCCAGCAATCGCGAAAGGAATCCCGAGGTCTCCAAACGTCCGGACGAGCCGTCGCATGGTGTCGTGGACGGGAGACCGCTCCATCATGAAGTCATCCACGCGTTTGGCGATTTCCAGCATTGTGTCCATGCCCCAATCCTAACTC
>Ga0209598_10000055_pt1 | contig 81277 bp, 96 predicted proteins | sample M_140807_EF_Meta_FD_187317 | JGI IMG/M metagenome (GOLD analysis project Ga0209598, IMG submission 187317) | Freshwater microbial communities from Lake Montjoie, Canada to study carbon cycling - M_140807_EF_MetaG (SPAdes) (version 2) | ecosystem: Environmental > Aquatic > Freshwater > Lake... | reverse complement strand
ACCTTCCTTTTCTCTCCGAACATATACTTAAAACAAATTGAACAATAACCAATAATCTGTTCCAAGAACAAAATTATAATTTATTTAAATACTTATGAATCTTAAAAATACTTGTTTAAGAACAGGAGCTTATATCTTAATTGACAGTTTGGTTCAAAATGGTGTCGAACACATTTTTGGTTATCCAGGTGGTGCTATTTTGCCAATTTATGACGAATTATATCACTGGGAAAAATCTAATCTAATTAAACATATTTTAGTTAGACACGAACAAAGTGCTGCACATGCAGCTGACGCATACTCTCGAACGACAAACAAAGTAGGTGTTTGTTTTGCGACTTCAGGGCCAGGTGCTACAAATTTAGTTACTGGAATTGCTAATGCAAGGATGGATTCAATTCCAATGGTTGTTATAACGGGACAAGTTGGTAGAACATTTATAGGAACAGATGCTTTCCAAGAGACGGATATTTTTGGAATCACATTACCAATTGTCAAACATTCGTATACTGTTCGTGATACCAGTTTACTACCACAGATTATGGCAGAAGCGTTTTTCTTAGCACAAAATGGAAGACCTGGACCTGTTTTAATTGATATTCCAAAAGATGTGGGATTAGAAGAAACTTATTCATATGCGTATCCAAAGGTTTCTGATTTATTTGCAAATAAAAATTATCGTACTAATCATTTGACAAATTTAGGAATTTTACGTCGTTTTATTTCTTATTTAAGTCAATCTTATCAACCATTATTTTATATTGGTGGAGGAATTATTCGTTCAAATAGTTTCAAAACACTTCAGCAAATTGCAAAAATCTTTCAAATTCCGATTACTACTACCTTAATGGGTAAAGGTGCATACAATGAAGAAGATCATTTATCTTTAGGAATGTTAGGAATGCATGGAACAGCATACGCAAATTTTGCAGTAAGTGAATGTGATCTTTTAATAGCGTTAGGTGCTAGATTTGATGATCGCGTTACTGGAAAATTAGATGAATTTGCCTGTGATGCTGAAGTTTTACATGTAGATATCGATCCGGCTGAAATTTCAAAAAATCGTTGTCCGCAATTAGGAATAGTAGGAGATGTTCAAAAAGTTTTAACTCAAACTTTAAAGAAATTAAGAAATTTCGAAGATTATGATACAAATCAAACCAAAACATGGCTGAAACGTATTTATAAATGGAAAGAATCATATCCATTAATTTCTCAAAGTTATAAAACAATAAAAACATTATCACCGCAAGAAACTATTTTTAACATGGGAAATACTCACCCGGAAGCCTTTTTTACAACTGACGTAGGTCAACATCAAATGTGGTCTGCACAATTAATCAATTGTCAACCAAAAAAATGGGTTTCAAGTTCTGGATTAGGTACCATGGGATTTGGTTTACCAGCTGCAATTGGAGTAAAAGTTGCTAATCCAAATCAAGATGTCATTTGTATTAGTGGTGATTCAAGTATTCAAATGAGTATTCAAGAATTAGGAACAATTGCCCAATATCAATTAGGTATCAAATTAGTTATCGTTAATAATGGATGGCAAGGAATGGTTCGTCAGTGGCAAGAGTCTTTCTATGGAAATCGCTTTTCTAATTCTTATATGAAAAATGGGATGCCTAATTTTTCAGAGGTGGCAAAGGCTTATGGTATAAAAGGTTATCAATTAGAGAAAGCAAAAGATCTCCAAACTGTTTTATCATCAATTGTAAACGATAGGGAAGCAATGGTTTTTGATGTTAATGTTATTGAAAACGAAAATTGTTATCCAATGGTAGCACCTGGAAGAAGTAATTCCCAAATGCTAGGTCTTGAAAAACAAGAAAAACAAGAAACTGTTGTTTAACTTATTAGAGAGTGGGTTGAGTAGGATTTGAACCTACGTAGGCAAGAACCAACGGATTTACAATCCGTCCCCATTAACCGCTCGGGCATCAACCCTCTAAAACTATATTAATACATTTTCGGATTTTAGGGCAAGTCCCAAACTAAAGAAAATTTTTTCAAACATTTTACATGAAAAAATTTTCTTATAATAGTTATGAAAAGATACCTCGCATCAAACTTGAACCCGATGTGTGGTTAAATAAATATTTAGAAATTTTAAGGATGTTTAACATATGATTACAACTCCACAAGAACAAAAAGCTAAAATTAAAAAAGCGCAAGTACTTGTTGATTTAGATGTAGTTGAAACTAGTTTTGAAAAATGGGCAAAACCTGGTCATTTCTCAAGAACTTTAGCAAAAGGACCAAAAACAACTACTTGGATTTGGAACCTTCATGCAGATGCACATGATTTTGACATGCAAACAAAATCATTAGAAGATATTTCAAGAAAGATTTTTAGCGCACATTTCGGTCAACTTTCAATCATTTTCCTTTGGTTAAGCGGAATGCATTTCCATGGTGCATATTTCTCAAACTATACAGCTTGGTTAATGAATCCGTTACAAATCAAACCAAGTTCACAATCGGTTTGGCCTGTTGTAGGACAAGAAATTTTAAATGCTGACGTTGGTGGAAACTTCCAAGGTATTCAAATTACGTCTGGTTGGTTCCAAATTTGGCGTGCTGAAGGTATCACAACACCTCAACAACTTTATGCAACTGCATTAGGTGCTCTTGTTATGTCAGGAGTTATGATGTTTGCTGGTTGGTTCCATTATCATAAAGCAGCTCCAAAATTAGAATGGTTCCAAAATGCTGAATCGATGTTAAACCATCACCTTTCAGTTTTATTAGGATTAGGATCATTATCTTGGGCTGGACATGAAATTCATATTGGAAACCCAATTAACAAGTTATTAGATTCTGGAATGGATCCAAAAGATTTACCAGACCCTCATGAACTTTTAATCAACCGTGAATTTATCAGTACATTATACCCAAGTTTTAAAGAAGGATTAACACCATTCTTTACATTTGATTGGTCTAAATATTCTGACATTTTAACTTTCAAAGGTGGATTAAATCCAACTACAGCAAGTTTATGGTTAACGGATTGTGCACACCATCACGTAGCGATTGGTGTTTTATTCATTATTGCTGGACATATGTACCGTACTAATTTCGGTATTGGTCACAGTATGAAAGAAATTCTTGAAGCACATAAAGGTCCATTCACAGGTGCAGGTCACAAAGGACTTTACGAAGTTTTAACTACTTCATGGCATGCTCAATTAGCAATTAACTTAGCAATGTTAGGTTCTTTAACAATTATTATTGCACACCACATGTATGCAATGCCGCCATACCCTTATATCGCAATCGACTATCCTACTCAATTATCTTTATTCACACACCATATGTGGATTGGAGCATTTTGTATTGTAGGTGGTGCAGCACATGGATCAATTTTCATGGTACGTGATTACGATGCTACAGTTAATTACAACAACTTATTAGACCGTGTTATTCGTCACAGAGATGCAATTATCTCTCACTTAAATTGGGTTTGTATTTTCTTAGGAATGCATTCTTTCGGATTATACATTCATAACGATACGATGCAAGCTTTAGGACGTCCACAAGATATGTTCTCTGACAAAGCTATTTCGTTACAACCAATTTTTGCACAATGGATTCAAGGTTTACATACAGCAGCTCCTTCAACAACATCTCCAAATGCATTAGCAACTGCTAGTTATATTTTTGGTGGAGATCCAGTTGTATTAGGTTCAAAAATTGCTTTAGTTCCGATGAATTTAGGAACGGCTGACTTTATGGTTCACCATATTCATGCTTTCACAATTCACGTAACAGCATTAATCCTTTTCAAAGGTGTTTTATTTGCAAGAAACTCTCGTTTAATTCCAGATAAATCAAACTTAGGTTTCCGATTCCCATGTGACGGACCTGGTCGTGGTGGAACTTGTCAAGTTTCAGGTTGGGATCACGTTTTCTTAGGATTATTCTGGATGTATAACTCAATCTCTATTGTAATCTTCCATTTCAGCTGGAAAATGCAATCTGATATTTGGGGATCTGTAACACCAGAAGGAGCAATTTCTCATATTACTGGTGGAAACTTTGCTAACAGTGCAACAACAATCAACGGTTGGTTAAGAGATTTCTTATGGTCACAAGCATCTCAAGTAATTCAATCTTACGGATCTGCATTATCAGCATATGGTTTAATTTTCTTAGGAGCACATTTCATTTGGGCATTTAGTTTAATGTTCTTATTTAGTGGTCGTGGTTACTGGCAAGAATTAATTGAATCAATCGTTTGGGCACACAATAAATTAAAAGTAGCACCTGCAATTCAACCTCGTGCATTAAGTATCACTCAAGGTCGAGCTGTTGGATTAGCACATTATTTATTAGGTGGTATTGGAACGACTTGGGCATTCTTCTTAGCTCGTATCATTTCGGTAAGTTAATTTAATTAAAAACTTATTTTTCATTTTTCCATAATCTATAAATTGTTATTTAAATAAAAAAGATAAAGGAGTTTTATCAATGGCTACAAGATTTCCTAAGTTTAGTCAGGCATTAAGTGAAGACCCGACTACACGCCGTATCTGGTTTGGTATTGCAACTGCTCATGACCTTGAAAGTCATGACGACGTTTCTGAAGAAGCTTTATATCAAAAAATATTCGCTTCACATTTTGGTCACCTTGCTATTATTTTTCTTTGGACAGCAGGAAACTTATTCCACGTTGCTTGGCAAGGAAACTTTGAACAATGGATTCTTAATCCACTAAAAGTAAAACCTATTGCTCATGGTATTTGGGATCCACATTTTGGAGAAACTGCTTTAAAAGCATTTACTAGAGGTGGAGTTATTTATCCAGTAAACATTGCTTTATCAGGGGTTTATCAATGGTGGTACACGATTGGTATGAGAACAAATCAAGATTTATATGTTGGTTCAGTATTCTTATTAATCGTTTCGTTAGCGCTTTTACAAGCAGGGTGGTTACATCTTCAACCGCAATTTAAACCAAGTATTGCATGGTTTAAAAATAACGAATCACGTTTAAATCATCACCTTTCAGGTTTATTTGGTTTCAGTTCATTAGCATGGACAGGTCATTTAGTTCATGTAGCGATTCCAGAATCAAGAGGTGTACATGTAGGTTGGGATAACTTCTTAACAGTATTACCACATCCTGCAGGACTTACTCCGTTTTTCACAGGAAACTGGAGTGTTTACGCAGAAAATGGAGATACAGCTCAACACGTATACAACACATTAGAAGGAGCTGGAACAGCAATTTTAACATTTAAAGGTGGTTTCCATCCGCAAACTCAATCTTTATGGTTAACAGATATTGCACATCATCATTTAGCAATTGCTGTATTATTTATTATCGCAGGTCACATGTACCGTACTAATTTTGGTATCGGACATAGTATGAAAGAAATTCTTGAAGCTCACCGTCCACCAGGAGGAAGATTAGGTAGAGGTCATATTGGTTTATATGAAACAATTACGAACTCTTTACATATGCAATTAGGATTAGCATTAGCGGCTTTAGGAGTTATTACTTCTTTAGTAGCTCAACATATTTATGCTTTAAATCCGTATGCATTCTTATCTCGTGATTATGCTACAGAAGCTGCATTATATACTCATCACCAATACATTGCTGGGTTTATCATGATGGGAGCTTTTGCACATGGTGCGATCTTCTTTGTTCGTGATTATGATCCTGAAGTTAATAAAGGAAACGTATTAGCTAGAATGTTAGATCATAAAGAAGCAATTATTTCACATTTAAGCTGGGTTTCTTTATTCTTAGGATTCCACACATTAGGTTTATATGTTCATAACGACGTAGTTGTTGCTTTTGGTCAACCAGAAAAACAAATTTTAGTTGAGCCTGTTTTCGCACAATGGATTCAAGCTGCATCTGGAAAGAGTTTATATGGGTTTAACACATTCTTATCTTCTCCTGAAAGTGCTGCATCAGTTGCTAGTCAACAATTATGGTTACCTAACTGGCTTGAAGCTATTAACAATCCTAAAAACTCATTATTCTTAACAGTAGGTCCTGGAGACTTTTTAGTTCACCATGCTATTGCATTAGGTTTACATACAACAACATTAATTTTAGTTAAAGGTGCATTAGATGCTCGTGGATCTAAATTAATGCCAGATAAAAAAGATTTTGGATATAGCTTCCCATGTGATGGTCCTGGACGTGGTGGAACTTGTGATATTTCAGCTTGGGATGCATTCTATTTAGCAATGTTCTGGATGTTAAACACAATCGGATGGACAACATTCTATTGGCACTGGAAACACATTACAGTTTGGTTAGGAAATCCTGCACAATTTGATGAATCATCTAACTACATTATGGGTTGGTTAAGAGATTACTTATGGTTAAACTCTTCTCCATTAATTAACGGTTATAACCCATTAGGTATGAACAACTTATCTGTTTGGGCTTGGATGTTCTTACTTGGTCATTTAATCTGGGCAACTGGGTTTATGTTCTTAATTTCATGGCGTGGTTACTGGCAAGAGTTAATTGAGACAATTGTTTGGGCACATGAAAGAACTCCATTAGCAAACTTAATTCGTTGGAAAGATAAACCTGTAGCATTATCAATTGTACAAGCTCGTTTAGTTGGTTTAGTACATTTTACGGCAGGTTATATTTTAACTTATGCACCATTCGTAATTGCTTCAACTCTAGGAAAATTTGGTTAAAGTTTTAATTTTTGTTATATTATTTTTATAGAATTAATTTTTATAAAAATAATATGGCAAAAAAAAGTATGCTTGAGCGTGAATCAAAACGCAAAAAGCTAGTTGCACGTTATTCAAAAAAACGTCAAGAAATCTTAAATCAATTAAAAGAGGTAAATTCATTAGAAGAAATTTTTGCATTAAATGAAAAAATTCAAAAATTACCAAGAAATAGCTCAGCTATTCGAGTGAGAAACCGTTGTTGGAAAACAGGTCGACCACGTGGTTATTACAGATATTTTGGATTATGTCGAAATGTAGTTCGTGAATTTGCTCATGATTGTCTTCTACCTGGTGTTACTAAAGCAAGTTGGTAATTTAAAATATTACCAACTTTTTTAATTATTTTACAATGAAAAATAGATCAAATTGCTAATTCATTTCCGCGTTTAAATTGAAGGTATGCAGCTACGAATAAACCTAATAACGTTACTGCCATTAATCCTAAAATAATCCCTGATAAAAGTGGTTCTACCATTTTTGTTTTTGTTAGTTAATTAATTTTTTGAGAGTCTTTATCTGAATCCTACACTTGCTTGCCAAACGAAAGCCAATAAGAAGAAAAGTACTGGAATTATAGGCATGACATCAGCAAGTGGTCCAAATACAGCGTAAGCTCCCGGTAATTTGCTTAATAATAATGTTTCCATATAACGTTTAAATTTACTTGATTAATAGTTTGAATATCGAATATATTCTAGTTTAAATCTATTATAATTAAAAACAAACGTATAACAAACCTTTTTTATTTTCGAAAAACAAGACAACAAATTTATTAACTTAGTCTAGCTGAAGAGGAGAATTGAACTCCTAACCTCCTGATTACAAGTCAGGCGCTCTACCGATTGAGCTACATCAGCATTCATACTATGTCATTATTGTACTCTATTTAATTACTTATTGTCAATTAAAAAAGGAGATTGATTTCCTTTTTTAATTTTTAAAAATTGGAGCTTTTCTTGATTCTCTTTCAATTAAATTAAAAGATGATAAATCTGTGAAAGCTAAAAACGATAAAATTTTTCTATCTAAGAAAATATCGATATTTCTTAAACATCCAATGAATTTTGAATAAATATTTTTGCGTGCACGGCTAGCCGCATTAATTCTATAGATCCAAATGCGTCTAAAATTACGTTTTTTTAGACGTCTTCCAATGTAAGCAAAGTTTAAACTTTGTACAACTTGTTCACCTGCCATAGTAGAAAGTCTAGAGTTAGATCCTACATAGCCTTTTGCTAAATTTAAATATTTTTTACGTCTTTTTGCAGCGACGTTTCCGCGTTTTACTCGAACCATATTTGTTTTTTATAAATTAATTTTATGCATAAGGTAACATACGAGAAAATGTTCCTAAATCTGAAAAATGAACACTACTAGCTTCAGATAATCTACGAAGACGTTTTGAATTTTTTCTTCTAAGTAAATGACCTTTGTAGGCTTTTTTTCTACATAAACAATTTTTTTTTACCTTGATTCTTTTTGCGGCCGATTTACGTGTTTTTAATTTCATTTTTTTTAACCCATATTAAAAGATAAGATACTTATATAATTTTAATATCGATTAAAAAAATAGTAAAGCTAATGAATAAAGAATACGTTTAAATTTGTTCTGTCCAAATGTATTTTGTTTCAATTGCTGGTAATAGATATAATTGAATTAATCCTGATGCCATACTGAAATAATTTGGAACTTTTTTAAATAATTTGAATAATTCAAAGCTATCTTCTTTTTCAATATCGATTAAATTTTGATTTGCATTTGCGCATACATCCATTAATTCAAAGAATTTTGGATGATCAACATCTAAGATAATTGGGAATAATGTTCCAGAACTTTGATTTGTTTTACGAATTACGTGTTTATCAAACTGTTGTGCATCTAAGCCAATTGTTGAATAGAAATCTGTTCGTTGTAAATCATTTAAATACATTGTTACAAAAACCGAAAGTAAGAAGAATTTGCACCATAATCTTGATTCGTATGTATTTAATAAATGTTTTTGAGATTTTAATAGAGCTGCGAAGAAATCTCCATGACGATTTTCATCTTGACACCAGCTTTCAAAAAATCTAAAAATTGGATAAACTCGGAAATTAGGGTTCTTTTCTAAATGACGATAAATTACGATATAACGCCAATACCCAATCTTTTCTGATAAATATGTAGCATAAAAAATGAATTTTGGTGCAAAGAAAGTATATTTACGAGTTTTTGTTAAAAATCCTAAATCTAAAGAAACATTAAAGTCGCTCATCGCTTTATTTAAAAAACCTGCATGACGAGCTTCATCACGTGACATGAAAGAAAAACCTTCCGCTAATAAAGGATTCACTTTCTTTAAATTTCTAGAAATTTCTTTGTATAAAAGAAACCCTGAAAATTCAGCTGTACAAGAACGTTCTAAAAATTCGATAAAGATATTGCGCGTTTTCTCATCAAAAAAATCCCATGTGTTTAAAAACTCTTTGTCACGAATAAAGTGATCACGATTGTAATCTATTCTGAATTCTTCAACAATAGCTTCAATTTCCTTTAAATTAGAACTTACATCTAATTCAGCCATTTCTTTGAAGTCTGTAGTATAAAATCTTGGTGTAAGTAAAGTTTCTTTTGAAGCGTCTTTACTTTCAATTGTCTTTTTTGTAGTTGTCATAATAAAAAAGTAATTTAAATTTATCGTATATTTTAAAGAATAAGTAAGTTAAAATTAGGAATTTACCTATTTTTTAAAAAGAAAGTTATTAAATATTATAAAATATAAAAAATAAATAGTTTGATTTATTTCGAAAATAGTTATAGTATATATGTATATTCAAAAAGCGGAGGCGGCATAGCCAAGTGGTAAGGCTTGGGATTGCAAATCCTTCATTCCCCAGTTCAAATCTGGGTGCCGCCTTATTAGAATATGATTATGTTATGGGGACGTGGTGGAATGGTAGACACAACAGACTTAAAATCTGTTGACTTATATTGGTCGTGTGGGTTCAAGTCCCACCGTCCCCAATTTTTATATACTTCTTAAATATTCAGTATTAATTCCGAATTCTCTCTCAATCGAAATTTTTCCTGTTCGAATAATCTCAATGATTCTGTAACTTTTTAATAATTCTTGAATAGTAATTATTTTCCCTGGATCTCCTGTCACTTCAATAGTGATCGATACATCGGAAATATCAACAACTTTTGAACGGAAAATTTGAACAATTTCTAATATTTCAGAACGCGTTACACGTGAAGCTTCCACTTTAATCAACATTAATTCACGTTCAACACATGGACGAGTCGTAATATCTTTAACTTCAATAACTTGAATCAATTTATTTAATTGTTTAGTGATTTGTTCAATTGTTTGATGATCACCAGGTAAGACAATAATGATTTTAGAAATACCAGGATTTTCAGTTGGACCGACTGCAATACTTTCAATATTAAAGCCACGACTTGAAAAAACTGTTGAAATTCGTGTTAAGACTCCAGATTCATTAAAAACAGTAATTGATAAGGTTTTTTTCATAAAAAAGGTACATTTATATAAAAATAAAATTAGAATTTATTTAACAATTTTCTTTAAAATATAGTAAATAAGAAAATTTTTTATCTATTAAAGTAATAATAATATATAAAGAAAAAAAGAAAAATATAATCTTTAAATTTAATTAGTCCAAAATAATTAGAAACTAAGAATTCAGTATGTAATTAATTTTAATTAAAAACTTGTCAGAGAAATTGCCCTAACATTTAAAACGAGTTCAAGAATAAATTTTTCAAAATATATAAAAAATAAATTTTATATATTTTGAAAAAAAAAGGAATTAGAAATCTGCTTCAGCAAGTTGAACTTTTTCAAATTGTTTTTTCTTGAATACAAACATTGATTGTGTAATGATTATAGAAATACAGAATGCTAAATATCCATAAATACGAGCAGGACTTTGTAAAACAATTTCAGTTTCTGTTTGACCAAATCCACCAACATTTGGATTCATTGTTACAGGTTGATCTTGTTGTACAACTTGATTTTCTTTGATAATTAAATCTAATTCTTTTGGAATTGTTTGAACTTTAGTTTCTCCAGAAGTTGAAACAATTGTAACTTCAAAGTTTTTGTCTGTTGTTTTAATTTCTTGAACTTTTCCAGATGCAACAGCATTGAAAAGATTGTTATTTGTTTTTTCTCCAGTTGGGTATACTTGTCCACGACCACGATTTGCCCCTACGTAAATTGGATATTTAACATAGAAAACATCTTTATTTTTTTCAGGATCTGGTGAAAGAAGTGGGAAAACGATATCTTGATATTTATCACCACTAATTGGACCTACAACTAAGATATTTTCTTTAGTTGGACTGTATGGAGTAATATAAACACCTTTTGTCTTTGCTTTTAATTCTTCATCTAAGCGTGTTTTTGGTGCAAGTTTAAACCCTTCAGGTAAAATCATAACAGCACCAACATTTAAACCACCTTTTTGACCATTTCCAAGAACTTGTTTCTTTGTTGTGTCATAAGGAATTTTGACAACAGTTTCAAAGACACTATCCGGTAAAACAGATGTAGGTGCTTCAAATTCAGTTGGTTTTTGAGCTAAGTGACAGTTTGCACATACGATACGTCCGTTTGCTTCTCTAGGATTTTCATAAGCCTGTTGTGCATAAATTGGGAAAGCAAGTGAGTCTTGTGGAAAAAATAAGACACAACTTGAAAAGAAAGTTAGAATACTAAAAAATAATTTTTGTGTTGATAATTTTTTAATCATAGATAAAAATAGTTAAACGTTTTTGTAATACAAGCTTTGAAACTAGACAGATGGCGAGAGTATGAATTTAGATAAATAAAAATATCTCCTTAATATATTCTAATTTAAACTAGTTGCTTCCTTTGATTTTACATTTCTTCGTTTTATAAGGACTCCGATTACTAGTAAATATAAGTAATAAGTTGAGGCGGCAAAACTAATTTGTGTTACAGCGTCAATTGTTGGAGTAACCATTCCTCCGATTGTAAAACAACTTACACCAATAATTCGCCAGCCAAAGGGTAAACCTAAAATGAATTTTTCTGTATTATAATTTAAGCAAACTAAAGTAGGTATTTGTGATAAAAGAATGATTACAAGTAAAAGATAAACTTCGAGTGCAACAACTTCGTCTAAAGACCATAAATCTTCTAAAGTTCTTTCACCATAAGAGTTAAATGCTTCAAATCCTATAGGAATTGAGGTACTCAAAGTAATAACAAGTTGATTCATAGCACCTTGAATACTATCTTTTACAAGAATTCCAATTTCCAATCTATTTATTGTTTTTGTTCCTGATGATTTTTTATTATCAATCTCCATTGGAAGACGTTCTATTGCAATCGAGACAGCGATTAAAAAAACCCAAGATAAAAAAAGTAAAAGTAGATATAAACCGGGGACTAATTGTAAAACTTCAATTTCAGCCACCTGAGCTCTAATAAATTCAACTACAAAAAAAGATCCACATGCTGAAAAAAGAATCTTGGCATAAAGGTCAGTTTGAACAAAATAAGAAGAATTTGCGAAAAATGCTTCATCAAGACTGAACATTTCAGAAAAAAAGAATTACGATTTTAAATCTTTAACGATTTGTACTGCTTTTTTTAAGAAAGAAACTTCTTCTTGTAAAAGAAAAACTTTCGAGTTAATTACTCGTTCTGCTGCTTCTGAATTTTGACCACTTAATTTAAGTGTTTCATTTTCTAATTCAGTATTCTTTTGTTCGTATTGTTTCGAAAGTTCATCTAACGAAAGACCAGCACCAACTTCTTTTGCTCTTTTTGCATAAACGTATACACTTGTTCCTCGTGTATCAGCAGTAGTATCTAAACCTTGATTTGAAACAATGAAGACAGCATCTTGAAGAATAAATAAAGCTTTTTCTAATCTATTTTCAAAATTTGTTTCAATTTCAACAATGTTGTTGTCGATTCGTCCCATTAAATCTTGATGTTGATCAAAAACTTCGGCAACACCATTTCTTAAATGAACTTTTACTTTTGTTGTGTTTGATTGAACGTTAGTATATTCAGGGGTAGCTAAAAGAAATAACATAATATTCTTAACTATTTATTTAAATAAAGAGAACTTGGGGGTAATGGCCTAGTCTATAAAGAAAATTTTTATTCTTCATTTATTTTACTAGTTCATTTACGGTTGCAAAATAAACTTTTTTAAAGAGGGTTATAAAATCTTACAACCCTCTCTTTTTTTTAATTTTTATTTGTGTAAAGTAATGTTTTCACTTCCAATAATGTTGATGAAATCTTCTGCTGTAAAATATTTGAAATCTTCTTTTTCAATACTTACTAAAGAATTGTAATCAAGTTTATTGTTTTTTAATAATGTTTGTTCAACACGGATTGCTTGGTAAGCAAATAATTGATTTAAGAAGATTTTAATTGTTCTTGCATTCGAAAAAGCAGGGAATTGTACTAATTGTGCAATATAGAACTCTAAAATTTGTAAAGCTTCAGGTGTATATTTGTAACGGTTCTCATTGTGTAATAAGAATTTAGTAATATCAACTAATTCTTTTACATTGTAGTCAGGGAAATCAACGTGATTTCCAATACGAGAAGAAACCCCAGGGTTTGAATTAAAGAATGTTTCAATTTTATTTTTTCCACCAGCGAAAATAATAATAAGGTCATCACGTTGGTTTTCCATAACTTGTAATAAAAGTTCAACTGCTTCTGAACCGTAATCTCTTTCGTTATCTGGTTTGTAAAGGTGATGAGCTTCATCAATAAATAAAATTCCACCTGTAGCTTTTTGTAATTGTTCACGTGTTTTTGGAGCAGTGTGACCAACGTATTGTCCAACTAAATCTTCACGTGTTACGTTTGTAATGTGTCCTTTTGATAAATATCCTAAGTTTCTTAAAACAAGGGCTAATTTACCAGCAACAGATGTTTTTCCTGTTCCTGGACGACCAGTAAAGGCCATGTGTAAACTTGATTGTAAAGTTGATAATTCTTGAAGTTCACGGATACGATCAAATAATAATACAGATGAAATTTCACGAACTCGAGTTTTTACACCTTGTAATCCTACTAATTCTGCGTCTAAAGTTTCTAAAATTGATTCAATTCCAGTTTGAACATAACAATCTTTAATATCAATTGATTCTGTTTGATTAATAACTAAGTCTTTTAATGTTTTACACATATTTAAATTTTAAGAGTATATAAGTTTGTAAAAAGTTTTTACTATTGAAGTAAGAGAATTTTAATAAAAGAACTAAAATGAAACTATTAATAGTTTCATTTTAGTGTTATGGATGGAATTAGTAACGAGCACCTTCTCCAGCAGATTGAACTGCGTAACTTTGGATTGTGTAAATGATGTTTCTTCCTTGACCTTCTTGACGAACTAAGTAGAATCCTGGTTCGAATGTTGGACGGTTAACGATGAAAGATAAGTTTGTAGATTCTACACCTCTTTCGTTGTTGAAACAGTTGATTTTAACGTAAACACCTGGGTGAGCTTTACGACATTCGTTTAATTCATACATAACTGTAGAAGAATCTGGAATATCGAAAAGTGGTAATCCCCACATTTCCCAGTAACAGTTACGAGGATGAGGATCATCAGTCCATTCAATACCTACAGCGAAACCACGTTTTAAAGCGTACTCAACTTGAGCTTTGATTTGAGCATCTGTTAAATCTGGTAATAAAGAGAAGCAACCTTGTGTAATTCTAGCCATAATAACTCCTTTAATATTTTTTTAATTTTTAGGTAATACTTTAAGTAAATAATAATCTGTTATTTAAGATGCAGATTTAGTTGGTGTAGATTCGAAGTCTAATGTATCTGTAGATGCATAGTCGAAAGTGATAGCTTTCCATAAGTCTAAAGCAGTTTGTAAAGGACGGCAGTCTTTAGCAGCTGTTTTTAAGATGTCTGGACCTTCAGTTAAGTAGTTACGACCTTCGTTTTTAGCTAAAACCATACATTCTAAAGCTACACGGTTAGCAGTAGCACCAGCTTGAATACCATCTGGGTGACCAATAGTACCACCACCGAATTGTAATACAACGTCTTCACCTAATAAGTGAGTTAATTGGTGCATTTGACCACAGTGGATACCACCAGAAGCAACTGGTAAACATTTTCTTAAAGAAGCCCAATCCATATCGAAGAATAAACCTAAGCTACGGTCTTCTTTTAATTGAGTTAATAATAAAGTATCGTAGAATCCTTTAACTGTGTTTGGATCTCCTTCAAGTTTACCAACAACAGTACCAGCGTGAATGTGGTCAACACCAGCCATACGCATCCATTTACAAATTACACGGAAGTTAACACCATGGAATTTTTGACGAGTGTAAGTAGAGTGACCAGCACGGTGTAAGTGAACGATTGTATCGTTTTTACGTCCCCAGATACACATAGTTTGGATAGCAGTGTAACCAATAACTAAGTCGATCATGATGATAACAGAACCGATTTCTTTAGCGAAGTGAGCTCTTTCGTACATGTCTTCTTGTGTAGCAGCTGTAACGTTTAAGTAAGAACCTTTAACAGAACCTGTTTTAGCAGCAGCTTTGTTAACACCTTCCATAACGTATAAGAATCTTTCACGCCATCTCATGAATGGTTGAGAGTTGATGTTTTCGTCATCTTTTAAGAAGTCTAAACCACCTTTTAATCCTTCGTATACTACACGTCCGTAGTTTTTACCAGAAAGACCTAATTTTGGTTTAACTGTAGCACCTAATAAAGGACGTCCGAATACGTCAAGTCTTTCACGTTCTACAATAACTCCAGCAGCTGGACCAATGAAAGTTTTTAAGTAAGAATGAGGAATACGCATATCTTCTAAACGTAAAGCTTTAACTGCTTTAAATCCGAATACGTTACCAATGATAGACGCTGTTAAGTTAGCGATTGAACCTTCTTCAAATAAGTCACATTCGTAAGCGATGAATGCGAAGTATTCGTTTGCGCTGTTTGGAACTTCTTCTACGAAGTAAGCTTTAGCACGGTAAACGTCACAAGCTGTTAATAAGTCAGTCCATACAACAGTCCAAGTAGCTGTAGAAGATTCTCCAGCAACTGCCGCAGCAGCTTCAATTGGATCTACACCAGGTTGAGGTGTAATACGGAAAAGACAAAGAATGTCTGTTTCTTTAATTGTATAATCTGCGTCCCAGTAACCCATTTTTTTGTACGGAATTACTCCAGATTCATAACGTTCCGATTTAATACGTGTTCTTTCAGATGCGTCGCTCATATTTGTGAAATGTGTAAAATTTTAATACCTTTTCTGTGGATTAATTATTGAATATTTAATCCATACATTAGATGCTAAAAAATTGTTAGTTTTAACAACTACTTTAACCTCATTCTGTCTATATTTATTAACTGACATATTATTATAGAAATTTTATTTTAAGTAATTCAAATTTTCTATTTAAATATTATTAACGTGAGTAATACTCTACAACTTTTAATTCGTTCACACGTACTAATACGTCTTTACGTTTTACCGGGAAAACCATTTTCCCTTCTAATGTTTCATTGTTCACTTCTAAATGTTTCGGAAGTAAACTATGAAAACGAGATTTAGTTAAATTAACTCGTTTCATTCTTCGTTGAATCAACTTACGTTTTTGTTGTTGAAGTTCAAAGTTTGTAAGAACCAATTTTTTAGATTGTGCTTTTTCCCTAACTGTTATTATATCATTTTTCTGACATATAAAACTCGGAATATTAATTAATTTGTTATTTACTAAAATATGTCCGTGATTTACAATTTGACGAGCGGCTGGAATTGTTGAAGCAAACCCCAGTCTATAAATTACGCAGTCTAAACGAGCTTCTAATAATTCTAACAATAATGCTCCTGTTGGTCCTTTTCTTCTTTTTGCTTCTTTGTAGTAAGCAACAAGTTGTTTTTCAGTTACACCATAGTTAAAACGTAGTTTTTGTTTTTCAAATAAACGCTCTCTATAGTCATCTGATAATGATGAACGTTTTGTTTTTGTAAAAACCAATTTACCGTGTTGACCAGGAGTTTTTGTTCTATTTTTTGTATTTTTTCTTGTTAATCCAGGTAAGAGTCCTAATCTTCGGATAATTCTTATTCTGGGACCTGTATATCTAGCCATTTTTTTAATTATATTAATTTATTAATAATTATATAAATTAAAGGATACCAATCAATCCAAATGGAGTCAAAAACTAAAAATATTTTTTGAGAAATTTATAAAGGGCGAACGACGGGAATCGAACCCGCGAATGATAGAACCACAACCTATTGCCGTAACCGTTTGGCTACATCCGCCTTTGTTAACGAATAGTATTATATCAATTTTACGTAGAATAACTACGTTTATTATTTACTTTTATTGAAGTTAAAACTTCATTACATAATTCATCAAAAATATTAGTTTCTAAAATTGTTGAAACTATCTTATTTCTAAAAAAAGAAACACCTTTAGATAAGTTTTCGTTTTCAATTAATTTATTAAATTCTGATTCACTTAATTCAGTTTTCATCAAATAAGCAAAAAAATGTTGATTCTTTAATACTTCACCACGAATGTTTGCTTCCTGATTGTGAATATGTTTAATAAGTTTATAACGTAAAAGATACCATTCTGTATCTGTTTTTATGAATTTTTTTAAAATTTTCGAAACTTTACTATTTTTTTCTTCAATCATTGTAATAAACAAAATTTCAGGCGTAATAACGGGAGTCTTGAATCTTTGTAGTGCATTTTCCGCAGATTTTTCAAAAATTTGATTCACTTCATGTGAATATTTCGTTTTTTGATCTAAATGCATTTTTTCAGTTACAAAGAATTCTTTAAAACTACGTACTAACTGAAAAGCAGTCGTCTTTTGTTTTTCAAAAAAACTTTCTTTTTTCTTCTCTTGTAAACTAAGGACAATATTTTCAATAGAAGTTTCACTTATTCCAAACTCATTTAAAACATTCGAGACTTCAGAGCAACATGTAAAAAATGGTAAAATTAAAAACTCACTTGTTACAGTTTTATTACAAATTTGTGCTAACTGTTTGGCATTTTTAACAATATTAAAAGTATCAAGGGAAAAAAAGTCAAAATACGTCACAGCTGACAAAAAATAATCTAATGCTAGATAAGTTTGATGTCTTCTTCTTTTCTCAATTAAGATTTTTTCTGAACTTAATAATTCAGAATCAAGTGATAGCGTAGTTTCAGAAAAAAGATTTCTTTCAGTTTTTTTAATTTTCATTTCCAAATTTCAGTCTGTCATTATAATTTTGACATAAAGTATCAAAATTATTTTGTGTAACTTTATTTTAAGAATTAAAAAACTAAAAGTCTAATCCAAAAGAATTTCAAAACTTTTTACTTACATTTTTACCCTTTCTTTAATTCCAAATATTTACTATCATTAAATTCAAAGGACAATGCTTTTATTTTTATAATTGTGAACCTTAACTAAAAAGTAAAAACTAATTTATGATCGTAACCGATAATACAAAAACTAAAAAAAGTTTACAAAAAGAAAACTCTAGTTCTGTAAATTTAATTAAGCTAGTAGAAGCTAAATTTTTAAAAAACCCTTGTGAACATTTAGAAAATGGAATCGAAATTGGGGATATTATTCGCATTGGTTATTTAATTCCAGAAGGAGATAAAGATAGAACACAATATTATGAAGGAGTTGTTATTGCTAAGCAAAACAAAGGACTTGGTAAGAGTTTTACAATTCGCAGAAGTGTTCAAGGTGTTGGGGTTGAACAAGTTTTCTTATTAAACTCGCCTAAAATTGTTTCAGTAAATAGAAAACAATCTTCAAAAGTTCGCAGAGCGAAATTATATTATCTTCGTGGTTTAAGTGGAAAATCAACGAAATTAAAAGTAAAATTATAACAAAAAAATAGTTTCTTAATTTTTATTAAGAAACTTTTTTCAATACATCCGACTGGGTTCGAACCAGTGACGTTCATAATATGAAAATGGATTATGAGTCCAGTGCCTTCAACCGCTCGGCCACGGATGCTTTCTATATTTCTCTAATAGTTGGAACCTGTGGGATTTGAACCCACGTCCATAGATTTTAATTACCATGTCGAATCCAAAAGGTCCCGTTTTTTGTTTTGTAATTATTTCATCATAAAAAAAAGAAAGTATTTAAATTATACTTTCTTTTTTCAAAGGATTTAAATTATTTTGCTAATTTAGCTGCTTTTTCAAGAACGTCTTCAATTGGACCAACAAGATAAAAAGCTTGTTCAGGTAACGTGTCAAATTCTCCTGCTAAAATACGAGAGAAACCACTTACACTGTCATTTAAACTTACGTATTTTCCAGATAAACCTGTAAATACTTCTGCAACGAAGAATGGTTGAGATAAGAAACGTTCAATACGTCTTGCTCTTCCTACTGTTAATCTGTCGTCTTCAGATAATTCATCAATACCTAAAATCGCAATAATTTCTTGTAATTCTTTGTATTTTTGTAATGTTTGTCTTACTTGTTGAGCTGTTTTGTAATGAGTGCTTGATACAATACTTGGTTGTAACATTGTAGAGTTAGATTGTAATGGATCTACTGCTGGATAGATTCCTTTTGCTGCTAATTCACGTGATAATACAGTTGTTGCGTCTAAATGACGGAATACGTTTGATGGAGCAGGGTCAGTTAAGTCATCCGCTGGTACATATACAGCTTGAATTGATGTAATTGATCCTTCTTTTGTTGAAGTAATACGTTCTTGTAATTCACCAACTTCTGTAGAAAGTGTCGGTTGGTAACCTACGGCAGACGGCATTCTTCCTAATAAAGTTGATACTTCAGAACCAGCTTGTACAAAACGGAAAATGTTATCTACGAAAAGTAAAACGTCTTGTTTATTTTTGTCTCTGAAATATTCTGCCATTGTTAATGCTGTTAAAGCAACACGCATTCTAGCACCAGGCGGTTCATTCATTTGACCGTATACAAGAGCTACTTTTGAGTTTTCAAAGTTACTTGCATCAATAACTTTAGATTCTTTCATTTCAGCGTATAAGTCATTTCCTTCACGTGTTCTTTCTCCAACACCTGCGAATACAGATACTCCTCCGTGTTCTTTTGCAATGTTGTTGATTAATTCCATGATTAAAACTGTTTTTCCTACACCAGCTCCACCGAATAAACCAATTTTCCCACCACGACGGTAAGGAGCAAGTAAATCTACTACTTTAATACCAGTTTCGAAAATACTAGGTTTAGTTTCTAAATCTACGAATTCAGGTGCTGGACGGTGAATTGAGTAAGTTTCTTGAGCTTTTACATCTCCACATTCATCAACTGGTTCACCTAAAACGTTAAAAATTCTTCCTAAAGTTTGTTTACCAACAGGAACTAAAATTGGGCTTCCTGTATCAACAGCACTGTCTCCTCTTTTTAAACCATCTGTAGTTGTCATACAAATAGCACGAGCTTTATTTTCCCCGATTAAGTATTGAACTTCTGCAATGATAACTTCCCCAGAAGCTTCTTTTGTAAGTTTTAAAGCGTTATAGATTGATGGTAATGAACCTTCTGGAAATTCAACGTCAACAACTGGACCAATAATTTGTGTTACAAAACCGTTCATAATTTATTTTTATTAAGTTTATTAAATACACTTTTGTGAGTTATAAACAATCAACCGAGTTTCAATTCTTTACTGGAACTTAAAATTTTACACGACGTGTTGTTTTTAACCAGTTCCACGCTTCAATGTAAGAATTTGGATCAATTTTTACAACTTTTGTCCAATAAAAAGTCGCTTTTTGTAAAAGAGATTCAGACAAGCCATAACATTTTTTTTCAGCAGCTTTAATTCCTTGGTAATGATATATTACTGCAATATTGTTTAAGGCTGAAGTAAAGCGGGGATTAATAAAAATCGCAAAATAATAGTACTTTAAAGCTTTTAAATAATCTCCGTTTTTTGAATATATTAGGCCTATATTATATAAAATAATGCTTCTATCATATAAATCCTCTTCAATTTGTAGCGCTTGATAGTAGTTATTTAATGCTTCTGCATATTCTCCTTCATCTTGTGCTGACAAACCATTTAGATAATATGAAAAAGCTTTTTTTTCTTGTTGGCTTGCAGGAAAGACTCTTAAAATAACATCCGCAATTATTGTAAAAGTTTTGTCAATAAAATTATTGTTATTTCTTGCTTTCCTCATATTAGTAGTTACTTTAGATTTTTACATCACATGTGAATGGAATTAATCCAGAAGATCGTGATCTTCTAATCGCTCTTGCAACAGCATGTTGCTTTTGAATAGAAATACGAGTTTTTCTACGTGGACGAATTTTCCCATATTTTGTTAAAAAAGCTTTTAATAATTTAATGTTTTTGTAATCAATAACATTGTTAAACTTTTTTAAGATTAATAAATATTGTAAACTTTTTTTAATTTTTTTAGGTTTTGCTGTTTTAGTAGCTGTTGAACGTGGACTTTGATTCCAACTTGTACGTTTTTTATCTTTATTCCAGTTGTTATTTTTCTTATCTTTATTCCAATAATTCATTTTTTATCGATTTTGTTTGATTATTTAATTTCTTTATGAATAGTATGTTTGTTGCAATGACGACAATGTTTTAATAATTCTAATTTGTCAGGAGTGTTACGTCGATTTTTTTGAGTTAAATAACGTGAAACACCTTCCGAACGTTTATTTTCATTTTGCCTGCATTCAGTACATTCTAAAGTTATCATTATACGAGGTCCTTTACTTTTTGCCATATAAAAACATTATATTAAATTTAATATTTACTCTTTAATCTATAAACTTCTTTAGATCATGAGATAATTATAACATGAAATTAAATGGTAACCTAAATTTTTAAAAATTTAAGTTACTAATTTTGGAGCTAAAAAATTAGTTTATAGCATAATTTGCTTTGTTATGTTATCATAATTAGAGTAAGTCACACAAAATAAGTTGAATTAAAATGAATAAAAAACAAAGAAATAGAAAACTTGTTACACAAAATAAAAGAAACAGAATGATTAATCGTCGTTACAGTTCAACGATTAAAACGTTATCTAAACTTTTTCTAGCAAAATTAAAAAATGTTTCACCAAGTTTAGCAGAAGAAGAAAAATCAAAATTAAAAACAGAAACAAAAACTTTAGTAAACAAAGTATATAGTATTATTGATAAAGCGGTTAAAAAAGGTGTAATTCATAAGAATACAGCAGCTAGAAAAAAATCAAGAATTGGAAAAATGTTTATCAAAATGTAAAAAATACTCTTGTGTCAGTGTCATTTAAATAAAAATTTAACTGATACTGATATAATAGATACTAGTAATTTTAATTAGTTCATAGAGCTTTCTTAATAAAAATTTAACAAAAATATAAATTAATGAACAAAATTTTTGTAAATAATATTGGCGATTTAGCAGAAGCACAACGTGCAAGTTTTTATCGTTTTTTATCTGTTGGAATTTCTGAGGAGTTAGTCAGTTTTCCTAATCCATTCATTACAAAAGTAAAAGTAGCTGGACGAAGAAAGCTACCTTGTTTAATTTATTTATATCCAAACGAAATTAAGTTAAAAGGTCCAAATTCAAGTTTGGACAATTGTTTAAAACGTGATTTAAGTTATGCTATTCAACTTTATGTGCCAGGAGAATATTCATATAACATCGATTCTAAATCAACAGATTTACTTGACGATGCAAAAGACGATTCTGCTACAAAATTATTGAAACAATCTAAAAAAATAACTGTTAAGCAAGACATTTTTTTCGGTGAAATTCCTTTAATGACAGAAGAAGGAACTTTTGTTATAAGCGGGTGTGAAAGAATAGTAATTAGTCAAATCATTCGCAGTCCAGGAATTTACTTTAGAAAAGAATTTGGTACAAAACGTAAAACGATTTACACAGCCACGGTAATTTCAAATAAAGGTTTATGGACAAGATTCTTTTTAGATAAAAAAGAAAAAAAGAAAAAATTAAAAGTTGGAGAACTTGCCTCAAAAAATGTAGGAAAGGATAGAATCTACATGAAAATAAACGAGTATCGACAAAAAGATGCTGCGACGAAAAGAAAAGAAAAAGAAAATGATGATACTCTAATTTTCATTTACGATATTATTAGATATTTTGGATTAAATTTCCAAGAAATTTCAGACAGTTTAAAATATCCTCTTCATTTAACAAATCATCAATATACAAATGAAAATAATGTGTTTGATGAATTTAAAGCTCTTACAATCAAAAATATTCTTTTCAATCAACGCTCTGGTGGATTTTCGATCGGTGAAATTGGACGTTATAAAATCAACAAACGTCTAGGATTAAATTTACCTAAAGATATTACTTATTTAACGGCTCACGATTTGATAGGTATTATTGATGGACTTTTAGAGTTAAAGTATTATGATCGTGTTAGTGATGACATTGATGATATTAAAAATAAACAAATCCGCTGTGTGGGAGAACTCTTACAAAATCAAATGCGTGTAGGATTTTATCGCTTACAAAAAAGTTTAATTGAAGAATCACCTATCTCTGGTTCTCAAAAATTAAGTTTTGAATTAGAAAGTTATTCGGATCCAGATGATTGGATTATTGATCCAAGGCCTCTAACTCAATCTATAAAAGAGTTTTTTAAAACGAGTCAGCTTTCTCAATTAATGGATCAAATAAATCCATTGTCAGAATTAACCCACAAACGAAGAATAAGTGTTTTCGGACCTAATGGATTAAAACGTGATCATATTAGTACAGTTATTCGAGATATTCATCCGAGCCAATATGGACGCTTATGTCCAATAGAAACGCCTGAAGGACAAAATGCTGGTTTAATTACATCAGTTGCAATGTTTGGAAGAATTGGTTCATTGGGTTCAATTGAGACCCCATATTTTTTAATGGAAAATTCACATGTTTTTTCTGAAAAAACACCTATTTATCTAAATCCAGATCAAGAAGCTGAGACAAAAGTAGCATTTGCGGATGTTAGTTTAAATGCTCAAAAAAATGTAGTCAACGAATATATTTCTGTTAAAGATAACACTCTTTTTTCAGTTAAAAAAACAAACGATGTGAAATTTATTACAACATCACCATTACAAATTGTTTCGTTAGCAACTGCATTAATTCCTTTTTTAGAACATGATGACGCAAATAGAGCCTTAATGGGTTCAAATATGCAAAGACAAGCGGTGCCATTACTTTATACACAGAAACCAATTGTTGGTACTGGGTTAGAACCGACTGCAATTCTAGATTCAGGCATGATAGTTAAATCTTATTGCCAAGGAACTGTAGAGTTTTCTTCTTCTCATTCGGTGAAAATTAAAGACGAATCAGAACAAGTTATTACTTATTATTTAAGAAAATATTATCGCTCAAATCAAGAAACTTCTTTAAATCAAAGACCTGTGGTTTGGTGTGGTGAACAAGTATTTTCAGGACAGATTATTGCTGATGGACCTGGAACTAATGATGGAGAATTATCTTTAGGTCGAAATCTAACCATTGCCTACATGCCTTGGGAAGGCTATAACTATGAAGATGCGATTGTCATCAATGAAAGGATTATCTTAGATGATTGTTTAACTTCAGTACACATTGAAGAACATGAAACAAATTTGACCTATTGTGTAACTGGAAGCGAAAAATTGACAAACGATTTGCCTCATCTTACAAAACATATTCGTCGTCATTTAGATGAAAATGGAATTGTTAAAGTTGGTGCATACGTAAAAGAACAAGATATTTTAGTTGGTAAATTAACTCCTTGTGAAGAAGATCCCTCACCAGAAGCAAAATTATTACGAGCATTATATGGTCAAAAAAATCAAACATATCGTGATACGTCATTACGTGTTCCGCATGGGACAGAAGGACGTGTTATCGAAGTACGTGTAATTTCTACGACTTTTTTAAGCCCGGAGCAAACTTCTTCAGTTTATACATCTTGTGAAATGATAAGAATTTATATTGCTCAAATAAGAAAAATTCAAATTGGGGATAAACTTGCAGGAAGACATGGTAACAAAGGTATTATTTCTCGAATTCTACCTAGACAAGATATGCCTTATTTACCAGATGGTACACCTGTAGATATTATTTTTAATCCTTTAGGTGTTCCATCCCGTATGAATGTAGGTCAAGTATTGGAATGTTTGTTAGGTTTTGCAGGTGAAAAATTAGGAACACGTTTTAAAGTAGCTCCTTTTGATGAAATTTACGGAAAAGAAGCATCAAGAATTTTAGTAAATCAGAAATTAAAAGAAGCAGCAATTAAAACAAATTGTAATTGGGTTTTTAATCCATATTATCCTGGAAAAATTTTACTTCGCGATGGACGTACTGGTGAATATTTCGATAATCCTATTACAGTCGGAAAAAGTTATATCTTAAAACTAATTCATTTAGTTGAAGATAAGATTCATGCGCGAGCAACAGGTCCGTATTCTATGATTACTGAACAACCTTTAGCAGGAAAATCTCAAAAAGGTGGACAACGTTTTGGTGAAATGGAAGTGTGGGCTTTAGAAGCTTACGGATGTTCAAATACACTTCAAGAATTATTAACGATTAAGTCAGACGACATTGACGGTCGTAATGATATGTATGAAGCTATTCTAGTTCGTAAAGAAATGGAAAAACCAAGTCCTTCAATTCCTGAATCTTTTTTAGCATTGGTTCGCGAATTACAAGCTTTAGGTTTAGATTTTTCAATCAGAAAATTTGAAGGTGGCTTTTCTTCCACGACAGATATGGAAGAAGTGGAAAGAGATATTTTTGACGAAATAGAAACACGTTTAAAATTAAGAGCATTATTGGTTCGTAAAAAAGCTGAACAATTTGCAAAATCAACAAATTCAGTAGAAAAAACAGACTTTTTACTTTCTGAAAAAGAAAAAGAAAAAACTCGCATTATAGGGAGATTAAAACAAAATGAAATGAATAATTAAATTAAGAATAAATTTTTTAAATTTTAATATTTAAAAAATTTATTAATGATGAATTAAAAATTAAAATTTTAAAAACAAATAATGAAATCAAGTAAAGAAATCTTAGAACTCGAAAAAACATTAGGAAAATTGGAAAATCTACATGCTTCCTTTGATTATTTAAGAATTACCATTGCTTCTCCGACAAGAATAAAAAAATGGTCTGAAAGAACTTTACCTAGTGGAGAAATTATTGGTGAAGTTTTAAAACCTGAAACAATCAATTTTCGTACACATCAACCAGAAGTTAGTGGGCTTTTTTGTGAAAAAATTTTTGGTCCTATTAAAAATTGGAAATGTAAATGTGGAAAATACAATGGCTTTGTTTTAGATAAAATTTGTGAAGAATGTCATGTTGAAATCATTGAAGCACGTGTTAGACGTTATCGCATGGGGCACATTGATTTAACATGCCCAGTTACTCATTTCTGGTATTTAAAGGGAGTGCCAAATTATTTATGTATTCTATTAAAATGTATCGATGAAGACATTAGTCTGGTTGATATCGAACAAATTGTTTATTTCAAAGAGGGAGAGCGAATTATTGATCCACAAAATCCTCTTTTTCCATTTTTTCGATCTGCACGAACAGAAACGGAACTAAATGAATTACAAAAACTAATCACACCTGCACCAATTTATTTTACAAATCCTGCAGAAGACGGGAATGAATTTTCAGAAAAAAAAGGAAGAAGCAGACTTTTGACAAATACGAGCAATTCAGAGTTTCAACGATCAGTTTCTTTTAAAGCTTCTCTTCCTCCTAAACGTCGAGGATCTGAAATTATTCGTGCAGCTTTAGAGTCAATAAATATACCGTTAGCTATTAAAAAATGTAGAGGGTTAATAAATAATTTCAGTTTAAAAAGCTTAAATACCACTCATACTCCAGATAAATCTTTAATTCGTAGAATTCGCATTTTAGAAAGTTTTTTAGCGACAGGAACAAATCCTGGATGGATGGTGTTAACAACTTTACCGGTTTTACCACCAAACTTACGTCCTTTATTAGAACTAGAGAGTGGAAGATTAGTGGCAGCAGATATAAATGAAATTTATCGCTTAATTATTACTCGAAACCAACGTTTATTTGATTTTCTGTACAGTTATACTGCACCGGATCTAATTACGGTTCATGCAAGAAAATTATTACAAGATGGTGTTGATGCACTAATCGACAATGCTCGTTTACCAATTGAAAGAAAATTTAATTTAAATAATAAACCTCTAAAAAGTTTAACAGAAATATTAGAGGGAAAACAAGGTAGATTTAGACAGTCCTTACTAGGAAAACGCGTTGATTATTCAGGTCGTTCCGTTATTATTGTTGGTCCAAACTTAAGATTAAATCAATGTGGTTTACCCTATGAAATGGCAACAGAATTATTTCAACCTTTCTTAATCAATGAATTATTAAAAACAAAAATTAAAGCTCCTAGTCATAATACAAAACTTGCACAAATTATTATTAAAAAAAATAAACCGTTCGTTTGGACATTATTAACAAAACTTACTAAAAAATATTCAATTTTATTAAACCGTGCTCCAACTTTACATCGTTTTGGAATTCAAGCATTTGATCCAGTCATTATTCTAGGTCAAGCAATTCATTTGCATCCCCTAGTTTGTACAGGATTTAATGCCGACTTTGATGGAGATCAGATGGCTGTTCATCTTCCTCTTTATGAATCAAGTCAATTGGAAGCACGTACAATGATGCGTCCCTCTTATAACGTTCTTTCACCCTCAAATGGTGATGTAATTTTAAAACCAACTCAAGACATGGTTATTGGATGTTATTACTTAACATTAATGGTTACGAATAATTATTTTACAACTAAAAAATGGTTTGCGAATGAAAATGAAGCATTAGCTGCTTTTTATCAAAAAAAATTAACAATTCATACACCTATTTTAGTGCGTTATGCTATGAATAATTATCGAATAAAAACAGAAAGTGGAAAGATTACTTTCATTGATAACATTACAAATCTTAATACCAATGAGCGAGAAATTGAGATTTTAAAAACGTTTCGTGTTGGAGCAAATTCTCAAAAGTATTATGTAATTACAACAATTGGAATATTTATTACTCGTTATTTAAACAATAATTATTATGATTTAACGGATTTATTTTTAGAAACAACTGCGGGACGCTTAATTTTTAGTAATAATTTTAAAAACTCACTTAAAAAATAAATTATGCTTATTACACGTACAGTTACAAAAAAAATTTTAGAATCAATTGTTCATGAAACGTTTTCTAACTTTGGTAACTTGTCTTCTTCTTCCCTTTTAGATTCTTTAAAACTATTAGGTTTTTATTATGCTACCAATGCTGGTATTTCAATTAATATTGAAGATTTAAAAACTCCAGATGTAAAAAAGAGTTTTATCAAAACCGCAAATAATGAAATTGATGAAGTAAGTCGACAATGGCAACAGGGTTTTGTATCGGACACTGAAAGATTTCAAAGTATTATTGATAGTTGGAATATTGCTACTGAATCTCTAAAAAATCGAATTGTAGATTATTATCAAATCTTTGATCCAGCTAATAATCTATATATTATGGCTTTTTCCGGAGCACGCGGAAATATGTCGCAAGTACGTCAACTTGTAGGGATGCGTGGTTTAATGTCCGATCAAGAAGGAAAAATTATTGATTTACCTATTCAAGCCAATTTTAGAGAAGGATTAAGTTCAATTGATTATATTATTTCCTCTTATGGTGCTCGCAAAGGTATTGTTGACACTGCCTTAAAAACTGCCGATTCAGGTTATCTAACTCGTCGTTTAATTTATCTAGCACAAGATTTAGTTATTCGAGAAATTGATTGTCAAACTGAAACTGGTATTTTAGTTTTGTTAAATAAAAAAACCAATATAAAAAATATTATTGGAAGAAATTTATTAAACGCACGTATGTTGAAATATCCTTATACAAAAGTGTATGAAGGAGATCAGACATTGACAGAAGAAACGTTAAAACTTTTAAAAAGAAATTCACCTTTAATTTTAAATGTTCGTTCTTCTTTAACTTGTCAATCAACTGGGTCAATTTGTCAGAAATGTTATGGGTGGGATTTAGCTCAAGAAAAATTAATTTCTTTAGGTGAAGCAGTAGGAATTATAGCAGCTCAATCGATTGGAGAACCTGGAACGCAGCTTACTATGCGAACGTTTCACACTGGTGGAATCTTTACGAGTGAAACCTTAAAACAAGTAGTAGCCCCTTTTTCGGGAAAAATTATTATTCCTAAATCACTTAAAACTATTTCTTACCGAACAAATCACGGAATTGTTGTTTTAAAGTTACAACAAGAAACAAATTTAACCATCGTGAATTGGAAAGGAGTACAAAAAGATGTATTTTTAGACATTGGTTCTTATCTTTACATCAATGATTCTTCATTTGTGAAAAAAGGACAACTTATTGCAGAATATTCAACGCAAGCTGCGGTTCCCGGAACAAGAAGGTTGAAACCAATTTATACTTCGTTGGCAGGAGAAATTCGTTTTGAAAATTTATTGGTACGAAAAATGTTAAGAGATAAACGTACGGTAAAAGTAAATCAAGACGATGGAGTTTTATGGATTGCATCCGGAAAGATCTTTCCTTTACCAAGAGAAGTTAAATATCTTTTTCCACCAATTTTAGACAGAAAAAAAGCTTTTGCAACTTTAAAAATTGTAACACCTTATGATGGAATTGCTTATGTAAAAGACGAATTTCTTATTATTAAAAATCAAGAACGAAAAATTTCTTTAGATTTATTACATTTAACAAAAAGTATTAAAAATTGTTCAATTAAATTTATTCCACTTGTTCAGACCTATCAATATGTCGACAAATATACAACATTATGCGTTGTGGAAATTTTTCCTAATGAAGAAGGCTTAATCTATTCTGTCAGAAAAAAAGAATCTAGCTTTATCTCAACTTTATTTATTGTTACCGAAAGTGATATTTGGAAAATTAATTCCGATCAAACAAATGATTTTTCATTTTTTCAAGAAAAAAAGGCAATTGTTAGAGCAGGAAATTCAATTAATACAACCTCTAAATTTAGTCGTTCCGGTTTCTTTTTAAAAAAAGATGGCTTTAAAATGATTTTTCAAAATGCCATGCCTATTTTTCTGAGTCGAGGAACAATTCTGAATTATAAACAAGGGGATTTTGTTTTAGAAAAAGAAATTTTAGCTACGCTTGTAAACTACACACAACAAACAGAAGATATTGTTCAAGGTCTTCCTAAAATTGAAGAGTTAGTCGAAGCTCGTCGTCCAAAAACAAAAGCTTATCTTTCTGTTCGACCTGGAGTTGTTTTAAACTTTTTTTCGAGTGGAGAAAATTTAGGGGAAAATTTAGATACGTATTTAACTTCATCTGTAATTAATTGTATTTATAAAGGACCAAAAGAGAATGAACTCCCATTGTCAACAAATGTAACACTTTCGAAGAAAAAACAAGAAAAACAAACAATCTCAATTGGTCATAGCATTTATTTAAAAGATGAAATTATTATTCATGACAATAAAATTTATAAAGCAATCCCAATTCCATCTATTTTTCAACCAGTGCGTAAAAATGAAAAATCAAATGAATTTTTATTTAAAAATGTGAAAGAAATAGATGAACAGTATCCTTTAGAGGATTTAGATGCCATAAATGATGACGAGATTCTTTTAGTTGATAATAAGGCAAAATTTTCAATTTGGAAACCTGAAAAAGTAAATTTAAATTCACAAAATAATGTTTTATACAAATATAAAAATAAAAATTTAGTTAAATGGTTAACCATTAAAGATATTGGAATACAAACAATTTTTTCTAATATTAAAGAAGATTACATTATTTTCACTGAAGAATTGAATTATATTTTTTTAGATCGTTTAAATCCAATTCAAGAATATGAAATTCCATTAACTTCTAAGTTATTATTTGAACCGGGTAGTTTTGTTGATATTGGTGAACCGATTACTGAAGGAATGGTAGATGTCCACGAATTATTAGACATTTTATTTCAATATCACTCCATTTTAGATGGGATTATGTTTGGTACGATACGTACTTTATCTAAATTTCAATTGTTACTAGTAAATTCAGTTCAATCTATTTATCAATCTCAGGGCGTTAGTATTTCAAGTAAACATATTGAAATTATCGTTCGTCAAATGACAGCAAAAGTAGTCATTAAGGAAAGTGGAGATACCCCACTATTACCTGGAGAAATTTTTAGATTATCTCAATTAAATGAAATTTATGAAGCCATAAAATTAGATTCCTCAGTAATGTATAAAACGCCCCAATATGAACCATTTTTAGTTTCAGCAACGACAGCATCGCTTTTAAAAGATGGATTTTTATCAGCTGCTGGGTTCCAAGAAACAAAACGTGTTTTAACCCGAGCCGCTATTGAAGGTTCTTCAGATTGGCTACGAGGATTGAAAGAATGTATTATTATTGGTAGATTAATTCCAGCAGGTTCGGCATTTTTAAATTATAAGAGCTATTTAGACAATGTTTATTTATTCAAAAACTAACTAAATAATCAATAAATTAAATACTAGTAAAAAATTTAATTACGCTTATGGCTAATAAAAAATTCCTTTTTTAAAAAAGAATTCGTTGAAACACATATACATCTAGAGATAAGTAAGACATAACATGAGTGAAAAATTAACAAAAAAAGAAATTGCAAAACAGTACGTAAAAGCTTCAGTTCATTATGGTCATCCCCCAAGAGAGTGGAACCCAAAAATGGCCCCATATATTTTATATGCAAAATATGGCTACCATATTTTTGATTTAGTAAAAACATCAAAGCTTTTACGTCTAGCAGGAAATGTTTTACAAAAAAAGGCTGAAAAAGGTGGAAAATTCTTATTTGTGGGAACAAATCGTTTATCTTCATCAATCGTTGCAAAACAAGCAAAACGTTGTGATTCATTCTACATCAATTACCGTTGGCTTGGAGGTATGTTAACAAATTGGAGTACAGTTCAGAATCGAATCCAACGTTTAAAAGATTTAGAAAAACAAGAACTTGAAGGAACATTCGAAACTTTATCAAAAAAAGAGTACAGTTCTTTAAGAAAAGAAATGGACAAACTTCGTCGTTTATTCAATGGTATTAAAGACATGACTAGTCTGCCTGATGTTGTTGTTTTTACAAATCAATTAAAAGATTCATTAGCTATCCAAGAATGTTTACGTTTAGGTATTCCAACAATCTGTATCGTAGATACAAATTGTAATCCTGACCTTATTCCATACCCTATCCCAGCAAATGATGATTCAAGTTCATCAATCAATTTTATCTTAAACTATTTAGTTAATAGAATCACAGCTGGCTATAATACTTTAGATAAAAAGACAGAATCTAATTAAGTTTTTGTAAAATCTTCAATAACTCGTAGTTTTTAATTTAACCTTAAAATCTTTAAGTTATTAAGCAAACTTTTTTTAGTATTTTTGATAAGAAATTTGTTTATTCTTTTTAAAATAAATTTTCTAATCTTAATCAAGGTGAAAAACATTTTCATCTGCTATTAAGTTTAAATTTATTGATCTAAACCTATTACCGGTGTGATAAATAAGTTTAAACTTAATACGTTAAGGATTTAAGTTGTAATGACAAAGAATTTTTAATTCTTTAAGATTTGAAAAACGGTGAATTAAGACTTATGTATACTTTTCTTCTATCAAAAATTGAAGTTGGATCTCACTTATACGTAAATTTTGGAGAAAGCTTACATTTACACGGTGAAACAGTGTTTGTTTCGTCTTTAGTTGTAGCTTTATTAACATTATTTTTAGTTTTAGGAACGAGCAACTTACAAAAAATTCCGGGAACTTTACAAAGTGTTGTAGAAATTATTTATGAATTAGTGAAAAGTGTCGCTTTAACGCAAATGGGACCTTCATATTATTCACAATTTTTACCATTTGTAGCTACTATTTTCCTTTTTGTATTAGGATCAAACTGGTCTGGTGCATTAATCCCTTGGAAATTAATCGAAATTCCGGAAGGAGAACTTGCAGCTCCTACGAATGATATTAATACAACGGCATGTTTAGCAATTTTAACGTCGTTAACATATTTTTCTGCTGGTTTTAAAATCAAAGGAATTGGATATTTTGCACGTTATGTAAAACCATCCGCTTTCTTACTACCAATTAACGTAATTGAAGATTTCATTAAACCTTTATCTTTAAACTTCCGATTATTTGGTAACATTTTAGCAGATGAATTAGTAGTTGCGGTATTAGTTTCATTAGTACCTGTTATTGTTCCAGTTCCCGTTATGGTTTTAGGACTTTTCGCAAGTTCTGTTCAAGCTTTAATTTTTGCAACTTTAGCCGCTGCTTACATTGGTGAAGTTATTGAATAAAGACTGTAATACATGAAATTTGTTAATTCTTTGAGATAGTTTTTAAATTTTTATCTTATGGTAGATTCTATCATTTCTGCTGCTTCTGTTGTTGCTGCTGCTGTAGCTGTTGGTTTCGCTGGTATTGGACCTGGTATTGGTCAAGGAAATGCTGCTGGTCAAGCTGTTGAAGGGATTGCTCGTCAACCAGAAGCTGAAGGGAAAATCAGAGGTACTCTTTTATTATCTTTAGCATTCATGGAATCTTTAACAATTTACGGTCTTGTAGTTGCTCTTTCTTTACTTTTCGCTAACCCTTTTGTAGGCGCATAATAATCTTAATCCTTTTGGGATAAAAAAATTAGGTTTGTTTAAAAAATAATTTAAACAAACCTCATTTTTATTTATTAATGGATAACATAAATAAATTTATGACTTTTTCGGCAACATCTTTTCTTACCGCTGGTGGACTGTTCGACTTCGACTTAACTTTCGTAGCCGAAACTATCTTATTTATTATTCTTGCATTGGTAGTTACTTTTGTGTTTTTAAATCCAATTTCAAAACAATTAGATGACCGTGCCGAATTTATTAACTTTACACTTCGTAAATCAACAATTTTATTAACATTAGGTTATGAAAAATTGTCAGAATCTATTGGTTTATTAACTGAAGAAGTAACTGAATTAAATCGTCAAATTAAACTTACAAGAAGTTATACGAATTCTAACTTTGAAGAAGAAGTATTATCTGTTCAAAAGCAAAATTCAAAACTTTTAAGTAAATTAAAAGGTGATCTTTCAATTAAATCGGCATATCTTTTTTCAAATGTAAGAAGTGAATTAATTTCTCTTACAGATAAATTCTTTGAGAAAAAGTTTCAATCTTAATCGCACACGCTTTTTAACATTAAGTAAAACTTAATCATTACAACTATGACATGGAACACTTTTTCGTTTCTTCTAAATGAAGAAGCTGAAGCTTTTCTACAATTAAATCCTGATATTCTAGAAACAAATCTTGTAAATATTTTAATTTTGATCGGTATTTTACTTTATGGAAATAAAATTTCTTTCAGTATTACACTAGAAAACCGTCAAAAAGAAATTATTCAAACTATTGAAAATGCCCAAAAAGATGTAGTAAATGCATCAAATTATTACTATTTAGCAGAAAAAGGATTTACTCAAAGTTTATTCTGGTTACAATCTTGGAAAGCTGTTTATGAACAAGACAAAATTGATCTTGTTGAAAATAAATATAAACTAGTAAAAGCTGGATTAACAGAAACATTTACAACAACGGAAAACTTAGTTAAAAATTTTGAAAGCAAATCTTTTATCGCTTTACAACGTTATATGATTTTAGTAACAGCAAGTAAGATTTTAAGAAAATTTTTATCTCTATCTGATGTTGAACAATCAAAACTTATTGAAGTAACGATTTCAAAATTAGGAGGAATTAAAAAGTGAACTCAACAAAATTAGTTGCAGCTTATTCAAAATCTTTATTTCAAAATGTTAATAATTCAAAATCTGGACAAGGTTCAAGTTTTGATGTTTCAAAAATTACTGCTGCAGATCAACAAGGATTTGTTTCTAACGTTTATATCGTAGGTGAAGAATTATTATTAATTCGTTCAACTTTACTTTCTTCAAAAAAATTAAAAGACTTTTTTAAGAATCCCACATACGCAGAACAACAAAAGTTAGAAGTTATCTTAAATATTTTTCCTGGTTTAACTGTAACAATTAAATCATTCTTAAAAGTATTAACAGAAAGAGGACATTTATCTTTAGTACCTGAAATTAGTGATGAATACTCAAGAATTCTTTTAAAATTTAATAATTCAACAAAAGTAAAATTAATTACAGCAAGTTCTTTACAAGAAAGTTCTGGAAATTTATTATTAGAAACTTTAAGAAAATTAACTGGTTCAAAAGATATTATTCTTAATATTTCTTATAATCCGAAATTATTAGGTGGAATCATTATTGAATACAATTCAACTTCTATAGATGCTAGTATTTTAAAAGAGTTTAGTCTTTTCTTTACAGAATAAATTATTTTATTTTTTTTTCAATAATCAAGACTTGTTCCTAACAATTAATACATTCAAAAATCGACTAGATTAGTCAAACAAAACTACCTATGAAAAATGTAAGCCAATTAACTAATTTTGTACAAAATAAGTTAAACGAATATACTCAAACGACAACGCGAACAGCTGACGTTGGAATCGTTTTACAAGTTGGAGACGGAATTGCCCGTATCTATGGTTTAGAAAACGTAGCTTCTGGTGAACTTTTAGAATTTGAAGATCAAACAGTTGGTATTGCTTTAAACCTTGAAACAAGTAACGTTGGAGCCGTTTTAATGGGAACTGGACGTTCAATTAAACAAGGAAGTACAGTTCGTGCAACAGGAAAAATTGCTCAAATCCCTGTAGGTCAGGATTTATTAGGTCGAGTAGTAAATGCTTTAGTAGCTCCGATCGATGGAAAAGGAACAATTCTTAGTACTGAAACTCGTTTAATTGAATCACCAGCACCTGGTATTATTGCAAGACAATCTGTTTGTGAACCGTTACAAACAGGAATTGTTTCTATTGATGCAATGATCCCAATTGGAAGAGGACAACGTGAGTTAATCATTGGAGACAGACAAACAGGAAAAACATCAATTGCTTTAGACACTATCATCAACCAAAAAACTGAAGATGTAGTATGTGTTTATGTTGCAATCGGACAAAAAGCTTCAACTGTTGCTCAAGCATTAACTGTTTTAGAAGAAAACAATGCTTTAGCTTACACAGTAATTGTTGCTGCTAACGCAAGTGATCCTGCTACATTACAATATTTAGCTCCATATACAGGTGCTAGTATTGCAGAATTCTTCATGTACAAAGGTAAAGCTACATTAGTAATCTATGACGATTTAACTAAACAAGCTCAAGCTTACCGTCAAATGTCATTATTACTTCGTCGTCCGCCAGGTCGTGAAGCTTTCCCAGGAGATGTATTCTATTTACATTCTCGTTTATTAGAACGTGCAGCTAAACTAAGTTCAGCTTTAGGTGGTGGAAGTATGACTGCTCTTCCAATCATTGAAACTGAAGCTGGTGACGTTTCAGCATACATTCCAACAAATGTAATTTCAATTACAGACGGACAAATTTTCTTATCAAAAGATCTTTTCAACTCTGGAATTAAACCTGCAATTGATGTTGGTATTTCAGTTTCTCGTGTAGGATCTGCTGCACAAATTAAAGCAATGAAACAAGTTGCTGGTAAATTAAAACTTGAATTAGCTCAATTCGCTGAACTTGAAGCGTTTTCACAATTTGCTTCTGACTTAGATAAAGCTACTTTACAACAATTAGCTCGTGGTCAAAGATTACGTGAATTATTAAAACAACCTGCAAGTTCTCCAAAATCAGTAGAAGAACAAGTTGCATTAATTTATGCAGGTACAAACGGTTACTTAGACGCTTTACCTCTTCCATTAATTAATCCTTTTGCTACTGCTTTACAAGAATATTTAACAGTTAAAGATACAAAATACTTTAATTCAGTTAAAGAATCTAAAAAGTTAGACCCAGCTGCAGAAGAATTATTAAAAGCTGCAATTGCTAAAGTTTTACAAGAAGTTCAAGCTTCATAAGTAAAAAAAAAGTGTTTCAAAATATATTTGAAACACTTTTTTATTTTATATATTTGAAACACTTTTTTATTTTAAAAACGAATCGTATCCATTTTCTTCTAACAATTCAATTAATTCTAAATTTCCAGTTTTAATAATTTTTCCATCCATCATAATGTGCACATGAGTCGGTTTTAAATAACTCAAGATTTTAGGGTAATGTGTAATAACTATTAATGAAGCATTTTTAGCTAAATTGTTTACTATTCCTTCACAGATAATTTTAATTGCATCCATATCTAAACCTGAGTCAATTTCGTCTAAAATTATAAGTTTTGGATCTAATAACAACATTTGCAAAATCTCATTTCGTTTTTTCTCTCCACCTGAAAAACCTTCATTCAAATTGCGATTTAAGAATTCACTTTTCATTTTTAATTTTTGAAGCATCACTTGAGTCAGTTCCATAAATTGTAATGGATCAAGTTCGGATTCATTGTGATATTTTCGTTTTTCATTGTAGGCTAAACGAAGAAAATCATAATTTGTTACTCCTGCAATTTCAATTGGATATTGAAATGCTAAAAATAGTCCCTCATGAGAACGGTCTTCTGGACTCATTTCTAAAAGATTTTTAGAACAAAAATCAATTGTTCCTTGATTGACAGAATAAGCAGGATGGCCTGCTAAAACTTTGGAAAGTGTACTTTTTCCAGAACCATTTGGTCCCATGATTACATGAATTTCATTAGTTTTAATTTCTAAATTAAAATCTTTAATAATCTGTTTATTTTCTATGGACGCATCAATATTTTTCAAATCTAATAAAGTCTTATTCATTTTATCCTACAGTTCCTTCTAATTTTAATGATAAAAGTTTATCTGCCTCACTTGCAAATTCCATTGGAAGCATTGTGAATACATCTTTACAAAATCCACTAATTAATAAGCTAATGGCTTGTTCGACACTAATACCACGTTGCATTAAATAAAATAATTGTTCTTCACTTATTTTTGAAATCTTAGCTTCATGTTCAATAATTGAACTAGAGTTCCAAATATCTAAATAAGGATAAGTACAAGCTAAAGAAGAACCTCCCACTAAGAAAGAGTCACATTGAGAGAAATTTCGTGAGTAAATCGCATTCGAAGCTATTTTAACTAATCCACGATAAGAATTTTTTGAACTTCCACAGGAAATACCTTTTGAAATGATTTTACTTTTTGTTCCTTCTCCTAAATGAATCATTTTTGTTCCTGTATCGGCTTGTTGATAATGATTTGTTAAAGCTACCGAATAAAATTCACCCGATGATTTTTTTCCAAGTAAAATACAACTCGGATATTTCCATGTAATAGACGAACCCGTTTCTACTTGAGTCCAAGAAATATTTGCGTCTTTTCCAATACATAAACCACGCTTTGTTACAAAATTATAAATTCCCCCTACTCCATTTTCATCTCCACTATACCAATTCTGAACAGTAGAATATTTTATTTTGGCATTTTCAAATGCTATTAATTCAACAATAGCTGCATGCAATTGGTTTTCACTGAACTGGGGAGCTGTGCAGCCTTCTAAGTAGTTCAATGAACTATTTTTTTCAGCTATGATTAAAGTACGTTCGAATTGTCCGGAATCTTTGTCATTGATTCTAAAATAAGTCGATAATTCAAGTGGACAAGTAACATGCTGAGGAACATAACAAAATGAACCATCACTAAATACGGCTGAATTTAAAGACGCAAAAAAATTATCTCCGGATGAAATTACTGTTCCTAGAAATTTTTCTACTAATCTTGGATAAAATTGAACCGCATCTGAAATAGAACAAAAAATTACACCTGATTTTGCTAATTTCTCTTTGTAAGTTGTTGCAATAGATACACTATCAAAAACGGCATCAACGGCTACATTAGATAACTTTTTTTGCTCATCCAAAGAAATCCCAAGTTTTTCAAACGTTTTTAGAATTTCTGGGTCAACATCATCTAACGATTCAATTTTTTTCTTTTGTTTTGGGATTGAGTAATAAGTGATGTTATCATAATTAATTGCATTAATATTTAGATTTGCCCATTCTGGAAATTTCATCTGTTTCCATTTTTTATATGCTTTTAAACGAAAATTTAGTAAAAATTCAGGTTCTTCTTTTTTTGTTGATATAAGTTCAACAATATTTTCATTAATTCCAGGCGGAAAAGTTTCTGTTTCAATTTTTGTTTGAAATCCATACTTATAAGGTTGACTTATAACTTGTTTGATTTCGAAACTAGTTTGATTTTTACTGTCATTCATAAGAATATTTAATTATCTTTAAATACTATAAATTATACTCAATAACAATAATGTTTTTAAAAAATGTCAAATAAATGTAAATTACTTGTAATGACATAACACAAAAACAGTTCCTTATAATATTACACTGTGGTACATATTAATACACTTTATATTTAACAATTGAGACTTTTTACCGTATGAAAAACTTAGTAAAATCTTTTCTTAGTCTTTTAACTTTCTTTGTATTTACATCTCCTTCTTGGGCCGTTGAACTTGATGAAGCAACTCGTACAATTCCTTTAAATTCTTCTAAAACTGTTACATTAAGTTTAGAACAAGTAAAAAGAGGAAAACGACTTTTCATTAATACTTGTAGTATTTGTCACACAGGTGGAATTACAAAAACAAATCCAAACGTAGGTCTTGATACTGAAGCTTTAAGTTTAGCTGTTCCAGCAAGAAATACAATTGAAGGATTAGTTGACTATCTGAAAAATCCAACAACTTTTGATGGTTTAGAATCAATTGCAGAAGTTCACCCAAGTATTCGAAGTGCAGATATTTTCCCAAAAATGCGTACTTTAACTGAAGATGACTTATTTGCAATTGCAGGTCACATCTTACTTCAACCAAAAATTCTTGCAGAAAAATGGGGTGGTGGTAAAATATACTATTAAATTTAATAGTATATTTTTTTATATCACAGCAAAAAAGTAATATAAAAATACTAATTCCAGAACATTTTAATAATTTGAATTCTAATTTAGACTCAGTATATAAAAATGAAATGACTTTTCAATTAACTCAATATCTGTCTGTTTTTTTATTAAATTTTATTTCTTATTTTTATATAGTTTTAAAATTTTATAAAGTTTTATGTTATTCAAAAATGACTTTTGAATGGTTACCAATGATTAACCCATACATTTGGCCTTTTTCTGTTTTTCATATAATAACGGGGCCCTATTTTTCTTTTTGGTCGCGAATGTTACCAAGTATTAAGTTAGATAAATCATCAGTCGAAATTTCAGGAATTATCGCTCTTGAAGCATTGAATTCATTAATTTACTTTTGTGTAAAATTAACAAATCTTTTAATCGCAATTTTAGAGAGTACAGAAAATGTAGATAGTACTTCAATTATTGATCCAAGTGAATAAACAAATCAAAAGTTTTATAAGCTTTTAATTTTTATCTTAATTACGTATACTATTACATTGTAATAATTAAAAAAAAATTATGTTAAAAATTAGATTAAAAAGAACTGGTCGCAAAAGCAAACCTTTTTACAGAATAGTTTTAATGGAAAATCTATCAAGAAGAGATGGAGCTGCAATTGTAGAAATCGGCTATTATGATCCTTTAAAAAAAGTAATCAATTTTGATAAAGCAGCTTTACATAAATATATCAATTGTGGAGCTTATCCTACAGATACTGTAAGACATCTTGTTTACAAAATGTTAGCAGAAACAAAAAATTAAACAAGTGAATACTAAATTATTCACTTGTTATAATTGTTGATACGATTGTAATGGCATTCCATAGTATAGATCTTACAGATTTTGCTGAATCAATTAAACCTTCGTTTAACGTATGAACAATTCTTTTTTCTGTTAAATTATATCCGTAAGGATAACCTAATTTTAATAAATTTTGCGAGATCTGATATCTGGGTGTATTTGTATTTTCAAACAGTTCTTCAAAAGGTCTAAACAACGCCTCTTTAACAATTTGACTAGAAAAGAATTCGTCCCCAATTAAGTTTAAATATGACCAATTTGAAATTTCATCTTGTAAATATAAATAGAATGAGCCACCTCCTGGAACAAACCCTTCTTCTAAAGACGAACGAATAGTATTGACTGCATTTTCAACCTTTTGACGTTGTTCTTCAATTTCGTATTGATTTGAAATCCCTACTTTGATTTTTGCAATTCTTCCTGATAAACGAGCGATTCTTGTCTTAAAAAGGTTTTTATCATATTCAGTTTCACTACTTAATAACTCTCGATTCAATTCATTGATACGTCTGTTTGCTATTAATTTTGCAAATTTTGAAACAATAAAAGTGCTTTTATCTTTTTTAATAATCACTTTTTCAGCTTGACCTAAGTCATCAACTGTAAATGTAACATTTGAGTTGTTTATTAATTTAGATGGACCAGCTGTTGTGGGAAAATAATTTGAATATGTTAGAGTTGATAAGTCTTCTAAAATTCCTGATTTTACAAATTTAATTGATGTATATTTTACAACTGCAACTTTCAATTTCTTTTGAATGTTGTTTAGTACTAATGTCGAAATAATCTCTTTTGTTATCTCCTCAGCAACAATAATTAATGGTCTATTGTTTGTTTTTACATATTCAATAACATCTCGAATTTGATTAAGTGAATTAATTGGGTTGCTTGATATTAATAAGTAAGGATTTTCGTAAACAACTTCAAAATTTTTTAAATCATTTACAAAGTAAGAAGAAGCGTAACCTTTATCTAATTCAATTCCTTGAACCACTTCAATTTCATTCAGAGGAGAAATGTTCTCTTCGACTAAAATCAAACCATCCCTTCCTATTTGAGACATACAAGTTTTTAATACCTCAAATAAATCATTATTAACTTTCTTACCTAAAGAAGTTTTCAGAATTCCTAATATTTGATCAAGATTGGAAATTGGATTTGAAAATTCAATAACTTTATCAACAACAAAATAAGCTAAACGTTTTAAGCCATTGCTCAAAAAAATGGGATTATAGCCATTTACTAAAAATCTTAGGGAACTTTTTAAAAGCTGACACGCAATTAGGATTGTAGTAGTTGACCCATCACCTGAAACACTATATGTTCTGGCAGAAGCTTGTTCCAGTAATTTTAAAATAATGTTGCCTGATTTGCTCTCAAAATCTAGGGATTTCATTAAAAGTGAACCACTAGTGATAAATTTTAAATTCCCTTTTTTATCAGAAACAATACAATTTTTTCCAGTTGGCCCTAATGTTATTTTTACGCAATTATCGATATCTGAAATGGTTTTAACATTTTGAGTAAATTCTTCAAAGAGAGAAAAGTTTTTTTTCATAAATAAACAAATAAAAGTAGATAAAATTTTGTAAGATTAATTTATATGTGTATCATTATTAATTATAGAGCATGTAGCTCAGAGGCTAGAGCACGTGGCTACGAACTACGGTGTCGGGGGTTCGACTCCCTCCTTGCTCAATATATGCAAAAATGAGATTTGAAATTTTTTCTATGTAAATTAATTGATATATGTTATAAATTCATATAGTTATTCTATAACTTTTTGGGATGTAGCCAAGTGGTAAGGCAGTGGACTTTGACTCCGTCATCCGTAGGTTCGAATCCTCCCATCCCAGCTAAAAAATCATAGAAACAAATTTCACCTGTTAGTTCATAAAAATACGCCAAATTTAACTTTTAATTAATTTGTAATATAATTAACTTAACAAATATCAATGCTGATACAAAACTTAACGGGAGATTTTTTACATGATGAAACCCCAAATACAATTTATTTGTGGAGTTGAGGAGCAAATTGTTCCCAGTGGAATAAGATTAACTAAATCTGAAACTGGCGAAACTGGAACAGCTACTTTTATTTTCATAAATCCAACTGTTTTTTCATTATTTGAAGAAAGTGTTTTATCAGAACCATTAAACATTGAAGGAATGGAATTGATTTGGGACAATAAAAAAATTAAAACAAATGATGTGACAGTATTCTTTAAAGACGGAAAACCAAGTATAATAAGGTCAATTTTAATTTTTAAAAACTCACAGGAATGGTTTAATTTTTTAAATTTTATGAGTTGTTATTCGAAAGAAACCGGACTTTCTTTCAGCGAAACTTAATGTATTAAAATGTTTTTATTTACATTTCCTAATAAATAAAAATTGAACAAGCTTATCAGATAAGCGTTGAAACACACATTAAAGTGTTTTAGATTAAACATCGTTAAACTTTAACGATATTTGCATAATTTGTGACATTAAAATCTGTGTTGACTATTTCTTGAACGAATTTAAAGTATAGTAGTTTACTTGAAATTACTTTTTGACACATCCTAAGTTAGGACTTTTTCTATTTTTTAGGTGACTAGCCTGGGAAAGAAAGTTAGATCCAAAATATTAGTTAAAACTTCATGAAAAAATTTAACCGCATTTTACGTTCATTTATTCTGATAGTAATACAGAATTTAAACTAACGATTTTTAAATAAGTTGAAATTATGACTTAAAAAATATTAGGGAATTCAATTGCAACTACTTTTTTAATTTTAAAGAAAAATAATAACGTAAGAAATAACTAAAAATATATTTTGTAGATATTACAAACAAACATTTATTTAATATGACGATTCAAGCAGAAGAATATATTTCAATCTATGTCTCTGAAATTGGCAACACAAATTTTAGAGACGATGATGAATATGATGATTATGAATACGATGACGAGGAAAAAGGTCCTGCGCTAGAAATTTATGGAACCGATTTAACTTTATTAGCTCGTCAAGGACAACTAGAAGAATGTTTTGGAAGGGATCGTGAATTACTAGAATTAATGGAAATTTTAGTTCGACGTCAAAAAAATAATCCAGTTTTAGTTGGGGATGCTGGTGTAGGAAAAACAGCAATTGTTGAATTATTTGCAACAAAAATTGTTAATAATTTAGTCCCTTTTGTTTTAGAAGGTAGAACTGTTGTAAGTTTAGACTTAGCTCGAATTGTAGCTGGTTCACGTTATCGTGGAGAATTTGAACTGCGTTTTCAACGTGTTTTAGACGAAGTTTTAGCTCAACCTAATATCATTATTTTCATTGACGAAATTCATAATATTGGTGGAACAGGTTCAGCCGAAGGTTCTTTAGATGCAGCAAATATCTTAAAACCGGTTTTATCGAGAAGTGGGTTTCAATGTATTGGAGCGACAACAACAAAAGAATATCAACGAATTGAAAAAGATCCCGCTTTAAACAGACGTTTTCAACCTATCAAAGTAAAAGAACCAACAATTGAAGAAACTGTTCAAATTTTATATGGAATTCGTCCAAGTTTAGAATCGTTCCACAACGTTGAGATTTTACCAGGGGCTATACGACTAGCTGTTGATTTATCTTCAAGATATATTTATGACCGTTTTTTACCTGACAAAGCAATTGATTTAGTAGATCGTGCTTCAGCTAAAGAGGTTATTAGATTAACTAATGTTACAGAAGGTTCAGTTATAGCTTCATTAGTAAATGCGGGCTTAACTAATATTGGAACATTACGTATGGAAGCTTTCAGACGTGGTGATATTGCTTCAGAATTCATTTTTCAAGAAATTGAAAATGCGTATCGTAATTTTTTACTACGTTGGATCGAATCACCTTTAACAATTCCAGAAGATGCCAAATCAGTCTTATCACCAATATCACAAAATTTATTTGATCGTATGAGGGTTTCAGTTCTGAAAAGAGTAGATGAACTATTATTTTCTTCAAGCAAGCCTAGATCAATGACAAAAATAGTTAAAAAACGTAAAGATTTATCTCCAGCAAAAAACCAAGAAATTTATGGTGAAATTGTATCAAAGATTAATCGTGGACAAGTACCTACGTTAAGTACATATAGGATTTCATTGTTTATTTTTTATGAATGGGTAGAAGGTCAAAAATTTAATTTTACACCCAATTTTAAAGAACAATATTTTTCAGATATATCTGATGTCTTACATGGTTTTGATATGTATAATTATGTGTGTCAAACTAGACAAACAGTTGGGCAAGACCCGCTTTTATTCTCACCTTTAAATGATTTTTTTGAAGAAGATATTGAAGCTTACGAAGAAACATTTGAAGTTTTAAGTGAACTGGAAGAAAAAAGAATTGAAGTATTCAAAGAATTTTTAGTTGATTTAAAACCTGTATTACGTCGAGGAATTGTTGAAAGTTTAAAATATAGTTCAGAAATTAAAATTTCAGAAAAAGAATTATCAACAATTTATAATCTTTTAGGTTATTTTTCAACAGATACCGGGCGAGAGTTTCTATATAACTTAGATGATCCAGAATTAATTCAAAGAGCAAGAAAACTAGGGGATTTTTCAGGTTTAAAGAAACGAATCACTCAACGTGAAATTCGTGAACTTTTAGCTGATATGACAGGGATTCCAATTCAATCAATTTCTAACGTTGAATCGGAAAAATTAATGAATTTAGAAGCTACATTACATAAACGTGTAATTGGTCAAGAAGAAGCAATTTCTGCAATTGCAAAAGCTGTAAGACGTTCACGTTTAGGTATTCAAAATCCAAATCGTCCAATTGCTAGCTTTATGTTCTGTGGACCTACGGGAGTAGGAAAAACTGAAGTTACAAAAGCTTTAGCCGTTACGATGTTCGGAGCTGAAAGTGATATGATTCGTTTTGACATGTCTGAATTTATGGAAAAATTCGCAGTTTCAAGATTAATTGGTTCTCCTCCTGGTTATGTAGGATACGATGATGGTGGACAATTAACAGATGCAGTGCGTCGCAAACCATATTCAGTAGTTCTATTTGATGAAGTTGAAAAAGCACATCCGGATATTCTAAATATTCTTTTACAAATTTTAGAAGATGGACGTTTAACTGATAGTCAAAAGAGATTAATTCCATTCGATAATACAGTAATTATTATGACTTCGAACGCCGCTGCTGATGAAATTCAACAAATTATTAAAGCAGAACGCTCAAGTAAAAATGAACTTCCACCTGCTGAAAATAAAGAAGAGTCTTCAGATAGTTTAAAACCAACGTTTGATGATCCTTACTCTGGTGCTATTAAGTTTTTAGAATCACCAATTACAGAAAATTTCTTAACTGATATTAAGGAACAATTAAGAGTAGAGTTTGAAAAGTCTTTCCGTAACGTTAAAGATTACGAATTTTTAGAAAAAGAAATTAAAAAGGCGGGAACAACTGATTCTGAAAATGCAGAAAAACCTGCAAGCAACTTAAAAGCAGCAGTTTTAGAACGTCTAAGTACAATGTTCTTACCGGAGTTTTTAAACCGTTTAGATGATATTATCATTTTCCAACCTTTACGTCCGGAAGAATTACGTAAAATTTGTGATATTATGATCAAAGAAGTTAGTAAACGTGTTGAACCAAAACAAATCATTTTAACTGTGGATGATCAAGTTAAAGCGAAATTAACACGTGAAGGCTATAATCCATTGTTTGGAGCACGTCCGCTAAGACGTTTAGTAACTAAACATGTTGAGGATTTAATTTCAGAAAATATTCTTAAAAATCCAATGATCAAGAAAACAAGAAATGTAAAAATTGTTTTAAATGAAGATGATCAAATTGTTGTTAAAAAAGAAGACAATAATTAAAAAGTTCGGTCTTAAACCATTTTTAATAAAAAAATGGTTTAAGACCCAAATATTGACATTTAATGAATCTTAATGGGATAATTTTCTTAGAGTAATTAATACTGATACGTGCCGAGATAGCTCAGTTGGTAGAGCAGTGGATTGAAGATCCTCGTGTCACCAGTTCAAATCTGGTTCTTGGCATTATATATTTTCGAAAGAAGCTATTGTTGGTTTAAATAAAAGTTTAGCAGTTCCTACTGGTCCATTTCTATGCTTTGCCACAATAAATTCTGTTATCTGTGAATCCGTTGTTTTTTCTTGATAATAATCTTCACGATATAACATGATAACAATATCTGCATCTTGTTCAATTGAATTATGCAAGATGATTCCTTCATTTAAATAATTATGAAATTTTTCAATAGTTTGATCATAAACTTGATTTAGATTTGAGTATACAACCTGTTGAATTTTTTCGTAAGAATAAGTTACTTGTTGCACGTTTCTTTTTAAAGAGTATATCTCTGTATTAACTCGAAGTTGAGAAACAGATAACCAACCTTTTTTTGATAAAATTTTGTGATTAGCTGTTAAATTAATAGTTTTCCCATTTTTAAAAATTAAGGTAAAAGTTGGTTTAAAACCTTTAAATTCTAAAGTTTTTTCCTGATTTTCAACAATTTTTGTTTTGTTCCAAGAAAAAATAGTAGCTTGTTTGTTAACAGATAAAACTGATTTTGCTAAACAACCACTTTCTCTCAAATCAGATAACATTGGTCGCTTATTAGTACGTGATTCTACACCTCGACTTAATTGAGATAAAACAACAATAGGTAAGTCAAATTCTTTTGCTAAAATTTTTAGATTACGTGTAATGTAAGAAATTTCTTGTACTCGATTCTCAAGTTTAAAATTTAATTTCATCAATTGTAAATAATCTATAATGATTAATCCTTCTTTTCCTTTTACAGGAAAAATTTTTTTTATTTTTGAACGAATATCATTTACGGTTAAACTCGAATTATCATCAATAAAAATGGGTAATTCAGAAAAATGTTTCATGGAGTCTCCTAATCGTTTCCATTCATTATTAGTCATTTTTCCTGATTTTAAACGATTTGCATTAATATTTGCGCCAGTAGAAAGAAAACGATAAATAATTTGTTGGCGAGACATTTCCAACGTAAAAATAATTAATGGTGAATGATATTTTTCCACTATATTTTTTGCTAAATTCAATGAGAAAGCTGTTTTTCCCATTGACGGACGTCCTGCAATAATTACTAAATCAGATTTTTGAAAACCTTGAAGTATAGAATCAAGATCCGTAAATGAGGTTAATAAACCGGTTGGGGTATTTTTTTTGATTTTTGTTTTAAGTTCAGCAAAAATATCGTCAATGATTTCGCCAGCACTGTAAAGTTTTTGAATATTTTTTTCTTGATTGAGTAAAAATATAGAACGTTCTAGTTTTTCTAAAATAATTTCAACTTTTTCTGAAGTTGTATAGCCGGCAACAATTGCTTGTTTTCCAACTTCAATAATTAATCGACGTACATATTTTTCATTTACCGAATCTATATACTGTTGAAGGTCAGAAATATTTTCAAAACGGTCCATAATGATAACAAGTCTTTCAATTCCTCCAATTTTTTGAAATAAGTTTTTATCTTGCAATTCTCCGATCAAATTTGTTGGATTGATACTAATTTTTTTTTCCGAAAGCTCATAAATTGTTTCATAAATTAATTTATGAGGTTCAAAATAAAAACTTTCAACTTTCAAGTTTAAAAAAGCTTCCTCAGTAATGGAAGTATTTGAATTTGTTAAAAGAATATTCAAAATAGCTTGTTCCGCTAAAAAGTTGTGAGGTAAAGGGGTTGAATTTGAATACTTTATTTTAAAATCACTCATAAATGAAATTTTAAAAATTTATTAATTAACTTGTACAAACGTATTATAAAATGTTAGATTATTTCTAATAAGTAACTTTGTTAGCGTCCTTAGTTCAGTTGGTAGAACGCAGGTCTCCAAAATCTGGTGTCGAGGGTTCGAGTCCTTCAGGGCGCGTTTTAATTAAAAATAAACTTGTGGTGGTTAGAAAAAATATTAGAAAATAAAGAAACAAATTTGATCGAATTTTTATGGCAAAAAAAATTAAAGCCTTTGTAAAATTAGCCTTACCTGCTGGAAAAGCGACTCCAGCTCCTCCCGTTGGTCCCGCATTAGGACAACATGGTGTAAATATTGCAGGATTTTGTAAAGAGTATAATGCTCGAACAGCAGAAAAAATGGGATTAATTATTCCTGTAAAAATTACAATTTACGACGATCGTTCATATTCATTTATTCTGAAATCTCCACCAGCTTCAGTTTTATTAGCAAAATTTGCAAACGTTAAAAAAGGAGCAGCACAACCAAATCGTGAGAAAGTAGGAACTGTTACTTTAGAACAAGTAAAAGAAATTGCAACAATCAAAATGACGGATTTAAATACAGATAGCATGGAAAAAGCTATTTTAATTATTTCTGGAACAGCAAAAAGCATGGGAATCACAGTAGAAGCCTAACGTTTTTGCACGCAATATTAAAATCCATAATAAAAACATTAATCTCGAATAATTACTATGAAAAAATATTCAAAACGTATACAAAATTTAAGAAGCTTAATTACAGAAGATTCTTATCCAGTAGATCAAGCCGTTTCTTTATTAAAAAAAGTTGGAAATGCAAAATTTACGGAATCTGTAGAAGCTCATATTTCATTAAATATCGATCCAAAGTATGCTAATCAACAATTAAGAACGAGTTTAGTATTACCAAATGGAACAGGAAAAAGTCTTAGAATTGCTGTTTTCACAGAAGCTGATTATGTTTCAGAAGCTTTAGCTTTAGGAGCAACGATTGCTGGTGCTGATGACCTACTTGAAGAAATGAATGCTGGAAAATTAGATTTTGATTTATTAATTACTACTCCTCAATTAATGCCTAAATTGGCCAAATTAGGACGTGTATTAGGACCAAAAGGGTTAATGCCTTCTCCAAAATCTGGAACTGTAACAACAAATCTAAAAGATGCCATCAATGAGTTTAAAAAAGGTAAATTAGAATATCGTGCAGATAAAACAGGGATTGTTCATTTAAGTTTTGGGAAAGCAGATTTTTCAGAAGAACAATTAAGAGAAAATTTATTAGCTGTTCATAGTTCAATTGAAAAAAATAAACCTACAGGGGTAAAAGGAAGATATTTTAAATCTTTTAACATTTGTACAACAATGAGTCCAGGTATCAACCTAGAATTATCTAGTTTCAAAAAATTAGCTTAAAAATTGAAATTGTCTTTAATTCTTGATATACTCTTAGTTGTACGTTTATATCAAAAAATAAGAAAAAATTTTTTCTTATGTTATAAAAAATTTGTAAAATTAAATAAAAATCATGAGCGAAAAACTTAACACTATCATTGAACAATTAAAAAGTTTAACTTTATTAGAAGCATCAGAATTAGTAACAGAAATTGAAAAAGTTTTTGGTGTTGATACTTCTGTTTCTGTTGCAAACGTAGCAATGGCAGCACCAGTTGCAGCGGCTCCTGCTGAAGCAGCAGAAGAAAAAACAGCTTTTGATATCACTTTAACAGATGTTCCAGCTGATAAAAAGATTGCTGTATTAAAAATTGTTCGTAACGTTACAGGTTTAGGATTAAAAGAATCTAAAGACATCGTTGATAATGTTCCAAAATTATTAAAAGAAGGAGCAAGTAAAGACGAAAGTGAAAACATTAAAAAAGAAGTTGAAGCTGCTGGTGGAAAAGTAACAATCAAATAATGAAAAAAGGAATTAAGTCATCTCTGACTTAATTCCTTTTTTTTTCCCAAATTATTCTTTAGGGTATAATTCTCCCATTTTTTGACGTTTCTCTAAAGCGTCAAAATCTGGTTTAATTGGACTGAAACTATCCATTTTACTTTCAATTCCTACTAAAACTTCATAAATAATATCAAAAATATCTTCTACAAGAACGATTTGACCTAATTTATCTGTTGGAACAACTGTACGTGTTGTTGTAGATGCATTTTTAAACATATCTTCAAGATACAGTAACATTGCTACTACATCTACTGAATCTGCTTCATAATCAATAACTAAGTTAGCATCTAATGCAACTTCAGATTTTTCAACTTCATCTAATTGTTTTGTAACAACTTCAACAATAACGTTAAATAATTGATCTTTAGTTAAAGATTTTAATTCCCAGTTATCTTTCCATCTTTTAGCAAAAGCCATAATTTCCTATTTATATTTTATTACTAACTTCATTTAATTCACTCATTTAATCTAAATCATAGATTAACATTTTAATTTTAATATTGCAACAATTCCAATTTATAATTCAATTGACGAAAAGTTTAAAAGGAGATATAATAATGTTATTACTATTATAAACGGGATGTAACGCAGTTTGGTAGCGTGTCTGCTTTGGGAGCAGAAAGTCGCAGGTTCAAATCCTGCCATCCCGAGTTGAATTTTACAAAAACGGAATTTTTAAAACGTAAAAAAAATCTATTGAAAAACTTTTACCTTATATTAAACGACGGTCTGTTTTTTAAACCACACCAAAAATTTAATAAAAATGTACTTAAGAAGTAACTAATAAAAACTAAACCTATGGAATATAATTTCCAGGACTATCTTAATAGTCCTCGCCCAAGTAAAGAAATATTAGCTTATGCTTTCCCTTTCACTGGATCTTCTTTACTGCTAAATGATTTAACAAGTGAAAATGTCGATTTTAAAACTTTACAAAAATTTATTAATTTTAAAGAGAGTCTTTTTACAGGAGGTGAACAAAGCATTGACCAAATTCGAAACGTAGATCGTGAAAGAAATTTAGTTGCGTATGATTTAAGGTTTATGTTTCATCATCAGAAAGATGAATATGTCTTATGTTTTGGATGGTTTTTAGTAAGAGCTTTATTCCTGGCTAAGTTTGGATCCACAAGAATTCAAACAGTACTTTCTAATATGGATGTATGTCACAAAAATGGCTACATGTGTGTTACAGATTTAAGTTATGACCAAATGACCGTTTGTCTTTGGGTATTACATTGTTTTCAGAGTGAACGATTTGACGAAACAAACTCTTTTATTCCATATGAGATAATGATAAAATTTGAAATTAAAATTGAGTCGCTTTGTGGATACAATTTAAATTGGAGACAATACAAATAAATTTAACTAATCGAAAATCAAAATAGTTTATAAAATAGGATTCTCTCCAATTTTAAAATAAATTTTAATAGAAATAATTAGTTTATAAGTAATAAGTTTACTTTAACACCAAATAGCCTTTTTTTGACAATTTCTTCCACAAACTTCATATATTGATTAAATGGTTGTGCAATTTTTTTTGATGGAAAATAAACTCAATTTTATTTAAAGTACCCCCAAGGGAATTCGAATCCCTGTTACCTCCGTGAAAGGGAAGTGTCCTAGGCCACTAGACGATGGGGGCATGATTGACTATCATAAATGAATTGTATTTAACAAATAAATTTTTGTCAACATTTGAATATTTCCATTTCACTTAATTTCTTTAATCATCTTGTTACGTATATATTATATTAATAGTAAAAGATAATATTTAAATTTTAAAATGTGTACTGAATTTCTTTTAGCCATCCTTTATTTTATGACTATTTTTGTTGTTAACTATTTTCTTGCTAAATTACTGAAAAGTTATACAACAAATATTTTTTATCTTTTAAAATTAAAAAATATTTTCCTTTCCTTTAAAAAATCAACCAATAATTTAGTTTTTCTTCTATCATCTTTTTTTAAAAAAGAGAAAAAAAATTCAAATTTATTGGCAAATTTAAATAAATTCTCAGAAACAAACGACGTTTTAGTAATTGGAAACACTTACAAATATTTAGCAATAAACTTAGAAAAAGAATCTGGATTTGATAACAAGATATATTACTTTGAATTATTAGCAAATCAGTATTTAGCACCAAAAAATAAATTAAAATAAAAGTGGGTTACCTGGGAATTGAACCCAGAGCTTATCGGTTAAAAGCCGAGTACTCTACCATTGAGTTAGTAACCCTTCTCAACAACTTAGAATATAGTTAATTTAATTAAATTATCCAATGCTTATTATATCAAATTTTATTGGTAATAATTTAAGAGTGTATTAAATGAGGAAAAACAGAAGAAAACTTTATTAAGATGAACACAAACGTTATTGGTCAATTATTAACAACATTTATCATTGTTTCTATAGGTCCAGCAGTTATTGCTTACTTAGCATTTAAAAAAGCATTATAAATTTTATAGCAAGCGATTTTTTAAGTACAAAGTATTCTTATAATATTTAAGAATAAAAACTATATTTTTGTTTTGTTTTGTTGTTTAATTGTAAGAATTAAGAAAGGAAAAATTTATATTACTTTAACTAAAAATTAAAAACATGGCTTTACCTTGGTATCGTGTTCATACTGTTGTATTGAATGACCCAGGAAGATTAATTGCAGTTCACTTAATGCATACATCTTTAGTTTCTGGATGGGCTGGTTCTATGGCTCTTTACGAATTATCAATTTTTGACCCGTCTGATCCTGTATTAAATCCAATGTGGCGTCAAGGTATGTTTGTAATGCCTTTCATGTCACGTTTAGGAATTACGGAATCATGGGGTGGTTGGACTATTACTGGTGAAAGTTCAACAACACCAGGTATCTGGAGTTATGAAGGAGTTGCTTTAACTCACATTATCCTTTCTGGTTTATTATTCTTAGCAGCTATTTGGCACTGGGTATACTGGGACTTAGATTTATTCCAAGATCCGCGTACTGGAGAACCAGCTTTAGATTTACCAAAAATCTTTGGTATTCACCTTGTATTATCAGGACTTCTTTGTTTTGGATTTGGTGCATTCCACGTTACTGGATTATTTGGACCAGGTATTTGGGTATCAGATGCTTTTGGTTTAACAGGACGTGTACAACCTGTTTCTCCATCTTGGGGACCTGAAGGATTCAACCCATTCAATCCGGGTGGTGTTGCATCTCATCATATCGCAGCAGGAACATTAGGTATTATCGCTGGGATTTTCCATTTAAACGTTCGTCCGTCACAACGTTTATACCGTGCACTAAGAATGGGTAACATTGAAACAGTTCTTTCAAGTAGTATTTCTGCTGTTTTCTTCGCAGCTTTCGTTACTTCAGGAACAATGTGGTACGGTTCTGCAACAACTCCAATTGAACTATTTGGTCCAACGCGTTACCAATGGGACAGTGGTTACTTCCAACAAGAAATTGAAAGAAGAGTAGAAACTGCTATTTCTCAAGGTGTTTCAGAAACACAAGCTTGGTCTCAAATTCCAGACAAATTAGCATTCTACGATTACATCGGAAACAACCCAGCTAAAGGTGGATTATTCCGTTCAGGTGCTATGAATAAAGGTGATGGTATTGCTGAATCATGGTTAGGACATCCAATTTTCAGAGATCGCGAAGGTAGAGAACTTACAGTTCGTAGAATGCCAGCATTCTTTGAAACATTCCCGGTTATTCTTGTTGATAAAGACGGTATTATTCGTGCTGACATTCCATTCCGAAGAGCAGAATCTAAATACAGTATTGAACAAGTAGGTGTAAATGTTAGTTTCTACGGTGGAAAATTAAATGGACAAACATTTAAAGACGCTCCAACAGTTAAGAAATTCGCAAGAAAAGCTCAATTAGGAGAAGTTTTTGAATTTGATAGAACAAGTTTAGAATCTGATGGTGTATTCAGAAGTAGCCCACGTGGTTGGTATACATTTGGACATGCAAACTTTGCATTATTATTCTTCTTTGGTCATTTATGGCACGGAGCAAGAACAATCTTCAGAGATGTATTCACAGGTATTGGACCAGAAGTTACTGAACAGGTTGAATTTGGTGCTTTCAGAAAAATTGGTGACAGAACTACTCCTCGTAAAGGAAGCGTTTAAATCGATTTTAAAAATTATTAAAACTCATTTTAAGATTAGTCTTAAGTACAAAAGCTTAAGACTAATAAAAATTTAATTTATTAAAAAATTATACTATGGAAGCATTAGTTTATACATTTTTATTGATTGGTACTTTAATGGTACTTTTCTTCGCTGTTTTCTTCCGTGAAACGCCAAAAATTATTAGATCTTAAGAATTTTAGAAATAAAATTCTGTTTTCAATAATTTAATCATCATCTTCTTCAAAAGGATCTATTAGATTTTTTGAACCTGGACCAAATGAACTGTAAACAATTAATAGTGTGAGACATATTGTAAACGATGTGATTCCAAATGCTAGTAATGAAGTATCAATATTCATAAAAGGTTTAATTTTATTTTTTAAAAATGAAAGGTTAAAAATTTTTAAAGATTCTAACTATCAGTTTATATCATTTAATTATATAAAATTTTATATATGGCATTAAAAACTCGTTTAGGTGAAATCCTTAAACCTTTAAACATAGAATACGGTAAAGTTGCTCCGAACTGGGGTACTGCACCTGTAATGGGAATCTTTATGGGACTATTTTTAGTTTTCTTACTTATTATCCTTCAAATTTACAATTCTTCATTAATTTTAGAAAATGTAGATGTTGATTGGAGCGCTCTTGAAAGTTAAAATTTTCAAACAAGAAAAAGGGAATTGATTAGTGAGTTTTATATCACATATCAATTCCCTTTTATAACTTTTTAATAAATTTCTTATTTACCTGTAGCTTCTAATTCAGATAATGAAAAGTTATTTGTATTTGTTCCACTATAGTTTACTGATTCAAATCTTACTACTACAGGATAACGAATTGCAGTTGATTTTTCAACACTTACAACAACTCCAATCTTATTGAACCAATAAGATTCTTTTCTTAAAATACGTACTTTTGCTCCTTTCTCTACCATAAATGTTTTAATTATATTTTTAGATTTTTGATTTACATATTATTGTAAGAAAAAATATTGTTTATAAAATACTTTTCATAAAAACACAAATTAATATTAAAAGTTTATGCTTAGTTGTGTTTTTATATTTATTGTTTATTAATTTCCTGAATTAATTTTGGTATAATATAAGATATAAATTAAAAAATTGTGGAGATACTTAACGTATAAATAAACTTAATCTAAAATTTAATTATTAAAAATAATAAAAATATGAATATATTATTAATTGCTGCTGTATTATTCATTTTTCTTATTCTGTTATCTGATAAAATTTTATCAGTAGTCGCAAAAATTTGGGATTCACTTTCAAATAAAGTTTATGATCCTGTTTCAGATTCAAATGACCCTTTTTCTGATTTTACTGGTTTAGATCAAAATGTAATTTCTGTTGCTACAGATATTAAAATCAAATTTGAAGATGTTGCTGGTAATGAAGAAGCGAAAGCAGAATTAAAGGAAGTTGTAAAATTCTTAAAAGACCCTGAAAGCTTTGGTAAATTAGGCGCTGCTGTTCCAAAAGGTGTTTTATTAGGAGGACCTCCGGGAACTGGAAAAACTTTATTAGCAAAAGCAATCGCAGGAGAAGCAGGTACACCATTCTTAAAAGTATCCGGTTCTCAATTTGTAGAACTTTTAGTTGGAGTTGGTGCTGCGCGTGTACGTGAACTTTTTGAAAAAGCACGTTCTTTAGAACCATCAATTATCTTTATTGATGAAATTGACTCAATTGCGCGTGCCCGTTCAGGAAACAATAGTATGGGTGGTGGAAACGATGAACGTGAACAAACATTAAACCAAATCTTAACGGAAATGGATGGATTTAGTTCAGGAACAGGCGTTGTAGTTATTGCAGCGACAAACAGAATTGATATTTTAGATCCAGCAATTAAACGTGCGGGACGTTTTGATCGCCAAATCACAATCACGAATCCTAACTTAAAAGAAAGACAAGCTATTTTAAAAGTTCATGCTAGAGGGAAAAAATTAGATGAATCAGTTTCATTAGCTCAAGTAGCACAAAGAACAATTGGATTTTCTGGAGCAGATTTAGCCAATTTATTAAACGAAGCCGCAATTTTAGCAACACGTCGTAAAAAAACTACGGTTACAATGGAAGAAATTAACATTAGTGTTGATCGTATTGTGATTGGTTTAGAAGGAAAACAAGTTGCCCGAGTTAAAGCAAGACAACTAACAGCTTTCCATGAAATGGGGCACGCTTTTGTTGGAAGTTTAATAAATGAGAATGATGGGATTGAAAAATTAACATTAGTTCCACGTGGTAATACTCAAGGTACTACTTGGACAATTCCTTCTCCAAGTCAATATAACTCAAGAAAAGTGTTCGTTAACCAAGTTTTAATTGCAATTGCTGGTCGAGCGGCAGAAGAAATGGTTAGTGGAGTTGCTGAATGTACAGTGGGTTCACAACAAGATTTATCACAAATGACTCGAACTGTTCGAACAATGGTTTTACGTTATGCTATGGCACGTCTACAAGAATTAAAACAACAAATTCAACAAAGAAATCTTTTCTTCTTAGGAAGTGATGTAAAACAAGAATTAAATAACATTATTGATAATTTTACTACAAACTTTATGGATATTACTTACCATGAAGTAGTATCATTTTTAGAAGTTATTCGTCCAGGTGGAGAACGTTTAGTAGATCAATTAATGATTTCTGAAGAATTAACTGGAAAAGATTTACGAACTTTAGCGCGTGAGTATATTTCAAATTTAACTTCGTTAGAAGTCTTATATAACACACGTCAATCTTCATTATTTGATTTAATGACAACTGACTTAAAAAAATCAGTTACTGAAATTGAAGAAGAAGCAAGAAGTTTAACAAAACCTTTATTGTCAGATAGATAAAATTTATTAAAAAATGCCTTTTTATATTCATTATATAGATTTTATCTATATAATGAATATTCCCCTTAAAAACTTGGGAAAACTAGTGGATCTGGATAAACAAAATTAATGAACATAATAAAAACAGAAGTGAAAGATAATAAAGCTCCTAATAATACAGGTGCTGTTGAAAGATATTTTAGAAAGTCGTTCATAAGTGATATTTCTTATTGGTTTTTCAAATTTTAATTTATTTAATCTCAAAAAATAAAATTAACGAGGTGATACTGTAACGTCTTCATCTGAAGCAACTAAATCACCACTTGTAAATTGTTTCCATGCTTCAACAGGCCATAAGAATCCTGAGTTCATAAATGAAATTGCAACTGGAACATTGATAATGATTTCGTTTTCAAAAGCGTTATCTGTTGTACTTGCGTAACGAACGTATTTTCTACCTACCCAACCAATCCATCCTGTAATATAAAGGAATAATATACCAGGAATAACAAATTCATTTGCATGATCCCATTGTCCGCTTGCAATGATGCGTGGTAATCCTTCTTTACCACAAAGTAATCCTTCGTTTCCGTAACGTTCAAATCTAGTTTTTGTACTTTCAATTTTTTGAACTAAAGCTTTTGCTTCTCTACTGTCTGGAGTATAAAGTTTTAAACGGTTGTCTAATTTTTTTAATGAAGAATCAAGACGTTTTTTGAATGCTGGTGATTCTTTACAAGGTGTTAAAGCACTAAAATCTGCGTTTGCTGATTTGATCTCTGTACTGAAAAATAAAAAAGAAAAAATAGTTAAAGTACAAAGTTTTGAAAGGAAATTTTGAATATTAATTTTCATAAATTAAGGAGTTAACTTTAGTAAAATTCTGGCTAGTAGAAAAACTTAAATATTTATTATAAGTAAAACTTTAAATAGTAAAATCAAAAAATAAAACTGCTTTAAAACGGGATTGGCGGGACTCGAACCCGTAACTTCCGCCGTGACAGGGCGGTGCTCTAACCAATTGAACTACAACCCCAAATTGATAAATTAAGCGTAGGAGAGAGAGGGATTTGAACCCTCGGTATAGAAAAACTATACAATAGATTAGCAATCTACCGCGATCGACCACTCTGCCATCTCTCCTTCCATATAATTTTATAACGTTATAAAAAAGATGGCTCCGGTTGGATTTGAACCTACGACCTAGGGCTTATGAGTCCCCCACTCTAACCAACTGAGCTACAGAGCCACTCTTTCAATAACGTTATTGTACTAAAGAAATGAAAAAATCTAAATTATTTATTTTAAAAATTTAGAATAATCCAAGAGTAATAGCCTTATCAATAGGCATTGCTGCTCCAAATCCTAACCAAATAGCAACGAAAGTTCCTACAAAGAAAACAGTCATAGCAACTGGACGACGGAATGGGTTTTGGAATTTGTTTACGTTTTCAATAAATGGAACTGTTAATAATCCAACAGGAACAGCTGCCATTGAAAGAACTCCTAATAATTTGTTAGGTAAAACACGTAATAAGTTGAACGTAGGGAAGAAGTACCACTCAGGTAAAATTTCAAGTGGTGTTGCAAATGGGTTTGCAGGTTCTCCAAATCCAGACGGTTCTAAAACAGATAAACCAATGATACAAGCGAAAGTTCCAAAGATTACGATTGGGAAAACGTAAAGAAGGTCGTTTGGCCAAGCAGGTTCACCATAATAGTTGTGTCCCATTCCTTTTGCTAATTTTGCACGTAACTTAGGATCAGATAAATCCGGTTTTTTAATAACTGACATAGTAATATTTTTTAATTTTTAATTTTTAATTTTGATATAAAGGTTTGATTATAAAGGTCCAGAGATACCTTGTTTTCTAATCATAAGGAAATGAGCTAACATGAATACTGCAGTAATTAAAGGAAGTACAAATGTATGTAAACTATAAAAACGAGTAAGAGTTGCTTGTCCAACACTTGTTCCACCACGTAAAAGTTCTACAATTGAAGTTCCTACAACTGGAACAGCTTCAGGTACACCAGTTACAATTTTACATGCCCAGTAACCAATTTGATCCCAAGGTAAAGAATACCCAGTAACACCAAAAGATACTGTTACCGAAGCTAAAATAACTCCTGTAACCCAAGTTAATTCACGAGGTTTTTTGAATCCACCTGTTAAGTAAACACGGAAAACGTGTAAAATCATCATTAAAACCATCATACTTGCTGACCATCTGTGAATTGATCGGATTAACCAACCAAAGTTAACTTGAGTCATCATGTATTCAACTGATGCAAATGCATCTGCTACTGAAGGTCTGTAATAGAATGTCATTGCAAAACCTGTTGCAACTTGTACTAAGAAGCTTACGAAAACAATTCCACCGAAACAGTAGAAAATATTTACGTGAGGAGGAACATATTTGCTTGAAATATCATCTGCGATTGCTTGGATTTCAAGACGTTCTTGGAACCAGTTATAAACTTTTGCCATTGTTAGTATTTTTTAAGTATTTTTAATCACACTTAAGCACAAAATTTTCTTTTCTTTCGAACGATTGTTCAAAAGAAAAGAAATTAAAAATTAAAGATTAAAAAATTAGTTGTTGCTTGGGTTACGAGAAGTATCACTTGATAATAATCCAAAAACTGCAATTGTAATGAAGAAAAATGCTGTAGCGTAAACAAATAATTTTAATGTTAACATAAGTTTTATTTATAAATTAAAGGTAAATAAAAAATTCCTTTGAAATTAAAAAGGAAAAAGTTATTTTGTTAAATGAGTTAAATATATTAGTTAATTATTATACAAGATAATTAATTTAATCAAAAAATTATTAAAAAAACTTTCTCTTAAATCCCATCAATTAATCGACGAATAATTTCTCGTTGACGAATCAGGATCCAACAAAACGAAAAAGTTATAAATATCAATAAAACTTGACTAAATAATAAGATTGGGTCCAATCTCCATCCATGAATAACAATGATTGAACTATAAACGATTCCTAAAGTTGTAATAAAAATATCCCAGTCAGTTGCTAAATCAGAATTTACAAAACGTAAACCGTATAAAAAGATCATCACTATAGCGAAAGTAGCTCCAAGAAGGAGTGCTGGTTCAACAATTATATTTATCATTTTTATTCCTCGCGAGAAAGTGGATCTAAACGGCTTACAAAAATTACTGCTGCTGTAATTGGAAGAATTACTAATGCACTTCCCCAAAATAAACTGCTTAAAAAACCTGCTAAAGATGGTGTCATACGTTCTACCTGTTAATATATTTTTTAGTAAATAGAATTTTTTCTTGTCAATGATATTATAGTGATTATTTTTTTAATTGTTTTTAAAAATTAAATAATAATTACTTGAATTTCTTAAAATTTAATGAAATGCTTGTCTATCTGAGGAAAAGTCATTATCCGCTGTTAAAAATAACATACAATGACATTCTTTTCGTTCTCGCATGGGAACACATGGACAATTCCAATAAGCTAAACTAATTTCATCTTCCTTATTGTCATAATAACGACAGGGACATAAAGGAGCACCAAAAAGTTGTTTATTTTTTGAAAGTCCTTGGATGACAGATTCCGTTACTTCAACATCGATACAAAAGAATGTATCTGTTGATTTTGCATAACTTTCGGCAAATTGCCTCATAGACTCAACAACTTTTGAATTTATTGTCATATTTGCAATTTTTTCTCTTAATAGTGATTTTTATTGCTAAATTTATTGAAATATTTAAACATTTCCGTGCAATTATATATTTTTATTCCATTATATTTACCAAGAAAAGATTGAAAGTAAACTTGCTTTTTTGTACAAGAGAGTTTCTCCTTCATAATATTATTTCCAAAAAATTTTAAGAATCTTTTTTGAAGATGAAAACGAAGAAAAACCACAAATGAAAATCAACTTGTTTTGTTACTATAATAATACAATAATTATTATTAAGAGGTCAAAATGATTGCTCCTTATTTTCCTTCTATTCTTGTACCGATTATTGGAATATTTTTACCTGGAATTGCGATGGCTGCATTATTTATTTATATTTCAAAAGAAAGTGTTGAGTAATATTTAAAACTCAACACTTTTTTTTTCCAAAAATTATAATGAAGAACCTAATCCTGAATATGAACCAAAGATGAATACAGCTAATACAGTTAAGGCTGCAAGCCCACCAACTACTGCAATAAGCCAAAGCGGAACACGTCTATTTGTATCTGCCATAAAAATTTCGACTTAGTAAAATAAATTTATTTTAGTTACTTAATATAAAAGAACTAAAGTTTTTAATGAATTTAGTTAAAGAAATAGCTTGAAAATAATACAGCTAAAACAAAAATTAATAAAAGTCCCCAATAAAGAGACGTTCTGTTTAATTCAACAGCTTGAATATTTGGATTTGGACCTGTCATATTTTAAAACCCCTTTATCGTTGAATAAATTGCATTGAAACAATAGCACCTAAGAAGAAAACAGTTGGAACCGCTAATGCATGAATAGCTAACCAACGGAAAGTAAAAATCGGGTACGCAACTGAACGGTTGTAGTTTTTGTTCATGAGATAAGATAAATTGTTTTATGTTTTGTTAAAGAAGAGATAATCTAACTTTCCAGAAATCTTTGCTTCTTTTGGAATAAAAAAATTAAAAGATTAAATTATTTTAAATCTTCTAACTCTGCATTAGCATTGAAACGTTCGTTAGCAATTGGGATTTGTTGACGATCCTGAGTGAAATATTCGTCAGGTCTTGGAGTTCCAAAAACGTCATACGCTAAACCTGTACTAATGAAAAGCCAACCTGAAAGGAAAAGAGTTGGAATTGTAATGCTATGAATAATCCAGTAACGAATACTTGTTAAAATATCTGTAAAGGGACGTTCCCCTGTAGATCCACCTGACATGTTTTTACTAATTTTTCTAGTAAAAATTCTTCTTTTGTCACTCCTTTGTTTTTTGTAACATTCTTAATATAAGGATATTATAAAAACTTATTTTTTAAAGTTATTATTTATAAAAAGCGAGTACTCAGAATCGAACTGAGATAGCCAGCTTGGAAGGCTAGAGTTTTGCCACTAAACTATACTCGCTATCTTTATAATATAAAAAACATACTTTTTACTTGTATCCGTGGCATTAATTAAACAACTAAACTTTCAATTGGGACATTCAGAAAGTTTGATAATTGAATTGCTTTCTTTTCTGTTTCTGTTGGATTTAGTAGAAATTGTGCTGGAAATAATGGTATTTCTCTTTTATCTTTTAAAACTAATAAAACATTGCATCTTGGATTTAATCCTTGTTTAATTAAAAATTTTAGATTCTTAATATTTTTAAATTCATAAGATAAAAAAATCGTTCGATTTTTTCCTGGGAAACCTAATCTAACAATACGTACAATATTATCTTCCTTTGAAAATTCATTATAACCACTTCCAATATTCCAAATTATCGTAAGAAGAATATACGTTCCTATTCCAAGTGCTCCTGTGCCGTAGAAAAGCATAGCAATACCTTGAGGAATAAAAATTATTTCACTAGTATCAGTTAGTTTTAATAAATTTGTTTGAAAATAACTTGAAAGACCTGCTAAAAAAAAGCCTAAACCAGCAATAAAAAGAACAGCCATGATAACAAAGCTACTAATGTTTCGTGAGCCCACGATATTCTCTCGTATTGTATTATCACTCATAAAAATTCTTTTTTTTTGTTAATCAACATTTAATTAAAAACAATTAAATTAATTTAATTGTTTTTAATCCTACGTATAAAGCTGATACTACACCAAACATAAAACCACATAAAATTAAGTAATTAAGAAGTAAGCTCATTTTTTATTTTTACCGTAAATTTAACCTAATATTTTTCTTTTTTCAAACCACATTTTTTATTATCTTGTTATGTTTTTATTATAAACTATTAATAAAAAATAAAAAAAATAATTTTTCATCAGAGTTCCCTATAATACTAAAACAAGATTAATTTTAAAATAAAACTATTAAATATGATTAATGAAAAACCAGTAAACAGTTTTGATGTTGTTTCACCATTTCAAGGAGATATCTTTGTAGGTCACCTTTCAACACCTATCACTACATCAAGTGTAACAAAAAGTTTTTTAAGTTTATTACCGGCTTATAAAGCAGGTTTATCTCCTTTATTAAGAGGGATTAACATTGGGTTTATTCATGGCTACTTTTTACTTGGACCATTTGCAAAATTAGGACCATTAAGAAATAGTGAAGCTGCGAATTTTATCGGATTTGTTTCAACTATTAGCTTAATTATTATTTTAACTACAGCTTTATTAATTTACGGATTTGTAACGTTTTCAGAAAGTAAAGACAAATCAAATAAAAAAGAATTAGTTGATTTTTTAAATTCAAAAGGTTGGAGTCAATTCACATCTGGTTTTATCGTAGGTGGATTTGGTGGAGCAAGTATTGCTTATGTTTTATTAAAATTTTTAGGATAAGTTTTAAAGAGAAGTAGTTGAGACTATAGATTGATTTTTACTAAAAACTTTGTTAATTTCAATTTTAGTGGTTCTTTATAATAGTATATTAATTCTTATTAAAATTTAACTTATCTATATAAACATAATGGCAAAATACAAAGTTACATTATTAAGCGAAGCAAACAGCATTAACGCAACAATCGAATGTGCTGATGACAAATTCATTTTAGAAGCTGCTGAAGATAACAACATCGAATTACCATATTCTTGTCGTGCAGGTTCTTGCTCTACTTGTTTAGGAAAAGTTACAAAAGGAACAATTGATCAACCAGATCAAACTTTCTTAGACGAAGACCAAATTTCAAACGGATTTGTTTTAACTTGTGTTGCTTACCCAACATCTGACGCAACAGTTTTAACACACGAAGAAGAAAACTTATACTAAGAAAAGTAAAAAATAAAGTTATTAATAACTTTATTTTTTGTTTTTGGTAAACTATTTTCTTTTTCAAGTGAAAATAGTTTTACGTATTTATTTGTTTTCTAAAATCTTTAAAGAACATGAAACACCAGCTGGTAATTCAGTTTTTAAAAGTAAATCTAAGATTGAAGGCGAAGTTGTGTTTAAATCAATAAAGCGTTTGTATAATCTTAATTCAAAATGCTCACGTGAATCTTTATCAATATGAGGTGAACGAAGCACACAAAATCTTTTGATTTTTGTAGGAAGAGAAACAACACCATTTAAATCACATTCAGCTTTTACTAAAGTTGAACGTAATTGTTGTGAAGCAAGATTAATTAAGTCATTATCAAATGATTTTAAAAGGATACGAAATTTCATAAGAGGTTATATTGTTAAATTATTATTCAAGAATTTTTGTTACAAGACCAGATCCAACTGTTCTACCACCTTCACGAATAGCTAAACGCATTCCGTTTTCAATAGCGATAGGAGAGATTAATTCGATACGCATGCTTACGTTATCACCAGGCATTACCATTTCAACTTCTTTTCCATCTGTACTAAATTCAGAAATAGCTCCAGTTACGTCCGTTGTTCGAACATAGAATTGTGGTCTATAACCTTTGAAGATAGCAGTATGACGTCCACCTTCATCTTTTGTAAGAATGTAAACTTCAGCATCAAATTTAGTATGTGGATTGATTGATCCTGGTTTTGCTAAAACCATTCCACGTAAAACATCTGCTTTTTGAACACCACGTAATAAAATACCAATGTTATCACCTGCCATTCCTTTTTCTAATGTTTTTTGGAACATTTCTAAACCTGTAACTGTTGTTGCTTTTGTTGCTGCTAAACCAACTAATTCAACGCTTTCTCCAACTTCTACAATTCCTCTTTCAATTCTTCCAGTTGCAACAGTTCCACGTCCTGTAATTGAGAACACGTCTTCAATTGCCATTAAGAATGGTTTATCTGTATCACGTTCTGGAGTTGGAATGTAAGTGTCTACTGCTTGCATTAATTCAAAAATTTTGTCTACCCATTGGTTTTCTCCTTTTTGAATTGTTGGTTTTGCTGTAACTGCTTCAAAAGCTAATAAAGCTGAACCAGCTACAAATGGAATTTCATCTCCTGGATAGTCGTAACTTTGTAATAATTCACGTAACTCAAGTTCAACTAATTCAATTAATTCTGGATCGTCTACTTGGTCAGCTTTATTTAAGAAAACAACTAAACGTTTTACACCAACTTGACGTGCAAGTAAGATATGTTCACGTGTTTGAGGCATTGCTCCATCAGCAGCTGAAACTACTAAGATAGCTCCATCCATTTGAGCAGCTCCTGTAATCATGTTTTTTACGTAGTCAGCGTGTCCTGGACAGTCTACGTGTGCATAGTGTCGAAAATCAGTTTCATATTCAACATGAGCTGTGTTAATTGTAATCCCACGTGCACGTTCTTCTGGTGCAGCATCAATATCTTCATAACGTTTTAAAACAGCTCCACCTAAAGTTGATAAAGTTGCAGTGATTGCAGCTGTTAAAGTTGTTTTTCCATGGTCAACGTGACCAATTGTTCCAATGTTAATATGTGGTTTATTACGTTCGAATTTATCTCTTGCCATTTATGAATATGTTTAAAAATACAAAATATTTCATAACTGATATACTTTCAGCGATTTTAAAAGTGATTATGTTTATATAATCACTTTTAAAAGTTTTTATTTAACGGAATTGAGCAAAAGCTTTATTTGCTTCTGCCATTTTATGTGTTTCTTCTTTTTTCTTAATAGCGTTACCTAAGCCTTTTGCTGCTTCTAGTAACTCGTTAGCTAATTTTAACGACATTCCTTTTCCAGCACGTTTACGGGAAAATTCAACTATCCAACGAACAGCGATATTCGTTGAACGGAATTTGTTTAACAATGTAGGAACTTGATAAGTTGCTCCTCCAACACGTTTTGCTTTTAATTGAACACGCGGGCTAATATTTCTAATTGCCTTTTCAAGAATAAGAATAGGATTTTGATTTGTTCTAAATTCGATTAATTCGAAAGCTTTATAAACAATACGTTTTGCTAATCTTTTCTTTCCACTTTTTAAAATTCGATTTACTAATAAACTTACTAATAAATTATCATATTTCGAATCTCTTTTCGGAAAACGTTTTTTTGTAGATATTCTACGTGACATAATTTAAATTTTTGGTTGTCAATTACTTATTTTATTTTTTCCCTGTTTTTACAACTCCTGGTACCGGTTTTTTAGCACCGTATTTTGAACGACTTTGATGACGATCTTTTACTCCAGTACAATCTAAGGCACCACGAATAATTTTGTATCTAACCCCTGGAAGATCTTTTACACGTCCTCCTCTTACAAGAACAATTGAATGTTCTTGTAAACTATGCCCTTCTCCTGGAATATAAGCAGTAATTTCAAATCCACTTGTTAACTTAACACGAGCAACTTTTCTAATTGCCGAGTTAGGTTTTTTAGGTGTTGTTGTATATACACGAGTACAAATACCTCTTCGTTGTGGGCAAGAATTCAAAGCAGGTGCTTTTGTTGCATTTAATATTTTTGTTCTATTTAAACGAACAAGTTGTTGAATTGTAGGCATAATTTAATTGTTACTTGATTTTTTGTTTTCTGCTTCTTTTAAATTGTATTTACGTTGGAATTTTTCAACACGACCTTCTGTGTCAATGATTTTTTGAGATCCTGTATAAAACGGATGGTTTCCCGCCCAAATATCAACTAACATTTCTTCTTTTGTTGTACCCACTTCTAAAACAAGTTTTCCATCACAAAAAACTTTAGTTTTATAAAATGCTGGGTGTAAGTCTTTTTTTGGCATAATTTTTTTTATTTTTGTAATAATAATAAATAAATTAACGTTTTGAATATTGTGAAGCTTTTCGAGCTTTTTTTAGACCATATTTTCTTCTTTCTTTAATTCTTGAATCACGTCGTAAAAGTAAAGTTTGATTGAATATTTGTCGATATTCTACATTAATAGTACAAAGGGCTTTTGCAATTGCTAAACGAATAGCATCCATTTGTGAACTAATCCCACCACCTTTAACTTTGATATCTAAATCGTACTTATTATTTACGTTTACTAAAACAAAGGGATTCTTTAATAATTCACGTTCTTCTCCGACACCTGAAAAGAAATCTTCAAACCCTCTGTTATTAACGGTAATATTACCTGAACCTTCTTGTAAGAAAACTTTCGCCACTGACGTTTTTCGTTTCCCAATTCCAGTATAAATTGTTGCTGTATCACTCATATTTTGAATTATTTTTTAACTTTTTTTTTATAAATCAACTTTAATCCAATTTTGAGAAGTACTCATATCTAAGGAAATAGATTGTTTTTCACCTTCTTTTGTTTTCACATAATTAATTTTGTTATCAGAATAAACAAAAAGGCGGCGATAATATTCACGACCTAAAACATTTTTTGGTAACATTCCCCAAATAGCTTTCTCAATAATTCGACTTGGAATTCTATTTTTTAATTGTTTAAATGTTTCAATTTTTAAACTTCCTGGACGTTGTGAATTACGATAGTATAGTTTTTGTAATTCTTTGTTCCCCGTTACGATAATTTTATCTGCATTTAAAACGACTACGTAATTTCCTTGATCTACTCCAGGAGTAAAATAAGAAATTTCTTTTCCACGTAATAGTTTACTTGCTTCCGTTGCTAAACGACCTAAAGTTTTACCTTCAGCATCGATAACGAACCATTTTGGAACATGACATTCCTTTTTTGGAAAAATTGTTTTCATACAAATTTTTATATTTATTTTTTTCTTTTTGCTAAATTAGAAGAAAGTGAAGAAAACCCAAAATTAATAAATAATGGATAAAAAAGATTCATAAGAATTTTCAATGCTTCATACAGACTACGTTTAGGCGTAATACTTCCGTTTGTTACAATTTCCAAATTCAATGATTCTTTTATATTTCCTTGAGTATCATGAATTAATTTTATTTTATAATTTACTTTTTTTACAGGCATGAAAAGAGCATCAACTAATAATGTTGAAGGTCTCGATATAGAGGTTTTTTCCTCTAAATTCTTTTTTCTATTTTCTTCTGTCAATCTGTAACCTTTCCCATTTTCAATATCAATTTCTAAATAAAATTCCGATTGATCAATAATTGTGCAAATATATTGATTTGGATTTATGATTTTAAGAAGATTTTTTGGTAATTGAAACATTCCTGCAGTGACTACAATCGGTCCTTTTACATTTAAAAAAGCTTTTAATTTCGAAGAATTTTTTTCTTTTTTAAAAGAAAATGAATTTTTGAAAATAACTTCTTTTAAGTTTAATAAAACTTCTAATACATCTTCTCTTAACCCTTCAACAACCGAAAACTCATGTTTCAAATTATTGATTCTTACCCCAGTGATAGAGTAAGCAGTTAAATCAGATAATAATGTTCTACGAATAGCATTTCCTAATGTAATTCCCTGCCCAGTTTCGAGAGGTTCTACTAAAAAACAACCGTAATAATTTTGTTCTTTATCGATATATGTTTCAATACAAGTTAATGTACTCATAAATAAAATTTTTAAGAGATTTTATAATCTACGTTTTTTCGGTGGACGACAACCATTATGTGGAATAGAAGTTTTATCTTCAATTGATAAAATGTTTAATCCCGCTGATTTTAATGCTCGAAGTGACGTTTCACGTCCATTTCCACGACCTTTTATTACAACTTCTACTTTCTCCATTCCAAGTTCAATAGCTTTTACAGCAGCATTTCTGGCAGCACTTTGAGCTGCAAAAGGAGTATTTTTTCTTGCTCCTTTGAATCCAGACGTTCCTGAAGATGCCCAACAGATTGTATTTCCTAGAATATCACTGATCGTTATTATGGTATTGTTAAATGTAGTTTTAATGTTTGCGATTCCAACAGCAACAGATTTCTTTTGCTTTTTTTTTTGTTTTGACATATTTTATTTACTTTTTATTTTTTACGTGTAAAAAAGCTTTGTCGACGCGATGTACGACTGTTTGTTCGAGTTCTTTGTCCTCTAACAGGTAATCCTTTTAAATGTCTTCTTCCTCGAACACTATTAATATCAATAAGTCTTTTAATATTTAAACTTACTAAACGTTTTAAATCCCCTTCAAGTTTAAATTCTTCTGTTTCTAAGATATCTCTTAAAGCAGAAATATTTGTTTCATTTAAATCTGAAACTTTTACGTTATGATCAATATTTAATTGATCTAAAATTCTTTTAGAGGTAGGAATTCCAATTCCATATATACATGTTAAAGCAATATAGATTTTTTTCTTGTTGGATAAGTTGTTACCAAGTATTCTGACCATTTTTTTATCTAAATTTTATTTGATTATCCTTGTCTTTGTTTATGTTTTGGATTCACACAGATTACCATAATTCTGCCAAATCTTTTGATAACTCTACAATTTTCACACATTCGTTTTACAGAAGGACGTACTTTCATATTTAATTTTTCTTTCAATAATTTTTTATTATTTTTAACAAATCGTTCTTAAAATGTTTTAAATTTATTTTTTATAAAGAGAACGAAGTGTTCTTTGAACTTCATATGCAACTCCGACCAAAATTATAAGGGAAGAAATATTAATTTGATTCAATAAGTAACCGTTTATAAGTTGTTTAAAGAAATCATATAAAAATAATATAACACATAAACAAACTCCCCCTACAAAAGAAGTTGTGCGAACGACATTTTCTAGGTAAGAAATAGTTTCACGCCCTGGAGTCACATTTACTATTGAAACAGATGCTTTTCTAAGTTGCTCCGAAATTTTTTCAGGATCCCAAAAAATAATCGTATAGAAATAATTGAAGCCAATAATCAACAAATAATAAATAACATTATTAATAACTTTTAACTCCGAATTTAAAGATTGAAGTAAAAACGAAATAAAAGGTAATAAATTTGATGCAATAATGATAGGAAAAATTCCAGCTTGATTTAAGCGGATAGATAAACCATTTCCATTATCTTTTGTTTGAGAAGTTGTTGTTACTTGCTGGTTAATATTAGTTTTTTCCATGTTCTCTAAATACGCCAATTGACGAGCCGAAACTACGTTAATTGTTACACGTGCCGTTTGAGAAATACAAATAAGTAAAATTAAAGCCAGTAAAATGATAATTTCAAGCCAAAAAACATTATCTGCTGTAGACATTGTTAATAAATTTTTTCCTATTAAAGTTACAACAATATTTGTAAAAATAATAAGAGAAGTACCATTTCCAATTCCTTTTGTATCAATAATGTTACTTAACCACACAATTAACATTGCCCCAGTAACAAGTTCTAAACCAATAAGAGTGAAATTTAGAAGTTCAGTGTTGTAGAAATAACTTTTTAGATAGAAAATTAAAAAACCACTTTGAACAATAGAAAAAAGTAAAGTTAAACATTTTTTATAAAAAAGTAATGTTCTGCGTCCCGCTTCTCCTTCTTCAGATTGTAATTTCTCTAATGAAGGAACTAAAGCTGTTAATAAGTCGACTAAAATTGATGCATTAATAAAGGGAATAATTCCTAAAGAAAAAGGACTTAAGAGTGTTGCTCCAGCTCCCCCTGAATACATGTTAATAATTTGCATTATTGAATTTCGAGATTCTAATTGCAAAAAAGATTTTTTTAATGCTTCTTGATCAATTCCAGACAACGGAATAGAATTTCCAAATCTGAAAAGAAAAAGAATAAAAGCTGTTAATAATATTTTGTTTGTTGGAGTATTTTGTTTTTCTACTTTTGGAAAAATCTGATTAGTTAGAGATTCGAACATTTTTGTATTTTCTCATAATTTTGTCATAAAAGACTTGCTTTTTGACTGACTGATACTTTCCTAATTCAACTTTTTCGTTTAAATTTGTTAACGCTAAAATTGTTGCTTTAGCATTATTTAAAATATTACTCGATCCAAATTGTTTTGCTAAAATGTTTTTAATTCCAGCTAATTCTAATACAGTACGAACTGAACCACCCGCAATAACTCCTGTTCCTAAAGAAGCTGGTCGTAACATAATACTACATGCTCCATAAGAAGCATTTACAACGTGAGGTACAGATAGTTTTAAAGTTAATGGAACACTGATTAAATTCTTTTTACCATTTAAAATTGCTTTATCAATAGCTAAATTAACGTCTTCAGCACGTCCAATTCCAACTCCAACTTTTCGTTTGTTATCACCAATGATAACAATTGCACGAAACGTCATTTTCTTACCACCTTTTACTACTTTTGTAACACGTTTAATTTGAACGATTTTTTCTTCGTATTTTACTTTTGATAAACGAATTACTGATTTTTTACGAGGTCCTTTATTTTGATTGTTTTTGCTATAGGAATTTTCTTTTTTTGAAGTTCCTTTTACATTTTTTGTTGTTGTTTTTTCCATTTTTTTTTTACTTAGTGATTACCAACTTTATTCAACAAACATAAAACAGCTTAATTTTTTAAAAAATTAAGCCGGCAGTTCTTGCACCTTCCGCTACACTTTTAATTCGACCATGGTAAGGACGATTTCCTCTATCAAATACAACTTTACTAACTTCTTTAGCAATTGCTTTTTTTGCTAAACTTTGACCCACTAATAAAGATGCTTCTTGATTGGCTGTTACTTTTACTTGTCCAGCGATTTCTTTATCTAAAGTCGAGCTGAAAGCTAAAGTATGTCCATTTTTATCATCAATTAATTGAGCATAAATATGTTTGTGAGATCGAAAAACGGCCAAGCGTGGTTTTTCTAAAGTCCCAATTATTTTTTTAAGATATCTTTTTTTCTGTTGTAAATAAATTTTTTGTACGGCTTTTTTCATATTAATGAGAGTTAATAAATTAGATAATATAAATATATTATTTTCCAGTTTTCCCTGCTTTTCTTAAGATCTTTTCTCCTTCATATAAAAGTCCTTTTCCTTTATACGGTTCAGGCGGACGCATATCACGAATTTTAGCTGCAAGAAAACCAACTTTTTCTTTATCAATACCACTAATAACTAATTTTGTAGGTGATTCTGCCTTAATACTAAGATCTGATGGAATCTCAAATTCTACTGGATGGCTGAAACCAACACTTAAAATTAATTTTGTTTTATCAACTTGGAATTTATATCCAACACCTTCTGCGATAAGAGTTTTGGAAAATTTTTGATCAACTCCGCTAACCATATTTTGAACTAATGCTCGAATTAAACCATGATAAGAACGAGATTGTTTCGAATCATCATTACGCGTAATAACGAGTTTTTTGTCTGTGATTTCTAATTTTAAATTATTTAAAATTTCTCTTTCTAAGCTACCGTGTTTTCCCTTTACAATTATTTTTTCGTTTTCTAGTTGAACTGAAACATCTTTCGGGATTTCAATTACTTTTTTACCAATACGTGACATAATTTTTTTCTTATAATTTCGATTTTTTTAGCCTACGTAACAAAGGATTTCGCCACCTTTTTTTAGTTTTTGAGCTTTAACATGACTGATAATTCCAGCAGACGTTGAAATGATTGCAGTACCTTGTTCGTATTTTAGAACATCAATTGTATCTCCAAAATGTTTATATCCAGAAAATACACGTTGCCCGGGTTTACTAATTCTTTGAATAATTGAAAATAAAGGTTTTTTAATCCACCACCCTTTGTATTTTAATAATACTTTGATGTCGTTTCCTTTATTTTCTTCATTCTCTACTGCAAAACTTTTAATGTATCCTTCAGCAGCAAGAACTTTTAAGATTGCTAAATTTAATTTACTATAGCGTACACGTGCAAAACTATGGCGTGCCATACTTGCATTACGAATACGTGTTAACATGTCAGAAACAAGATCGTTTGTCATTAAACCTCTTTTACTTATTTATTTTTCTTTATTTAGAAAATGGAACACCTAATTCTTTTAAAAGAAAAAATCCTTCAGTTGAATTCTTTGCTGTTGTTACGATTGTGATATTTAAACCACGACGTTGATCAACACTGTCATAATCAATTTCAGGAAATACTAATTGTTCTGTAATCCCCATATTGTAGTTTCCGTGTTTATCGAAGTTATTTGGATTTAAACCTCTAAAATCTCGAATACGTGGTAAGACCAATTTGATAAATTTTTCTAAAAAAGCATACATTTTTTCACGTCGTAACGTTACTGTTAATCCTAATGGCATTCCTTCACGGATTTTAAATCCAGCAACAGAATTTTTTGAAATTGTTAAAACAGGATGTTGACCTGTAATTAAACGAATTTCTTCTGTTGCTTTTTGTAAAAATACTCTGTTTTGAGCATTTAATCCAAGTCCTGCACTAATACAAATTTTCTCAAGTTTTGGAATTTCATGTTTATTTTTATATTGAAATTCATTTTCTAAGTTAGGTACAACACTAGTTAAATAGTGGTTTTTTAAATTACTCATTTTTCAGTGTTTGTTTTATTAAATTATTTTTCTTGAAGAATATTTCCAGATTTTTTGAAATATCTTACTTTTTGATCATTAATAACTTTATAACCAATTTTACTTGCACTGTTTGCTTCTTTATCCCATAGCATAACATTTGAAATATGAATTGGAATTTGAATTTCTAAACGTTTTGCGTCACCTCCTTGAGGTGCTTTTTTAAACTTAATACGTGGTGTCACGCCATCAAGAAAAACCACAGATTTTTTGCTTACAAGAGATGTAATAACTCCAATAAAACCTTTTTGTTTTCCTGAAATTACTTTCACTTTGTCACCAATTTTTACATGACTATTTAATTTATTTTTCATACTACTTCATTTGCTAATGATATAATTTTCGTAAAATTTTTCTCACGAATTTCTCTTGCAACCGGTCCAAAAACGCGTGTTCCTCTTGGGTTGTTTTCAGCATTGATAATAACTGCTGCGTTGTCATCAAAACGAATCGCCATCCCATCAGAGCGTTTTACAGTATTTTTTGTTCTAACAACAACTGCACGTACAACATTAGATCTTTTAATCGCCATGTTTGGAAGAGCATCTTTTACAACACCAATGATAATATCTCCAATATTGGCATATTTTCTATTGTTTCCTAAAACACGAATACACATTAATTTCTTTGCTCCCGTGTTATCTGCAACTGTTAAATATGTTTGAGGTTGGATCATAATTTTTTATATTTCAATTAAACGAATTTATTTTGCGTATGTTCTTAAAATTTCTTTTAAAATCCATTTTTTATTACGACTAAATGGTGCACTTTCTTCTAAAAGAACAATGTCTCCAGATTTTCCTTGATTTAGTTCATCATGCGCCATATAGCGTTTTGTTTTTACTAAAATCTTTTTATATTTAGGATGTTGATAGCGTGTTTGAATTGCAACAACAATAGTTTTTTGTGGCTTATCACTTACGACTACACCAATTCTTTCTTTTTTTACCATGATTTTAATTTTCTACTTTTAATAAAGAAGATTTTTTAAATTTTAATTGTGCAATTCGACGTTTTGCATGTAAGAATAAATGTGGTTTTACATTTTGACTTGTCGATTTTTTAATACGTAAATCAAATAAACTTTTCTGTAAAATAAAAATTTCTTTTTCAATATCAACCACCGTTGTTAAAGAATTTAAATCCTTATATTTTGGTAAACTCATCCTTTGTTTTCCTCACGTGTTAAAATTTTTGTCTTGATAGGTAATTTGTAACGTGCAATACGTAAAGCTTCCATAGCAATTTCTCTAGAAACACCTGTGATTTCAAATAAGACATTTCCTGGTTTAATAACTACAACCCAATATTCAACAGCCCCTTTTCCAGACCCCATGCGTGATTCTTCAGCACGTGCTGTTACCGATTTATCAGGAAATACTTTTATCCAAAGTTTTCCAGTTCTTTTTGTGTAACGTGAAATTGTACGTCGAACAGCTTCAATTTGACGTGATGTTAACCAAACAGGTTCTAAGGCTTGAATTCCATAGTCACCATGGTTTAGTTTGTTATTACGACAAGCTTTCCCTTTTAGACGTCCACGTTGCATTTTTCTATACTTTGTACGTTTAGGACTTAACATAATTTTTCTCCTAACTTAAATAAATTTAACCTATATATTTTTTTATTCTCCAGCAAATAACCAGACTTTGATACCAATAACACCATAAATTGTTTCAGCACGTTGATGCGTGTAATCAATTTTGGCTTTTAATGTATGTAAAGGAACTTTACCGTCACGTTTCCATTCACTACGAGCAATATCAATCCCGTTTAAACGACCTGAAACCTCAACTTTTACACCTTTCATTGTTGTACGTTGAACTTTTTTGATAGTTTGTTTTACAGCACGTCTAAATGGCGTACGTTTTTCTAATTGATCTGCAATATATTTTGCAATTAATGTTGCATCTTCAAATGGATTTTTAATGAATTTAATCCCAATGTAATAATTTTTTTGATTTTTTAATTGTAAAAATCTAATTAAATTACGAACGTTACGTTTTAAAAGTAAAGTTGTGAAACGTTTTAAATTTCCTTTTGAATTGTTTAAAATTGATAATACTTTTGCATTCGGATTATCTGTTGTTTCAGTAAAATACTTAGCAACTTTACGATACATATCTTTCGCACGTGGAAATAAAGCATGAATTGTAATATTCACATACTCTTTTGTTTCTGTATCTTGATTAATTCGATTAATTTCAATTTTTGAAATTGATAAAAATTCTTTAAAAAATTCGTCTACTTTTGAACGGATGAAGTAATCTTCTTCCATTAACCCTGAATAATTTTTCTTATTGCTGTACCACTCTGATAAATGTTTCTGAGTTGTAACTAATCTAAACCCTTTTGGATGTGTTTTTTGTCCCACAATACTTTCTTGTTAAAATAATTTTTATAAAATTTATAGTTCTGATACTCTAATTGTTAAATGCGCCATTTTCTTTTGAATTTTGAAAGCACGTCCTTGTGCTCTTGGTCGCATTCGTTTTAAGATAGGTCCTTGGTTTACAAAGGCTTCTTTTATAACTAAATTTTCTTTTTCTAAATCAAAATTATTTGTAGCATTAGAAATTGCTGAATATAAAGTTTGCCAAACAATTGCACCCGTTTTTTGCGGTAAATATTTTAAAATTTGTAAAGCTTCTTTATAACTTTTTCCTCTAATTTTAACAATGATATTGTCAATCTTAGTTGGTGAAACACGAATATATTTTGAAGTTGCTGATACGATTTCTTTTTCTTTGTTCATAATCTATCTTTTTACTTTACGTTCAGTTTTTTTATGAGAACGGAATGTACGAGTAGGTACAAATTCTCCTAATTTATGACCTACAAGAGCGTCTGTAATAAAAACAGGAACATGTTTTTGTCCATTGTAAACACTAATCGTATGTCCGATCATCATTGGTAAAATTGTTGATGCTCGTGACCAAGTTTTTATTGTTTCTTTTGTTCCTTTTTCATTCATTAAATTGATTTTATTTAATAAATGATAAGCGATGTAAGGTCCTTTTAATATTGATCTTCCCATGGTGTTAATTTTTTAAATAAATATTATGAACGTGAACGAATAATAAAAATATCACTCTTATTTTTACGTTTACGAGTTTTGATTCCTAAAGCAGGTTTACCCCAAGGTGTTAATGGTCTTGGTTTACCGATCGGACATCTACCTTCCCCTCCCCCGTGTGGGTGATCTACCGGGTTCATTACAGAACCACGTACAGTTGGTCGAATTCCTAACCAGCGACTACGCCCAGCTTTCCCAGATACTACGTTATAAAAGTCAGAATTACTAACACGTCCAATTGTTGCAAAACATTCTTTTTTGAATAAACGAATTTCTTTTGAAGATAATCTTAAAACAACAAAGTTATTTTCTTTAGCTAAAATTTTCGCACTTGTTCCTGCTGCTCTAACAAGTTGTCCTCCTTTTCCTGGAAATAGTTCTACATTATGAACATCTGTTCCTAAAGGAATACTATCTAAAGGTAAAGCATTTCCAACTTGAATTGGGAAAGTTTTTCCTGAATAAATTGTATCTCCAACTTTTAATGTTTCTGGATGTAAAATATAACGTTTTTCACCATCTGCATAGTTAATTAACGAAATGTTAGCGTTACGATTTGGATCATACTCGATTGATACAACTTTTCCTTCAATGTCATATTTGTTGCGTTTAAAATCAATTAAACGGTAACAACGTTTATGTCCACCACCTTTGTGTCTTGTTGTAATTCTTCCTTGATTGTTTCTTCCTTTTGCTCGATGATTTGAAACTGTTAATGATTTTTCAGGTTTAATTTTCGTTAAAATTGAAAAATCTAAACTACTTTTATTACGAGTTGTAGGAGTATAAGGTTTGTATATTTTGATTGCCATATTTTTTTCTCTGATTCAATTTTCTAATTTTTTAATTAAATAGATCTGAGATAGTATCTCCTTCTTTTAATTTAACATACGCTTTTTTATAAAGTGGTCGGTATCCAGTGAATCTTCCCACGCGTCTTGTTTTTGAAGGTAATAAACAAGTATTTACATTTGTAATCGTTACATTAAAGATATTTTCAATAATGTATTTGATTTGAGTTTTTGTTAAAGAACGATCAACAATAAATGTATATTGACGATCTCCATATAAGTTAATAGATTTTTCAGTTAGTGAAGGATATTTCACTAAACTTAAAAGATCTCCAAGATTAAGCGTAGTGTTTTCCATAAGTTGAATTAATTAATTCTAAAGTTGAATTAGATAAAACAATGTGATTTGTTTTTAATAATTGTTTGATATTTAAACAAGTTGCTACTGTTAGATCAATATTTTTTAAGTTACGAGTTGCTAACCAAAGTTGTTTATTTGCACTTGGTAAAACAACAAGAATTTTAGCATCTGCCTTTAAATTTAAATCTTTTAAAACAGCTAAAAATTGTTTTGTTTTTGTAATTGTTGAACTTGTAAATAAAGTATCTTCAACAAATAAAAATTCTTTTTTCTTAAGATATAAAGCAGAAAGAATCGCTAAACGACGTTCTTTTTTATTAACTTTTTTAAAAACTATACGAGGTTTTGGTCCAAAAGTTACACCTCCACCAACCCATAATGGTGATCTACTTGACCCAGCACGTGCGTTTCCTGTTCCTTTTTGTTTCCAAGGTTTTCTTCCTCCCCCACGAACTTCAGATTTTGTTTTTGTTGAAGCTGTGTATTTACGTCCGTTTTTAAGTTGTGTAAGGTAGACGCGATGAATTAAACCGATTGCTTTTTTCTTTCTTTCGAGATTTTCTAAAAAGATTTTTGTTTCCATAACCTACGAAATTTAATTATTTTTTACTATTAATACTTACTAAGTTTCCAGATTTACCAGGAATACATCCTTTAATTACTAATAGATTTTCTTTTTTATCAATATCAATAATTTCTAAACCAGAAATTGTTCTTTTTTCCATACCTAAACGTCCAGGCATTTTTTTACCTGGGAATACACGACCTGGAGTAGTTCCAGATCCAATTGACCCTTGTAATCTATGGTGTTTTGAACCATGTCCCATTGGACCACGACTAAAGTTGTTACGTTTGATGTTTCCTGCGTTTCCTTTCCCGATTGTCATACCGGTTACACTTACGTGGTCTCCAATTTCAAACATTTCAACACTAAATTTTTGTCCTACTTCGTAACTTGTAGTTTCAGAAATTTTGTATTCTTTTAAATATCTAAATGGAGGAAGATTAACACTATTGAAGTGACCTAATCTTGGTTTTGTTAAACTTTTTAAATTTGCTGGAATTTCTAAATATCCAATTTGAATTGCATTATAACCACATTTATCTTCAGATTTGATTTGTGTTACATAACAAGGACCACCTTTAACAATAGTTACAGGGATTACATTTCCTTTTGTATCAAAAACTTGGGTCATCCCAATTTTGTTTCCTAAAATACCAAGAGACACTAGATACCTTTTGTATAATTTTTTTACTAACCAAAACTTATAATAAACTATTTTCATAACCGTGTCTATATAAGAAACAATTATAAATAACAAGTTTTAAATAAAAATAGTCCTTAACTTGCTTATGGGAACTAAATAAAATATAATATATTTGAATTAATTAAAATACAAGTTCTAATAAATTATGGATGAAAAAACTAATACAAAAGTTACAAGTAAAAAAATAGTTGGGATTGATCTTGGAACAACAAATTCCGTAGTTTCAGTTCTTGAGGGAGCAAATCCAAATGTAATTCCAAATTCAGAAGGAAATCGTACTACGCCATCTGTTGTTGCATATACTGCAAACGGAGAAGCTTTAGTAGGTCAATTAGCAAAACGTCAAAGTGTTGTTAATCCTGAAAATACATTTTATTCTGTAAAACGTTTCATTGGTTGTAAATTTGAAGAAATTGAAGGTGAAATTTCGCGTATTTCTTATCAAGTAAAAAAAGGAGATAACGGAAAAATCAAAATTTATTCTCCAAGTTTACAAAAAGAATTTAGTCCCGAAGAAATTTCTGCATCGGTTTTAAAAAAGTTAGTAGTCGATGCTAGTAAATTTTTAAAAGAAAATATTACTCAAGCAATTATTACCGTTCCTGCTTATTTTAATGATTCTCAAAGACTTGCAACAAAAGACGCGGGAACTATCGCAGGTTTAGATGTTTTAAGAATCTTAAATGAACCAACGGCTGCTGCTTTAGCTTATGGTTTAGAAAAAAAGACGAATGAAGTCGTTTTAATTTTTGACTTAGGAGGTGGAACATTTGATGTTTCTGTTTTAGAAGTAGGTGATGAAGTTTTTGAGGTTTTAGCAACATCTGGTGATACCCATTTAGGAGGCGACGATTTTGACCAAATCATTGTAAATTATGTTGTCACTATGTTCCAAAAATCAGAAGGTATCGATCTATATAAAGAAAAACAGGCATTACAAAGAATTATTGAAGCATCTGAAAAAGCAAAAATTGAACTCTCAAATTTACAATCTACACGCATAAGTTTACCATTTATATATATTGATGGTCAGACACCAAAACACATTGATCTTGAATTTGATCGCTCAAAGTTTGAAGAATTAAGTAAAGGTCTTTTAGAAAAATGTAAAATTCCAGTTCAAAAAGCATTGGAAGATGCAAAATTATCAAAATCTGAAATTGATCAAGTTATTTTAGTTGGTGGATCAACTCGTATTCCTGCAGTTCGTAATTTATTAACAGAATTGTTAGGGAAACCATTAAATGAAACAGTAAATCCAGATGAAGTAGTAGCAATGGGAGCAGCTGTTCAAGCTGGAATTATTGCTGGTGAAATTACAGATTTAATTTTATTAGATGTAACGCCTCTTTCTTTAGGTGTAGAAACAATGGGTGGATTAATGACAACAATTATTAATCGAAACGCTTCAATTCCAGTTAAACAATCAGAAGTATTTTCAACGGGTGCAGATTTCCAACAAAGCGTTGAAATTCATGTCTTACAAGGTGAACGTCCATTTGCTAAAGACAATAAGAGTTTAGGAATTTTTAAATTAAATGGAATTCCTTCTGCTCCAAGAGGAGTACCTAAGATTAACGTTACCTTCCAGTTAGATGTTAATGGATTATTAGCTGTATCTGCGCGTGAAGAACAAAGTGGTCAAGAACAGTCAATTAAGATTGAAGGTGCATCAGTTTTAGGTCGTGAAGAAGTTTCACAAATGATTAAAGAAGCTGAAGAAAATGCTCTTATTGATAAATCGAAAAAATCATTAGTAAATATTACTTATGAATTAGATAACTTATTAGCAAAAGCTGAAATTCTGTTAGATAAGTTTTTATTGTCTGATACACCTGCAAAATTGTATTTCAATGAATTATTAAAAGATATTAAAATGCTTTATAAAACAAGCAAGTTTAAACAAATTTCGTCACAAAAAATTGATAATTTAAAATACGCGTATAGCGTGTTAATTTTAGAATACTTTAAAACTCAATTATCAAAAAATTCAAATAACGAAAATCAACAAAACTCAAAAGGAACAGTAATTGATGTAACAGATGCTTCATAAGTATTTAAATAAATTATAATTTTGTTCTTGGAACAGATTATTGGTTATTGTTCAATTTGTTTTAAGTATATGTTCGGAGAGAAAAGGAAGGT